>Ga0335083_10006265_pt1 | contig 14937 bp, 14 predicted proteins | sample Lox_Sample_42_FD_206716 | JGI IMG/M metagenome (GOLD analysis project Ga0335083, IMG submission 206716) | Soil microbial communities from Loxahatchee National Wildlife Refuge, Florida, United States - Lox_Sample_4.2 | ecosystem: Environmental > Terrestrial > Soil > Wetlands | place: USA... | reverse complement strand
GCCGGTGGCGGCACGCGACCGAGCCCTTCGTCCCACAGGTTGCCGCGCGCGGCGCGCACGCGATCGAGCAGGAACGCGGCGGTGGTTTCGGCGTCGGTCACGGCAAGCGCAAGAGCACGTTCTACTTTGCCCTACCGGAGCGGCCTAACGGTTGTCGTATGAGCCGGGAGGCGGAGGCGGGGGAGCGCAGGCCGGGCCCTGCCAGTCCGTGTAGGGGACCTTGCCAGCTTCATGGCCTCGGGGTTTGCAAACCCCATTCCGCGGGGCGGCGTGTACGTCAGGACTTGATCAGGTAGTTCAGGACCATCGAGGGCTGCATCACGTTGTGGGCGGCCCCGGCGCCGGCGGGCTGAACGGTGATGCCGGTGGTGGACGACGCGCTGGTGGCCTGGCCCATCACGATGGGGACCTCCTGGGTTCCGCAGTAGAGGCCGCAGGTCCCGGTGCTGTTGTACAGCGCGACCTGACCGGCCTGCGGGTTTCCCGTGGGGCCGGTGGTGTGCGTGTGACCGGGATCGGTGAGGGTGTGGCTGTGCGCCGGCATCTCGCTGGTCGACAGCGTGTGCGTCTCCTCGCCCACGGTCTGACCCAGGGTTCGCGCGGTCAGGCCGGTGCCGTGGCCGGCGCCGATGATCGTCCGACCGCGCAGGTCGGGCAGGTTGAACGTGGTGATGCCGTCCCCGCCGCCGAAGTTGATGCCGATGGCGGCGAACAGTGAAGCGTACGTGGTCCGGCTGACCGCCGAGCCATCACAGAGCAACCACCCGGCCGGCACCGCGGCCGTTCCGGCGTCGGCGTTCGCGCCGCTGGGACCGCCGTACGGAACGATGCTGCCCGAGGGCAGCCCGGCCTCCAGCGCGGCGATCCGCTGATCCAGCGCGGCGAAGTTGCTGTTCAGGTTCGCCGCCGTCAGCGTCTCGCCCGCGGTGAAGCTGTGCGGAACGCTGGCCAGCACGGCCGCTCCGGCCGTCACCACGACGGCCAGCGACAGGCCGGCTGCCACGTACACCCGCTTCTGGCGCATCCGACGAAGGCCCTCGCCCATCGTTCACCTCATCTGAGAGTGCAGTTGTCGATCTGGGTCGAATCCAGGACACAGGCCGCGGTCGCGGCGGCGCCACCCGAACCGCCACTGGCCGCGCCCCCCTGCCCGCCGGCGCCGCCATTGGTCTTGAGCGCGGCCGACCCGCAGGCACCGCTCGACATCGCCAGAACCGCGAACAGCAGCAGCAGGACGATGCGGTTGTTCAGCGACATTGGCCCGGCAACACCGTATCGGCGGATCTGCCGGATTGCTGAGCTGTCAGCTCGCGGCCCGCCGCGACTTCCGCCAGTCCCACCAGAGGACCGCCCCGCCCAGCAGCTCACCGGCCAGGATGATGGGGTTCAGGATCGTCGACAGCTGGTGGCCCAGGCTCCTGAAGGGCGTAGGGGGAAAACGCCACCCCAGCAGCGGCCAGAGGAGCGTCGGATCGGGCGACACACCGACGTTGTCCAGGACGAAGTGGGTCGCGACGCCGATGGCGATCGCCCGCAGGAGCCGCGAGTGCCCGATCCAGGCCGCAACGATCAGCAACAGCAGGAACAGCCCCGTGTGCCCGAACAGGTGGGTGCCAGAGAGGAAACCGCCGCGGTTCCCGGTCACCCAGAGCGGGATGTAGTAGAGGGGCTTGTCGATCAGGTCCGGCAGCAGCGTCCCCACGAAGAACCCGCGCTTCTCGGCGCGAGAGAAACGCCGGTACGGTCGCGTCGCGAGTTTTTTTCCGAGGCCCAGATGCCCGAGCGCGAACATCCGTTCCCGTTCACCGACCCCACATAAATACTACCGATTCCCCGTAAAAATCAATAGATAGAACGTTTCCCAGGGTTGGCCAGCATGGGCGCTCGCGAAAGGAGCAGCCCATGACGAAGCTGATCGAGCAGACCTTCGATGTCGACCTGTGGCGCGCAGACCGGGCCGGGGGCGACGAGAGATTTCGGCCGGAGCAGTTCGCGCTGTGGTTGCGGGTCGGGCTCGAAGCCGGCGAGGAGCTCCTGGTGCAGCGGTTGTGCGAGCTGCCCCTGGACCTGGTGGTCCTGGCGGTGCATCGGCTGGTCCTGGTGCTGGACGTGGGAGTGCCCGGCGACCAGCCGGCGTGGGAGTGGGAGGAGTTCCGGTTGATCGCGCGCGATCCCGACGTCTGGGACGACCTGTGGACCGCGCTGGTGTCGCTGGATCGCGACCACCACGACCGCCTGCGGGCGATTCTCGAGCGCTGCTGCGCGATGAACACGGAGTACATCTCGGGCCAGGGTGGCTTCTACCAGGTGCTGACCGCCGAGGAGATGCTGGAAAGCGACGTCGCGGCCGCTCGTGACGATCGCCGCGCGGCCCAGGGGTTCATCAGCCCGGCGGACGCGCGGGCCTTCCTCGAGCTGGCGCGGCGGGGAACCGGCGGCGAACAGCGCGACCCCATCACGCGCGCCTACTTTCGCGGGCTGCCGGAACCGCAGCAGCCCTCGGAGACGGGGACGCGGCCCAAGCGTGGCGGCACCGAGCTGGCTGCTCTCGCGGAAGAGACCGCCCTGGCCGCGCGAAAGCACCGCGTGGCGCCGCTGCTCGAGCAGGCGATGACCGACCTGCGCGAACGCGATCCCGGGCTGTTCGCCGCGCGGGTTCGAGAGCTGGGCTATCTGGTGAACGTCTGGATCGCGGGGAGCAAACAGGGCCGGCGCCCTCGCCCCGCGGAAGCGCTGGAGGCGGTGCTCGGGGCTTGCGAGGCCGGAATGCGGGCGCAGCTCGTGCCGGGGCCGGTCGATCGGACGCTGGCGCTGGCGGCGCTGGCCCAAACACCGGCTGACCTGCTGTTTCGGCGAGGCTTCCGCGACGAGGGTAAAGTGCGACGGTAAGCCGTGACTCGCCCACCCCGTCGCCGCCGCCAGCAGCGCGAGCAAGAGCGCACGCTGCGCAAGCAGGTCCGCCGGGCCGAGCAGCTGGCCGCCGGGCTCCCGGGCGGCTCGGCGGAGCACCCGATCGACGTCGCGTCGGCGTCGGTGGTCGAACAGAAGGCGCGCGGGACGCCCTGCATTCAGTGCGGCGGCGACCTCGAGCTGCGCGGCGACCGCGCCACATCCACCGCCCGCGGCGTCCTGCGCGAGCTCGGGCTGGTCTGCCGCCTCTGCCACGCCCCGCGCATCCTGTGGTACCGAATCGCGCCGCCGTCGCCGAATTAGTCCTCGACACAGTGGTTTTGATCGATTGGTGAACCGGGGTTACCCCTCGACGCGCTGAAGCCGGTTGTCCTCGCCCCTCGGGGCGAGGATAAAGGAGAGGGGATCCGGTTTTCGCGCGGCCGTTCCCCTCTCCGACCAAGCCTTCGGCTTGGGGGTTGCCCCAGGGAGACGGGGATGAGCCGTCGGCTCGAGGACTCGGCGCCATCGACCCCAGGGTAGAGCCCGCGGGCCCGACCCGTCCAATCACCGCCGGAGAGCCGCAAAAAGTGCTCATATTTGGCCCACCCGGTGAGCCCGCGGCCCGGGACGCGGTAAGCTGGCTGCCTTCCGCCGCGGGTTTAGCGAATTTGGCGCTCCCTGTTTTTTAACAATTTTTCCGGGCGGGGTGTGACACCAATCATCACACTGTCCCCTCGGCTCTGGAGGTCCCCCATGCGCGCGCATCTCTGGCTGGCGACTCAGGTCGCGATGGCTCTGCTGTTGGCCGCGTGCAACTTCAAGCCTTCGACCGCGGGTGAGACGGGCGACGGGGGATCCAGCGGCAGCCCGACGGGGACGGGGGGCTCGAACCAGACCGGGGCGTCGGGCGGCTCGTTCGGCACGGGCGGCGCGCCCGGCACGGGCGGCAGTGTCTACATCGGCAGCGGTGGTCAGGGCGAGCTCACCGGCGCTGCCGGCGGCTGCGGTCAGACCAACGTCAGCATCAAGCCGACGCCGCCGGACATCCTGATCGTCCAGGACAAATCGCTGTCGATGGAAGAGGACTCGAACGGGCAGATGAACTGCCGGACGGCGAACTGCTCGAAGTGGGCGCAGGTCTCGACGGCCATCGAGACCGTCGTCTCGGCGACCGACACGAACGTGAACTGGGGGATGATCTTCTTCGCCAGCGACAGCATGTGCGGCGTGAACTCGACGCCCATCGTCCCGATCGGTCCGATGAACGGCGCGAAGATCATGGCGGCGTTCACCGGCAATCAACCGGCCAGCCAGACCCCCACGGCTTCGGCGATGAACGCGGCCACCGCGTACATGAAGACGCTCACCGACTCGAACCAGAAGTTCCTGCTGCTCGCCACGGACGGGCTGCCGAACTGCGGCATGAGCGGCGGCACCGGCGGCACCACCGGCGCGGCCGGCGCCAGCGGGACGGCCGGTCGCGGCGGCACGGCTGGTCGCGGCGGCGGCGGCACCGCGGGCACGCGCGGCGGCGCGGCCGGCACGTTCGGCGGCGGCATCGTCATCGGCGGCGGAAGCACCGCCGACGATTCGCCCGCGGCCGAGGCGGCCGTGACGTCGGCCAAGACGGCCGGCTTCCCGACCTTCGTCGTCGGCATCGCCACGTCGGCCGACGCGATGGCCACGACCACCCTGAACACCATGGCGGTGAACGGCGGCTTCCCGCAGACCGGCGCCGCCACGCAGTACTACTCGATCAACGACACGGCCAGCCTCGAGGCCGCGCTCAACCAGATCCTCGGCAAGACGCTCTCCTGCACGATCCCGCTCGGGAACGCGCCCGCCAACCTGGCCAACGTGGCCGTGTCGGCTCAGGACGGAACCGGCAAGCGGATCGAGATCCCCAAGGACGACACCAACGGCTGGTCGTTCGACGCCAGCATGACCAACATCATCCTGAACGGGTCCGCCTGCCAGGACCTGCAGAGCGTGACGCTGACTCAGTACCAGTTCATCTTCGCCTGCGAGGGCGTGAAGATCTGCATCGACAACCCCTGCCCCTAGCGCTTCGGCGCGCTGAAGCCGGTTGTCCTCGCCCCGCGGGGCGAGGATGAAGGCTTCGGGGTGAGGTCCGGACCCCACCCGCCGAGCCTCCGGCTGGGCGGCCTCCCCGCTCCGCGGAGAGGCGCAGAGAGCACTTCCGCGTTCTGGCGCTTCTCCTTTGTCCGAACAACGGGCTGCCGCTATTGCGGCGGCCACTCGGCGCTGCTGGCGCAGCGGTAGACCGAGGTGTTGTTGGGCCCGTCGTTCAGACAGGCGCAGTAGCCCGACTTCCAGGTGTCGGTGCTGTCCAGGTACCCCGAGCAGAGCGAGCACATGCCGAAGCAGGCGGTGTCTCCGTTCGTGGTCCCGGGCGCGCAGCTGGGAACGCCCGACACCGGCAGCTCGTAGCAGCTGTAGTCGCCGGCCGGGTAGGTGCAGGTGCCGCAGCTCCAGCTGCCGCTGACACAGCTGCAGGGCTTGGTCGCGAGATCGTCGACGCCGCAGTTCTTCAGGCAGTCGGCCGAGCCGAACGTGCACGAGCTCTTGTCGCGAATCGAGCTGTCGCACATCGGCAGCGTGGTGGTTCCGCCGGTCCCGCCCCACCATCCGCCGGTCCCGCTCCACCAGCCCCCGGTGCCCGACCGTCCGCCCGCGCCCGCCACGCCGCCTGCGCCGGCCGAACCGCCCCCTGCGCCGGCCGAGCCGCCCGCGCCACCGGTGTCCCCCCCGGCCCCGGCCGTTCCAGCGTCGACGCCGCCGGTTCCGAGCTGGCCGCCCGCGCCGCCTGTTCCAGACGCGCCGCCGCCGGTCGCGCCCCCCGACTGATTGGCAGCGGTGCCGCCGGTGCCGGTGGACGGCGTCCCGCCGCTTCCGCCGCCGGTCGAGTTGCCGGTTCCGCCGGTCGCCGCGGCGCTCCCGCCCGTTCCGCCCGGCGTGCCCCCGTGCCCCGCCGTGCCGCTCCCGGCCAACCCGGACGAGTCGACCGAGCAGGCAGCGAGGGTGACCAGCAACAGGGTGGCCAGCCAGACGCGCCCCCTGCTTAAGGTCGTCGCGTCATACGAGACCACAGCTCAATGATCACACCCTAACCAGACTGGCCGTTCAACAGATTCCGTTCGGGGTGCCCCAATTTGCGATGTGTCGCGACATCCGGGCCGCGTCGAGGCGCCGCGTCACTCCGGAACGGGACCGAACTTCCCGGCCTGCACGTCGAAAACCGCCTGGCGAATCTCGTCGAAGCTGTTCATGACGAACGGGCCATAGGCGACCACCGGCTCGGCGATGGGCTCGCCCGCCAGGATGATGACGTGGCTCTCTTCATCGGCGGTCAGCTCCAGCCGCTGGCCGTCGTGCGCGAACAGCAGCACCTCACCGGCGCCGGCCGCCGCTCCACCCGAGCGGACATGTCCCTTGGCCACGACCGCCAGGGCGTTGTAGCTGGCCGGCAGCTCGACCGGCAGCATTCCGCCCTGGTCCAGCGTGACGTCGAGCATGGTGATCGGCGTGAAGGTCTGGGCCGGGCCCTTGGCGTCGCCGTAACTGCCGGCAATGACCCGCACGGCCCCGCCGCCCCCGGACAGCGGAACGCGCGGGATCTGGGCCGCCGTGATCGGCTGATAGTTGGGCGCCGACGCCTTGTCCTTGCGGGGCAGGTTCACCCAGAGCTGCATCATGTGCATGGCGCCGCCGCGACGGCTGAACGCCTCTTCGTGGTACTCCTCGTGGAAGATGCCGTCGCCGGCGGTCATCCACTGTACGTCGCCCGGACCGATCACGCCGGCGTGACCCGCGTTGTCCCGGTGGGCGACCGCGCCCTCCCAGGCCAGCGTCACCGTCTCGAACCCGCGGTGCGGGTGCCAGCCGACCCCGCGCTTGCCCTGCGTCAGCGGGTCGAACTGCTTGGACGGGCCGTAGTCCATCAGCACGAACGGGCTGGTCCGCTCGGGCGGCAGCTTCTCGCTGGGGAAGTAGGTCGAGACGTAGAAACCATTGCCGACCCAGTGAAAGGTCGTGCTGCGATGAACGCTCTCGACCGTGCGCGGCTCGGCCAGCGCCGTCGCTCGGGCCCCGCCCTGCTTGGTCTCGGTCTGGGTCTTGGTGGACATGAAGCGTACTGTAGACACCGGCGGCGGCGGGGAAAGCAAAGGGCGCGCCGGTGCTCCTGGTCCGGGGCGAACAGGACGAGTATGCGACCGCGACCGATCTGCGCCGGTGGCAAGATCGGCTGGCCGGCATCCCGGTGCGCGCCGAGAGCATCCCGCTGGTGGATCACGCGATGGTGGCCACGGTCCCGACCTCGGCCAGCCGGTCCGCCTCACTGTCCGATGCAGGCCCGCGCGTCCCCGAGTACCTGCTGGACATGATCGCCGACTTCGTCAATCGCCCTACAGAACGCTCAGGAGGAGCCCGGACCAAGCAGCAGCGCTGAGTATGGTGTTCGGCGGGGAGGCTGCGTTACCATCGCCGGGGGTCGGCGCGTGCCGGGGGAAAGCGCGCAAGCCTGACGTACGCGTAGGTCGTTGGGCACTCTTCGAGGTGGAGAAATGGCGGAGACGGCGCGAGAGCTTCCCCGATTTGGCGGGGGTCTGGACGAAGGCGCACGACGCGCGATGCAGGTCAGCCTGGCGCGCACGTTCTTCTGGCTGATGACGCTGACCTCCGCTGCGCTGGTGATCCGCGCAGCGACCGGCGGCGGACCGCTGGTGGCGGCCACGCTCTCGCTGGCGATCGGCACCTGCACGCTGGTCTGGTCGTACCGTCCGGGCGCGCCCGTGAAGCCGCTGGCGCTCGCGCTGTTCACTTCGCTGGTGCTGCTGATCGGCAAGGCGGCGCTGGAGCTGGGCGGCGCCGCCGGTTCTCCGCTGGCGTTCGCCTACACGCCCGGTTACGTGGCCATGCTGGTGGTGGGTCCGATCTGGGGCTGGGGCGTGACCCTGTTGATGCTCGGGACGCTGGTCTCGCTCTGGGCCACGACGCCGCTGCCGACCCTGCTGGATCGCCTGCGGCTCATCGACCAGATCGCGATGACGGTCTTCGCGGCCGGCCTGGGGCACGCCCTGGTCCGATCCTTCCTGGCCTACGAGGCGGCCATCCGGACCCGCGCCACGGCGCTGCTGCGGCTGGGCGAGGACCGCGCGGCGATGATCCGCGCCATCTACGAGCGCCTCGAGCCCCTGTCCAGCGAGCTGGCGCGCGGGCTGGAGGACGTGTCCGGCGGCTCCGATCGCCGGCGACTCGGGCAGCTCGCCAGCGATCTCATCGGCAACCTGAAAGAGGCCAAGGCCCTGTTCGGCCAGACGGTCATCGAGGCGACCTTCCCCGAGCAGCCGGATCACACGATCCGGCGCGACACCATGCGCGTCTGGCTGCGGCTGGCGGCCGCGCTGATGGCCTTCTTCGTGGTTCGCAACATCACCGCGCACTCTCCGTTCGTGCCGTCCATCGTGACGATCGGCTCCTGTCTGGCGATCGACTTCTGGCTGACCCGACCGGCCGCCCAGAACCGCCTGGAGCTGACGGCGCTGGCGCTGGCCCTGATGGCGACCGTCCCGATGATCGTCCACATCCGCGAGTACGGCGCGACGGCCGACGCGCCGCCGCTGGTGGTCACGCCGGCGACGGTGTTGTTCACGACGCTGCTCAGCCAGGGGCCGGCCACCTGGGTCGCGCTGATCCTGCACCTCGGGATCCTGGGGTGGGTGGGGCTGGGCGCGCCGATGTCGCTGAACCAGTCGCGCCTGCTGGGGAACATCGCGATGAGCTTCCTCATCGTGGTGGCCGCTTCACGCGCCGTGTTCGCGCTGAGGCACCGCTACGCGCGGGCCTTGCTGGAACAGGGGCGCCTGCTGGCCGCGGCGGCGCGCCAGCGCCGCCGGCTGGCCGGGACGCTGTTCCACGACGTCAGCAACCACCTGCAGGCGCTGAGCATCCTGATCGAGTACGACGACCTGGCGGCGCAGGTGGGGGTCGCCCGTTCGCTGAGCCGCCGGGTCAAGCGGCTGATCGCCCTCTCCAAGGAATTCCTGCTGCCCGACGACGTGAGCCGCTCCGCCGTGCTGGAGCCGATCCGGATCGGCGAGGCGGTGGAGTCGCTGCAAGAGGCGTTCGGTCCCAGGCTGGCGGCCAAGCAGCTCCGCCTGGAGACGGGCCGCGGCCTGGACCTGATCGTCCGCGCGCAGGCCGATCTGTTCATCGAGTCGGTGCTGGGAAACCTGCTCAGCAACGCCATCAAGTTCTCGGCGCCCGCGTCGATCATCACGCTGAACGCCGAGCAGGACGGAGCCAACGTCCGCCTGGTCGTGGGCGACCACGGGCCCGGGTTCCCGGCCGAGATCATGCGCCATCTGGGGGAGGACGGGGCGCTCCCCAGCCGGCCGGGAACGGCCGGCGAACCGGGCCAGGGGTTCGGGTTGCAGCTGGCCGTCGAGCACCTTCACCGGATGGACGGCCACCTCGAGCTTCGCAACGGCGACCAGGGCGGCGCCTCCGCCACCATCTGGCTGCCGGCGTCTACTCCGCCGCCGCCACGACCGGCGTAGGATTGGGCGCCGCCGGCCGCGCCGCCGCCTTGAGCATCACCGCGCGGTGGATCGGGTACATGAGGACGATCACCAGGGTCATCGCCCCCACCACCACATAGCCCAGCCGGTCGTAGTGCAGGAGCCGGCCGTCGTCGGCCTGCACGACGATCATCCCGGCCACCGTCGAGGCCAGCCCGCCCGAGAACTGCTGCAACGCCGAGTTGATCGACATGAACGCGCCGCGGTCCTGCATGTCGGGGACCGCCGAGATGAGCGCGCTCGCCGAGATCATCCGCGAGGTGACGGCCACGAACAGCACCGCGTTCAGCACCAGCACCGTGGGGAGCGGCGTCCTTCCCAGGTTGCAGAAGATCGCGACCAGGACGGCTCCCGTCATCGATCCGATGGCGAAGACCTTGTACTTGCCGATGACGTCGCTCAGCTTGCCCAGCAGCGGCCCCGCGAACAGCGTCACCACGCCGGTGGTCATGTAGATCGCCGGCAGCTTGGGCAACGGGATCCCCAGGTTGTTCACGGTGAACGTGCTGCCAAAGGGCATCAGCATGAAGCCGCCCGTGGCCAGCATGGTGGTGGCCAGGAACGTGCGCAGGTAACGCGGCTGGCTCACCGTCGCGACCAGGTGCCCCACGGGATCGCGCGTCGACGGGACCTTGAGGTGCTCGACGATCGGCTGCAGGCGGCTGGCGATCAGCAACCCGACCGGGGCGCCCACGCACAGGATCATGACGAACGGGGCGTGCCACCCCCAGTGGTTGCCCAGGAACAGGCCCAGCGGCAGGCCCATCACCTGGCTGGCCCCGAACGCCGACTGGATCGTCCCCATCACGCGGCCGCGCATCTCCAGCGGGAAGAGGTCGGCGATGATCGCCATGCTGATCGACCCGATGACGCCGCCGAACACGCCGGTGACGATGCGGGCGCAGAGCAGGAAGGTGTAGGTATCGGCCACCCCGCAGAGCCCGGTGCCCAGCAGGAAGCCGACGTAGAAGAAGAGCAGCAGCCGCTTGCGGTCGAACTTGTCGGCGAAGCCGGCCGCCAGCAGGCCGGAGACCCCGGCGCTGAAGGCGTAGGCCGACACCACCAGGCCGAACTGACGGGTCGTGACGTGCAGGTCCCGCAGGAGCAGAGCCCCCAGCGGGCCGATGATCATGAAGTCGAGGATGATCGTGAACTGCAGGAAGGCGAGCAGGGCGACCACGAACTTCTGGTAGCGCGTGAACACGGGCGGCATGGCGGGCCTAAAAGGTAGGGGGTCCCTCGTATCCGTGCCACCGCTTTCAGGGCAGGGAGGCGCTGGCGGCGGCCAGCCTGGTCGCCGTTCCGCCGGACATCGCGTCGTAATAGCCCACGAAGCGAGCCGGCTCGGCGGCGGCGCGGTACGCCTCCAGGTTGTGCGCCCAGCGGTAGGCGATCGGCTGGTACAGGAGCTCGACGTCGATCCGGAAGGGCCCGGTGGCGGCGGCGGGCAGGTTCACGCGATAGAGGACGCGGTCTCCGCCCCCCTGGAAGTCCGGGTCGTCCCTGGCCTGGCCCCGCACGGCGTAGTCGCTGGCCGCCGCCGCCTTGTCGAGCCCCCGGGGCAACAGGCGATTGTCCTTGGCATACCGGACCGCCGACAGCAGCCCGGTGGTCACGCGCCCGCGCGCGTCAGCCATGATCGACTCGTAGATCTGAACCTGGTCCGCGCTCTCGATGACCCGACGGTGGGGCTCGAACGCCAGCGGATCGCGGTCGTTGTCGTTCCCCTCGATGCTGCCGTCGGGGCGCAGCTCGCCCGACGCGAACAGAGGGCGGCCGGCCGCGTCCCGCACCACGAACCGCAGCCAGGCCCGGCGCGAGGGATACGCCGTCGGCAGCTTGTGCCCGGTCGTGTTCGCCACCACCACCTCGGCCTCGAGGCGGCCGTCGCGAACGCCGGCGCGGGCGATCGACAGCGTGGCGGCGCCGGTCCGCAGCAGCTCCAGCGTCCGCGCGCGCGACAGGCTCAGCTCCTGGGGCAGCGCCTGCACCCCCAGCTCCGCGGCGAACCGCGCCAGCATCCCCAGCATCAGGAAGTTCGCGCCCTGGAACCCGTGACGGGCGACGTTGTCCCGCGGTTCGCCGAGCACGCTGGTCGCCGGCGCCCGCTCGGCGACGAAGGTCATGTGGCAGGCCTGGCAGGTCTTCTCGCGCGCGAACGCGCTGGCCTGCCACTCGAGGTACGGCACCTGCTCGGGGAAGCGGATCACCTGCTTCTGCCCGCCGGCCGTCGTGCCGGCGTCGTTCATGGTGTAGAGGGTGTGGCAGGTGGAGCAGAGCTCGGAGCGCTCGATGTTGTCGGCGCGCTGGGGGATGAACCCGGTCGCCGAGCGCATGATGCCGGCGCGCGGTTGCGGGACGTCGTACGGGCCCAGCGCCGGGCGCTGGCCCCAGGCGCGGGTGACGTCGATCCTGAACTCGGCGTCGTGTTCCAGCCCCATCCCCGGCCCGCCATTTTGAAGCTGGTGGCAGAGCGAGCAGGAGACCCCGTCGATGGCCAGCGGATCGCCGCCGCCGGGTCGGGGCTCGACCGGCAGGCGCGAGAAGATCTCCGTCTGACGACCGGCAACGTGGTCCTGGAAGCGGGCCATCGGCATGTGGCAGGCGGCGCACTCGTCCTGGATGGCGGCACCGTCGGCGGGGTGATCGAGGGTCTCGCGGCGGACCGCCGCCTGCCAGTAGGGGTCGCGCGCGGCGTTGGCCATGATCGATGCGCGCCAGGCGAACCCGATCGAGATGTCTTCGCCGGACGGCGTGGCGAGGCGGTCGTGGCAGGCCAAGCACCGATCCGAGGTGGCGAACAACGGTGCCGGGCCGTCCGCGGGCGCCGGCGCGCCCACCGCGCAGAGCGCGATGGCGACGGCCAGGGCGGCGGTGCGGCGCATGCTCACCATCCCTCGAAGGGGCTCCCCTCACCCCAGTCCCAGAGCAGGTACGCGGCCAGCTGGACGTGCCGATCCGCCGTCTGGTTCAGCGGCACCCGGGCCCCCACGTCGAAACGAACGTGCTTGCGGCGGCTCAGCGTCACCTGGGCCTCCGGCGCCACGTCCCAGAGCGCGACGGCGCCGTCGACGTCGATCTCGCGCGTCCCCAGCACCTCGACCATGGGCGAGATCATGCGGCCGTAGCGGCGCGGGCTGATGCTCCACCCGAGCGCCGCGCGCCAGAACAGATCCGACCTGGTCTGCCCGGCCTGGACCGGCAGGTCGAAGCCGGCGTGCGCCTGCACGAAGCCGCCCGCGGGCAGGATCTGGCCGAACGCCAGGAACGGATCGACGACCGTGGTGCCTGCGCCCAGCCCGGTCTCCGGGCCGGCGGTCGGCACCGACACGTCGAGCCCGATCGACAGGATGCTCCCCCGTCCGGCGCTGTGCACCAGCGCGTGCTTCACCGCGAACCCGAGGTCGCCCAGTCCCGCCGTCCAGCCGCCCGACGGCGTCGGGTCGACGATCCCGAACGGCACCCCCACCTCGAACATCGTGCGCGGCCCCAGCCGCTGCTCGTAGATCAGCTCGCTGGTGAGGCTGCCGGGGCCGCCCAGGGAGATCGTGGAGGTCAGGACCACCTCGTTCTCGGGGAACGCCTTCTCGGTGAACAGCGCGCGCGGCAAGTTCAGCTCGCCCAGCGGCCAGGCCGGCAGGTCGCGGCAGAACCCGCGCAGGTAGTCGACGACCGCCGCGATCTCCGGATCGCTCAGCGCGCCCCGGAACGCCGGCATCATCTGGTTCAGCCCGCGGACCGTCCCACCTTCGTGGACCACCGCGAACCAGTCCGCGGTCGGCTCGGACGTGGCGAACGTGCAGTCGCGCAGGTCCGGCAGCTTCACGTCGAAGCCGACCAGCGCGCGCGGTTGCCCGGCGCCATCCGCGCCGTGGCAGGCCGCGCAGGCGGCGCCCCAGACCTCGGCCCCCGAGCGGGCCTGCCCGCCGGCGGCCAGCGGTGACGGCGCGGCGAAAGCGAGCGCGAGCGCCGCCGCGACGACGACCGTCCCGCCTCGACCGCGCACCCGCCGACGTTACCAAGCGCGCGGGGCAGCAGCCACGGCGCGACGATCCAAATCCGAGATCCTCCTACGCGCCGGCGTTCATCAACTTCTCGACGATCGCCCACAGCGCCGCCAGGCGCGTGCCGCCGCGCCCGATCGCGAACGGCGCCGGGGGGACCAGGCCCAGGCGCGCCGCGCAGTCCTCGACCGCGCCGGCGCGCATGCCGAAGTGGACACCGATCGCGGGGCGGACGTCGAACCGGGTCGCCGGCAGCGCGATCCCCTCGGCCTGCAGCAGGTCCAGCGGGGTGCGCCCCCAGCTGCAGATCACGTCGTCCTCGCGCGCGAACGCCGCCCAGCGCGATCGGAACGACTCCCAGCTCTCGCCCGCCGTCAGGCGCTCGCGCGGGATGCGGATATAGCCGGGGATGGCCGGGGCCAGCGGGCGCCGCGGCGCGATCACGGACTCGAACGTCGCGCCGTCCCGCGCCCGCCGCGCCACCCAATGAACGATCTCGGCGTCGTGCCCGCCGGGGCGCCGGGAGGGCCAGGCGTTCGCCTCGCCGTGCAGGCAGACCACGTCGGCGCCACGCTCGCGCAGGAGCGCCGGCCCCTTCGGGCGCTCGGCGCGCCGCGCCCGGGCCAGCGCGTGCCGCCGCCGGCCGCCGCGCACGTGGGTCGCGTAGTGGACCTGGGTGTCGATCATCGCCTCGAACGGTCGCAGCAGCGCCGCGAACCGCTCGGGCTCCCCCTCGAGCGCGCCCAGCACGTGCGCCAGCGCCTCGACCGTGGCCACGTAATCGTCGGCCGGTTCGCGCCGGATCCGGTAGTTGCTGGGGGCCTGCGGCGTGAAGCGGATCTGCGGCAGCGACGCCAGCCGCGCGTTGCGCTTGAGCAGCTTGCGCGCCTGCCACCAGGTCCCGTCGACCACCACCAGCGTGATCGGTCCGGCCAGACGCGCCTCCGCGACATCGACCGCGCGCGGGCCGGGGAACAGCAGGTGCGCCGGACGACCGTCGTCGTCCGCCTGCGCCAGCGCCGCGCGCACGGCAGCGTCATCCTCGAACTCGACCCCCACGTGCAGCTGCGAACCGGGCAGGCACAGGTGGGCCAGCCGCGCCGTCCCGATCGCGGTCCGGCGCTCCCGCGGGTGCTGCAGCAACAGCACGCGCGTGCGCGTCTCCAGCCTGACCAGGTGCGCGCAGTAGCAAACGGACGTCGGGCGCCGGCACCGGTCGCAGATCGCCCGGTGAGGAGCAGGAGCGGGAATCACCCCGCGCAGACTAGCAGGCTGCTCTCACGATCCATCACATCTTCGAGGCTCGCTTTCGTGCCGCCGGACCCTGCGCGCCGCCATCCGCGACATCCGCTCAATTCGAGTCGGCCGCGGTGGCAGATCAGCGGCCGGGTGTTCTTCCACGGGCAACGGCCCACCTGCGCGCAGCCGGCCGATGCGCG
>Ga0335083_10006264_pt1 | contig 14938 bp, 12 predicted proteins | sample Lox_Sample_42_FD_206716 | JGI IMG/M metagenome (GOLD analysis project Ga0335083, IMG submission 206716) | Soil microbial communities from Loxahatchee National Wildlife Refuge, Florida, United States - Lox_Sample_4.2 | ecosystem: Environmental > Terrestrial > Soil > Wetlands | place: USA... | reverse complement strand
TTTAATGCCCGCCTGGATGATAATGGATTTATCATTCTGCTCAAGGATCAGGACAGGAAACAGTGGAACCAATTCCTGATCCGGAAGGGAAACGAATATCTTTCCAAAGCTGCCAAGGGTGATCTCATTCACGAATTCCATGTTGAAGCTGCTATTGCCTCACTGCATGCGAATGCTTCATCATATGACCATACCGATTGGAAGATGATCCTTCAATTGTATAATAATCTGCTTGAAATGAATTTCAATCCTGTGGTTGCATTAAACAGATGTCTTGTTATCGGCGAGACAGAAGGATATGATGCTGCAATTCGGGAATTGGAAAAAATGAATGAACTGGAAGAGAATTGTCATTACAATACATCGCTGGGGGAAATGTATTTTAAAACCGGGAGAAAGGAAGAAGCTAAAAAATTCTTTACCAGGGCTCTTTCTTTGACTTCTTCTCATGCTGAAAAAAAACTGATCAATAATAAGATCAGCAAATGCGAAGAATGAGTTATTCCGGTTATTTTAAAAAATAAAAAACCCCCCGATTTACCGGGAGGCTTTTGAAAAATTGTTTTTGATTAGTAAGGAAGAATAATCGGGTAAGATCTTCCATTCGGAGCAGTCCAAACTACTTCCAGGTAATAATGACCTGAACCAGGACATGCCGACTCATTGCCATTTGCATCCAGTCCGAAAGTGATGTTAGAACTGATATTATCAGATCTGATAATCTGGTATTCCCCGCCTGTGATCCTGAAATCACAATCCTGGCGAATCACCATCGGTTGAAGAATCATGGCTATGAAACTAACTCCGAAACGGTTGGTTCCCCATTCTGCAATACCATTATGAGTTCCGTCAGAATGATTTCCGGTTGTCGTTAGCACAATGCCGTTATTATAGCTGAAAACTCTTGTTTTTGAAGCGTACCAGGTGCGTGTTGCACTGTCTGCAAAAGTAACCGTGAGGCTGTCGCTGATGGTATGTGTAATGCTTCCGAGATTTGCGAGATCTTTCAAGTCTCCTCCACTAGTATTAGTGATAGTTTTAAGACCATTTAAAGTAATGGATTTCCCATCTGACAAACGGGTGATGTTCAGGTTCTGAATACTCACGCTGACAACAGCGTTAGCGTCACGCCAATGAATACCCGCAGCCATGGAAATTACGACTTTACCGTTGCGTGTGCGATTGCCCCAGCAATTAGTTCCATTGTAAGTAATGGTAATTGTTCTGGGATCAGATGCTGTATCAAAAGCTACGGTCGCATCACAGATCAGGTCACCATTTACGGTACTAACTCCATTTACCTGTTCGGTGCTGTTGACGGCTGTGGTGCCGGAAATAATGGAGGCTGATTTCGAATCCCCATTGGTAGAAACCTGGCTGACCAATGCAGTATTGATATCATTGGAAACATTTTCATTTTCGTCTGATATCATTGTCTGGTCATCGGCCTGGGTTCCGAGACTGCTGGCAGTTTGCTCGTTACCCGAATCGTTCGAGTTGTTTTTATTACAGGCAAAGATCAATCCGGAAACAGCAATCCCGACGATTGCGATCCGGATGGCAAAGGTTGTTTTCATGTGTGGTTTTTTTAGTTTTTTACGTAGGATAATTCACCCATACCCAAACGCAAAACAACAGGCATTATTTCCCAAACTACCCGGATTAACTTGTTAATAAATTACTATTCCAAAAAATGGAAAATTCCAAAGTGCATGGCTCTTCGATCTGGCTCCTTCGCAAATACACACTAATAAATTCTTTATTGGAATGTAGCACTCGCAGGAGAGTCCCGCAAAGACTTTGTTCTTAAAAAGAACTCTCAATGCGGAGACTCGCATCGGAGAATAATTTGAGCCGTGCAACAAAGTCCATATTGGGGCTTTCTTTTTAATTTTGTTTTTTAAAATAACACAAATGAACCCAATTGTATCTGATATTTTCGAACGGCTAAGAAATGGACAAACTGTACTGTCCAATGATCCTCAAAGCTACAAATTGAGGGAGGCTTCTTATGCCACAAAAGAATTACTTGTCCGGATGAATAATGCTAACAATCCAGCTGAAATCAGAGACTTGTTGGGCAGGATTATAGGTTCACCAATTGATGAAAACACAGATGTGTTTACGCCCTTATACATCAACTACGGAAAAAATATTAAAATCGGCAAAAACGTATTTATTAACTTCGACTGCACCTTTCTTGACCTGGGTGGCATCACAATAGAAGACGACGTACTTATAGCACCGAAAGTTAGTCTATTATCAGAAGGACATCCGGTAGAGGTAAATAAAAGGCATTCACTTATGGTGGGCCATATTCGCATAAAAAGAAATGCCTGGATCGGAGCAAATGCTACGATCCTTCCCGGAGTGACGATTGGCGAAAATGCAGTTGTAGCGGCAAGTGCAGTCGTCTCAAAAGATGTTCCGGATAATGTTATTGTGGGTGGAATACCAGCGAAAATTATAAAGCATATCGCTCAAGAACCAATAAATTGAAAGTTAATTTTTCATTCATACTGTGTTCATTTTACGTTGCCCTTTGCCTCGGATGGCTATGTCAGAACGAAATTCGTAACCTATGCAAAGACTCCAGAATGCAATAACATGAAATTTAAGATTATCTTGAGCGCTCGGCATTAATAAAAATAACCCTCCTTTACAAGAGGGTTATTTTTATTCGTCAAACTTTAGCGTTTAACTTTTCTTACAACATCCTTTCGGGCAACCGTCGGAACAGGTCTGAGTTGTACAATGTTTGCCTGGACAATTCTTGGAGGATCCATGTTTGCCCTTTGCATAGGCTATGGTACCGGTAGTCAAAAGACCGGCAATAGCCAATAAAAATATCTTTTTCATATTTTAATTGATTATATAATGAATAAATTGAAATATCAAATTTAGATCTGTGATAAGAAATCCGGCGGCTTCCAGGATTCTGAAAAATAATCGGAGAGACCATTTACAGAAAATGAGGCATATGAATTATTGTAAATGGAAAAAGTATTTTCTATTGTTTGCAGAGATGAAATTGTCACTGTAAAACAAAGAGGACAGTTCATGCAATAAGCAGGCATACTGCAGTCCTTAGAATCATTCGGACATCTTTCAGGCAAATGATGGGCTGCTTCTCTATTCATTTTATTGGCACAACAAGAATGCATTTTTATTTCCGGTTTCAGATGAACAGGAAATAAGGCGAAATCTGAGAAGTAGATCAGCATTCCCACAAGTAGTATAGATGCCTTCAGCTTTTGCAATCCATCCTATTTTATCAGCGCTAAATTAGTAAAAGAACGGGTAATTTTGTACAAATGTTTGAGCCGGATCTTAAATCGCATTGGGAAAATATTTACAGAACCAAGAGAGAAAATGAATTCAGCTGGTTCCAGGAATATCCTGCAATTTCTATGGAATTCATCCAATCCTTTCAGATTCCCCCCGATGCAAAAATTCTTGATGTTGGTGGTGGCGATAGTCGTCTTGCCGATTCACTCCTCGCATTGGGCTATCGAAATATAAGTGTATTAGACATTTCGGAAAAGGCAATTGAAAGAGCAAAAAAAAGAATGGAAACAAAGGCGGAAAAAATAAATTGGATAATTGGCGATATCACCGAATTAAAGACCGACATCAAATTTGACCTCTGGCATGACAGGGCTGTCTTCCATTTTTTAACAGACCCAAATGAGGCTGGAAAATATTTATCAGTTGCAAGAAAAGAAATGAAGCCTGGAGGATATCTTGTAATTGGAACATTCTCTGAAAAGGGTCCAAAAAAATGCAGCGGACTTCCGGTCAAGCAGTATTCGGATAAATCGCTTTCCGCTTTTTTTGCAAATGGATTCAGCCGGATCAATTGTAAAGAACAAAATCATATCACCCCTTCGGCTAGCACTCAAAATTTTTTGTTTTGCAGCTTCAGGAAAATATAATTCCTCTTAGTACAATTAAATTTCAGGAAGGAAAATTGCGATAAAAAAAGAAGCTAATGATTAGCTTCCTTTAAATATCGAATGTAATGGGTTGATGTTAATTCTGTGGGCCAGATTTTTCTTTAATCAGATACGGTGCAAACAGTTTGCTGGCTTTTTGCAATTTGCGGTCAAATTTCTTGTTGCCTGAACCATTTTTATACTCACCGAGTACGCTGGCTAACTTATCGTAGATTTCTTTACGTGCTTGCTTTTTAGTCAGCTTTTTTGCTTTTTTAACTTCCTGTGTCATATTTGAATAGAATTAGATTAACAAGTTAACATAAAAATAATACAATCTTAACACCGGCAATGTTAAGTTTTGACCAAATCAAAAAAATCTACAAATAAGCAATAGCATTCATTCAATAAAAAAACTTCTCTAAGGCCAATGGCCTGAATGCAAATCATTATCAGTTAATGTTTTGCACTAAGACGAAAGAGTGAGCGGCTGAATTCCAATGAAAGGCCGGTAAATCCTGACAATTTTTATCACCGGGCAAAGACAAATTTTTTTTGAAGGATGTAATTATAACTGACTCCTAACAAAACAGAAGTAATCGTCTTTGAAATAATGTAGTTGATGCCCAGATTATGTGTGATCAGAAATACTCCTGCAGCGGATAACAATAAATTTCCAATAAATACCAATGCGAATTTAAATGCCTGGAAAGGAATTTTTCCTTGACCTGCACGGAATGCCCAGTTCCTGCATAAAATAAATTGCAGGGTACCACCGCAAATATTTCCGATAAAATTTGCAAGAATATACCAGCTATGAAAAAACTCAACAAGAATAATTGTTATAAAAAAGTCGGCCAGGGATCCCATTATGGAGGCAGCCTGTACTTTGATAAAAGTGATCATTTTAAAAAAAATAACGGATAAGATTCAGATATCATCACCACATGGGTAGATGGCTATTCTGTTTCTTACAATAAAATTCTGATTGCAAAATAGAATTCGCAGAGTTTCTAATCCAATATCTTCATATTATCTCAGTATTAAATTTTATATTTAGTTTAGTATTGAAATTTTTTAAACCATCGGGTGCAGGCCTGCATTGTTTTTCTGCAGATTCTGCAGGTCTTAAATCGGATAATGTATTCAAAGAATGTCGCCAACGTTTAAAGAAAAATATACTATAGGAAAAGAAATACGTTGCAGCCCGCAGAAAATTACTCCCCGAGCAATTTCGTGTGCAGGATATTGTATCCCCCGAAGTCGGTATGATGAATCAGTTTGCGCTTAGCCATTATGGTGAGTATTGCGGACGAGTGTTGGCAAAGCACATTTTAAGTTGCCGGGGCCAGTTATTCAGTGGATATATCGGAAAAGGTGGTGGTTTTGCGAAAGCAATCTCAAAGCTTGGAAAAGCTTATGCTGATCAAACGGAAAAAGATTATAATAAATTTATGAAAGCCATAAAGGCTGGAAAATTGATTGCCGAAGAAAACCCCCGATAATTGATTGAAAAAATAAATAACTGTAAGAAAAACATCAAAGAAAAGCAATCATAAAAAATAATTTGCTATTTTCCATCTTCTATTTGCTGCAGAAAATGTTTTGTTGACAATTTCTGAATCCTGTAATCCGTCTTATCCCTAAGAATCCATCCTTTTTTTATTAGTCCGCACTGAAGATTTTCAGTATTTAAGAATTAACGGTAAAATAGTCCCGGTAAAAGAGCATTCAAACATTTATGGGTAGCTTTAATATTCACTCTTGATAATAAAACTTCCGAATAGAAACTGATAATATATTTCCATGAAGCCATTACTAATTAGCATTACCATTTTTTTCTGCTTATTCCACTTTATTTCCTGCAAGGATAAAACTGCAGAAAATGTACAGCTGATTCCCGAGGTCAGTGTCGTTGAAGCGGGTCAGAAAACAGTTCCTGTTTTTGCAGAATATGTGGGTCAAACCTATGGACAGTCTGATATTGAGATCAGGCCAAGGGCCGAGGGTTGGATCCGGTCAGTCGATTTCAAAGAAGGAAGCCCCGTCAAACAAGGACAATTATTATATACCATTCAGGATGATGAGGCTCGTGACCGTGTAGAAGCAGCACAGGCAAGACTTAGTGAGGCGAAGGTTTTGCTGGTAAAAGCAAAATCTGACCTGGATCGGGTAAAGCCACTGGTGGAAATGAATGCCCTTAGTCAGAGAGATCTCGACGCAGCCCAGGCATCTTATGACGCACAGCAACAGGCTGTCTACTCCGCACAGGCCCTGGTTCACAATGCCGAAACACAATTGAGTTATACGAAGATCATTTCTCCCGTGACCGGTTATATCGGTATTTCCAAAGTGCAGGTAGGCGATTATGTGAGTAAGGGAGCGGGTCAGCAAGCCATCAATACAATTTCATCCCTGGGATCTATGCGTGTTCGTTTTGCCATTCCGGAAAGTGATTATATTAAATACAAAGAGAAAATCAATCCTGCACAGGTCAGAAATACAGAAGTACAGTTTATTCTCAATGATGGATCCATATTTCCGGAAACCGGTAAGCTCGATTTTACAAACCGCGAAATAGATCCTTCCACCGGTTCATTGCTTGTCCAGGCAACTGTAGAGAACAAAACGCATTTGCTTCGTCCTGGACAATACCTTAAAGTCCGTTTCAAATCCGATGAAATACCTAATGCAGTTTTGGTTCCGCAGCAAGCCATCAACCAACTGCAAAATATTTTTATGGCCTATTTGGTAAATGACAGCAATCAAATCAACCCGAAACCAGTCAAAGCGGGTATTCGTATTGGCAGCAATTGGGTAATCAATTCAGGATTGAAGCCCGGTGAGAAAGTAGCGCTGATAGGAAATATTATTATCAAGCCGGGTATGACTATCAAACCCGCGATGATCCCATATTCATATGATTCAACATCGACAGCCAAATAATGACTGTTAAAGAAAATTCTTAATCGTTCAAACCTATTCATGAGTGAATTTTTCATCCGCCGGCCCATCGTTGCAATGGTTATTTCCATTCTGATGGTAGTTCTTGGTCTGATTGTCTTAAGGGGAATTCCCATTTCCCAGTACCCTGAGATTGTTCCGCCCATGGTTCAGGTGAATGCGACCTATACCGGGGCCAATGCAGTGAACATGGAGCAAACAGTTGCAACACCTATCGAGCAACAGGTGAACGGTGTAGAAAGGATGATTTATATGCGTTCAGTAAATGCGAGTGATGGTACCATGCGCCTGGAAGTTTCATTTGAAGTCGGAACGAATCTGGACAATGCAAATATGCTTACTCAGAACAGGGTTTCACAGGCGAGTCCTTTTCTTCCTCCTGAGGTAACTCAACAGGGTGTGACCATTAAGAAATCGCTCACATTTCCGCTCATGCTGGTCTCGATTTCTTCTCCGAAGAATACTTATGACAGCAAGTTCCTGAATAATTATGCTTTTATCAATATCGTCGATGAACTCAAACGCATCAATGGCGTTGGTGATGTTTCTGTTTTTGGCGGCTATGAATATGCCATGAGGGTCTGGATAAAACCGGATGCGCTTTCCCGTTATAATCTTACTGTACAGGATGTGATCAATAACCTGAAGGAACAAAATGTGATTAAGCCGGGTGGCAAACTGGGCGATGAACCTGCAGTGAGCGGTACACAAAACACCTATACAACCCTGCTTCAAAGCAGGCTGGTTACAGAAGAAGAATTTGGAAATATTATTCTGAAATCGGATGCCAATGGTGCAATCGTACATATGAGAGATGTTGCGAGAATTGAATTGGGAACAGAAAATTATAGTCAGAATAGCCGTATCAATGGCGCCAATGCTTCGACCGTTGCTGTTTATCAGATCCCCGGATCCAACGCTATTGCGGTGGCCGCTGCTGTAAGAAAAAAAATGGAAGAACTCAAGAACCGATTTCCACCGGATATGGCCCTGTTTTTTTCCCTGGATACAACTTTAGCCGTCAATGCCGGCATTGAAGAAATTCTACATACGTTGCTGGAAGCAGTAGTACTTGTGATCCTTGTAGTTTTTTTATTTCTTCAAAACTGGAGAGCAACACTTATTCCACTTCTCACCGTTCCTGTTTCATTGATCGGAACTTTTATCGTATTTCCTTTACTCGGATTCTCTGTCAACGTTCTTTCCCTGCTTGGGTTGGTACTCGCAATTGGACTGGTGGTGGACGATGCAATCGTTGTTGTGGAGGCAGTGATGCATAATATCGAACATGGCATGGCACCGAAAGAAGCCACCAGCAAGGCGATGAAGGAGGTAGGCGGACCCGTTATTGCGATTGCCCTGATTCTCGCAGCCGTTTTTATTCCGGTTGCGCTTACTCCCGGCATTGTAGGAAGGCTTTATCAGCAATTCGCCATCACCATTGCGATTTCCGTTATTTTTTCCGCTTTCAATGCCCTCACACTGAGTCCTGCACTTTCAGCTTTGCTGCTGAAACCTGCTTCTACCAAGAAGACAGGATTACTTGACAGATTTTTTGCAGCCTTCAATCGCATGTTTGACCGGTTTACGAATGGATATGTAAAAGTTGCAGGATTCTTCGCACGCAAAATTCTTATTTCACTGATTGTACTTGGAGGAATTGTTTTTGCAACTGTATTACTTGGGAAAAAAATACCAGGTGGCTTTGTTCCTGAAGAGGACCAGGGTTATTTTCTCGTCAGCGTTTTACTGCCCGATGCAGCTTCATTACAACGTACCGATGGTGTGACCAGAAAAGTGGAAGCACTGCTCAGCCAAATTCCGGAAATAGAATTGTACACGACTGTCAACGGAAACAATATATTGAACAGCACAGTGGCTCCCAATGCTGCTACTTTTTTTATAACACTGAAGAATTGGTCAGATAGAAAGAAAACTGCAAATACAATAGTTGCAGAGATCAATGCCATGGCCATGAAATCTGTTTCTGAAGCTACAGTGATTGCTGTGGGACCTCCACCGATTGTTGGTTTGGGAACTGCAGCCGGATTTACTTTTATGTTGCAGGACCGTGTTGGCAATACACCGCAATATCTTGCAGAGCAGGCACAGAAATTTATTGCTACAGCGAGTAAGCGTCCCGAGATCGGAAAAATTTATACTTTGTACAGGGCCAATGTTCCACAAAAAAGTGTGCTGGTTGATAAGCAAAAAGTAGAAAAACTCGGTTTGGATTTGAACAATGTCAACGGTACCATTTCTACTTTATTAGGAGGATCATTTGTCAATAATTTCAATTTATTCGGGCGACAATACAAGACCTATGTAATGGCTGATTCAAATTACCGGATGAGGCCTGAAGATCTTCAACAGTTTTATGTTCGCGACCGGCAGGGCAATATGGTTCCGGTCGGAACGGTCATCCAGGTAAGGGATACCAGCGGACCACAGTATACCAATCATTTCAATATTTATCGGGCCGCTGAAATCAGTGGCAGCCCTGCTCCTGGTTATAGTTCTGCACAGGCAACGACTGCGCTCGAAGAAGTTGCCAAAGAAGTGTTGCCTGCAGATATGGGATATCAATGGAGCAATGTGTCATACCAGGAAAAAGCGGCAGAAGGAAGTGCCGGAGCGATTTTCGGCGCTGCATTATTTTTTGTATTCCTGATTCTCGCGGCACAATATGAAAGCTGGAAACTACCATTCAGTGTTTTGTTGGGAACCCCATGGGCCGCAATGGGAGCATTCCTGGGTTTGTTTATCGGAGGTTTGTATTCTTTGAGTTATGTCAATAATGTCTTTTCACAAATCGGATTGGTGATGCTCATCGGGTTGAATGCAAAGAATGCAATTCTCATTGTTGAATTTGCAAAGATGGAACATGAGAGCGGTCAGGACGTTATGCATGCTGCACTGAATGGAGCAAAGCTCCGCTTCCGGCCAATACTTATGACATCATTTGCTTTTATTCTCGGGGTTGTACCACTTTTGACTGCTTCAGGCGCCGGTGCAGAAGGAAGAAAAGTGATGGGCATGGCCGTATTCAGCGGTATGCTGGTAGCGACCATTATCGGCGTAATTCTCATTCCTGCATTTTTTGTATTGATAGAAAAAAAGAAGAAAAAAAAAATAAACCCAACAACAATTGATGCTGATAAAGCTTCAAATCAAATATAATGAAGAATAAAAAAATATATTGGGCGATTGGAATTGCAAGTATTGTTTTCAGTAGTTGCATGGTTGGACCTAAATACAGCAGACCTGCAATCAACACGCCGTCCACTTACAGCGAAACTGCCGACCTGGATACATTACCTATTATCAAATGGTTCGATCTTTTTCATGACACGGTATTATTACGCCTTATTAAAACGACACTGGAAAATAATAAGGACCTCATGACCGCTACGGCAAGAATACAGGAAGCCCAATACAATGCCAATATTATCAAAACGAATCTTTACCCTTCTCTTTCCTATGATGTTCTGGGTGGCGGTGGCAAGGCTGGCACGGATGCACAAAAAATTGCTGCGGGTATTGATGGAGGTTATATTAGAACTGCCGGCGTATTGAATTGGGAAATTGATTTATGGGGTAAATTGAGACATGCAACCAGGGCTGCGCAGGCACAGTTCCTTGCCGAAATTGATAATAGTAATGCCATACGGGTAAGCCTGGTGGCACAGGTTGCATCTTCCTATTTTTTATTGTGTGACCTGGATAATCGTTTGAGCATCGCAGTGAGAACAGTCACTTCCCGAAAAGAAAGCACCCGTATTAATACCGACAGGTTTGAAAAAGGATACAGCGCTGAATTAGACAAACTGCAAGCCATTCAACAGGAAACTACTGCAGCTGCAACGATTCCTGCCATTCAACGGCAGATCATACAAACAGAAAATTCAATCCGGACATTGATGGGACTCGGTCCGGGGCATATTGAAAGAGGTGATTCTTTGTATGCGCAAACATTGCCTCCCGCTATTCCTGTAGGTCTTCCTTCACAACTTCTTCAGAGAAGGCCCGATATCAGGTCGGCCGAACAATCATTGAAAGCACAGTTTGAATTGATAGGAGTAGCACAGGCAAATTTATATCCTAATCTGAGTCTTACAGGTTTACTTGGTTTTGCAAGTCCTCAGTTAAGCACCCTTCTTAGTTCAGGCGGATTTATTGCAAATGGTTTTGCAGAACTGACCGGACCTATTTTTCAATTCAATAAAAACAGGATGAATATAGAAGCGCAAAAAGCAAAGACAAGGCAGGTAGCTTACCAGTATGAACAAACAGTATTGATTGGAATGGGTGAGGTAGATAATGCTCTGGCTGAAGTGAGGACTTTCGCAGATGAATACAATATCCGTCAGCAGGAAGTAGAGGCATCTCGTAAAGCACTGCTACTTTCGAAAGCCAGGTATGATTACGGTTATACCTCTTATCTTGAAGTGGTAGTACAGGAAACCAATTTATTTGATGCAGAATTAGAAGCCTCTGCGGCTTTCCAGGGCAGGCTCAACGGTATAGTGGATCTTTATAAAGCATTGGGTGGAGGTTGGGATGTAACACAACCATAACTTAATTTTATCATCTGCTCCGCGAACTAATTGTATCAGGAACTGATATTTGCTCTATAGAATAGTCATTCATTCTATCATCCGACAAAAAATTCTTTTAAAAAAGTTAAAGGAGTCAACAAATTCAAAAATAAATTATCATTAAATCCAGAATAATGAAACGGCTTACACCATTTTTTTTGTCCTTCATCTTCATCATATATATGATTTCGTGCAGCACACCTTTAAAAACAACGGCTACCTGGTGGGATAAGGAAAAATTAGATTCGATCAGATCAAAAGTAAAAACAGTATTCATTGCCGTTATGGCTCAAAACATAGAAGTGAAATCGACACTGGAAAATGATCTCTATAAAACAGCTGCAGCACATGGAATCAAGGCAATCAGAAGCATTGACGTGTACCCGCCCGGGCTGCTCAGACAAAGTTTACCAACAAAAGATGCTATCCTGAAAAAAATAAGAGAGCTGAACTGCGATGCCATATTTACGGTTGCAATGGTTGATCATAAATCCGAGACAAGATATGTATCCACGACAACAGCTTATGCCCCCTATCCTTATTATGGATATTATGGAACATTTGGCACTTATTATGATTATAGTTCGGTAGTATATAGTCCGGGATATTATTCTACAGATAATACTTATTACCTGGAAAGCAATTTGTACAATGCAAGAACAGAAGCGCTGGTGATGTCTATGCAGTCCAAAGCAGTCAATCCGTCTTCCATTGAAAAATCAAGCAAGGAGTACACAGATGCACTTCTGCAGGAATTGGATAAACAGGGGCTTTTGAAAAAAAATTAGTAGGAATCGAATAAAAATAAATCTGATTTTAAACTTTTTAAAAAAATATAAAAACTATTGTTATGAAAATACAACATTTCTGCACTGCCATCCTTTCTTCCTGCATTCTTCTTTCCTGCGTAAGCAATAAGAAATTCGCAGCTATGCAGGCAGCCGCACAAAAAAGATTTGATTCGTTGAGTTCGGAATATTCCAAAGTACAAAATGCATTGAAATCCTGCACTGACCAGACCACAGACCTGACCACCAGGAATACAGCACTTCAGGGACAGGTCGATGACATGACTAAACAAATGGCTTTATTAAAAGAAAACAATACGCAGGCTCTGAAACAATTACAGGATCTTTCTGTGATTTCAAGCACTCAGGCTGAAAGCATCAAGAAATCATTGGAAAATATCGGAGCGAAAGATGTTTATATTACTGACCTGCAAAAAGAAATGGCAAGAAAAGATTCTCTGAATATGGCTCTTGTCATGAATCTCAAAGGTGCTATCGGAAATATGGATGATCAGGATATCAATATTAAAGTGGATAAAGGAGTTGTTTTTATTGATATTTCGGATAAGTTATTATTCAAGAGTGGTAAATATGATATTACTTCACGTGCAAGTGAGGTTTTGGGAAAAGTAGCCACAGTATTGAAAGCCCAGCCTGATATTGAATTCATGGTGGAAGGGCATACTGATAATGTCGCTTATAAACATCCTCCGTTAATGGACAACTGGGATTTAAGTGTAAAACGCGCAACAGCTGTTGTAAGAGTTCTTCAAAATAAATATGGTTTGCCTCCTGCGCATATGACAGCTGCCGGGCGCAGTGAATATATAAATGTTGCGAGCAATGATACCCCCGAAGGCCGGGCTGCGAACAGAAGAACAAGAATCGTGATTTTACCACAATTGGATCAGTTCTTTAAATTGTTGGAACCTGGTAATAAGTAGAGAGAATGGATCATAGATCATAGACCATCGACCATCGACGATGGACCATGGTCTATGATCTCTTCTTCGAAGCCTTTGCCTTTTTATTAAACTCCAGGCAAAGATTAATCCAGAACTCGAAATCTTTTTTCGCCTTAATCCCTTCCGGACTGACATATATAAACCCCTTCATGGTTTTTCCACCGTGAATCATTTCCCTGCAACCTTTTTTTTCCAGCAGTTCATCATGTTGCGCAGGATTCACGCGGCACATCAATTCATTCCCACTGACACTCACACACATCTTTCCCTTTACCATAAATGTGATTCCGCGAAACATCTTTTTTTCTTCTATCCCTCGGATATGGGCAAGCGCTTCTCTTACCCTGCCTGCAAGTTTTTCATCATATGCCATAGGAAATAGATATTATCACAAAAATACTTATGCTTATGATAACGCCGTAAAAACAAAATTGCCACGGAAGTTCGGAAAAATATTCCAGCTCCGTGGCAAAATAGGATAAGGCCTGCATAGGGGAAATCCAGTTAACAATTCTTAACTGAACTGACACTCATTTTAACAGAGAGACGATTACTAAAACCAATGCCAGCAAAAAACAGAGTATGGACAGAAACAGAAAAAGCGAAGGAACCCATTTTGTATTTCGCTTCCCTGTCATATATATCATACTATTTTGATTTAAACAAAGTCTTTGGCAAGTTCCTAAGTCCGGTATAGAAAATAATCATTTCTATTTGGCTAAGATGTGAATTTATAAGAGGCCTTTAAAAAATACCCGATGAACGTATATTTAAAATCGTCAAAAAAGTAATTGTTAAAACGGTGGTTCACTTACCAGTTTAATACAGCAGTAATAGTGTGTTCGCTCTCCTGATGGAAAGATATTTTTGTGTCAATGGATCTGGCAAGGTCCCGGACAATTTGCAACCCAAGTCCGGAGCCTTTACTATCTATCTCTGCATTATTCAGTCTTATGTTTAATATGCCGGCATCCATTGAACTGCACCGGTTCGAAACAGATAATTTCTGTTCATTTGCATCTACTCTGATAATACTGTTTTCTTCGCTATATTTTATTGCATTCTGTAAAAGATTTCTGAAAATAATTGCAATAAAATTTTCGTCTGTTTTTTTTATGAGTCCTTCCGCAGTAAATAAATCTACACTTAGTTTTTTATCAGTCAGCTGCTCACGCAAAAAATTGATCTCCTTCTGAAGCAGGGGCATGATATTGATATTTGTAAACTGAGGTTTGAAATGCAGCATCTGGCTCTTACTCCAAAGCAGCAGGTCTTCCATTGTCTCCAGCACATTTTCAGAAGCTGTTCTCAATTTTTCTTCATGCTTTTGGCGTGCTTCAACACTAAGCGATTGCGGGTTTTCTTTTTGCAACTGCAATAATTGCACAATTTTACTGACAGGTGATCTCAGATCATGCCCGATAATGCCAAATAATTTCGCTTTTGTTTCATTGGCGACGGCAAGCTGGGCATTCAGATCTCCCAATTGCTCGTTCTGGGCATTTAATATTTTATTGAGTTTTTCCTTATTCCGGTAAATAAAATAGAGAAGTAATGCGATAATCCCAAATGCAACCAGCGCCAGCACCAGCAATAGCCTTGTCCTCATCGCATTTTGCAATTCGAGCGCTTCCAACTGATTTTCTTTTCCGAGCGCTACAATTCTTAATTCCTTCTGATTGGTCTGA
>Ga0335083_10006263_pt1 | contig 14940 bp, 14 predicted proteins | sample Lox_Sample_42_FD_206716 | JGI IMG/M metagenome (GOLD analysis project Ga0335083, IMG submission 206716) | Soil microbial communities from Loxahatchee National Wildlife Refuge, Florida, United States - Lox_Sample_4.2 | ecosystem: Environmental > Terrestrial > Soil > Wetlands | place: USA... | reverse complement strand
GCGTCTGCCAGACCCTCATCCAACCCCGGCAGCGCGCCGAGTTCATCGCCAAGGTCAGCGAGGAGCACCAGCGGCGCCGCGAGCAGCACGCCGCCAAGCGCGTGAAGGTGCCGGAGCTGTCACTCGCCCAGGCGCGCGCCAACCGCCGCCCCATCGACTGGAGCAGCTACACGGCGGTCGCCCCCCGCGTGCCCGGCATCCAGCGCTTCCCGGACTACCCGCTCGGGGAACTGCTCGGATACATCGACTGGATGCCGTTCTTCAACGCCTGGGAGTTCGCCGGAAGGTTCCCCGACGTGCTCAGCGACCCGGTGGTGGGGGAGGCCGCCAGCAACCTGTATGCCGATGCCCGGCGCATGCTGAAGCAACTGATCGCTGAGCGCTGGCTGACGGTGCGTGCGGTGCTCGGTGTGTTCCCGGCCAATGTCGTCGGCGACGACGTAGAGCTCTACGAGGACGAGGACCGCAAGGGCGTGCTCACGCGCCTGTGCTTCCTCAGGCAGCAGAAGGGCAAGCCCGAGGGCCAGCCGCACGAGTGCCTGGCCGACTACGTGGCGCCGCGCGGCGTGCGCGACTACTTCGGTGCCTTCGCCGTCACCGCGGGGCTCGGCATCGAGGGGCCGCTCGAGCGCTTCGAGAGGTCACACGATGACTACTCCGGCATCATGCTGAAGGCGCTCGCCGACCGCTTCGCGGAGGCGGCGGCCGAGCACTTCCACGAGCGGGTGCGGCGCGAGTTGTGGGGCTACGCAAGCGCCGAGACTCTCACCAACGAGCAGCTGATCCACGAGGAGTACCGGGGTATCCGGCCGGCCCCTGGCTATCCGGCATGTCCCGACCACACCGAGAAGCGCAAGCTGTGGGAGCTGCTGGACGTGGAACGCAACGCCGGCATCCGCCTGACCGACTCGTACGCCATGTACCCGACGGCGGCGGTCAGCGGCTGGTACATCGGGCATCCCCAGTCGCGCTACTTCGCAGTCGGCAAGATCGACCGCGAGCAGGTTGCGGACTACGCGCAACGCAAGGGCATGAGCCTCAGCGAGGCGGAACGCTGGCTCGCCCCGAACCTGGGCTACGAGCCCTGAGCTCCCGGCCGGCTCAGTGCGCCGGCGGCTTCTCCTTCGCCAGCGCCTTCAGGTAGGCATCCCCGCCGAGCGCCCGCATCTGCGCGAGGATCTGGTCACGCCGTACCAGTACGTAGCGCGAGGGACGCTCCGGGTGCATCTTCAGCGGGTTGGGCAGCACGGCCGCGAGCAGCGCGCTGTCGGAGGAGCTCAGGGCGAGCGCGGGCTTGTGCCAGAAGCGCTGGGCCGCCGCCTGCACCCCGTAGATGCCGTCACCGAACTGCGCGACGTTCAGGTACATCTCCAGGATGCGTTCCTTGGGCCACAAGGTCTCGATCAGCACGGTGAAGTACGCCTCCAGACCCTTGCGCACGAAGCTGTGCCCGGACCACAGGAACAGGTTCTTGGCGACCTGCTGCGAGATCGTGCTGGCTCCGCGCAGGCGCTTGCCCTGCTCGCTGGCACGCACCGCGGCGCGGATGGAAGCGAAGTCGAAGCCGGCGTGAAAGGGGAACAGCTGGTCCTCTGAGGCGACCACGGCGAGGCCGGCATGGGGCGAGATCTGCTCGAGGCTCACCCAGCGGAAGTCGGTGCGGTAGGCACGATTCTGGGTGCGCCAGGCATCCAGGTGCGCCTCGACCATCATGGCGCTCGTGAGGGGCTCGAACCAGCGCAGCATCAGCACTGCGACCGCCGTCAGCAGCAGCCACGCGAGCAGCGCGATTCCGACCCACTTCAGCAGCCGTGCCGCGATGCCGCCGCGCTGGCGGGCACGCCGGCGCGGGACGCCGTCGCGCCGCTGGCGGGAGAGCTGCGCGCTGCGCGCCAAGGATGCGGAGACTGGCTACTTCGTGTCGATGCGCCGGGCCGACAGGATCACCACGTCCTCGAGCGGCGCATCGGTGTAGCCCTTGCGGCGGCCGGTGCCGACGGCGGCGATCTTGTCGATGACGTCCATGCCCTCGGTCACCCGGCCGAAGACCGCGTAGCCGTAGTCGCGCGCGCTGTGGTCGAGGAAGCCGTTGTCGGCCAGGTTGACGAAGAACTGCGAGGTGGCGCTGCTGATGTCGCTGGTGCGCGCCATCGACAGGCTGCCGCGGGTGTTCTTGAGGCCGTTCTTGGCCTCGTTGGCGATGGGCTCACGCGTCTTCTTGTTGCTGAAATCGCTGGTCAGGCCGCCGCCCTGGATGACGAATCCGGGCACGATGCGGTGGAAGATCGTGCCGTCGAAGAAGCCGTCGTCCACGTAACGCAGGAAGTTCTCCACCGTCACCGGCGCTTCCTTCTGGAACAGCTCCACCGTGAACGGTCCATGCGAGGTCTCGAATCTGATCATCGTTGTCCTTCCGTTACGCGCTCGTGCCCGGCCAGATCGGGGTGCGAGCGTACGTGACGCATGCCGGCAAGGACAAGCTCGGCGCGTACGGCCTCACCTTGCGCCGCGCCATGCTCAAGCAGCAGCCAGCCGCCGGCACGCAGGTGCGCGGCAGCCCCCTGGGCGAGCGTCCGCAGGCTGGCCAGGCCGTCGGCGCCGGGGGTCAGCGCGCGGCGGGGCTCGTGGGCCAGGGCGGACAGTGCCGGGTCGCCGGCCGCAACGTAGGGCGGGTTGCTCACGATGAGGTCGAACAGCTCGGCGCCGAGCGGTGCATACCAGTCGCCCTCGCGAAACTCGACCGCGAGCCCCAGGGCGGCCGCATTGCGGCGCGCCACTGCGAGGGCCGCGGGCGAGAGGTCCGTGGCCACGACCTGCCAGCGCGGACGTTCACGGGCGAGGGCGAGTGCTATGGCGCCCGATCCCGTGCCGAGGTCGGCGACGCGGGCGAGGGCGTCTCCCGCGAGCGCCAGCGCGCGCTCCACCAGCAGTTCAGTCTCGGGGCGCGGCACGAGCACGTCGGCATTCACGTGCAGCGGCAGCGACCAGAACTCGCGCGTGCCGGTGAGATAGGCCACGGGCTCGCCGGCCCGGCGGCGCTCGAGCAGGGCCACGAAGCACGACTGCTGCTCCGCCGTAAGTGCTCGCTCAGGGTGCGCAAGCAGCTGGGCCCGCGTTACTCCGGTGACGTGGGCGAGCAGCAGCTCCGCGTCCAGCACCGGCAGTGCCGGTTCGCCCGTGCCCCGGCGCACTGCGGCCCCCTGCCGGACCTGGGCAAGTGCGGCACCGATTGTTGGGAAGTGGCTCATAGGCGTCGTTGCAGGCCGGGCGTAAGATGTCGTTATGCCAAACATATCCTATCCACCCAAGCGGCCACTCACGGTCGGCGAGATTCTGGACCTGACGTTCCAGATCTACCGCGCCACGCTGCTTAAGGTCCTGTTGCTGGCCGGGCTTGCGCGGTTGTTCTCGCAGCTCCCCAACATTTATTCCCTGTTGCGCGGGGAAGGGCACGGCGGCGGCCTGGGCGGCATCGTGCTCGCCCTCAACGAAGCGCAACGTCATCCGGCCTACTGGCTGCTGTACTTGCTGGGCATGATCATTGACCTGACCTTGTATGCGGCCGTGATCATGCGGCAGCATGAACTCATCACCGGCGGCGACGCCGGGGGCGAAGTGATGGCCGGGCTGCGCCGGGTACCGGCCATGATCGGCGCCGCGCTGCTGATCAGCCTTTCGGTCGGTGTGTGCTTCATCCCGGCGGCGCCGTTCACGTCACTGGGAAGGGTCTTGGCGGTCGCGGTGCTGCTGATCCCGGCTTCCTACCTGATGGTCATGGCCTCGCTCGCCATCGTGGCAGTAGTGGTGGAGCGCAAGGGGCCGGTCGAGGGGTACCTTCGCAGCTGGAGCCTGGTCACGGGAAGCTTCTGGCGCGTCTCGACGGTGTACACCGTGGGCGTGCTGGTTCTCTTGGTCTTCTGGGTCACCCTGGGCTCGGTCGTGGGTGTCTTGGCCGCCATCATCGGCAGGGGGGACGTGGCCCTCGTGGCAGCCACCGGCGGCGTGCTCATGCTGCTCACCGCGGCGCTGGCCATGCCGTTCTTTACGGCGATGGCGCTGGCCGTGTACGGCGAGCTTCTGACCCGCAAAGAGGGCGCAGATCTGGAGCAGCGCATCGGCGCTCCGGCCTGAGCGACATGCGCTTCCGGGTCGTGGCGCTACTGCTCACCGCCGTGGTGTCTCCCTTGTGCATCGCCGATCCGCTCCAGAGCCTTGACGAGTGTATTGCCCGCCTCGATCCCGTCGCGGACTCCGGATATGCACGCATTGCCGCGCGCTGCCCGGATCTGACCCAGGCACTCAAGGACAGCCCCGCGGCTCAGTGGCTGCCGCACGGCTGGGATGGCGATGAGGCGCAGCTGAATGCCCGTGGCCTCGCGCGACTGCGCGTGCTGCTCGGCCGCGAGTCCGTCGCGCACGGCCCCGCCGCACACGCCCCCGATGTCCGCGGGCTTGCCCCGGTGCTCGCCTCGGTGAGCAAGGCCAACGATGCCGGCGCGGGCTGGTGGTCGCGTCTCAAGGAACGGCTGCGGCAACTGCTGGCGTCATCCAGGGAGCAGGATGACGGATGGTTTTCCGGCGTGCTGCGGGAGCTGGATCAGTCCAAGGCCACCATGCGCGCCATCGTATGGATAACCCTGGCTGCGGTGGTCGCCTTCGCCTGCTGGATGGTCTTCCACGAGCTGCGTGCCGCCGGAGTATTCCGCGACCGTGATCCGAATCCGCTGGCTGGCGATGGCGCCAGCGGGCGTTCCGCCAGCGCCTCGACCGGGCAGCACAGCGCCGCTGAGCGGCCTGGCAGGCTGCTGGAGATGATCGCGGCGCGGCTGGCCGCGCAGGACCGGCTTCCGCCGGCGCGTGCGTTCACGGCGCATGAGGTGCTGCGCCACGCACGCCTGCCGGAAGAGGCGATGCGCGCATCACTCGGGCAGCTGGCCAGCGTCTCGGAGCGGATCCGCTATTCCGGCACAGCGGTGGAGCCGGACGCCGTCGCCGCCGCCGTGGTCGACGGCGAGCGCGTGCTCGCCGCCCTCGCCGTCTCCGGCCCGGTCGGTCTTGCTACCTGAATGCGTGAGCGCCTCCTAACCCTCGCCTGCGCGTGCGGTGCCCTGTTGCTCTTTCTGACGCTGTTCTGGCGCGGGGAAGGGCTCAGCGAAGCGGAACAGTCGCTGCCGACGAGCATCGACGACGGCGACAGCGGCCTGCGCGCGGGCCATGACTGGCTGCGCGCCGAGCAGGTACCGGTCGTCTCGCTGCGCGAGCCTTTCACCACGCTCGGGGCGCAGCGCGAACTCGCGCCAAGCGGCAACCTGCTGATCACGACCCTTCCAGGACGCGGCGGACTGACCAATCCTGAGCTGCTGGCGCTCGACCACTGGGTGCGCGCCGGAAACACCCTGCTGGTGCTGGCGCCGCTCTACGACCGGCCCGCCTTCGCCGGTGTGCCGGCGCTGCTCATCGACCGGGAGCTCGCGCGCCTTACGGGCCTGGACGCGAGCCAGAACGCCACCAGGGCGAGCGGTGTTCACAAGGCACCGGCGAGCGGCAGCGCCAACCCGGGTCGGGCGGACAAGGTTCTCGAAGGCCTGACCGAGACGCTGGCCGAGCCAAAGCGGCACACGCTCGTGCCCGTGGGCGCAAGCCGTTATTTCGCGGGCCGGAACCCCGTGGCGGCGTACTCCGACCTGAAGCCCTGGTCCGGCCAGGTGGACGCCACCCGCGAAGGACTCGCGCTCGCCCTGGCTCGCGACGGTGACAGCGGGGCGGACGCATTCTGGGTGGTGCCCGACGGTGCCGGCTCGATCCTGGTGAGTGGCATGGCGTCCATCCTGAGCAACCGCGCCTTGCAGACCGAGGCGAACGCGCAGCTGCTGGCGAACATCGTGGCCGCTACGGTCGGGGCGCGCGGCAGCGTGGTCTTCGACGACGAGCACCAGGGGCTGACGGCAGCCTACGACCCGGAGAAGTTCTACAAGGATCCGCGCTTGTACCGAACGCTCGGGGTCATAGCCCTGGTGTGGCTCCTGTGGGTGCTGGGTGGTACGCGCCTGCGCTTGCCGCGCCATCGCGATAACGTTCCGGAGGAGGCCGAGCTGGTGCGAACCACCGGACGCTTCCTGGCGCGCGTGCTGCGGCCGGCGAGTGCTGCGCGCCGCATGGTGGAGAACTTCTTCCAGCGCCTCCGTCCGCGAGCGGTGGGTGCGGCGCCTGCTGAGATGTGGGCGTGGCTCGAACAACATCCGCAGCTGGCGGCCCGCGACGTCGCTCAACTTCATGACTGGTACCGCGCGGCAGAAGCCGAAAAGCGCGTACCGCTTATCCGCCTGCACAACCTTCTGTTACGAATTGAGAGGCAGCTGGCTGCATGAGTACCGCAATCCGAGACTTGCACAGTGTGCTCAGCACCGAGCTGGGGCGCGCAGTGGTGGGGAGCGAGGCAATCCTCGATGCCCTGGTCATCGCGCTGGTGGCCCGCGGGCACGTTCTGGTGCAGGGCGTCCCGGGCATGGGCAAGACCCTGCTGGCCAAAGCCCTGGCACGGGCACTCGGGGGCCAGTTCAAGCGCATCCAGGGGACCGCCGACCTGATGCCGAGCGACATCATCGGCGTGCACGTTTTCGACCAGAACAGCCGCCAGTTCGCCTTCCGGCCTGGCCCGCTGTTCGCGGACGTCGTGCTGATGGACGAGATCAACCGTGCCGGACCGAAGACGCAGTCGGCACTGCTGGAAGCGATGGAAGAGCGTCAGGTCAGCGTCGAGCGCGACGTGTGGCAGCTGCCGCCGGACTTCCTGGTTCTGGCCACCCAGAATCCGCGCGAATTCGAGGGTACCTTCCCGCTGCCGGAATCACAGCTGGACCGCTTCATGCTGCGCGTCGATGTTCCCTATCCGAGCCGCGAGGCGGAGAGCGAGATCCTCGCCCGCTACGGCGGCGTGGCGGCGGCAGCAGAGGCCGCGCTCAAGAGTGTGGGCGTGATCGAGCCGGCGTACCTCGCTCAGGCGCGCGCCGCGGCCGAGCAGATCCACGTGGCCGAGGCACTCAGTGGCTACGTGCTCGACCTCGCCAAGGCGACGCGGGAGCATCCGCGTGTCAGCCTGGGGCTGTCGACGCGGGGTGCGCTGGCGCTGCTGCGCGGGGCACGGGTGGCCGCCGGGCTGCGAGGTGGTGACTTTGCGACCCCGGACGACGTAAAGCAGCTTGCACCCCTGATCGTGGCACACCGGCTGGTGTTGACCCCGGAGGCGGCGCTCGAGGGAACGGCGGACGCCGACGTGGTCACCGCCGTGCTGGCGACGACACCGGTACCGCGCTGAGCCGGCCGCAGCATGCATCTGGGTCGGCGCAGTTACGTGCTGGTGATGCTGGCTGCCGTGCTGGCAATCGCCGGCACGTGGTCCGGTGAGCGCGAGCTGTTGCACCTGTGGCAGATTCCGGCAGGCCTGTGGCTGCTGGGGCTCGCCATCGAGGGAGCGCTCGTTTCGCGGTTGCGTCCAGAGCTCACGCTCGAGAGCGAGCCGCGGGCCTTCCTCGGGCGCCGACAGCCGCTCAGGTTCGTGTTCACGAACCGCAGCACGCGGCCGCTGCAGCTCGAGTATGCGCCGGCCACCCCGGAGGGCTTCGAGCCGCCCGAGGCCGTGCGGCGCGTGTCGATTGCGCCCGGCACCCGGGCCACCGACCTCGTGGCTATCACGCCGACCCGTCTCGGGCGGCGGCGCTGGCCGGTGCTTCCGGGGCGACTGCTGGGGCCGCTGTCGCTGGCCTGGTGGGGGCTGAGCTTTGACCCGCAGTTCTCGCTCGCCGTGGCCCCCGAGATCCTGCGCAGCCGCTCACGCGCCGCCGGGCTGCAGTTGGGGGAGCGCACGCGGCGCTCACTGGGTCCGGGGCAGGAGCTGTTCCAGCTGCGCAGCTATGTCCCCGGCGACCCGCCGGGCCGGATCGACTGGAAAGCCACCGCCCGCAGCGGCGCTCTGATCACGCGCGAGTTCAGCGAGGACCAGCACCTCGACGTGCTCATCGCGATAGACGCGGGTCGCCTGAGTCGCGTGCGCTCCGGGCAGCTCGACCGCCTGGGTCTCTACAGCAACGTCGCGGCGAGCTTCGCCGAGTACGTCGTGCAGCAGGAGGACCGGATCGGCCTGGTGGTGTACGCCGACCAGGTGCTCGCCAGTTGCGTTCCGGCGCGCGGCTTGCGGGCGGTTACGCGTCTGCGCAGCGCGCTGGAGCAGCTGACCGTCCGGATGGCCGAGTCCGACCCGGCGGCGGCGGCCGTCACCATCCGCCGCCTGCTACGCCAGCGGGCCCTGGTCGTGGTTCTCACCGACCTGGACGACGCCAACATGGCGGAGGCGCTGGCGGTCGCGGTACGACTGCTGTCACCGCCGCACATGGTGGTGGTCGGCGGAGTGCATGGCGGCGAGACCGCCGCCCTGGCACAGGCGCCGGCACACGAGTGGCAGGACCCCTGGGTTTCGCTGGCCGCCCGCGAGCACGAGCGGCGTGCCGCTGCGCAGCGCGCGCTGCTCGAGCGCCTCGGTGCGCCCGTGGTCGCCGCGACCGCCGGGCACCTGCAGGACGCGCTGTTCGCGCGGTACCAGGAACTGCGGCGCCGCCGCCGCGTCTAGCGGCTCGCCGCCGCGCGGCGGATCCCCCGACCTAGCGCTCGTCTTCGAGGCTCTGAATCTTCCCGTCGGCGACGATGGCCACCATGGCCGGGGAATGGGCGCCACGCTGGTAGCGCCAGGTCTCGATTCGGGCGCTGCCGATCACCACCCCGCGCTCGTTGCGGACGTCCTGGTTCGTGATCTCCCTGGACGCGGGGCTTCCGCACTTCTGCAGCAGCTCACTGACGGAGCTCTGCGAGGACACCAGTCCCCCCTCGCAACGGAAGTAGCCGTCATCCGCCTGCGCGAGCGCCGGCGCGACTGTCACGAGTACACATGCGACCAGCAGAGTTCTCATACGCTTGATCCCTGTGGGTGAAGAGCGGGGGCGTCGCTCTGGAGTCGTGCCGGGCCGCGGCCGATCAGGTGGCCGCTCAGGAACACGAGCATCAGTATCCAGTAGGCGACCCCGATGCACACACGCACGGACAGACCAAAGCGGGGATTGGGCGAGACGAAGCCCTCGATCAGGCCGGCACCCACCAGCAGCAGCGCACATGCCAGCAACACGATGCCGGAGCGCATGGCCGCGGCGCGGAAGGATTCCATGCGACCCTGGTCTCCCGGCCGTACCAGCGCCTCGCCGACCGCCGCCCCGGCGGCGCCCGAGAGGCACATGACCGACAACTCCACGCAGCCATGGGCCACGATGAAGCGGAACAGGTCGCCGGCCAGGCCGTGCTGGGCGACGAATGCGAAGGTCGCGCCCAGCATCACGCCGTTCAGGCCGAGGAGGTAGAGCGTGCCCAGGCCGAACAGGAACCCCAGGCAGTACGCCAGCAGGCTGACCACGATGTTGTTGGCCAGAATCTGCACCGAGAGCACCGAAGACGGCACGATGTTCAGCAGACCCTCCGTCCAGAGCTTGCCGCTCTCGACACTGGCGATCATTTCCGGACCGGCGACGAGGGAGATCATCGAGGGGTAGCGATGCACCAGGCCGTAACCTGCGGCCGCGGCCAGCACGAAGATCACCGTCGTCCAGAGAATGTAGGGCGCCAGCCAGCGCACCGCTGCCGGCAGATCCTCGCGCAGGTAGCGCGCCACGGTGCTGGCGAAGTCCTGCGCGCCGTGGTTGAGCGTCGCATGCGCCTGGGCGTAAGTGTTCTCGAGGTAGGCGAGCGTGCGCGATCCCGGCAGCAACTCGCGGGCGCGGGCGACATCGTGGGCGAGCAGGCGGTAGTCATCGGCGAGCTGCACGGCCTCACCCGGGTCGCGCGCGGCTTCACGTGCCAGCCGCGCGGCGCGCTCCCGTGCCGCCTGCCAGCGGGGCGCACGGCGCAGCAGTGCGTTGCTCAGGGCCTGCTGACGCGCCGAGTTGCCCATACCCCTACGCCGGGGGTGTCAGGCGCTCGATGCGCGCGCGCCAGCTCAGTTCATCGCCCTCGCTCAGGTCGGCGCCGGCTCCGAGGTAGCGCTCGAGCACGCGGCGCGACAGCCGGACCCGCGCCTCCGGCCCGAGGTCACCCCAGCGCTGCAGCAGGTCTGCGACCACCTCGGCACCGGCGGCGTCCAGCGTCCCGAGCCGCTCGGCCGCCGCGAGCGGTGGCGCTATCTCGGTGTCGCCGTGTTCGTACACGAGCAGGGTGCCCGCGGCCATGTCACCGAAGCGCAGGCTGTCGCGCGACAGCACCATGACGGTCAGTCCGATGCCGTAGAAGCCGGGCAGGCTGTCGATCAGCCGGAAGATATTGCGCACCGCGAGTGCACCGCCACCGGGTACGCCTCCCTGGCGCGTAACGATGCGGATGCCCGCGCTGCGCTTGCCGGGGGTGCGGCCGCGCATCATGATTTCGGCGACCAGGTGGTACAGGAAGTAGATCGCGAGCGCCGGCGCCACGGCCGCGAAGAACCAGCGTGCCGAGGTCGCCGGCGGTGCTCTGAGCGAGCCGTCGCCGTTATAGATGAACGCCGCGACCACGTACCACGCGAGCGCGAAGATCAGGCGGGAAATCCAGTCGATCGCGAACGCATAGGCACGCACGCCGGCGCCCGCGACCGGCAGCGAGACGTCGATCCCCGTGACGCTGGCGACGGAGAGACCGGGCGCCGTCTCCAGGCTCATCCTTCCTCCGCCAGCTGCTCCGCCTGGTATTCCTGCTGCAGCGGCTCGATGAGATCGTCCAGCGCGCCGTCCATGACCTGCTGCAGCTTGTAGAGCGTCAGGTTGATGCGGTGATCGGTGACGCGCCCCTGGGGGAAGTTGTAGGTGCGGATGCGCTCGGAGCGGTCACCGCTGCCGACCTGCAGTCGCCGCGACTGGGCCTGGGCACTCTGCTGCTTCTCCTGCTCTGCCGCGAGCAGGCGGGCCTTCAGCAATGCCATGGCACGCGAGCGGTTCTTGTGCTGGGAACGCTCATCCTGGCATTCCACCACGATGCCGCTCGGCAGGTGCGTGATGCGCACCGCGGAATCGGTCTTGTTGACGTGCTGACCGCCGGCCCCCGAGGAGCGGTAGGTGTCGATACGCAGGTCCGCGGGGTTGATGGCCACGTCCTCGACCTCGTCGAGCTCGGGCAGGATCGCCACGGTGACCGCGGAGGTGTGGATGCGTCCCTGGGCCTCGGTGTCCGGCACCCGCTGCACGCGGTGCGTGCCGGACTCGAACTTCAGGCGCGAGAAAGCTCCCCTGCCGACGATGCGGCTGATGACCTCCTTGTAGCCGCCGTGCTCGCCCGGGTTCTCGCTCAGGACCTCGACGCCGAGGCCATGCGACTCGGCGTAGCGGGCGTACATGCGCAGCAGGTCACCGGCGAAGATCGCGGCCTCATCCCCGCCGGTGCCGGCGCGGATCTCGAGAAAGATGTTCTTGTCATCGCGCGGGTCCTTCGGCAGCAACAGCAGGCGCAGCGCCTGCGCCTCGTCGCCGAGGGCCTGCTGCAGCCGGCTCACCTCCTCGACCCCGAGCGCGCGCATGCCCGGGTCGGCGTCGTCCTGCAGCTCCTGCGCCGCGACAAGGTCGCGCTCCAGGTCGTGGTAGCTGGCAAAGCGCTCCGCAAGCGGCTGCAGGCGGGCGTACTCTACCGACAGGTCGCGGAACTGCTGCGACCCGCCGGCGATCTCATCCGTAGCCAGCAACCGGCCGACTTCCTCGAAGCGTTCGGCCAGTCTCTGCAGGCGCTGTCGGATGGTGTCCTTCATGGGCGTAAGGGGCCGCGCATTCTCCGGGATTGGCGCACTTTGTGACAAGTTGCCCAATGTGCCGCCCCGGCCCTGGGCTTATATTGGTTTTTAGTATGATCAGACGCTTGCGTAACTTATTCCTTTCACTGCCCGCCGTCCTGCTGGTCGTGGCCTGCGCCGCACAGCATCCCAAGGCCGGGCCGGCTGCCGGGCCGAGCCCTACGCCGGCGGCCACGGCCGCCCTGACGGCGAGTGCGGACGCGGCGCTCAAGCGCGGGGACTGTCGCGGGGCTTCCGAGGGCTATGCCAAGGCCGCCGCAGGCGGGGACGTGCAGCTGGCACGCCGCGCCACCCAGGTCGCCATGGCCTGCGAACACCTGCCAGCGGCCTGGCAGTCCGCCAACCGCTGGCGCGCCCTGGCGCCGGCGGACCGCGAGGCCAACGCGCTCTACGCCGCCATCGCCCTGAAGCTGTACCGCACCGCCGATGCGCGCGTGGCGATCCACGAGTTCTGGCGGGTCGAGGAGCAGACCAATGCCAGTGCCCCGGCCCCCGGCAAGCCCGGCGCGGCTCCTGCGGCGGGCGCCACGGTGCGCGCCGAGGAGCGCACCGCGCGCAGCATGACCGAGCTCACCGCGCTGCTGCTCGAGGAGTCGGATGCCTCCGCGGTCCTGATCGCGATGAGTGGCGCTCTCGAGCCCACCGCCAACAGCAGCGACACCCTGACGCTGCTCGGCGAACTGGCGCTGGCGGCATACGACGGCCCGCGCGCTGCCCGCTACGCCCAGCAGGCTCTGCAGCACGACCCGCAGGACCTGGCCGCGATGCGCATTCTGGCGCGTGCCTACGTCATGCAGGGCAACAGCGCGCAGGCGCTCGCGACCGCGCGTCAGGCGAAGACCAGCGACGCCCAGCGCGGCGGCCTCGAGCTCGCCGAGATCCTCGCCTCCCTCGACCGCAGCGAGGAGGCGCACCAGGAACTCGAGCAGCTGCGCGCCACCGGCGCCTCCCAGGTCGAGATCGACCGGCGCCTGGCGCTCCTCGCCTTCAACTCCGGTGACTACAAGGAGGCGCGGCTGCGCTTCACCGAGCTGATGACCTCGGGCGAGGGCAACGACGGGACGCAGCTGTACCTGGCCGACATCTCCGCGCGCATCGGCGACCAGGATGCGGCGCTCGCCGCCTACCGCCGCCTGTACGACTCCTCGGTGGCGCTGTCGGCGCGCTCGCGCGCGGCCGGGCTCCTGCTCGACCGGCACTCCCGCGCCGAGGCGCTCGCGCTCCTGGACGACTACGCCGCCGACCACCCCGAGGATGAGCTCGACCTGACGCTCGCCAAGGCGCGGCTGCTTGCCGACCACGGCGATGCCGAGGCGGGGCTTGCGATCCTCAGCACCGAACTGGAGCGCCACCCGCAGCATCCTTCCATCGAGTACGACCGCGCGGTGATCCTGGAGCAGGGCGGCCACGTGCACGAGTCGGTCGAGGCGCTCGAGCGCATGCTGCAGCAACGCCCGGACGACCCGACGTTGCTCAATGCCCTGGGCTACACGCTCGCGGACCACTCGCTCGAGCTGCCGCACGCCGAGACGCTCATCCGCCGTGCGCTGACCGTCATGCCCGACAACCCGGCCGCGCTCGACAGCCTGGGCTGGGTGCACTTCCGCACCGGCGACATGAAGGGCGCGACCAGCACGCTTGAGCGGGCCTACTCGATCGGCCACGATGCCGAGATCGCGGCTCACTGGGGCGAGGCACTCTGGGTAAGTGGCAATCAGCCCGAGGCACGGCGCGTGTGGGCCGCCGCGCTCGCCCGCGATCCGGACTCCAAACCTCTGAAGGCGACGATCCAGCGGTTCGTGCCCGATGCGCATTAGCGCCCCGGGGCTCGGGGCCCTGATGGTGCTCGCGCTGCTGGCCGGCTGCCGGACGCTGCCGCCGCCCGCGCTCGCACCGGGGGCCCCCTACGCCGAGCGTCGCCCGCAGCTGCAGGCCCTGACACACTTCCAGCTCAAGGGGCGCGTCGCGCTCTCGGCCAACGGCAACGGCTTCAACGCTAACCTGCGCTGGCTGCAGGACCGCGCGCGCTCCCAGGTCTCGCTCGAAGGCCCGCTGGGCGTGGGCGGGATGCAGATCACCGCCGACGGCGATGACCTCGACATCGTCACCTCCAAGGGCGAGCGCATCTCCAACCAGGCCGCGCACGCTGAGCTCATCGCACGGCTGGGGTTCGACGTCCCGCTGGAGAGCCTGCGTTATTGGGTGCTGGGAGTGCCCGACCCGGCGCAGCCGGCGCAGGAGTCACTCGATCCCGCCCGGCAGCGTCTCGCGGCCCTGGCACAGGACGGCTGGCGCGTCACCTACACAGACTACACCAGCGCCGGCGTCCAGAACCTTCCGGCGCGCCTGACCCTGGAGCGCGACGCGGTGCGCGTGCGGGTGTTCATCGAGAACTGGCAGCTGTGAGCGCGCCGGCCGTCGCCGGCCTCACGTGCTGGCCCGCCCCGGCGAAACTCAACCTCTTTCTGCACGTGACCGGCCGCAGGGCCGACGGATACCACGAGCTGCAGACGCTCTTCCAGCTGGTCGACCTCGCCGACGAGCTGCTCGTTGAGCTGCGCGATGACGGCCGGATCGAGCGACCCTGCGGTGCCGAGGGCGTACCGGCGGACCAGGACCTCACGGTACGGGCCGCCCGGGCCCTGCAGCAGGCGACCGGTACGAGCCTCGGGGCGACCCTGCGGCTGGAGAAGCGCATTCCCATGGGTGGGGGCCTGGGCGGAGGCAGCTCGGACGCCGCGACCACGCTTTTGGCCCTGAACGAGCTGTGGGGCTGCGGCCTGGACATCCCGGCCCTGGCCGCCCTGGGCCTGCGCCTGGGCGCGGATGTCCCTGTTTTCGTTAGAGGTTCTTCGGCCTGGGCGGAGGGCGTCGGTGAGCGCCTGCAGCCCGTTGAACTGCCGGAAGCCTGGTACGTGATCGTGCACCCCCAGGTGCACGTCAGCACCGCGGCGGTGTTCCAGAGCCCTGAATTGACACGAAATTCCCCCCTCATCACAATACGCGCCTTTTTTGACTCGGGCGGACGGAACGACTGCGAGCCGCTCGTGCGGGCCCGGTTCCCGGAAGTGGACCAGGCACTCGCGTGGCTCGCA
>Ga0335083_10006262_pt1 | contig 14940 bp, 14 predicted proteins | sample Lox_Sample_42_FD_206716 | JGI IMG/M metagenome (GOLD analysis project Ga0335083, IMG submission 206716) | Soil microbial communities from Loxahatchee National Wildlife Refuge, Florida, United States - Lox_Sample_4.2 | ecosystem: Environmental > Terrestrial > Soil > Wetlands | place: USA... | reverse complement strand
TCGCCGCGAGATCGGCGCGCGCCCGCTCCAGGACGGGGATCGGCTCGGCGATGTCGGCGGCGCGCAGCTGGTCGAGCAAGGCGTCGAGCGGCTCGGACCCGGTGACGAACACGCCGAGCTCCGAGACCAGCAGCTGCTCCTCGATCAGCTCGTCGATGAACGCGGTCGCGTCTTCTAGCGCCACCTCGTCGCCGACCAGCGCGGCGGCGAGCACGTCGCGGCGCGCCCCACTCGCGGCGCGCGCGAGCGTTGCTTCGATGTAGGGCGTCGCGTCCACGGCGGCCAGGTGGTAGCGACGCTCGGTACCTTCCATACGGGCGACTGCGTAGCGGATCCGCCCAGCGTGACGATACATCGACGTGTTCGGGCGGTAGGTCAGCTTGGCCCGCGTCTCGGCCCGACCCGCGAGCTGCTCCGCGAGCACGAACAGGTAATCGTTGTCGATGCGCGTACGCCGCCGGTACTCGGCCTTGGGCGCGAGCTCGAGCGACGTGGTCTTGCCGAGCTGGCCGACCGAGATCGCCGAGAACAGCCCGAACGGGGTGGCGCGAGCGCTCATGCGCGCGAGGTACTTGACCAGCGCATGCTCGGCGCGCTGCCCGGCCGCCGACAGCGGTGCTTTGCGCCAGACCTCGATCGCTTCGGAAAGGCTCGGTGACGCGACGAACACCGCTTCGCGCACTGTGGCGTCGTCGACGAGCGTCTCCAGGTAACGGCGCGCCGCATCTTCGTCGCGGGGCCAGTGGAGCAGCACGCCGACCGGAAGGGCGGGTGTCCTGAGCACGATGCCGTCGCTGGCTCGGAACCGCGGTGGCCGCGAGGACGTCACGCCTGCGACTATAACCGCGACCCCGCGACGCGTCGCGAGACGCCAACACCATGAGCGCGCGTGACCGCATCCGCTCGCTACGGCGCCAACCACGCCCCGAGCTCGCCGGACCCGGTGTCGTCCCAGACCATGGCGAACAGACGTCGATCGTATCGCGACCGGCCAAGTGATACGGTGGTGGAATGCGACTGGTCTGGGTGCTGCTCGTCGCGGGTTGCCTCGTCGATCGCACCGTGCCGTGCGGCGATCTCGTGTGTCCCGTCGGCTCGACGTGCACCGTGATCGGTTGCGCGTCGCCGAGCCAGCTCGCCGCGTGCGCCGGGATTGCCGACGGCACGACCTGCGAGGCCAACGATATCGGTGGCGTGTGCACGTCGGGTGTGTGCGAGCTGGTGATCTGCGGCGACGGCAAGGTCGAGGGGCCGGAGAAGTGCGACGACGGCAACCAGCGTTCCGGCGACGGCTGCTCCGCCGACTGCCTGTCGAACGAGACCTGCGGCAATGGCTACGTCGACTTTGTCAAAGGCGAGCAGTGTGACGACGGCCTCGCCGGGCTGTCGCACGACGGCTGCACGTCGACGTGCCAGATCGAGTTCGACGCCTGGGCCGACGCCACGCCGCAACCGCCGCCGCCACGACAGGGCCATGCAATGGCCTACGACAGCAAGCGCAAGCGCGTCGTGATGTTCGGCGGATTCGACGTCGGCCCGCTCGGCGATACGTGGGAGTGGGATGGTCTGACGTGGCGCCAGATCGTCCCTCCAGTCTCGCCGTCGCCGCGTGGCTACGCGGCAATGGCGTACGACGCCGACCGCGGCGTGGTCGTGCTGTTCGGCGGCGACGACCCGCAGACTCTCGGCGACACGTGGGAATGGGATGGCATCGTCTGGACCGAGCGCACGCCGGCGACGACCGCGCCGTCGCCGCGCTATTCCGCCGCGTTTGGTTTCGACGCGAGCCGGCACCAGCTCGTGCTCTACGGCGGGCTCGGAACGCTCGGAGCGAGCGAGACATGGCTGTGGGATGGGACGGACTGGCACGATCTCACGACGACGGCTTCAGAGCCGGAGCCGAACGGATTGCTCGCGTACGACGCCCAGGGTCAGCAGCTCCTGCTGTACACGTGTGGTTATCCGACACTCGGCGCGACGTGGACCTGGAACGGGACATCGTGGGATGCGATCACGGCGGCTCCGCTCTGCATCAGCACTCGTGCACTCTCTGCGACCCACGGCGGGGATGTCGCGCTGCTGTTCACGTTCGATCAGGGTGGGGGCTATTCGCACAGCGAATTCGTCTGGGCTAACGGCGCATGGCCGCCGATGGGGACGGCCAACGCTCCGAGCTCGCGAGCGAGCACGCAGATGGCATACGACGAGGATGTCGACCAGCTCGTGCTGTTCGGCGGGGACAACGAGGTGATGACGACTAGCACCCGGCTCGGCGACACATGGATCGAGAAGACCTCGGGCGGAGCGTGGACGCAAGAGACGCTGCCGACGCCGACAGCCCGATGGTCGGCGAGTCTCGCGTATCAGCCGCTGCGTGGCACTATCGTCATGTACGGCGGGACGTCTACTTTGGCCGACCACGACACCTGGGAGTGGGACGGGCTCGCTTGGACCGATCGATCGACGGGGTCCACCAATCCGGGCGACCGTTCCGGTCCATGCATGGTCGCGACACGTGATCATGTCGTGCTGTTCGGTGGCAGCTCGAGCGATCAAGAGACCTGGCTGTGGGATGGGTCGTTGTTGACATGGACGGACGTGACCATGACGAAACCACCCGCGCGGACAAATTCGCCACTCGCATACGATACGCGCCGCGATCGCGTCGTGATGTTCGGTGGTCACGTGGGTGCCGTGACCAGCCAGGACACCTGGGAGTGGGACGGCACCGACTGGATGCCGATGTCATCGACGCAGACTCCGCCCGCGCGGATGGGCGCGGCCCTCGTCTACGACGAGCGTCGGGAGGTGACCGTGTTGTTCGGCGGTACCGATGTGCTGGGCAATCCCATTCCGGCCGACACCTGGACGTGGGATGGCAGCGAGTGGACACCACAGACGCCCGCGGCATCGCCGCCCGCAGGTGCCGTAGTCGGCACGTACGATCCGTTGCGTGGCACCGTGGTCGTGATCGTGACCGGACTCGACAACGCGGTCGCGACGTGGGAGTGGGACGGCACCACGTGGACCGAGCGCGCGATCGTCACCGCGCCGTCGCCGCGCCTGCATCCGTCGATCGTGTACGACAACCGCCACGCGGAGCTGGTGATGTTCGGCGGCGCGCTCGACGAAACGTCGGGCCCCCTCCAGGATGTCTGGACCGAGCAGTACTCGTCGGTGTCGTACCCGGCCGACGCCTGCATCGACGTCGACACCGACGGTGACGGCCTCGTCGGCTGCGCGGATCCGGACTGCTGGGCGCGCTGCACGCCGCTGTGCCCGCCGCGGTCGTCGTGCGACCCGAGCGCGCCACATTGCGGCGACGGCATCTGCTCGGTGCTCGAGGACGCGCGGCTGTGCCCCGAAGACTGTTCGCAGTGAATGCCGACCACGACGTCGTGCAGCTGATGCGTTCGCCGTGATGCGGAACCGCTGCGCCTGACTACTGGAGCGTCACGTCGAACTGGTTGCCGGTGGGCGAGCTCGCGCCTTGACGCCAGCAATCGTCTTGAGCGAGGACAACAGCATCTGCGAAACAACACCGGACCCAGCGGGTCCCGGGAACCTGCGCGCGAGTCCAACCGAGACGGTCGTAAGCGCACCGGGGTCTTTCGCGCCGTGACGCGACATGACGAGTAGCATTGCGCGATGCGGATCTCGATCGTGGCGCTGCTGGTGGTCGCGTGTGGCAAGAGCAATTCGACGCCGGCCGGATCGGCGTCACCGGGAAGCGCGTCGGAGTCTCGCGGGCAACAGGCGAGCGCGTTTCGCGGTCTGGTCATCTCGAAGGATGCAGTCACGCTCGACGGCGAGTCACTCGGGTTCGCCCCGGAGCGTTTGCCGAAGGAGTGGGGCAGACTCTCCGACGCGCTGAAGAAGGCAAGGGCACGGCAAATGCTCATGGTCGGGTTCACGCCCGATGCGCCCGCCGCCGGCGTGATCGCAGGGGTCCGCGCGGTGCGCGAGAGCGGCCGCACGCCGACCTCGCTCGAGGCGCTCGACAACCCTCGATTCAAGACCGTGTGCCAGCTCCTCGATCCCGAACCGCCCGAGCAGGATCGCGATCACGTGCACGAGCGGCTCTCGCTTGAGCTCGAGCCCAAGCAGCGCATGCTCGGCGTGTCGGTGATCAACGAATTCCAGGTATTCGATCCACCGTACACGCAATTTGCCGAGACCCTCAAGAAGCACAAGATGTCGGCGTTCTTCTTCGATCGCCAGGATATCGAGGTCGCCTCCGCACCCGGCGTGACCGGACTCGATCTCGCGAGCGCCATCAACGATGTTTGCAACGCGGGATTCGAGGGGGTCATGCCGCTCGGGCTCGACGAGCTCGCGACCAGATACCATCCCGGCGCGACGCTCGCAGACCCCTCGCCTCCGCCAAGCACACCGTGATGCGAGGGCGGCGACGCGCGACGAACGGCCGCAGCTTCGCTGCGACGTCGCTCCAACTTGCTCACGCCCGTCATCCACGAGTCGACGATCTGCGCGCCGTTCGTCGAGACCGTGATCTCGATCGACTTGACGCCGTCGGTCGAGCCGCTGTTGACGTCGAGCTCGCGAAGCGCGAAGCGCGCGCTCGCTAGGGCCGCGTGCCGCCCCGACCCGCCGCTGGCCGCTGCGGCGTCGAGTTATCGGTCGGACAGCGTCGGCTGCACGACAGGCGATAGCAGATCGGGCATCCGTTGATAGGGTCCCGCGAGTGAGGAACATCGTCTGTTGCGCCGGGATCTTCGTCACGATCTCGGTCTCGTCCACCACGCGTGCCGATCGCCCGACACCGTGGAAGCCGCCTGCCGGAGCGAGCGAGCGCCCGATGTGCCGCGATCATTCGTGCAAAGGCCAGGTCCTCGTCGACGAGCACGGCAGCCAGCTCACGAGCAGCGCGCCGCAAGGATTCGGCGCCGACGACTTGCAAGCGATCTACAACATCGACCCGACGCTCGGCGACGGCATCACGATCGCGGTGGTCGACGCCTACGGCTACCAAGATCTCGAGTCCGATCTCGCCGTGTATCGCGAGCAGTACAACCTGGGTGACTGCACGATCGCGAGCGGCTGTCTCACGATCGTCAACAACAACGGCGACACGTCACCTCTCGCGGGCGACACCGATCAGGGCTGGATCGGCGAGACGGCGCTCGACGTCCAGATGATCAGCGCCGGATGTCCGCGCTGCAAGATCATCGTGATCCAGGCCGACTCGGCGGGTGCCGGCCTAGAAGTCGGCCAGACGGTCGCGAGGCGGCTGCAGGTCGACGCGATCAGCGACAGTTGGGGCGGTATGGAGGGCGCCGATTCGCCGATGTCGGAGGGCGACTACGACAACCCCGGCATCGGAACGTTCGTCTCGACCGGCGACAATGGCTACGCGGGAGGCGTCGAGTATCCGGCGAGCTCGGCGTTCGCGATCGCGGTCGGCGGGGTCAGCTTCGCAGGCGGAGTGTCATCGGCGTGGAGCGGCGCGGGCAGCGGGTGCAGCGCCGTGATCCCGAAGCAGACGTGGTCGCCGACCGACGCGCCGTGCTCGATGCGAGCGGTCGCCGACATCTCCGCGATCGCAGATCCGATGACCGGCGTCGCGGTCTATAACGCCAAGCAGGGGCAGTGGTCGGTCGTCGGTGGCACGAGCGCGGCCGCACCGCTCAGCGCGGCCTTGTTCGCGGGGGCGGGCCATGGGGATGCACGCGCGGCCTTCGTCTACAAACATCGCGACGCGTTCACGGACGTCACGACCGGAAGCTCCGGCAGTTGCGGCGGTACGCTGTGCAACTCCGTGCTCGGGTGGGACGGTCCGACGGGCGTCGGCACGCCTGATCAGGCGATGTTGAAAGCGATCGGCAACGTCGCCGGCGCGGGCCCAGCGGTGACCATCACGTTTCCGTCGGATGGCGCGACGGTCCCGCCCGGGTTCTCGATCCAGGCCGCACCCGATCCGGACACGACGGCGTGGATCGAGATCCAGATCGACGGCCAGCGCATGACGAGGCTCAACGCGGATCCGTGGACCACGACGACGCTGTCGTCGCTCGCCCTCGGCTCGCACACGATCACGGCGATCGCGTACGACATCGATCACAACTCCCAGACGGCGACCGCGACCATCACGGTCGGCACCGCGGACAGCAGCGGGAGCGGCGGCGGCGGCGGTTGCTCGACCGGGTCCGCCGACGGCGGCATCGCGGTCGTGCTCGTCGTGTGTGCGGGGCTCGTCTCGACGCGGCGGCGGCGCTCGAGCTAGCAGTGGAGGCGGCCGCAGCACGATCGTGGAGCCGCACGGGCCAGCGGGCGAGCCATCGGCAGCACCGCGGTCGCGTCGGCCGCGCCGCCGCCCGTGCTGCTCGCGTCCGAGCGGACCAGCGGCCATGCGAAGGCAGCAGCGGATCTGAGAGCGTCACAGCAACCCGCGGGCTCGGATGCGAGCCTGTATGCTCCGAGCATGCAGCGGTTGACCGCATTCGCTGTGGCTGCGCTGGCGATCTCCTCGTGCGTGACGACGGTGACGATGGACGCGCTCGAGCCCAAACCGGGATCCACGATCGTTCGGCGCCCCAGCGCGAAGACGTTCGGCTTCAAGGCCGGCGTCAGCGAGAACCCGGTATGCATGATTCCGACCGGCGGCTATCGATACTGTTTTATCGATTTCCGTCGCACGTTCGAGCTGGCGACCGTGACGGCGTTATCGGGGCTGCTCACCCCGAGCGAGCCGTCGACGGAACCTGACTTTCTGGCCGAAGTGAAGACGCTGTCGGTCTACGAGGACAGTGTGCGCGGCTACTCGCACTTCGCGATCGAGTGGGCATTCGAGCTGACGGACCGCAGCGGACGCGTGATCGTCCACATCAACGGCGACCAGCGCGGGGCCTCGATCGACTACGACCCCGCGGAGCCCACGGTGAAGGTCAAGGCGATCGAGGGCGCGATCCTCGACAAGATCGTCGCCGCCGTGGCGCAATCGGTGGTCACGCAAGACCTCAACTAGAGAGACGAACCGCTAAGCGGCGCGCCGGCGAGCGACCTCGAAGAGCGGGCTCGATCCGATCCCGTGGACACAGTTTGAAAGGCGGATACGACGAGGTGACACGCAGTTGTCGACGCGAGCTGGCGGCGGAGCAAGGCGTGTTGCGGTGTAGGATGCCAGCGCGATGCTGGACGAGAACGACGCGCGCGTCTCTGCTTCGGGCTCCGCTGTCTTGCGCGAGGGCCTGCGGCTCGGCGAAGCGCGGGAGCTGAGAGATGGCTGGTACTTTCCGTTCCTGTCTGAGGGGTCGATGGCCGGTTGCAACGGGGTAATCGTCAACAAGCAGACAGGACAGCTCTTCCACCTCGGATCCGCATTTCCGGTCGAGCGCGATCTGGAGCTCTATGATCGGGGATATCAGTTCGACTCATACGATCTCGTCATCCTCGAGGTCCGTGATCGCAAGCAGACCCTTCACGCACTCAGCAGGCTTCATCTGGATGTGGTGGAGCCCAGAACTGAGCACGGCGCGGTCTGGCAAGTCCCACGTAGGATGACAAGCGCCGAGCTGTCCGCGAAGCTCGACCAACTACCGTGCATTCTGACCGCGATCCGGCTCTACTTCGACGCGGAGCAACTTGAACGAGCGCGCGTCGCTGGGTGGTTCACGTTCGAAACTCGCGAGCACGTCGGCCACCCTATCGAAAAGAACAAGTGATGCCCTCGAGGTCGCTGGCGACCCGATCACGACCGTTTGCGGCGGGACTTCGAGGTCGACGGCTTCGGCCGGTCCGGATCGAGCCTGTGCTTGTTCCCATGCGCTTCCGCCGTTCCAGGAAGGTACGCGCGTAACCGGCGCGTAACTTCACACGCCTTCACGGAAGCTCCATACAAGACACACGCGGGGATGGTCACGATGAAGGCATGCCACGCGCGATCGCCCTCGTCCTGTTCGCCGGTTGCACCGCCACCGGACCCGCGCCGGTTCACCCCACGACGCCACCACCCGCGCCGCGCTGCGTGGCCATCGTCGATGTCGGCGGTGCGTCCGGAACCGGCGGCATCGACGGCGCCCGCGGTGCACCGGGCCCGGCAGCCGAGACGCGCGGCTACGACGGCCAGGCCGGTGACTCCGGTGCACCTGGTGACGCGGGCCCGATGGTCGACGTCGCGCTCGGCCTGAGTGGCGCACCGGCACACCCGATCGCGCGCATCACCGCCGCCGGGCATCCGACGCGCGACGTCGCGCTCGATCCGACCTGCCCGCCGATCGTGATCCGCGCCCGCGGCGGGGACGGCGGCGCGGGCGGCGACGGCGGCGCGGGCGGAAGCGGTGGCACCTCGTTCCACCGCGCCGACGCGTGGCGCACTGGCCCCGACGGCGATGTCGGCGACGGCGGTGATGGCGGCGCCGGCGGCGCCGGCGGCCGTGTGGTCGTGCGCTACGACGAGCGCTACCCCGAGCTGCTGTCGCGCATCACGATCGACAACCGCGGCGGCGACGCCGGTAGCGGCGGCAGCGGCCGCAACGATCGCGCGTCCGGCAGCGCGGGCGAGCCCGGCCGAGCCGGCCCCGCGCCGGAGTACCTGCCGGTCGCGCCATCTGCCGTGTTCTTGCCGTGAGGAGAGCCCGACTCACGGACTCGCGAGCAACGGCGCGCTACGCCGGCCCGAACATCGGGTCGAGCGAGCGCCGCACGCTGTCGACCATCCAGTCGCCGAGCGCGCCCGATGCGGTCCGTACCAGCCGGCTGCGCGAACGCTCCCCCAGCGCGAGCATGGCACCGATCGCGAATCCAACGGCGACCGCGCGCCACGGATGCACGACGATCATCGCGTCGACCGTCATGGCGATCTCCTCCGCAGGAAGCGAACCAGCAGGTAGCCGCTGCCGATCGCGATGCCGATCGCAGCGATCGGGTGCGCCTTGATCGACTCGCCGGTGCGGTCGACCGCCTTCTTCAGCCACGACGGCTCGCCGTTGTACTTCGTGCTGACGCGATCGACGAGCTTGTGCATGCCCGACTTGAATGCCTCGACCTGTTCGTGCCAGCGGCCGTTGACGTCCGACTGGGCGCTGCCATTGGTGCTCTGCATGGTGTTCTCCTCGTGAAGGTGCTCCTTCGCGAAGCATCAGGCGTGCCCGATCGAGGCGCGCGAGCGATCGACATTCCCGAGACAAGCGTCCGCGACGGGCGGAGCGATCTGCACGGTCTGCGTCTTGCCGTTCGCGAGCATGCGCGCCCTGCGCGATTCGCGAACGGCAAGCGATGGTTCCGGCTGGAACGCATCGTGCAGCCAGAATGCGCATGCGTCCGACCTATCTCGCGGTCTGCGCGCTTTTCGCAGTCGCGGCCTGCGAACGCGCCGTCGCCGACCCCGAGCCGCCCCCGCTTCCGATCTCGAAGCCATTCGAGCACGACACGGTCGTGCGGTTTCACATGCACGAGAACCTGGGGCTCCTGCGCGCGATCGAGAAGCTGTTGGTCCGCGGCAAGCTCGACGATGCCAGAGCGTTCGCGCGCGCGATCGCGGAGGCACCCGACGAGCCCGGCTTCGCGCCGTTCGCGAAACGTGCGACCGCGGTGCGCGAGCGCGCGGCCGCGCTGGCCGACGCCACGACCGTCGACGAGGCCTGCCGGCGCGAAGCGCGCCTGGCCGCGGCGTGTGCCGAGTGTCATGTCGATGCCGGCGTGATCCCGGAGTTCGACGAGCCGCCGCCGCTCCCCCCCGACGACGCGACCGTCTCCGGCCGCATGACGCGACACCTGTGGGCGACCGATCGGCTGTGGGAAGGCATGGTCGGCAATTCGGAGACGTCGTGGCGCGCCGGGCTCGACGTGCTAGCCGCCGCTCCGGCGCCGTGGGCGAAGGCCGATCGCGAGCGCGAGCCCATCGCGCACCAGCTCCAGCGTCTTGCCAGCGACGCGCGGCAGCTGCAGGGCGTCGAGCAGATTCGCGACAAGGCACGCGAGTACGGCGAGATCCTCGCGACGTGCGCTGCCTGCCACGCCGTCGCGAAGCCGTGAATCTGCGCGCGCGGCGGTATTGGGCAGACCTGCTGCGTACCCACGTGCGTCAACTCACATGCAGGTGAGTCCGGTCGGGGTCGCGAGCGCAGGGCATGGCTCGGGGACGAACGATCCGGTGACGTGGTCGCCGGTCGTGAGCGTGATGTCGAACAGGCCGGCGTAGTAATCGGTGTCGATCGCGGCAAGCGTGACCGTGCCGTGGATCGCATGGACCTGGAAGTTCAGCGTGTCGGTGCAGGTCGCGTCGTTCAGCGTGACCTGCACCTGCGCCGACGCGCCGGGAAACACGAGCACGCCGTAGTCGCCCGCAGACGTCGGCGCAGTCGTCGTGGTGCCGGTCTGATTCTCGACGGTGACGTCGAGGTACTGCGCGTTCGCACGCTGGACGTGCGCTGTCGCGTCACCGCACGCGTCGGATGCCGAGGCAGCGCTCGCGATCGCGAATGGGGTCCCGCTCACGCCGCCCGTGACGGCGGTCGTGGTCGGCGGTGGACCGGTCCCGCTCGTGCCGCATCCGACCCCCAGCGCTGCAATGACCGCGAGCCCGTTCCCCATGCAGGCGACCATACGCGAACCGCGAGTAAGCGCACCTGATCCGCTAAGTCGGCGAGCAAACTCGCGGGGGTAGCTCGCGTTCGCGCGCGAGTATGGCCGGCGTGACGGCCGCACGATGATCGCGTTCGGAGTCAGCCATGCAGCAACGACGACGCCATCTCTGCGAACACCTGGATCACGCGGCGGCCCTGCTCGCGGTCGGAGCTGGTCGCGATCGCGTTTGCGATGCCATCGGCGCCGTGGACGAGCACGAACGCGATGTCGCGCGCGCGCTCGGCCGGCAGGTGGCGGGTCGCGACCAGCACGCGCGTCATCGTGTCGATCATCGCGTCGAGCATCGCATCGATCCGCTCGTGGACCTCGGCCGCGCTGCGCAGCTGGCGGAGGCTCTTGTGGATGTTCGGGTGCTGCGCGAACATGTCGAGCAGCGACTCGCCGACCGCTCGGATGATGTCGTACGGCGTGTGGTGCTCGGTGACCGCCGCGGCGAACATGGCCTGGTACGAGCGGCCGTGACGTTCGAAGATCGCGGCGGCGAGCGCGAACTTGTTCGGGAAGTACTGGTAGAGCGTGCCGATGCTGACGCCGGCCTGCTCGGCGACGCGGTTGGTCGTGAGCGCCGCGACGCCCTCGCGCTCGAGCAGCTGCTCGGCAGCGGCGACGATCGCGTCGACGCTGGTCGCGGCGAGCGGCGTGTGCGGATGCTTGCGCATCACGGGCGCAGGCTCGCGCCGGCGCCGCCCGCGCCGATCGCCGCGTCGTGTCTTGGTCTTGTCCGCCACGCCCGGTCCCGAGGATGGCGCGGCGGCGCGCCGCTAGCAACGCGTCGCGCCACGCTCGCGCTCGCCGCGCTCGTCGCTGCCCTGCCGGCGTGTCTGCCGACCTGGCCGAGCTGGCCGAGCTGGCCGCAGGCCACGACCACGCCGAGCGTGCCCGACGTGACCGCGCACGGCACGCTGCCGCCGCAGCCCGAGCCGCCGACGACGCTCGCGGTCGCGGTCGACGTCGGCGCCGGCTATCTCGGTGACATCGACGGCCACCACGTCGACTACGGGCTATCGTCGCACGCCGCCGCCGAGGCGCTGGTCGGGATCGGCTGGCGGCGCGGCAAGCACACGTACCTGCTCCGCGCGCTGGTCGACGAGGCGCCCGCGGCACTCGGGCAGGGGACGGTCCGCGCCGCCGCGATCGGTCCGTCGTACGTGTCGTGGGATCGCTTGCCGCTCGTCGACATCCCGCTCGAGCTCGAGATCGGGGCCGGCATCGGCGGGTTCGAGCGCCCGGGCGAGCACGTGCACCACGGCCTGGACGTGTTCTGGGGCGCCGGCGTGCCGCTGAGCCACGCGCACGACGTCCTGCTCGCGGTGCGGTTGTCGAACCTGCACTCGTACAGCAACTTCCTCAGCCTGTGGTTGCCGCCGTTCGGCGACCAGCAGACGATGATGTTCAGTGTCTCGCTATCGTGGCGGCCGCGGTGACGCGCCGCTAGACGTCGCGAAGCTAGCCGCCAAGGGTGAGAAGCCGAAGCCTTGACCTTCGTCGTCGGTGTCGGTGGCGATCAGCGCGAATTCAGTCGCACGTCGGCTCGGGCGCGCATAGGCCGGAAGTGGGAATGTCGCAGTAGTAGCTTTGGCAGGAGGAAGAGGAATCGCAGGTCGCGCCATTTGCCGCAAGCGCGATGCAGATGCCGTCGCTGCCGATCGTGCAGGCCAATCCGGCCGAGCAGCCGTATGGGCCACAAGGCTGACCGAGCGTCGGCAGCGTGACACACTTCATCGATGAGGCATCGCAGAGCAGATCTTCGGCGCAGTCGCCCTGAGTTGCGCACTGGGCTCCAACTTGACCCATCTTGACGCATGTCATCGTCGTCGCGCTGCAGACATCGCCGATCTCGGCGCACGAGCTCGTGCACGCGGATCCTTCGGCCGGCAACGAGTCGCATATTCCGGCGACGCAACTCAGCTCATCGCCACAGGGGTTGTCCTGGCTCGGCGGGAGAGAGCATTGTGCCCCCTTTGCCGCGAGCGCCTGACACGTGGTCCCATCGCAGTAGTTCGGAGGCGTGCACCCGATGTTCGCGCACGACTGTCCGAGCGCAGCAGCCGACGCTGCACATGTTCCCATCGTACACACTCCCGGTAAGTGACCCTGGCAGTTGTTCGACGCGCATTCTTCATCGATCACGCAAGCGGCGCCTACCGCGCCGCTACCTGTGAACGTCTGCACGCACGCTGTCGGCGGGATGCGCGCGGCCAACGCAGTCACATCGCAAGGAGTCGACTGGATCGCATCCACGCATTCACCCGCGGCGGTCGCGTCATACGTGACCTTGCCCGCGCTGACAGCGGCGACCATGTTGTCGAAACCTAGCTTGCCAGCGAACGCTGTAAAAACTTGGCTTGCCAAGGCAACGCACGTCGCGTCGTCATCCACGACCGCACCGCATCGGATGGCATACGTGCATTCGGCCTTGACGTACGCGTCCTTGAGGTCAGCGATCGCGATCGGTCCACTATTCCCGCCACTGCATCCTCCGAGCACGAGAAGGACGACGATTCCCAATTCTTTCATCCGTTCACCGTACCTCGACGCGCGGTTCGATCGCTTGCGGTCTGGCGCATCGTTCACCGCAGCGTGCAATCGCGCCGACATCAAGGCGCGCAAGTCGGATACATGCTGCTGCCGGTCCGTCCGGGAAGATTGCAGCAATCGTTGGCTGGCATCGACGGATCGCACGCGGTCGGCGTGGGTAGCGGAACCTCGACGTAATCTTTGCACACGCAGAACTTCTGGCAGCAGAACTGCCCGACCGTGAGCCCCAGCGGGACACCGCACGTGAAGCCGCTGATGCACGGTGATTCGGAAATGCAATCCGAGTCGGACTCGCATTCGGCAGTACTCAAGCCGTACTGTGCTGGCAGAGTCATGAAGCCTGTCGGTGGGTTCGGATTGGTCACCGGCACGCTCAAGCACGTTGGCGTCGGGCAGGGACCAGCTGGAATGGCTGGCCCTGGACTGCCACCGGGGCCCCGCGGCCCTATCGTGTAACACTCGAGCGATGGTGACGTGATGACGATCTCGCCCGGGTCGGGAATGAATCCCAGATCGCAGATCCCTGGAGGAGGCGGCGAGCTGCTGCACCCGATCAACGCGATCAGGATCGGTGCTCGCATGGCTAGGATCCCGAGCTCGTCAGGCAGCTCACGGCCATCACGGTCCCAGGCGGCGGCGCCGAATCCGCCTCGACGTGCAGCGACAGGTGCGTCGGGGCGGTCGGAGCCTGGCAGTCGGTCGCGTTTATCTCGACCCACCAGCACGGGCGCAAGCCGCCGGGCGACGGCATGTCCACGTCCATCATCTCGCACGGTGTGATGACCTGCCCGGTCTCCATCGACGTGCCCTGGTTCTGGACGTCCGTCACCGTACAGGCGGGCTGGAGCCCCGGATTCGTCGGATCGAGGTCGGTCGTATCGACCTGACCCTCGAGGCAGGGGATGATCGGGTTGAACAGCATCGTTCCGATGTTCTGCAACACGGTCGAAAAGTCGTCGGTGCAGATCGTCTGGAATAGCCCGCGAGTGCCGAGCTGCGAGACGAAGCTGTTCAAGCGGATGCCCGGGCGCGCGATCTCGACCTCGCCGTTCACCGTCGCCGTGCACGAAGGCTGGAGCGCGAGTGTCTGGCTGAAGGGTGACGTTAGCGCGCCCGTCATGACGACGGTCGACGTCGGATCGCCGCCGACCACACCAACAACGATCTCCGAGGGATCCTTCACCGTCTCGAGGAAGGCGACGTAATCGGCGGGGTCGCCGAGGTACGAGCCGAGCAGCGGGACACAGTTCGTGTACGAGCCGGGGGTCGTAGCCGAAATCGCCTGGTCGCACTGGTACGCGTAGAGCGGCTGGCAGCGGAAGTCGGCCGGGCCGACCTGGCCGGTCGCGAGATCGAAGATCGATGGGTCCTTGACCGAGCAGTCGTCCTCGTCGGTGACGATGATGACCGCCAGGTACGCACCGGCGCGCAAGAAGTCGCCGCTCGCGGCCGCATTCGGCCCCGTCGGATCCAGCGCGCGCTTCATGGCCTCGAGAGGTGCCTCGAACTCGCAGCCGCTCGCCCCGAGCTGCGCGATGCACGTGAACGCCTGCGCGAGTGTCTCGCTTGCGGGGTAGTTGCAGGTCCGGTTGTCGCCGCACACGGGAGGGCCGCGGACGCCGGTCGGGCTCTCGACGTCGACGATGTAGCCGTCGGTCGGTGCGGTGCAGCCGGGGACCCGGGCGACGTTCTGGAAGAGGCCGTCGTCGCCGGTGGCGCAGTTCGCGCCGAAATTGGAGTTGCCGATGCTGACGGCCGTCGACACGACGGCGATATGCAGGTTCGGCCGGCCCCCTT
>Ga0335083_10006261_pt1 | contig 14941 bp, 13 predicted proteins | sample Lox_Sample_42_FD_206716 | JGI IMG/M metagenome (GOLD analysis project Ga0335083, IMG submission 206716) | Soil microbial communities from Loxahatchee National Wildlife Refuge, Florida, United States - Lox_Sample_4.2 | ecosystem: Environmental > Terrestrial > Soil > Wetlands | place: USA... | reverse complement strand
CGTGGCGGGCGGCGAGACCTCGGGCGCTGTCGTCGGCGCGCTCGATGTCTCGGCCTTGCGCATCGGACCCGAGATCGATCCCGGCGTGCCGTGGACGGCATCCGTCGGCAACAAGCCGATGTTGTTGGCGCTGAAGTCGGGCAATTTCGGCGCGCCCGACTTCTTCACCAAGGCCTTCGCGAAACTATGAGCAGCAAGGAAGACAAGGCGCGCGATGCGGTCGTGGCACTCGGCGCCAAGCTCGCCGCGCGCGGCCTCTGCCCCGGCACCTCGGGCAATATCAGCGTGCGCATCGACGATGGCTGGCTGATGACGCCGACCAACTCCTCGCTGGGCGAGCTCGATCCGGCCAAGCTCTCCAAGCTCGACCAGAACGGCAAGCATGTTGGCGGCGATGCGCCGACCAAGGAGGCGCTGCTGCATCGCTCGGTCTACGATGTGCGGCCCAAGGACGGCGCCATCGTGCATCTTCATTGCACGCATGCCGTGGCGATCTCCTGCCTCGATCCGTCGTGCCATCACAACAAGGAAACGACGCTGCCGCCGATCACGCCCTACTTCGTGATGCGGGTCGGCAAGCTGCCGCTCGTCCCCTATTTCAAGCCGGGCGACCCCAAGCTCGCCGACGCGATCCGCGACTACGCCAAGGGCCACCGCGCCGTGCTGCTCGCCAATCACGGACCCGTCGTCGCCGGCACCTCGCTCTCCGCCGCCTCGGCCTCGATCGAGGAGCTCGAGGAGACTGCCAAGCTCCACCTGTTGCTGCAGGGTTTCAAAGTGCGGCTCTTGAGCGACCAGCAGGTACGCGAAGTCGAAGAGGCGTACCCGTCCTAGAAGGAAGAAGACATGCCCAAGCTCGCCGCCAATCTCTCCTGGATCTACCAGGAGGTTCCCTTCCTGCAGCGCTTCGGCGCCGCCGCCGCGCACGGCTTCAAGGCCGTCGAGATCCTGTTCCCCTACGAGGCGCCGGCGAAGGACATCGCGGCCGAGCTCAAGAAGCACAAGCTGACGCAAGCGCTGTTCAACCTGCCGGCCGGCGATCCGGCCAAGGGTGGCCGCGGCGTGGCGGCCCTTCCCGGCAGCGAAGCGGAGTTCTCGGCGGCGCTCGATACGGCGCTCGAATACGCCAAGACGCTCGAATGCCGAACGCTGCATGTCATGTCGGGCATGATTCCGGCGGGCGCGGATACCAATGCCATGCACCGCACCTTCGTGAGCAACCTCAAGAAGGCGTGTGACCGCACGGCCAAGAGTGGGCTGACGCTGGTGCTGGAGCCGATCAACCATCGCGACATTCCCGGCTACTTCACCAACACCACGGCACAGGTCGAGAAGATCATCGCCGAGGTGGGCGCGCCGCACCTCAAGCTGCAGCTCGACCTCTATCACCTGCAGGTGACGGAGGGCGATCTGCAGAAGCGGACCGAGCGGCTGTTCCCGCTGACGGCGCACGTGCAGATCGCGGGCAATCCCGATCGCAACGAGCCCGATATCGGCGAGGCCAATCACATGTACCTGCTCGATGTGCTCGATCGCCTCGGCTACCAGGGTTATGTCGGCCTCGAATACAAGCCCAAGACCACGACCGCCGCGGGCCTGGGCTGGGCCGCCAAGTACGGCATCAAGGCCTGAACCATGACCGACAAGAACACACCCGCCGTCGCCTTCGTCGGCCTGGGCTCGATGGGCATGGGCATGGCCAAGAACCTGCTCAAGCACAATCACAAGGTCACGGGCGTCGATCCCGTCGCCGCGGCGCGCGATGCCTTCAAGACGGCGGGCGGGATGACTGCCGACACGCCGGCCACCGCCGCCAAGACGGCGGATGTCGTCGTGGTCGCCGTCGTGAACGCGCAGCAAGTCGAGACGGTGCTGTTCGGCGAGGGAGGCGCGGTGTCGGGCCTGCGCAAGGGCGGTCTGGTGATGCAATGCGCCACCGTGCCGGCAGCTTTCGCGAAGTCGCTCGGCGAGCGGCTCGCCAAGACGGGCCACCTGCTCCTCGATTCGCCGATGTCGGGCGGCCGCGCGCGGGCGGAATCGGGCGAGCTCACCTTCATGGCGTCGGGCACGCCTCAATCCTTCGCGCAGGCGGAATCGGTGCTGGCCGCCACCTCGGCCAAGGTCTTCCGCCTCGGCGACGCGCCCGGCATCGGCTCGCTGGTGAAGACGGTCAACCAGCTCCTGGCCGGCGTGCACATCGCGACAGCGGCCGAGGCGATGGCGCTCGCCGCCAAGGCCGGCGCCGACACGCGCGAGGTCTACGACGTGATCTCGGCCAGCGCCGGCAACAGCTGGATGTTCGGCAATCGCGTGCCGCACATGCTCGACGACGACTTCTCGCCGCTTTCTGCCGTCGAGATCTTCGTCAAGGATCTGGGGCTGGTGCTGAACACCGGGCACGAGATCCGGTTGCCGCTACCGATGGCCGCAGCCGCGCATCAGCTCTTCCTCGCGGCCGCCGGTGCCGGCTGGGGCAAACTGGACGATGCCGCGGTCGTCAAGGTCTATGAGCAGGCAGGAGACTTCAAAGTATCATCGGTGAAGCGCTAGACTGCGGCATGCGTCGCGAGCGTTTCACCAAGGTCGTGGCCACACTGGGGCCGGCGACATCGAGCGCCGAGCGTCTCAAGGCGCTGTTCGAGGCGGGCGCCGACGTCTTCCGCTTCAATTTCAGCCACGGCACGCTCGAGGATCACAAGCAGCGGCTCGACCTGCTGCGGGCGCTCGAGAAGCAGTACAAGCATCCTATCGCGGTCCTCATGGACCTTCAGGGCCCGAAGCTCCGGCTCGGCACCTTCGCCAAGGGGCCGGTCGATCTGAAGAAGGGCCAGAAGCTCCGCTTCGACATGGACGCTGCGCCCGGCACCGACAAGCGCGTGCAGCTTTTCCATCCCGAGATCTTCAAGGCCGCCAAGCCCGGCGGCCTGCTCCTGATCGACGACGGCAAGGTACGGCTGCGCATCACGGCGCACGACGAGGAGACGATGGACACCGTCGTCGAGGTCGCGGGGACGATCAGCGACCGCAAGGGCGTGAACCTGCCCAATCTCGTGCTGCCGCTCTCGCCGCTCACGGAAAAGGATCGCAAGGACCTCGACTACGGCCTGTCGCTCGGCGTCGACTGGGTGGCGCTCTCCTTCGTGCAGCATGCCCACGACATCGCCGAGCTGAAAAAGCTGGTCGCCGGCCGCGCGGCGGTGATGGCCAAGCTCGAGAAGCCGCAGGCCATCGAGCATCTCGACGAGATCATCGAACAGAGCGACGGCATCATGGTCGCGCGCGGCGATCTCGGCGTCGAGATGCCGCCTGAGGCCGTGCCGCCGCTGCAGAAGCGCATCCTCGCCGCCTGCCGCATGCTGGGACGACCGGCGATCGTGGCGACACAGATGCTGGAATCGATGGTGCACTCGCCCACGCCCACGCGGGCCGAGGCGTCGGACGTGGCGACCGCCGTCTATGACGGCGCCGATGCAGTCATGCTCTCGGCCGAGTCGGCGTCGGGCGACTATCCGGTCGAGGCGGTCACGATCATGGACCGCATCCTGAAGAGCGTCGAAGCCGACCCGCTCTATCGCAAGCTCATGGACGCAAGCCGCCGTGAGCCCGAGTCCACCACGGCCGACGCGATCAGCGCCGCCGCACGGCAGTGCGCGCACACCCTCTCGGCGGCGGCGATCGTCACCTACACCAACACCGGCTCCACGACACTGCGTGCCGCGCGCGAGCGGCCTGACGTGCCGATCCTCTGTCTCACGCCCAACCTCAATACGGCGCGTCGCATGACCCTCACCTGGGGCGTCCATCCGGTACAGACCGAGGACGCGCAGAACTTCGCCGACATGGTTCAGCGAGCTGTAAGGATCGCCCGCGAAGAAAAGGTCGCCGAACCCGGTAAACGGCTGGTCATCACCGCTGGCGTGCCCTTCGGAACTCCGGGCGCCACGAACATCCTCAGAATCGCCTACGTCTGACCGGGAAAAAGTTCGGGGATGGAGCGAAAGGTTCCCCCGTAATTTCTGTCAGAAGCAAGCGTGAGGCGATCGTGAACAGTTCCAGCAAGGCCAAAGCCGTTTCCTACCGGCCCAAGCGGGCCGCCCTGAACTGGGTCGATTATCTGGTCATTGCCGCGACCGTGCTGACATTCCTGGCGGTTCTGGCCGCCAACAATCCGCACAATGCGCGCGCCCAGACCCGCAGCGCGTTGATCACCTCGACCGATCTGCCCGAGCAGACCGCCCAGATGCGAACGGATCCGGGCCTGATTAAGGCAGCAATAGGGCTGCGGACCGCGGGTCTCTGATCAGAGCAACCGCGGTTTGGTCAGGTTGACGGCGATCTGGGTGAAGATCGTCGGCAGGTTCGAGGCATTGTTCGAGCTCAGCGACGCCGCGCAGGGCGCCCCCGTCGAATAGAACTTGGTCGTATCGGACGCCGCGGCCTTGAGCGCCGTGCAGGGCGTATAGGTGTCGCCCGAGCTGCAGCCCGAGGTCGGTGCGCCATAGGCGACCGTGTAGACCGTGGTGCCGGCCGTCGTGGCGTTCTGGGCGGCGGTCACGTACTGGCCGCACTGCTTGGTGACCTTGCTGGTCTGGTTGTTGAGCTGGGCGGCCGTGGCACCGGCATCGCCGTCGCTCAGCAGGATGATCACGTTCTTGGTGCCGGTAACGACAGGCAGCGCCGCCTGGGCCTTGGTCAGGACCTCGGCGATATAGGTGCCCTCGCCGCCCTTGGCGCTGAGGCAGCCGGTGAGCGCCTTCGACGCGGTGAAGTCGCCCACCGCCTCGACGATGCTCGACGTGTCGTTCAGCACGCCTGCGCTGTTGTAGTTCGTGCTGAGGCTCGTGCCCGATCCGATCTGATAGTAGATCGTCGAGCTGAGGTAAGGCGTGGCCGACGGCTGCGTCGGGCAGGGCTTGCCGGGCGCGTACTGCTTGGCCGTGCCCGGGAAAGTCATCAGGCCGACCGAGGCCATCGAGGGCTGCATCACCTTCAGCACGCTCTGGACGGAGTACTGAGCGCACTGGTAGCGCGTCGGGCTCTTGACGCCGGGAACCGTGCAGTTGGAGTCGGCCGACCCCATCGACGCCGTCGAGTCGAGGACGAACATGACGTTCAGCGGCGTGCCGATGCCGCCTGCCTTGGCCGCGCTCGAACTCGCCGTCAGGGTGAAGCTCGAATAGCCGAAGACCTTGAGGAAGTTGGTCTGGACCGTGCCGGTCTGCGTCACGTTCACGACATTGGGGTTGCCCGTGGTGCAGCTCGGCAGGTTCGCCGTCGAGGTCACGCAGGAGAGCGTCGTCGAAGTGTTGGTGACGGTGACGTTCTTCGGTGCATGGGCGCTGTTCCAGCTCGAGACCGCGGCCGACACCGTGTCCTGCGTGGCGTTGGCCTGGAGCAACGAGTAGGCGCCGGCGAGCGCCGACGACTGTGCCGATGCGGTGAAAGCGCTCTGTGCCGCCATCACTTTGCCGATATCGACCGACAGTCCGACCGTGCCGACCAGGCCCGTGGCCATCATGCCGAACATGACGGCGGTCGCGCCCTTGTCGCGGCGCCAGAGCTCACGAATGAAATGCTTCATCGCAGGTGCCCCCTCATTGAACCATCTGCGCCGTCTGCGCCGACAAGGCGCAGCCGCTCGGCGCGTAGTTGATGCCCATGACCGTCAGGTCGCAGGGATAGGTCGTCCGTACGACCGCCGTGACGCCCGCGACCAACGACGAGGAGCAGCTCGAATCGGTGGTGCAGGCCGTGCCGTTGATCGTGACGGTCGTGGTGATGTTCGCCGCCGTGAGATTGGGCGCAGCCGCCGCGATCGCCGACGTGGTCGAGGTGTAGGGGGTGGTGGTGCCGCGGCTCAGCGCCAGCGTGAGCGCGCCTTTCGCGGCGGCATTGGTCAGCACCATGTATTGGTTCATCGCGATGCCGAACTTGAACAGGCCCAGCAGCAGCGTCAGCAGGACCGGCGAGATGATCGCGAATTCCAGCGCGGAAACCCCGGCCCGGTTCTTCAGAAGGGAGCGGAGCGTGGCGATCATGGGATCACCGGGTGGAATGAATTAATTGTATCCACGCTCGCTAATAAACGTCTTTACGAAACTCCCGTAAACAATTGAAATGTTTCAATAATTTTTGCTGATTCGGCGAATCTATTTTATCCACCGAAGCGCCTGTCGATGACCCGCCGGGCCTTGCCCATCGAGCGCTCGACGGTGCCGGGCGCGGCGATCTCGACGCCGGCGGAGAGTCCGCACATGCCCTTCAGCCGTTGCTCCAGCGCGATGGCTGTGCGGGCGGCGGCCTCCGGCGAAAGCTCGATCCGTCCCTCGACGCGCACGAGCAGATCGTCGAGGGCTCCCGTGCGCGTGAGCTCGATCACGTAGTGGCCGCTCAAGGCCGGGTCGCGCAGGATCTGCTCCTCGACCTGGCTCGGGAACAGGTTGACGCCGCGCACGATCAGCATGTCGTCGCTGCGGCCGGTGATCTTGGCCATGCGCCGCATCGCCGTGGCGTGCCCGGGGAGCAGCCGCGTGAGGTCGCGCGTGCGGTAGCGGATGACCGGCATCGCCTCCTTGGTGAGGGACGTGAAGACGAGCTCTCCGGACTCGCCGTCCTTCACCGGCGCTCCCGTCTCGGGGTCGATGACCTCGGGATAGAAATGGTCTTCCCAGATGGTGGGGCCATCCTTGCTCTCCAGGAGTTCGCACGCGACACCCGGCCCCATCACTTCGCTCAAGCCATAGACATCGAGGGCGTCGATGCCGAGGCGAGCCTCGATCTCGGCCCGCATGCCCTCCGTCCAGGGCTCGGCGCCGAAGAAGCCGAGCTTCAGCTTCGTGCTTTTCGGATCGATGCCCTGTCGGTCGAACTCGTCGGCGATCGCCATCATGTAGGAAGGCGTCATCAGGATGACGCGCGCGCCGAATTCGCGGATCAGCTGGACCTGCCGCTCGCCGAAGCCGCCCGACATCGGCACCACCGTGCAGCCGAGCCGCTCGGCGCCATAGTGGAAGCCGAGCCCGCCCGTGAACAGGCCGTAGCCGTAGGCGTTGTGCAGCAGGTCGCCCGGTCGTGCGCCGCCGACGTAGAGCGAGCGCGCCATCAGCTCGGCCCAGGTCTCGATGTCCTTCGCCGAGTAGCCCACGACCGTCGGCCGGCCTGTCGTGCCGCTCGAGGCATGGATGCGAACGCACTGGGCGCGAGGGATGGCGAACATGCCGAAAGGATAGGCATCGCGCAGGTCGCTCTTCAGGGTGAAGGGAAAGCGCGCAAGATCGTCGAGCGACCTCAGCTCGTCGGGATGGACGCCCGCCGCCAGGCACTTGGCGCGATACGGAGCCTGATTCGCATAGGCATGCGCCACCGCCCGCCTCAGCCGGTCGAGCTGCAGGCCGCGCAGCGCATCGAGGGACATACGCGTTTCGGGGAACATGACTACTCGGACCTCGCATCGAATCCCAGACGACGATAGACGAAGCCCAGTCCCAGCAGCGCCGCACCGAGGCCGAGGAAGGACACGACCCGCAACAGCCCGTGCAGGCCCGCCATGTCGATCAGGAAGACCTTGCCGACCACAAGGCAGACCAGGACCATGCCGACATGGCGCAGCGAGGCGATGCCACGCCGGAAGCCCACGGCCAGCAATGCGACCCCGAACAGCAGCCAGACGATCGAATAGGCATAGAGCTCGACGCCGTCGGCATCGAAGCCGCGGCGCGTGAAGCGGGGATCGAAGACGTGCCTGACCTCGAACGAGATCCAGGCGAAGGCGAGGATCGCCCCCACCGCGACGCACAGCGAATGAATCCCGCGCCGGCCCTCGACGAAGGCCCAGCGTCGCGCCACGAACGCCATACCCGCCGGCACGGCATAGGCGAGCAGCAGGCCGTTCAGGATCGGCCATTCGCCGACATCGGCCGTCGCCACGATAGGATTGGCGAACAGCACCTGCGCGCCTATCGCCAGCACCGCCGCGAAAGCGCCGCTCACGCGCCAGGCCCAGAGTGCCACCGGATCGTGGCTGAGCCGGGCACTCCAGAGAGCGGCGAGCGCGAAGCCGCCCCAGACCAGCACATAGCTGGCGCGCTCCATGAAGTCGGAGTCGGGTGTATCCATCGTTCCGGGCTGGAAGAGGCAGCGCACTTCGAGAGTCAGCAAGGCGAAAACGAGCAGCGCCGCACCCGCCTTCACCGCCATCACCAGGCGCGCGTCGCCCAGGCCGCGCAGGTGATGCGCGCCGGTGGCGAGCGCAAGAGCCGCGATGCCGTAGCTCCACAGGATCCAGTTCAGGATCGGTGTCAGGCCGAGCGGATAATGCAGGATCTCGGGATTGAGCACGAAGCGCACCAGGACGGCGGCGAGCAGCGGCCAGCACAGACGGCGCATGGCCACGAGATCGAGCCGGGTCGCGATCACGGCGATGGCGGCCAGCTCCAGCGCATAGGCGACGGTGATCCATTCGCGCCGCAGCTCCAGGGCGATCGCGATCGCGATGAAGAAGCAGACCGCAGCCGCCAGCATGCCGAGCGCTTCGGTCGCGCCCGTCATGCGTCCGCGCCATCGCGCCGCCCGCTCGGCGCCCACGAGATAAGGCGCGGCGAGCGCGATGCTGATCATGCCCCATGGCGCGGCGGGCGCGCTGTCGCGCAGCACGAACCAGGCGAGCAGGAAATGGCCGAGCGCCGCGCCGGCCGACAGCCCCGCCCAGAAGCCAGGGCGCGCGGCATTCCACATCAGCGCAAACGCGCCGCCCGCGTAGAGACCGCCCATCAGCGCTGCACGCCAGGCGAAGCGTTCCTCGTCCCAGCCGCCAAGACGAACGCCCGCCCGGGTCGAGTTCCACCAGAGCACGAGCGCGAGCAGCGACAGCACCGGCGCGAGCGCCGCCACGCGCTGGAAACGCGGAGTCCAGCGGCCGAGCGCGTAGAGTCCGGCGCCGTGCAGCGCGAGCGCCAGCCAGCCCGCCTCCTGTTGACCCGCATCGTCGGCAACGAGGACGAACAGCAGCAGCCCGGTGACGCCGAGTGCCGCCCAGACCAGCGCGACGACGCCCTTGGCTGCGTTCTCGCCCTCGCCGAGACGCCGCCAAGTCGCCCAGACGAAAAGGCCGGCAACGGCGACCAGGAAGATGCCCACCCAATGCAACTCGAACGGCCCCGCGGCGACATGGTCGGACGGCAGATCGATCAGCCAGGCGCAGGTCCAGAGGGCCGCCCCCGCGAGCACGCCCCAGCCCAGGTTCCACCAGCCGCGATGGCGGATCACGGCGAGGGTCGCAGCGGCGATCGCCAGAAGATAGCCGAACAGGGTCGCGGTGCTCGGATGCTCGCTGCCGATGATGGCAGGACTGACGAAGCCGCCCACGAAGGCGATCCAGGCGACCAGCGGCCCGTGCCGCAACGCCATGCCGATCGCGAAGGCCGTGAGCGCGACCGCGAGGAAGCTCGCCTCGGCTTGCGAGATCAGGTGATAGAAGTCGACGGCGGAAAGCAACGCGCCGTAGAGCGCCGCGACACCCGCCGCCGCCATCGCCTGGGCGACCCGGTCGTCCTTGGGCCTCAGTCCTGTGCCGCCTGCGATCAGACCGAAGCCGAACAGTGTCGTCAGCACGACGCGCACCAGCGGCGAGAGCCAGCCCTCCTCGATCGAGTAGCGCACGAGGAAGATCCCGGCCAGGGCAAGCGTTATGGCGCCGATCCAGATGAAGGCGCGCGCGCCGAGCTGCTGCTCCAGTCCCGGTTTCTTCACCGGCACGGGCGCCGGCTCGAACGGTGGAGGCAGGGGCTCCGGCTCAACGACTTCGTCGGGCTCGACCGACCCGACCTCCTCGATCGGTCGCTCGATCAGAGGCTCGGAAAGAGACGAAACCACCTCCGGCTCCGCGGGCAGGATCTCCGCTGCCGGCGTCGGCGCGAGACCGGCGATCCGTTCGCGCAGGCTCGCGACTTCAGCCGCGAGTCTTTCGTTTTGCCGGCGCAAGTCCGACGTGCGCGCCAGCGCGATGATGGCAACAATCGGCGTGCCGAGCGCCACGGCCACAGCGAGCAGGACCAGAAGTATCCAGTCCATGGGTCGCCCGGCGCCGGCTGCCGTCCGGTGGCTACTCCGCCGCGACCCGCCGCACGGCGCCGGCGAAATCGGCGCGGCGGTCCTTGGCGACCTGGCCGCGCTTCACGACCAGCCGGTGGTTCTCCTTGCGCGCGGCGCGCTTGATGTCGGCGAGCGGATCGCCGTCGCACAGCACGAAGTCGGCCGCGTTGCCCTCCTTGATGCGACCCTGATCCGAGAGGCGCATCAGATCGGCGGCACTCGCCGTCGAGATGAAGAGCGAATCGCGCGTCGACACGCCGATCTCGCACATGAACTCGAGCTCCTTGGCATTCTCGCCGTGGCGATTGTGCGGTGTGCCGGCATCGGTGCCCATCGCGATCTTGCCGCCGGCCTTGTAGTACATCTTCACCGAGGCGATGTGGCGGTCGAACACGCGGCGCGCCTTCTCGATCACATAGTCGGGGATCGAGCGGTCGCCGCCGTCGTAGCCCGCCAGGATGTTCTTCACCGCGGCGAGCGTCGGCACCAGCCACACGCCGCGCTCCTTCATCTCCCGGATGCACTCGTCGGTCATGAAGATGCCGTGCTCGATCGAATCGATGCCGCCGCGCACGGCGTTCAGGATGCCGAGCGCGCCCTGCGCGTGGCTGGCGCAGCACTTGTGGAAGCGATGCGCCTCGGTGATGCCGGCCTTCAGCTCCTCGGCCGAATAGTGCGCATCCTCGGGGTTCACGCCCGGCGTCATCACGCCGCCCGTCGCCATGATCTTGATCAGGTCCGAACCGGCATGGATCTGCTCGCGCACGGCCTTCACGACCTCGTCCGGCCCGTCGGCGATGCGGCCGGTGCGATTGCCATGGCCGCCGGTCATGCAGATCATGCGGCCGGCGCAGCGCATGCTGGGCCCCAGGAAGCGGCCGTTGTTGTAGGCGTCGCGGATCGCGAACTCGATATAGTCCTTGCCGCCGCAATCGCGCACGGCGGTGATGCCGCCCTCCAGCGTATTGCGCATATGCTCCATGCCGCGCACCGTGATCTGCGACGGCGAAAGTCGATCCATGGCGGCGCCCGGATTGCCTTCGGCGCCCGACAGCGAATGGACGTGGCAGTCGATGATGCCCGGGATCAGCGTGCCGCCCGCGGTGTCGACTTTCTCGCCCGCAAAGCCTGTGAACTCACCTGCCGGCGCCACCTTCTTGACCTTGCCGCCCTCCTCCAGGACCGCGTGGCCATCCAGCACCTTCTCGCCGTCGAACAGACGGCCGCCGACATACAACGTCGCCATTTCGTTCCTTCTCCTCAAAAAGCGCGATGCACTATCGTCCGGCGGTGCGTTGTCCGCAACCCAGGGGGTCGGCCGGTGCTTCGCCGCCTTCGGCCTTCAGCCGCTCGATCTCGGCATCGATGCCGACGATGTGCGGGTTCCATTTGCGGGCGAGCTCGTAGGCTGCGGCGGCGCGCGCGGGCTCGTTCATTTGTGCTCGGATCATGCCGAGACCGGAGTAGGCGCCGAAATGGCGCGGCTCGCGCTTCACCGTCTCGCAGATATCGGCGATCGAGGCCGGGAAGTTGCCGAGCAGCCAGTAGAGCGTGGCGCGCTTGTTCCAAGGCTCGGACGCCTCGGGCGCCATGTGGATGAGCTTGGTGAAGGTCGCCACCGCCGTTTGCAGTTCCTGCGCCTCCATCTCGGCGATGCCGCGCAGCATCAACTTGCGCTGCTCCGGATCGGGCAGCATGGTCCACTGCTCCCAGATGCCCTCTTCCAGGCTCTGGATGGCCATGGGATCGGTCGCGGTCTTGAGCTTGGCGAACAAGGTGTCGAGCATCGAAGCGTTCCCTGTGTTCTGAGCGTGCACGGCGAAACCCAGCATCGTCGCCAGCACCACGGCAAGACAAGCGCGGCAGAAGTTCATCGGGAGAGCGCCCCCGGCTCCGGTCCGCCAGTCGCCCAGTCGAGCAGCTCAACGGTATGCACGACAGGAACGCCCGTGCCGCCCGCGATGTTGCCGATGCAGCCGAAGTTGCCCGAGGCGATGACGTCGGGCACCACGCTCTCGATGTTGGCGACCTTTCGATCGCGCAACCGACGCGACAGGTCGGGCTGCAGCACCTGATAGGTGCCCGCCCAGCCGCAGCAGAGATGGCCCTCGGGCACATCCTTCACGACGAAGCCCGCATCGCGCAGGAGTTTCTTCGGTTGCTCGATCACCTTCTGTCCGTGCTGCATGGAACAGGCGGAATGATAGGCGACGACGAGCGGCCGGGCGGTCACGTTTGCGAGACCGACCTCCAGCATGAACTCGCTCACATCCCTGGCGAGCGCCGCCACGCGCGCGGCCTTGTCCCTCCACGCCGGGTCGTCGGCGAACATATGGCCGTAATCCTTCACCGTGGTGCCGCAGCCCGAGGCGTTGATCACGATGGCGTCGAAGGACTCCGCGAGCCAGGCGTCGATGTTGCGCCGGGCAAGCTCCTTCGCCTGTTCGTTGCGGCCGACGTGCAGGACCGACGATCCGCAGCAGCCCGAGCCCGCGACGTTCACCACCTCGACGCCGTGCCGCGTCAGCAGCCGCACCGTCGCCTCGTTGACCTCGGGTGCCAGCACCTGCTGGCCGCAACCGGGCATCAATGCGACCCGCCTCACGCGCGGCCCCACCGCCGGGAAGGTCTGAGGCCGGTCGACGGGTGACGGCTCCGCGATGCGCGACGGCACGGCGTCGATCATCGCCTTCACGCGACGCAGGAAAGTCGCGCCGCCGGGATCGCGACTGGTCTTTGGCAGCGCTGCCGCAAGCGGCTTGGCGAGCCAGCCCAGCACGGTCACCCAGCGGAAGACCTTCGGACGCGGCATCAGATAGGCGAGCAGCTTGCGCAGCAGCCTATCCGGCAGCGCACGCGCAAAAGTCTGCTCGATGTGATGCCGGCCGTGATCGACCAGGTGCATGTAGTTCACGCCCGACGGGCAGGTCGTCATGCAGGAGAGGCAGGAGAGGCAGCGATCGACATGCCGCACCTCATGCTCGGTCGGCGCGCGATCGCCCTCCAGCATCGACTTGATGAAGTAGATGCGCCCGCGCGGAGAATCGCGCTCGTCGCCCAGCAGCACGAAGGTCGGGCAGGTCGCCGTACAGAACCCGCAATGCACGCACTTGCGCAGGATCTGCTCGCTGTGCGCGGTTTCCGGATCGGCCAGCTGGGCCAGGGTGAAATTGGTTTGCATCAGCCCGTCATGCGCCCTGGATTGAAGAGCCCCTTGGGATCGAAGCTTTCCTTCACGCGCGCCGACAGGGCAGCGAGCGCAGGCGACAGAGGTTGGAAGACAGCGACCGCGGCACGCACGGCTTCAGGCGCGCGGATCAGGGTCGCGTGGCCGCCGCTGGCGCCCAGCGCGCCACGGACCAGCGTGTGGTCGGCGTCGCCGCTGGCGGGCAGTGCCAGCCAGATCAGGCCGCCGGACCAGTCGTAAAAGGCCTTCGCCACGGGGCGTTGGGCCTTGATACGGGCCACGATGGCGGCGCCCGCGGTCGGCGGACAGGAAATCCGCCAGACAATGTCGCTTTCGGCCGCCTTCAGCGGGGCTACATCCCGTATGTCGCGCCAGAAGGCACGGCTTTCGAGAGTGCCCATCTCCTCCATCGTCGCAGCGGTCCCGGCCAACAGCTCGCGCAGACCCTTGAGCCGTGCCTCGACCGACGGCGCCACGCCTTCGACCCGCAGCGCCGTCGCGCCGTCGACATGCGCGGCGCCGGAGACCTCGTGCGGGCTGCCCATGGCCGCACACATCGTCCCCGCCGCGGCGGCATCGTCGAGGCCGCGCAGCAGCAAGGTGCGCGTCTGGTCGGGTGCGGGAAGGACCTTCACGGAGACTTCGTCGAGAACTGCCAAGGTGCCCCAGGAACCGGCGAGCAGTTTGGAAAGATCGTAGCCGGTGACGTTTTTCATCACGCGGCCGCCCGACTTGAAGGCCTCGCCGCGGCCGTTGACGCCGGAGAAGCCCAGCAGGTGATCGCGCGCCGCGCCCGCGGATAGCCGCCGGGGCCCGGCGAAATTTCCCATGATGGTGCCGACCAGCGTTCCCTCGCCCGGCGCGCGGCCAAGCAGCGGGCCGAGATCGGGCGGCTCGAAGGCCAGCATCTGGTTGCGCTGGGCGAGCAGCGCCTCGACCTCGCGTAGCGGCGTGCCGGCGCGCAAGGTCACGACCAATTCCTCGGGCGCATAGTCGACGATGCCGCCCAGGTCGGAGAGATCGAGCACCTGGTCGCAGTGCATCGGCCGGCCGAATGAAATTTTCGAGCCCGTGCCGCGCACGTCCAGGGTCGCGCCCTCGGCGAGCGCCCACTCGACGGCCTGCTGCAATTCCTTGGGGTCGCGCGGCTTGATGGTCCCGCTCATGGCCCGGTCCGTGGGCCCCTTCCCGTTAAAGAAACGGAAAAATAACGGGCGCTGGAAATAAGTACGACGACGGTCCGATGACTATAGCGCATTTCGCCTTGTCCGTCGATTTACAAGTCTTGGAGCGGCCGGTAAGCAAAACCTCCCGCACGTCCCTTTCCGAAAGAGGCATATCGACATGACGTCGCAAACGCGCCTGGTGGTCGCAATCCTGGCCGGCCTCGTCGTGGTCGGCGCCATCACCCTCTGGTTTGCGACGCACCGGGGCGGAGCGTGGCCCGAGGAGGCCAGGACCGCCTTCTTCGAGAACTGCGCCAAGGAGTGCAAGTCAGCGCCCGGCATGACCGAAGCCAAGTATCCGTTTTGCGATTCGACCTGCCACTGCGCGGCCGAGGAAAGCGAGAAAGTCGTGTCCGTCGCCCAACTGGAAGAGGTCGGCATCGCGGTGAAGAAGGGCACGACATCGCCCGGCCAGATCGAGACGCTCAACCGCGTGAAG
>Ga0335083_10006260_pt1 | contig 14942 bp, 16 predicted proteins | sample Lox_Sample_42_FD_206716 | JGI IMG/M metagenome (GOLD analysis project Ga0335083, IMG submission 206716) | Soil microbial communities from Loxahatchee National Wildlife Refuge, Florida, United States - Lox_Sample_4.2 | ecosystem: Environmental > Terrestrial > Soil > Wetlands | place: USA... | reverse complement strand
GCAGCCAGTCACGCCAGAAGTAGACGATCATCGCGATCGCGGTCGCCACGTGCAGCCCGACGACGAACGCCAGGTACGGCGAGTTCGAGTCGGACACGTTGAGCGTCTTCGCCCAGCTCCCGCCGAGCAGCGCGGGGATCAGCACGTTGTGCCCGAGGCTCGAGACCGGGAACAGTTCGGTCACGCCCTGGACGAGACCGGTGACCACCGCCTCCAGGTATGTGAGGTGGTGCGACATCAGCCTCCCCTTTCCGCTGTTCCGCCCCGCAGGACAGGACAGAACCAATGACGACGGTCCCGAACGGGTGCCGGCGGATCGCACCGCCCCCCATGACCCGGGCCGTGCGCCGACAAGCGACCAGACTAGCCGGAGGCCGGTACGACTCGTGGCACAGTGGCTGGTGCCCGACCCGGCACGCGCTAGAATTTCTACAGATTCGTAGATGCTAGCCGATAGAAGGAGCAACGCGTGGCAATGCGCGATGATGCGCGCGAGGCGGAGGCGGTGGTCGGCAACGCGGATTCCGGCGAGCCTGGGCGCCGCGGATCCGGCGAGCTCGAGGCCGAGGTGCTGGCCGCGCTCCAGCGTGCGGACGCCGCGCTGACGCCGGGCGAGGTGAAGGACCTGATCGGCGGTGACCTCGCCTACACCACGGTCGTGACGATTCTCTCCCGGCTGCACGCGAAGGGCGTCCTGGCCAGGCACAAGGCCGGCCGCGCCTTCCGCTACGCTCCCGTCTCCGACCAGCCGGGCCTGGCGGCCCGGCGCATGGCCCGCGTACTCGACGAGGAGAACGACAGGGCCGCGGTGCTCGCCAGGTTCGTCTCGTCGCTGTCGGAAAGCGATGAGGACCTGCTGCGCCGCATGCTCGCCGACTCCAGCCTGGCAGACCCGGATCTCGGGGGTTAACCATGCCAGGCCAGGACAGGCGCTGAGATGCACGTCGCCATCTACATCCCGCTGCTGATCCCGGCCCTCGCGGCGCTGGCCGCGCGGCCGCTCGCCGCCCGGCTGCGCCCGGTGGCGGCGACCTGGCTGCTCACGCTCAGCGCGCTCGCCCTGGCCGCCGCGTCGAGCGCCGTGCTCGGCATGCTCGCGCTGTCCGCGCTGCTGCGGATCCCGTTCGTGGCCGGGGTCGGGCACCTGTCCGACCCGGTGATCAGCCGTGGCGACGCGGTGTCGCTGCCGGTGGCGGTCATCGCTGGCGGCCTGCTCGCGGCGGTGGCGGTGACCGCGTCGCGCGCCGTGTGGCGGCGCGCCGGCGCGATCGGCGCCGCCTACCGGCGTGCCCGCACGCTGCCGGGAGCCGGCGAGATCGTGGTGACAGAAGACGCGGCCGCCGATGCCTACACCATCCCCGGCTGGCCCTGCCGGATCGTGATCACCCACGGGATGCTCAGCGCGCTGGCGGGGGAGGAACGCGGCGTGCTGCTGTCCCACGAGCGCGCGCACGCCAGGAACGCCCACTACCTGTTCACCTCGGCCGCCCGGCTAGCCGCCGCCGCCAACCCGCTGCTCGGCCCGGTCGCGGGCGAGGTCGGCTTCGCCGTCGAGCGCTGGGCCGACGAGCATGCCGCGGCGGAGGCGGGGGACAGGAAGCTGACCGCCCGCGCGATCGCCCGCGCGGCACTCGCCGCCTCCGCCGCACCGCCGGACCGCGACCCCGCCATCGCCGCCCTCGGCCTGATCACAGAGCACGAGCAGGGGCAACCCGGGCCGCGCCAGGCCGGGCGACGCCGCGGGCGTCCGGGGCCGGTACCGCGGCGGGTCGCCGCACTGCTCGCGCCGCCTCCAGGCCGCTCCCTGCTGCTGCTGGTCGCGGCGGCGGCGCTGGTGATCGTGTCCGGCGCCTCAGCGGCGGAGGCAGCCAGGAACTTTCACCAGCTCATCGAGCTCGCGCAGACGTCGCGCGGCTGATAGCCGCCCGCTAAGCGCGGGGCATTCGGCGGCCGGGTCGCCATTGTGCCCCGTGAATAAATTCTCGCCACGGGTTTTGGCCTTGCGCCGATGGAAGCCGGTTCTGGCAGCGCAACAATCGCGGAAGGACAGCCGTCACTGGGGCCGGAGGTTACCCGACATGGCGATGCCAACCGCACTAGAAATCGCACGTCAAGCCACACTAAAGCCGATTACGGAAATCGCCGAGGACATCGGCATCCCACCCTGGCTCATTGAGCAGCACGGCGAGCACGTCGCGAAGATCGACCTCAAGGCCATCGAGGAACTCAAGGACCGGCCCAAGGCCAAGTACGTCGTCGTCACCGCGATTACCCCGACGCCACTCGGCGAAGGAAAAACAACCACCACAATCGGACTCGGTCAAGCATTCAGTCACATCGGCCGGAAGGCGACGATCGCGATCCGCCAGGCCTCCATGGGGCCTACGTTCGGCATCAAGGGCGGCGCGGCGGGCGGCGGCTATTCCCAGGCGGTTCCCTTCGAGCTGCTCAACCTGCACCTGACCGGCGACATGCACGCGGTCACCGCCGCGCACAACCAGATCTCCGCCATGGTCGACAACAGCCTTTACATGGGCAACGAATTCGGCCTTGACCTCAATCAGATCACCTGGAAGCGGGTGATCGATGTCAACGACCGCGCGCTGCGCAACATCGTGATCGGCCTTGGCGCGGCGGGAGACGGCGTTCCGAGGCAGGCGGGCTTCGACATCACCGCGGCGAGCGAGGTGATGGCGGTTCTTGCGCTGTCTAAGGACCTGAAGGACCTGCGGGCGAGGCTCGGCAGGATCGTCGTTGGCTACACGAAGCAGGGCGAGCCGGTCACCGCCGAGCAGCTCAAGGCGGCCGGAGCAGCCGCCGTCATCATGCGCGAGGCGCTCAAGCCCAACCTGCTCCAGACCCTGGAGAACACCCCTGTCTTCGTGCACGCGGGCCCGTTCGGCAACATCGCGCACGGCAACTCGAGCATCGTCGCCGACCTGATCGGCATCCACACCGGCGAGTTCCTCGTCACCGAGGCCGGCTTCGGCGCGGACATGGGCGCCGAGCGCTTCTTCAACATCAAGTGCCGCGTCTCCGGCCTCAAGCCCGACGCGGCCGTCGTGGTCGCCACGGTCAGGGCACTCAAGAGCCACTCGGGCAAGTACAAGGTCGTGGCCGGCCGCCCCCTCCCCGAGGACATGCTCAAGGAGAACCCGGAGGACGTCGCGCTCGGCGCGGAGAACCTGCGTAAGCAGCTGGAGAACATCCGGGCACACGGCGTCGAGCCGGTCGTGGCGATCAACGGCATGCCGTCCGACTTCGCCTCGGAGCGCGCCGTCATCCACGAGCTCGCCGCCTCGATGGGTATCAAGTCCGCCGTCGGCACCCACTTCACCGACGGCGGCCGCGGCGCCGCCGAGATCGCCGAGGCGGTCGCCGAGGTGGCGAGCAGGCCCAACAGCTTCCACCACCTCTACCCCAGTGAGGCGACGCTCAAGGAGAAGATCGAGGCGATCGCCACCAGGATCTACGGCGCCGACGGCGTGGACTACAGCCCGCTGGCGAACAAGCAGCTCGACGGCTACGAGAAGAACGGATTCGGCAGCCTGCCGGTCTGCATCGCCAAGACCCAGTACAGCCTGAGCCACGACGCGAACCTCAAGGGCGCGCCCGCCGGCTTCCGCCTCCCGGTCCGCGAGGTCCGCGCCAGCGTCGGCGCCGGCTTCGTCTACCCCATCTGCGGCGACATGCGCACCATGCCCGGCCTGGCAAGCAAGCCGGCCGCGATCAGCATCGACCTAGACGACGACGGCAATATCGTCGGCCTCTACTAACCCCAAAGACCAACGGCCCCCGAGGGCTAGAGCAGGCGCGGAACAATCCGCCCCGTCCCTAGCCCTCGTCCGCCATCCAGAACGGATCCGGCTTACTCTCCCGCGCTCACCCGATCGCCACCAGCGCCTGGTCAGCGTGCAGGCGGAGTTTTCACTCCGTACCTGGGCTCTACCAGCAGGTGGATGACGTCGTGCCGGTCATGCCCTTCGGCGAGCAGGCCCTTGCCCCGCTGCCAGGTCGTGGCCGGCTCGTCCCGCCACAGCTCCTCGGCCACGCGCATCGCCGCGGCCAGGAAATCCGCCTTGGGCATGCCGTCCGGCTCGCACGACCCGAACTCCGACGCGATGAGAACAGCCCGGCCATCCGGGTCCGCGGCGTCGATGCCCTCGCAGTGACGGTCGCGGTGCTCCGGCCGTGGCGCGGCGAGTTCCCGCCGCGCCCTGCACTCCGCCAGCCAGGTAGCGTCCGCGTCTGGCCTGGCGACGTCGCGGACGTAGCCACGCGCCGCGACGTTGCCCGGGTCGTCGCAGGCGGCCTGGAACTCGCCGAGTGCCGCCGCCAGGTGCGTCATGAGGGTTGAGGTTGCCGCCTCGTTCAGGCCTTGCCGGTGCGCCGCCCAGCGGACCCACGCGGTCACCGCAGGCTCGAGCCCGCTGAGTTGGCCGGCCGAGAGCGTGAAAGTACTCGCGACGTAGTTGAGCAGTGCCGCGTCAAGCCTGTGCCTGCCGACCTGACCGGGTGGCTCGTCGGGAACCCGGCCGCTGTAACCAGTGAGCGCCTGCGCCCAGAAGCGCGCCACGTCCGGTTCGCCCGCGTCGGCGGCCTCCGGGCTGTCCAGGAAGTCGCCGACGGCGGCCGCACGGTCGGCGGCGGTGTAGCTGATCGCCGGGCCCGGTTCTGGCGCGGGCAGCCGGCGGACGCGGGACCGGGCGAGCGGCAAGGTCAGCAGCGTGTCTTCCCCGAGCTCGACATCGGGATCGCCGCCTGCACGTGCCAGCGGCACCTCGATGCGGCGGCGTGCCTCGGACAGCGCAACCGGCTCAAGACGTTCGACGAGCTCGCCGCCCACCTCAAAGAATTTCAGTAGCCGGGAAACGTCCATGGTCAGGTCCACGGAGACGACAGTGGGCAGTTCGGCGAGGTCAAGGATGACGAACAGGGCGTGCTCCGCATCCTGATAGCTGAACGTGACGAGGATGACCTCGCGGTCACCGAACACGTCGCGGCCGCGGTACGCCCGTCCGGGGGACGGCTTGCCGATGCCGCTTACCCACTCCGGCGGGTAGATCCCCGCATCGGTGTAGTTGGCAAGCCCCTCGCTTGCCCGGCGCTTGACGGGCCTGGGGCCGAGCGCCGTCAGCAGCCGGAGGAACGCCGCTCCCTCCGGCACGTCTCCCCACGCCTCGGCCCTGTCAATGAGTGCGTCGGCAAGCAGGCCGTATGCCGCCTGCGAGCCGTTACTCAGCAGCGGCAGCGAGAGCAGGAAGCTGGCCTGCATCTCAGCACGCAGCACATCACCGGAGGAAATCGACGTCCGCAGCTCGGTCAGGGCACTATCGAGCGCCTCATGCCCGGAGTAATGTCTCTTACTGCTGCCCTTCTTTGCCATTGCGCCATCGTAGTGATGTGCCAGGCACGGCGGTGTGCTCCAGTGAAGCTCCTATGGCGAGTGCAGCGCGCGGCTTCTGATGACGCCTACCACTTCCCGGTCCAGTCGGCGACCAGCTGCCGGGCATCGCGGTCGGCGAGATAGCGCGCTGACCTGGTAAGGAGCGTGACGCACCAGGGGTCCACGCCGACGATGCGCTCCGGCGTGCCCCGCGGATACACGAAGAGCACCACCGCCGAGTTCCCATCGCTCTGCAGGCAGAGCATGGGGACTCCCGGCGGGATGACGCTGCTCTTGTTCATCGCGCGCTGCAACCGGGCCACCTTAGCCCGGCTCGTCAACGCGACCGAGCTGGTGAGCGTGCTGCCGACGTCCGCGTACCGGCAGACCACCGCGGCGACCGGGTTCCCAGGCACCGGCGGCCCGGGGTGGGCAGACTTCTGCTGCTGCCCGGAGCTGAACCCCGGGTACCCGTCCAGGCGCGAGGCGCAGGCAGGCAGCCGCACCGTAGCCGCGGCAACGTCCGCGGGCGCCGCGGCACCCCCGGCACAGCCCGCGATCCCGAGCAAACTCGCGGCCACCGCCGCGATCACGACCCAGCGCACGGCGATAGCGTAACTCCGGCTGGCCGCTAACCCCAGACCCTTGCGGCGGTCTCGGCGACGAGGGCGAGCTTGGCCTTCTGCTCGTCCGGGGTCAGCACGTTGCCTGCCGAGGTGGAGGCGAACCCGCACTGCGGCGAGATCGCGAGGTTCTCCAGCGGAACGTAGCGCGCCGCCTCGTCGATCCTGCGCCGCAGGTCGTCCTGGGATTCGAGCACCGGCGTCTTGGAGGAGACCAGGCCGAGCACCACGGTCGCGCCGGGCCGGACGAAGCGCAGCGGCTCGAACCCGCCGGACCGCTCGTCGTCGTACTCGAGCAGGAAGCGGTCGACGGGCACCGAGCCGAACAGTTGCTCCGCGACCGGCTCGTAGCCGCCCTTCGCCATGTAGGCGGAACGGTTGTTGCCGCGGCAGATGTGCATCCCGACGGTGACGTCCGGGTTCGCCGCCTTGATACCGCTGACGATGGCGGTGTCGGCCGCGACGGAGGCGGCGAGGATGACCTTCGGGTCCATCGGGTTCAGCGTGGCCGTGCGGAACTCGTCGTCGAACACCTGATTGTAGGACAGCGAATCGAGCTGCACCCAGCGCGTCCCGAGCGCGGCCAGTTCCGCGACCTCCGCGACCTGCAACGCCACCAGGTCGTCGACCAGTTCGGCGGGGTCCGGGTAGGCGGCGTCGCTGACCCCGGCCAGCCATGTCATACCGCCCATCGCCGCGGACATCATCGTGACCTTGAACGGGCCGGGTGCGTGCGTGACCATGTAGCCGGCCTCGACGGCGGTCAGGTGGTCCTTCTGGAACACCTTGCCCCCCGCCGCCGTCATGACGAAGTCGGTCTCATCCTCCGGCGGGATCTCGCCGTCCGCCCGGTGCCAGGTGACCATCGGCGTGCGCACCGGCGTCATCCCGCCGATCGATTCGAGGATGCCGGTCATCCAGTTGGTGCGCCGCACCTCGCCGTCGGTGAAGACCCCGATCCCTGCCGACCGCTGCGTCTCGATGTTCTCCGCCGCCGCGCGGTCCTCGGCCGCCCGCAGCTCGCCCTCGGTGATCGTGCCGGCCTTGTGATCGGCCCGCGCCGCCAGCAGCCAGGGCTGCCGAAGCAGGCTGCCGACGTGCTCGGCGTGAATGTCCCGTGGGTGAAGGTCTGCCGCCATGACGCCCGTCTCCTTTGCGCGGTGTGTCGGCTATGTCAGAGAGATCAAGATTCGTCCCCCACCCTGCCGCCCGCGGCCCGCGAAGTAAATGGGGGCATCCACCACAACCGGCCGTTCCTTTTATGAATCGGCCAGTGTCCCGGTTTGCGCGAAGGCGTTGTAGTTAGCCGCAAGTGCACCTGACGGCCCGCCCGGCCGGCCGCCGCGGATCACGGGGGAAGGGATCGGGCATGATCGGACTGTCAGGCCACGTCAGAGGGGACGACGTCAGTGAGTGACCAGTTCGAGCCCGTCGAGATCGAGACGGTCGACGCCGCAGGACGCCGAGTCGCCATCCGCGGCCGCAAGGTGCACGACGAAGAGGCCGCACACATATGGATCGTCCTCATGAGCAAAGGGCATCTTGCCGTGGTCGATCGGTCTGAGTTCAACTCAACGCCTGTGTCGCACGTCTACCGCGGCTTCAGCGATTTCGCGGCAGCCTATGAGGAGGACAACTGGCCTATGGTCGACACGGTACGTACTCAGCTGGCCCGCTGACCCCCGGAACTATCGCTAGTAGAACTCGAAGTACTCGCGAGTCCAATCCGCTGACCTGCTAGTTTCTGGTTGCGCCGTCTCTGGCCAGCGTTTTTGTCTGTCATCGGCTGACGTCGTTTACCGCCGTTTTTCAGTGCCAGACGGAACCACGGCGGAACTAGCGACCCCGACTCACGCTGAAGGCCCGCGCGGTCTCTGTGCCGTGCGGGCCTTCAGTGCGCCCTGGTGCCGTTCTCCGGCTAGTCGCTGTCCTCGGCGCTTGCCTGCCTGCGCGGCGGGGTGGACACGTACCGCTTCAGGTAGGCGGCGATCACCGCTGTCAGCGTCCGCCCCTCGGCTGCGGCCTTCTCCTGCGCACGGCTCCAGAGATCGCCGTCTACGCGGATTGAGTGAACCGGGGTCTTCGGCTGGTTGGGCATGGGGTGAAGCCTACCGGGTGTATTACCCATTTCTCATCTCCTCTTGGCGGGTGTATTACACCTATGGTACGGTAGGTGTAATACACCGGGCAAGAGGGAGAGCACCGATGACCAGCACCGACACCACCCAGACCCGCGAGTGCCTCGGCTGCGGGCGCACGCTGCGCAGCGCCGCAGCGGTCGCACGCGGGTACGGGTCGGGCTGCTGGGCCAAGGTCCGCAAGGCCGAGCGTGCCGCAGACCTCTCCGCGTGGGCGCCCCGCCAGATCGAGCAGGCGGCCGAGCTGATCGAGGACGGCGGGGTCGTCCCGCCGCCAAGCCGGGCGTATTCCGCACCGTCAGCAGCGACGGGACCGCGGTCTACCTCACCTCGGCGCACTGGTGCGGATGCCCGGCCGGCCTCGCGGGCCGTCTCTGCTACCACCGGGCCGCTACCACCGTGGTCATCGCCTCGCTGAGCCCGGCTCCCGCCCCGGCGACTCTCCCGGCGCCCGCCGAGGCCGACCTCTGGGCCGAGCTGGAGCGCTGGAACGAGGCGCTTATGGCGATGTCCTGACCCCCTGACCAAGCGGGCCGCCGCTCGCGACCGAAACGCGACGGCGGCCCTAGAGCCCCCAACCGAGCCGACCGATTGGAGATCCGTTGACTACCGTAGCCCCCCGGCCCGTCCAGGGCAGCACTGCCGGGGCCGTGATCCCGTTCCCTGCCCGGGACTCGCGGATGATGCCCTTCGCTGCCGCGCCGGCCGACGCGATGGCGCTGGTGGCGTGCGCGATCGAGCGCATCGGCACCGTGGCCGATCTTGTCGGCCAGGCCGCGCCCGCACCGGAGATCACCGCGGCTGCCGAGGCCGTCGCCGCGCTCCGCGCTCCGCTCGCCAGCCTGCAGATGACGGCGCGCGTGCTCCTGTCTGCGCGGGCCGCAGGCGAGGCCGAGGCCCGTGACGCCGCCCTGCGGTCCCGCACGCGGCTGCGCGCTGCCGCCCCCGCTCTCCCGGAAGGAACCCCGGCATGACCCCCGTCCCTCCCCCCCCGCGGCGCGCAGCCCGCCGGACGCGCCCCGGTGCGCGCCCGGGCGCGGTGAACGCCGCCGGGGCATCGCGTGACGACCTGCACGACGCGCTGCGGGCCGTCCTCGAGGCGCTCGACATCCCGCACCCCGCCACTGTCGGCGACGGTAGTTCCCGTTGTTGTCGATCCTGTCGAGCGAGTACAGGGCGTGGCCTGAGTCGTAGGTGCCTTCGGGGCGCGGTCCGATCTCCTGCTCGATGTCTCGGGCGGAGTTGAGGCCGCCGTTCTTCATCGCGTCGGACAGCGAGTTCGCGCCAAGGCCGAGCTGCGACAAGGTGGCCGCGGCGGACGGCCCCTGCTTCGCGAGCGACTGCACGGCCATCCGCAGGTCAGTGCCAGCCTTCGCGCCCCGGATGTTGTTGTCACCGAACGTAGCCAGCGCGGCTGAGACATCCTGCAGGGTGACGCCGTACTGCTTGATGTTGGCCAGGACGCCGGTCCCGAACGCGTCGGCGAGGTCCTGCATGTGCATGTCGCCGGCGCCGACGGTGGCGTTCATGTAACCCATCGCCTGCGTGTAGTTCTGCACGCCGGGGATGCCGGAGGCGATCGCCGCGCCGAGGGCGTTCGTGACGTCGACCAGGTCCGCGCCGCCGACCTGCGCGCCTTCCGCCGCGACCTTGACCGCGTCGAGCATCTGCGCGCCGGTCGCCCCGGTCGACGCCATGTTCGACGCGACGTGATACAGCGACTCCGACAGGGATTCCGGGCCCTCGCCGACCTGCCCGGCCAGCTGGAGCACCTGCTGCGACAGCCCGGCGAGTTTCGACTGCGCAAGCCCCGCCTGGGTATGCAGCTGCTCCATGTTCGACTGAAACTTCGCCGCCTGGTCGATCCCGTACACAGCGGCGATGCCGACGCCGAGCAGCGCGGTCTTCCACGCCCCTCCGAAGACGGCAGCCTTCTTCCCGGAGGCCTCCGCCTCGTCCCCGGCTACAGTCGCGGACGTTCCCGCACGGTCATAGGAGGCGGCCAGCTCGTCGGTAGCGGCCATCGCCCGGTCAGACGCCGCGGCGCTCTCGTCAAGCGCGGCCACAACCCGGTCCATCGCGTCGGCGAGGTAGACGGCCCGCGCCTCGGCGGCTTCCTCCGCTGCGGCGAACCTCTCATCGGATGCTGCGGTGGCATCGAAAACCCCGCCCATCCGCTCCGCAGACGCGGCCGCGGCGTCAAGGGACCCGGCGAGCTTGTCGACCTGCGCGAGCATCCGGTCGATGCCCTCAAGGAAGGCGGCCGCGCTTACCTCGAATACTTGGACAACCGGGGGGAGGCCGGCCATTGGCTACCTGCTCACTGCCAGGACGGCGAGCGGAACCCCTGCGACCGGCCGTGCGCGTCGAACATCTTCGCGGAGTGGGCCCGGAGTTCGTCGATGTCCATCTGATGCAGCGGCTTCTCCGGCTCCGGCGCGCTGACAGGCTCGGTGCCCGGCAGGCGCCAGAACGGGGATGCCTGCCTCGCGCCGATCGCGGAGAAGTCCTCGTTCTGCGGTGCGGAGCCCGGTGCCGCGCCGGATCCGGGGGCGGCCTGCGGAGCCTGCCCGGCGGTCAGCGACTCCAGGACCCTGCGGCTGATTTCCGCTGACTCCCGCGCCCGCTTCGCCGCCTTCTTGTGAGCCTTCCAGGCTGCCGAGGCTGCTTCCGGGTAGCGCTCGGCCTTGCCGGCCAGCCACCTTGTCGCCCTGACCGGATCGGCGGCGTGTAGCCGCTCGAAGACGCGCGTGACTTCCTCCGGCGTACTGGCTGAACGGGTCATGAGTGCTCCTCTCGTCGCCCGCCCCGGGCATCCGGTGCGCGCCCCATGTCCAGGCCGCCCGCCGCCAGCGCAGGACGCGTCTTCGCGGGGAAACGGAAGCCCGCTGTACGTCCTTGGCTCCCGACGGGGTGACTTTGACGCTGTGCTGGCGAGCGACCTGGGAGGTCCGGGCGTCCGTGTTCCCGGGAGACCGGGCAGCGGCGGGCAGGAGGTCCCTCCGCCGCCCGGGGTCAGTGGTCAGCGGCTGCACTTTCGACCAGGGCATCGACACAACCACCGCAGTAGGGCGGATGTTCTTCCAGATCCTCGGCGCCATCGCCGAGTTCGAGCACGCGCTGATGTCAGAGCGCACCATGGACGGGCTCGCCGCGGCACGGGCCCGCGGGCGGACCGGCGGCCAGAAGCCCAAGCTGGGCCCGCGGCAGGTGAAGCTCGCGCGCGCGATGTACGAGGAGACCGGCGAGGACGGCAAGCGGCGCTACACGGTGCAGCAGATCGCCGACGAGTTCGGGGTGACCCGGCCAACGGTCTACCGGGCGCTTGAAAATCCGTGAGCTGGCTCACGGATTGCAATCCGGCCCCTGAAACTGTCGGATTAGCTGGCGGATCCCGTGCCCCCGGGGGCGAGAGATCCGACACCCGGGAATGTTCGGGGACGATCGGCGAACGCGAAGTATGATCCGGGTATGAGCGAGCGGAAGACACGCCTGACCGTCACCATCGACCCCCATCTCGCCGCCTACGCCGAGCGCCTCGTCGACGCGGGCAAGGCCGAGTCCGTCTCCGCCGTCGTGAACGGCGCCCTCGCCGACCGCGCCGAGAAAGACCGGCGCATCACCAGGCGCTGGGAGGAGACCGTCGCAGCCGCGACAGACGAGGACCGCGCCAAGGCGGCCCGGATGCTCGCCCGGATCGAGGAGCACACCGGCAGGTGAGCGAGGACAGCGGCGCGGCGCTTCCGCCCTACGTGCTCGACGTGAGCGTCCTCGCCGAGGTGGCACGTGGCGACCGGGGGACGATGCTCCTGCTCGCGGAACTCGACTCCCGCGGCCGTCCCCTCATCCTCCCGGCCCTGGCCGTCACCGGGGCATCGCTGGACATGCGCGACGACGCCGCGGGAGAACTGCTCGAGGGAGTCGGGCGCCTTGAAGGCGCCTTCACCGCGCCCTTGCGGGATGCGGAACAGGCCGTCGCGCTGGCGGCGGTCATCGCGAAGACGGGACTCGACCCGTGGGACGCTCACGCCGCCGCGGTGGCCGACGCCTCCGTCTGCCACATCCTCACCCTCAACGGCACCAAGTGGCGGCAGCATGCCCGCGACCTGGACGAGCCGCTGTACTTCATCGAGATCGCCGACCCGGACGACGAGGACCGCTGACGGCGGGACCGCCCGGGCGAAAGCGAGTACCGCCGCGCAGGTAACCGGCGAACGGACTGTCCAGGCCGAGGATCCGCAAGACCGTGATGTCTGGCGGCTCCTGCCAGGTGCCGAAGCTGAAAACGCCGGCGAAGAGGGCGCCGAGCTCGTCAGCTGCGCTCGCTGCCGGCTGGGCGCTCACGCTGGCCTCCTGCGGACGGTGACGAGCCAGAGCGCGGCCAGGTGGCTGCACTGGTCCGTGCGAACTGGGCAGGTGCACCACCAGCCACGGCCCGGAGTGTGACCGAGGTCCCAGGTGCCTGTCTCGCCCTGGCAGACGGCGGCTACGGCTCGACCAGGACCGTGCTTCAGGACGCCGGAATCTCCCCGATCGGGGTGACATCGTTCATGGGGCACAGCGTCAAGGCGCTCCCGGTGACGTTCCGCGTCTACGGGCACGTGACCGAGGAGACCTTCGACCTGGCGCGCGACGCCGTCGACAGGACGCTCTACAGGCTGCGCCCGGTGCCGTCCAGCGGAACAGTGACAGAACTGAGGTCAGCGCAATGACCCGTATCGGCTGCTCCGCAGCAGGTCAGCGAACTGGACGCTCGAATTCTCAAAAGAACTCGAAGTACTCGCGCATCTCCCAGTCGGTGACCTCGTCCGGCGAGTCCGCCACGCCTGCCTCGGCGAGCGTGGCCTCGTAGCGGCCGATCTCGCCGCGCTTCATCATGACCAGGTAGTCGACCAGCGTGTCGCCGAACGCGCCCCGGTAGAACGCGTCGCCGTCGAGCGCCTTCACCGCGGCGGACAGCGAGGTGGGCAGCCGCGTCAGGCCCTCGGCCGCGTACGGGTCGGCGTCGACAGGCGGTGGCGGTGTCAGCCCGCGCGAGACGCCGTCAAGTCCCGCGGCGAGGCTCGAGGCGATGTACAGGTACGGGTTGGCAGCGGGCTCGCCGGCCCGGTACTCCACGTGCGCGCTCGCGTCGCCAGGCGAGCCCTGCACGCGGACAAGCGCGCCGCGGTTCTCGATCGCCCAGGCGACCCGGTCCGGCGCGAACGAGTACGGCCGGAACCGCTTGTACCCGTTGATTGTCGGCGCGGCGAACGGCAGCGACGGCACGGCGTGCTCGATCAGGCCGGCCACGTACGACATGCCGATATCGGACAGCGGCGCCTGGCCCGAGGCGAACGCGTTGCGGCGACCGGGGAGTGAGACGAGCGACTGGTGCAGATGCCAGCCGGATGAGGTGATGTTCGGCAGGCCGGGTCGCGCCATGAACGTGGCGAGCAGCCCGCGCCGCTGGCAGATCTGCTTGACCGCGGACCGGAACAGCACCGCGGCGTCCGCCGCCGCGAGCGCGCTCATCGGCGCGAACGAGATCTCGACCTGACCGGGCCCCCACTCGTCGTCCATGGCCCTTGGCGGCAGGCCGAGCGCCCACAGCGCGTCGCGGATGGCGTCGAGCGCGGATGCCATCGAGTCGAGCCGGTTCTCCGACAGGAACTGATATCCCCGCTCGAAGATCGACACGGCGGGCGGCGGGGGAGTGAACCCCGCGTTCTCCGCCGCGAGCGGGCCGCCGTCCGGTCGGAAGATGGAGAACTCGATCTCGAGCCCGACGGTGAGGTCGTAGCCGAGCCGGCGGGCCTCGGCGAGCTGCCGCCGCAGCAGCCCCCGGCCGTCGAGCGGCAGCGGCTGACCGTTGGCGAAGTACGCGTCGCACAGCACCCAGCCGGTCCGGTCCGCCCACGGCAGGATCTGGAACGTCGTGGGGTCGGGGACGAGGACGATGTCCGGGAACCCGGTGAACTCGGCGATACCGAACCCGCCGCCGGCGGCGAACGGCGGCACGAACACGTTATTGCCGGTGTCCAGCGAGTAGATGGCGCCGGAGAAGTCGAGGCCGTTGCTGAACGCGTTGACCGCCGCGTCCGGCGACAGCGCCCTGGCTCGCACGGCGCCGTGCTGGTCTGCCACGGCGAACCGCACCGTGCGCAGGTCATGGGTGCGGATCCGTTCCGCCACCTCGCGCGCGAGAGCGGCCGACGAGCCGGGAAGCAACCCGTGCCGCGCGACGAAATCTGGCTGCCCAACACCCGCATCCGCACCAGTGCTCACGCAAGCAGCCTAAGCACCGCGGCGTCTTTCCGATAGGCCTCTTCCGATAGCCCCGGTGGGAAACTCGCTAGAACCGGCCGGCAGCGACGACGATGGCGAGGATCAGCAGCACGGCCGGCATCGCGATGCCGGCGAAGTCCTTCATGCGGTAGTGGACGATGGTCGCGCCGAACATGACGATCGCACAGCCGACCGCCGCGACCGGTGTGAGGACAGGGGCGATGTTCAGCGCGCGCGGCAAGATGAGCCCGATCGCGCCGAGCACCTCGACAGCGCCAAGTGCCTTCAGCCGCGGCTCCGGCCAGGTCTGCGCCCACTTCATGGTGCTGAGCAGCTTCTCCTTGGGCATGGCGACCTTCATCGCGCCGGCCAGCAGGAACATGGCCGCAAGCACGCCAGCGACGATCCACAGCAAGATGTTCACGACTTCTCCTAGTGACTGCTGTTAGCTCAGATGACTTAAAGCGTGAACCGAACAATAGCCGGGGGTGACTTCAAGATGCAAGTCATCGCCGGGCTGGGTATGAG
>Ga0335083_10006258_pt1 | contig 14945 bp, 10 predicted proteins | sample Lox_Sample_42_FD_206716 | JGI IMG/M metagenome (GOLD analysis project Ga0335083, IMG submission 206716) | Soil microbial communities from Loxahatchee National Wildlife Refuge, Florida, United States - Lox_Sample_4.2 | ecosystem: Environmental > Terrestrial > Soil > Wetlands | place: USA... | reverse complement strand
TCACGCAGGAGGACAACGGCAACTGGCGCGTCGTCATCGACATCAACCCGGGGCAGCCGGTGATCGTCGAGCACATCGACGTGCAGGTGGACGGCGCCGGCGAAACCGACCCCCTCTTCCGCCGCATCCTGCGACGGCTGCCACTGAAGAAGGGCGACCGCCTGAACCACAAGGCCTACGAGGAGATCAAGGCCGAGCTGCAGCGCACCGCCGCGACCTACGGCTACATCGACGCCAAGATGGTCCGCAATGAAATGGTGGTCGACCCCGAGAACCACACCGCGAACATCGCGCTCGAGATGGACACCGGCGAGCGCTACCGCTTCGGCAAGACCACCATCACCCAGAGCGTGGTAAAGGACAGCCTGGTGCGCCGCTACCTGCGCTACCACGAAGGCGACTACTTCGACGTCACCCAGATGCTGCGCACCCAGTTCGCGCTCGATGACTCGCAGTACTTCTCCAACCTCGAGGTGCTGCCGGGCAAGCCCGACAAGGACTCGCACATCGTGCCGGTGGAGATCAGCGCCAAGGCGAGCCGCCGCCACCGCTACACCTTCGGTGCCGGCTACGCCACCGACACCGGCCCGCGCGGCACGCTCGGCTTCGAGGACCACCGGGTCAACGACCGCGGCCACGTGTTCAGCGTCGAGCTGCAGGCCGCGCAGGTCACCAAGTACAGCCTGCAGAGTCGCTACACCATCCCGATCGGCGACCCGGCGGTGGAGAACTTCACGCTGCGCGGCTCGATCGAGCAGCGCAACTGGGGCGACGTCACCACCAACACCCTGTCGGTGGGCCCGAGCGTGACGGCGCTCACCGGCCGCTGGCAGCACGTGTGGGCGGTGAACGCGGTGCGCACCACCACTGACTCCGTTTACCTGCCGTACAGCCAGACCGACAGCCTGCTGGTACCGGAGCTCGACCTCGCCTCGGTCCCCAAGGGCTACCTCGGCGAGCCGCTGTTCGAGCGTCCGCTGTACATCGAGATCAAGGGCTCGCACAGCTCGCTCGGCTCGAACTCCAACTGGCTGCAGGCGCACCTGCAGGCCGAGCGGGTGTTCAAGCTGGCGCCCAAGTGGCACCTGCTGCTGCGCGGCGAGGTGGGCGCCACGCTGGTGTCGGAGTTCAGCCAGCTGCCGACGGTGTTCCGCTTCTTCGCCGGCGGCGACAACAGCGTGCGCGGCTTCGCCTACAACGACCTGTCGCCGACGCAGATGACGCACGTATGCGCAGCGTACGGCAAGGACGGCATCCACTGTGACACGTTCACCTATATCAAGGTGGGCGGCAAGGACGTGATCACCGGCACGGTGGAAGTGGTGCGCGACCTGCCGAAGAACCTGGGACTGGCGACCTTCTTCGACTACGGCAACGCCTTCGACCGCTTCGGCACCAAGCTCGCCTACTCGGTCGGCATCGGGCTGCGGGTGCGCCTGCCGGTGCTCACCCTGGGCATCGACATCGCGCAGCCGCTGTACGAGCCGTGCCAGGCACCGTACACCGCCTCGAACTGCGCCCCCAACAGCCCGCGGCTGCACATCAACTTCTCGCCCAAGCTGTGATCCAGACCTTCATACTGCGCCGCGCCCTGCTGCTGATCGCCATCGTGGTGGTCGTCGCGCTCATCGTGGCGCCGCTGGCCGGGGGCTACGCGGTGCTCTACACCGCCGGGGGCGCGCAGTGGGTGGTGAACCACCTGCCGCATCGCCTGGGTGGCGTCACGCTCGAGATCACCGGGCTGCGCGGCACCGTGGCCGGCGGCCTGCACGTGGACCGCGTGGAGATCGACCACGAGCTGGTGCACCTGACCTTCCAGGACATCACCGGCCACGTGGCGGTGGCGCCGCTGCTGCTGCAGACGGTGCGCGCGCCGCACGCCAGCATCGCGGATGCACTCATCGAGGTGAAGCGGCGCGTCCATCCACCGATCCCCTCGCCACCGAGCTTCCTGCCACGCTGGCTGCTGATCAGCGCCGAGGACGCGCGCGTCGCGCAGGTGCGGCTCAAGGTCTACAACGGCGCGCACCTCGAGGTCAGCGGCCTCACCGCCGCCGCGGTCATCCGCCACGAGGCCATCCGCGTCTTCCAGGCGGACGGCCTGCTGGACGGCATGCGCGTGAGCGCACTCGGGGAGCTGCAGGCGAAGGATCCGCTCGGCATCGTCGCCAAGGGGCACCTCGACTGGCATCCGCAGGGCCAGCCGGCATACGTGTTCGATGCCACCGCACGCGGCGATCTGAGCCGCCTGAGCATCGTGGCGCGCACCGCGAGCCCGTTCCGCGCCGACGTCACCGGGCAGCTGATCGACCTCACCGGCCACCTGCACTACGTGGCGAGCATCTTCCTGCATCAGTTCGGCCTGAGCCCCTGGGGCGTCCACGGGCCGATCGAGGACGTGAGCGGGCGGCTCACGGCCAGCGGCGATCTCAACACCTTCACGGCCAAGGGGCCGGTCAACCCCGGGGGCCTGCACGCCGGGGTGTTCGACGCACAGTTCGAGGGCGGCTTCGCCCACCACGTGCTGACCATCCGCCATGCCGAGGCGCGCCACATCGACTCCGGCGCGCACCTCACCGGCTCAGGCACCGTGACGGTGACGGACAACGGCCCGCGGCTGGACCTCAGGGGCAGCTGGAACGACTTCCGCTGGCCGCTGGTGGGGCGCGAAGCCGCGGTGCGCAGCGCCGCAGGCACCTTCGCGCTCGAGGGCGTGCTGCCCTACCGCGTGCACCTGAGCGGGGACCTCAGGGCCGCCGAGCTGCCGGTGATGCCGGTGGACGTCGAGGGGACCTTCGGCAAGGACGGTGCGACTTTCTCGCGCGCGGACGTGGACCTGTACGGCGGCCACACCACGGCCAGCGGCCAGGTCACCTGGGCGCCGGTCGGGAACTTCTCGGTCAGCGGCCGTGCGACCAACATCGACCCGTCGAACTTCCGCACCGACCTGCCCGGGAGCCTCAGCTTCGACTACAGCGTCAGCGGCCGCGGCTTCGACCCGAAGGGGAGCCTCGCGGCGTCCTTCAGCGCGCTCAGCGGCAAGCTGCGCGGCGCCAGCGCCGCAGGCTCGGGCAACGTGGCGCGCTCGGGCAAGACCTGGACGTTCAGCGCCCTGAAGCTGATCCTCGGCAGCACCAGCCTGAATCTCGACGGCACCGTCGACGACGCCATGAACCTGCGCTTCGGGCTCACCGCGCAGGACCTGAGCCTGCTCAGCCCGGAGGCGCGCGGCCAGCTGAAGGCCGCGGGCATCCTGAGCGGCACCTTCCGCGATCCCTCGCTGGTCGGTAACGCCCATGGCGTCAACATCGACTACCAGGGCGTCAAGATCGCCGGCGTCGATGCCGACATCGACTTCGAGCCGGATGCCGCCGGCAAGAGCAGCAACGTGGATGCGCGGCTGCATGGCCTGAGCTACCGCAACCACCGCATCGACGCGGCGCGCCTGACGCTCAGCGGGCCGCCGAGCAACTACGTGGTGCACCTGACTGCGACGCTGCCGGGACTGGATGCCAGCGTCCAGGCGCACGGCGCCTACGCCGCGGAGAGCTTCAAGGGCCAGCTCACCGGGCTCGCCTTCACCAACAAGGAGGCGCTGCACCTGACGCTCGACCGGCCCGTCGACCTGCAGGCGAGCCTCGCCTACTTGCGCGTCGAGTGGCTGTGCCTGGTGGGCAGCCCCGGCAGCGTGTGCGCGGACGCGGAGTGGAGCCCGGCCCACTGGGCCACCACCGTCATGATGAACGAGCTGCCGCTCAACACCCTCACCGCCGGCATGACGCCCTCGGTGCAGTACCTCGGCACCATCAACGGCCTGGCGCGTCTCGGCGCCGGCGCCACGGAGAACCTCCAGGGGACGCTGCGGGCCGAGCTCGCCGACGCCGAGATCGCGCACCGCCTGGCAAGCAAGAAGGTCGAGCGCACCCGCATCGGCTCGGGCACCGTGAACGTGGCGCTGGCCCCCAACCTCGTCACCGCGCGCGCCGACCTCGGCGACGGCCAGGTCGGCACCCTGCACGCCCAGCTGAGCGTGCAGCGCACCACGCCCGAGTGGGCCAACATGCCGGTGACCGGCGAGGTGCATGCCCAGAGCGCACAGGCGGACCTGATCACGCTGTACGTGCCCGACATCGACCGTGCCGCGGGCCTGTTCAGCCTCGATGCGCAGGTCACCGGCACGCTCGGGGCACCCAAGCTCGCGGGGCTCTTCAAGGTCTCCAACGGCGAGATCGACGTCTACCAGGTGAACCTGACGCTGCGCGCCATCGAGCTCCAGGCCCAGCTCGATGACGGGGGCCTCGACTTCAAGGGCAGCGCCCGGGTCGGCGCGGGCACCGTGGACGCCAACGGCCACATGGAGTGGGTCAACCTCCAGCCCCACGGCAAGTTCCACCTCGGCGGCACCAACCTGCGCGTCGCCGACCTGCCGGAGGCCGTGATCGATGCCTCGCCGAACCTGGACTTCGTGATCGACGGCCGGCGCATCAACGTGACCGGGGACGTCGCCGTGCCCTACGCGAAGATCCAGCCGAAGGACATCACCACCGCCGTGCGCACCTCGGATGACGAGAGGATCGTCGGCAGCGAGCCGGATGATCCGAGCAAGCGCTTCGAGGTGAACACGACCATCAAGCTCAGCCTCGGCAGCAAGGTGAGCGTGGATGCCATGGGCCTGACGGCGCGCATCGGCGGCGCGGTGACCATCACCTCGGGCACGGACCCGATTACCCGGGCCTCCGGGGCGCTGAATATCCTCGACGGCAAGTACGCCGCCTACGGGCGCCTGCTCGACATCGACTCCGGGACGCTCGATTACGGCGCCCCGCCCGGGGTCCCGATCGACAACCCGATCGTCAGGATCACCGCCAAGAAGGAGTTTCCCGACGTCACCGCGTACATCGACGTGCGCGGCACGCTGCGGCAGCCGAGCCTGTCGTTCCGCTCCGACCCGCCGCTGCCGCAGTCGCAGGTGGTATCGCTGATCCTGGCCGGCGGCTCGCTCGAGTCGGCGCAGAACCGCGGCGGCAACATTGCCCTCGGCCAGGGCGTCGCCATGCTGGCGCAGCAGTACGGCTCGATCCTCGGCATCCAGGACGCGGGACTGGAGTCCGACATCAACAACGACACCTCCGTGGTTCTCGGGCGCTACCTCAACCCGCGCCTGTACGTGAGCTACGGCATCAGCCTCACCGAGCAGCTGAACACCTTCAAGCTGCGCTACACCCTCGGCGACCACTGGACGCTGAAGGCCGAGGTCGGCCAGGCGCAGGGGGCCGACCTGGTCTACACCATCAGCAAGTAAGCCGTCGCGGCGCATGCGCCTGTCACAGCCGGCGGCCACCCTGGCTGCGGCGCAGGCGGCGCGTCTGCTTGACTTCTGTGCATTAAAATGCACAATATGCGCATGTTTATGCATGGGACTCGGCACGCGTGCTGAGCGACGCCCACCAGCTGGAGCGGCGCGGTGCCATCGTGCGCATCCTTAAGGATGGCCTGGTGAAGAAGCAGGCGGACCTGGTGCGCCTGCTCCGGAAGGCAGGTCACGAGGCGACCCAGTCCTCCATCAGCCGCGACCTGCGCGACCTCGGCGTGCTCAAGGCGAGCGGTCGCTACGTGCTGCCGCCGGACGAGGTGACGCGCGCCAACGGCGACTTCGGCTCGCTCACGCAGTTCGTGCGCGAGCTGCGCGCCGCCGGCCCCTCGCTCACGGTGCTGCGCACCACCATCGGCGCCGCGCAGAGCGTCGCGGTCGCCATCGACAAGGCCGAGTGGCCCGAGGTCGCCGGCACCATCTCCGGCGACGACACCATATTCATCGCTACCGCCACCCCGCGCGACCAGCAGGAGCTCGTCTCCCGGCTGCGCGCCCTGTTCCGGGTCTGACCATGACTGCCACTGCTCCCCCGGGCGCAAAGCCCATCGTGCTCGCCTATTCCGGCGGCCTCGACACCTCCTTCCTCGTCCCCTGGATCGCCGAGCGCGAGGGTCGCCCGGTAATCACCGTGACGGTCGACACCGGCGGCATCGACGGCGCCGCGGCGCGCACCCTGGCGCAGCGCGCCCGCGCGCTCGGGGCGGTCGAGCACCACCAGATCGATGCGCGCGCCGACTACTTCGAGCAGGTGCTGCGCTTCCTCATCATGGGCAACGTGCGCCGCGGCCAGCTCTACCCGCTGTGCGTGGGCGCCGAGCGCGTCATGCAGGCGCAGACCATCGCCCGCATGGCGCGCACCCTCGGCAGCGACCTGGTGGCCCATGGCTGCACCGCCGCCGGCAACGACCAGGTGCGCTTCGAGGTCGCCCTGCGCACGCTGGCCCCGGACCTGAAGGTGCTCGCCCCGGTGCGCGACCAGGCGTTCCGGCGCGAGGACGAGCTGGCCTACCTCAGCGAGCGCAAGCTGCCGGTGCCGCCGACCGGGGCGCGCTACTCGGTGAACCGCGGCCTGTGGGGCGTGACCATCGGCGGCCAGGAGACCCTGACCAGCACCGGCAGCATCCCGGACGAGGCCTGGATCCTCACGCGCGACGCCTACCGCACGCCGCGCGCCGCCGAGCGCCACCGCGTGCGCTTCGAGGCCGGCCGGCCGGTGGCCCTGGACGGCAAGGCCGCGAGCCCGGTGGCGATCATCGAGTCGCTGGAGAGCCTCGCGGCGCCGTTCGGCATCGGCCGCGGCATCCACCTGGGCGACACCATCATCGGCACCAAGGGGCGCGTGGCCTTCGAGGCGCCCGCCGCCGAGGTGCTGCTGACCGCGCACCGTGAGCTGGAGAAGCTGGTGCTCACCGGGCGCCAGCAGCGCGTCAAGGAGCTGGTCGCGCAGACCTACGGTGACCTGGTGCACGAGGGCCAGCTGCTCGACCCGGTGTGCCGCGACATCGAGGCGCTGCTGCTGTCTTCGCAGGCGCGCGTTACGGGCGAGGTGCAGGTGCTGCTGCAGACCGGCAACCTGTTCATCGAGGGGGTCGAGTCGCGCTACTCGCTCATGGCCGCGAGCAAGGGCGTGTACGGCGAAGCCGCCGGGGAATGGTCGGCGCAGGACGCGCTCGGGTTCTCGCGCATCGTCTCGCTCCCGGGCGTGTTCCACACCCGCGCCGGCGAGCGCGCGGCGGCAGCCGCAAAGGAGTGAACATGGTCGGCATGCGCAGCGTGGTGGTCGACAAGCTGGCCTCGGTGACCCAGGCCTGCAACCTCGCGCACGAGGTGCGCGTCTCGAGCCAGATCCCCGCCGAGGAAGGCGTGGTGGTCGTGGTCGAGGTGCTCAACAACAAGTCGACCTACAACACCCTCGAGCTCACCAGCGGCCGCATGGCCAAGGTCGGCAAGGGCGACATCGTCGCGGGCGCGCTCGGGCACCGCAAGGCGCTGTTCGGCTACTCCGGGCACGTGCCCACCAGCGTGCAGCCGGGCGACGTCATCCAGATGCTCAACATCGGCGGCGTGCTCGGGATCTGCGACTCCATCAACCCCGACAAGGGCAAGCCGTTCGACTGCAAGGTCCTGGGCGTGGCGCTGCACTTCCCGTACCTCGGTGAGCGCATCGGCGTGCCGGCGCGCGTCGGCCACAAGCGCCTCGACCCGAATGCGCCGCTCGACACGCACGGCGTGCCGGTGGTGGCGCTCGCCGGCACCTGCATGGAGGCCGGCAAGACCGCCGCGGCCTGCGCGGTGATCGCCCGCATGCGCCACCGCGGGCTCACGGTCGATGCCTTCAAGGCCACCGGGGTCTCGCTGCGCCGTGACATCCTCGCCATGGAGGACTCGGGCGCGCGCCGCTGCGCCATCTTCACGGACCTGGGGATCGTCACCACCACGCGCGCCAACGGGCCGGCCCTCACGCGCACCATGCTCACCGAGCTCACCGCGGGCAAACCCGACGTGGTGGTGTTCGAGCTCGGGGACGGGATCCTGGGCACCTACGGGGTGGACGCGATCCTCGAGTGCCCCGACATCCGCACGGCCCTGAGCGGCGTCATCCTCTCGGCCAACGACCCGGTCGCGGCCTGGGGCGGCGTCAAGCTGCTGCGCGAGCGCTTCGGCATCGAGCCGTGCGTGGTGACCGGCCCCTCCACCGACAACCAGGTGGGGGTCGAGATCATCACCAGCCAGATGCAGGTGCCGGCCTTCAACGCCATGAGCAACGGCGCCGCGCTCGGGGACCGGGTGATCGAGGCGCTGGGCCTCAAGGCGCAGGCGCTGCAGTGAGCGGCCCCGTCCCGGCCATCGTGCTCGGTGGCACCGGCTACGTGGCCGGCGAGCTCATGCGCCTGATCGCCGGCCACCCGAACTTCGTGCTGGCGGCGGCGATGTCCGACAGTTCGCCGGGTGAGCCGGTGGCCGCGGCGTTCCCGCACCTGGTGAGCGCCTACCCGCAGCTGCGCTTCAGCTCGCAGGACGACGTGCGCGGCATCCTGTGCGAGGCGCCGCAGACGGCGCTGTTCAGCGCCGCCCCGCACGGGGTGTCCGCCGCGCTCATCGACGCGCTGCTCGGTGCCGCCGAGAAGGCCGGCACGCACCCGCGCGTGGTCGACATCTCGGCCGACTTCCGCTACTCGTCCGCCGCCGCCTACGCCGCGGTCTACAAGCATGCGCACGGCGCGCCCGGGCGCATCGCGCAATTCACCTGCGCCGTGCCCGAGCAGCACAAGGAGCTCGCGACCCCGCACGTCGCACACCCGGGTTGCTTCGCCACCGCGATGCTGCTGGCGAGCGTGCCGCTGCTGCAGGCGGGGCTCATCGGACCGCAGCTGTTCGTGAGCGGCGTGACCGGCAGCACCGGCTCGGGCCGCAAGCCCGTGCCCGGCACGCACCACCCGCTGCGCCACGGCGACCTGTACAGCTACAGCGCCCTGCAGCACCGCCACGTGCCCGAGGTCGGTGCCTGTGCGCTGGCCGCGACCGGGGTGGCCGCGCAGTTCGCGTTCGTGCCGCACTCGGGCCCGTTCGCGCGCGGCATCCACGTCACCCTGCAGGCGGCGCTCAAGCGCCCCAGCAACCTCGAGCAGGTACTGAACGCGATGCGCAGCTACTACGCCGGCGCGCCGTTCGTGCGCGTGAGCGCCGAGGCGCCGCGCATCAAGGACGTCGCCACCAGCAACTATGCGCACCTCTCGGCCGTGGTGGCGGGCGAGACGGTCGCCGTGCTGTGCGCCATCGACAACCTCAACAAGGGTGCCGCGGGCGGGGCCGTACAGTGGATGAACCGCATGTTCGGCCTGCCGGAGACCGCGGGCCTGACCGCCGCCGCGCCCGGCTGGACCTGAAGGACTCAAAGACCGTGCCCGTCACCGCAACCGCAACCAGCGCCGTCCCGGCGAGCTACCTCGCCCCGGTGTTCGCCCAATACCCTCTCGAGGTGGTGTCCGCCTCCGGCGTGTGGCTCAGGAACGCCCGCGGCGAGCGCGTGCTCGACCTGTACGGCGGGCATGCGGTCGCCGGCCTCGGCTACGACCACCCCGGCTTCACCGCCGCGCTCGCGCGCCAGGCGCACGCGTGCAACTTCCAGACGAATGCGGTGGCGATGGCGGTGCGTGAGCGCGCCGCGGCGCGCCTGGTGCGCTTCTCGCAGCTGCCGTTCGCGAGCGTGTTCCTGGTCAACAGCGGCGCCGAGGCCAACGAGAACGCGCTCAAGATCGCGCTGCGCGCCACGGGCCGCGACCACGTCGCGGCCATCGAGGGCGGCTTCCACGGCCGCACCGCGGCGGCCGGGGCGGTGACCTCGGGGGCCCAGGCCAAGTGGTACGGGTTCCCGCGCACGCCGTTCGACGTGAGCTTCATCCCGCGCGGCGATGCGGCCGCCGTGCGCGCGCAGGTCACCGGGCGTACCGCCGCCGTGATCGTCGAGCCGGTGCAGGGACTGGCGGGGGCGGTGGAGCTGGGCGCACCGTTCCTCGCGGCGCTGCGCGCCCGTTGCGACGAGGTCGGGGCGCTGCTGATATTCGACGAGGTGCAGTGCGGGGTCGGCCGCACCGGGCACCCCTTCGCGGCCAACCTCTACGGCGTCATGCCGGACCTGCTCACCACCGCCAAGGCGCTCGGCAACGGCTTCCCGTGCGCGGCGCTGCTCATGACGCAGCCGGTCACGGCGGGACTGAAGCTCGAGTCACTCGGCACTACCTTCGGCGGGGGACCCATGGCCTGCGCCGCCATCGAGGCGGTGATCGAGGCGATCGAGAGCGAGGGCCTCCTGGAGCAGGTGCGGCGCGTCGGCGCCGCCATCCGCGCGCAGTGCGTGGTGGGTCCGGTCACCGCGGTCCAGGGCGCAGGACTGCTGCTGGGGCTGCGCACGAGGCGCCCGGCCAGGCAGATCCAGGCCGAGCTGCTCGAGGGCGGGATCCTCGCCGGCACCGCGAGCGACCCGCAGGTGCTGCGCCTGCTGCCTGCCTACGTGCTCGGCGAGGAACACGTCGAGCTGCTGCGCGATGCGCTCGCGGACCTCACCCCGTGAAGCGCTTCCTCGACCTTGCCGACTTCAGCCGCGAGGAGGTGCTCTCGCTGCTGGAGCTCGCGCGCCGGCTGGAGAAGCAGCCCGAGCCCCGCGCGCTCGCCGGCAAGATCCTGGGCCTGGTGTTCTTCAATCCCTCGCTGCGCACGCTGGCCTCCTTCCAGGTCGGCATGACGCGCCTGGGTGGCACCTCGTTCGTCATCAACCCGGGTGCCGGCACCTGGCAGCTCGAGACGCGCCCGGGGGTGGTCATGGACGGCGCGGCGGCCGAGCACGTGCGCGAGGGCATCCCGGTGCTCGCCTCCTACTGCGACGCACTGGGCATCCGTGCCTTCGCCGACGGCAGGGACCTCGAGGAGGACCTGGCCGAGACGCGCTTCAACACCATGGCCGCCCTCACCGACGGCCCGCTCATCAACCTCGAGTCCGCCCTCAACCATCCCTGCCAGGCGCTCGCCGACTGGAAGACGATGGACGACCTCGCGGTGCCACGCGCCGGGCGCTTCGTGCTCAGCTGGGCGTGGCACCCGCGCGCGCTGCCGCTGGCGGTGCCGGCCGCCGCGCTGCACATGGCGGCGCTGCGCGGCATGGAGGTGGTGGTGCTGCGGCCGGACGGCTTCGCGCTGCCCGCGCCCGTCATGGAGCGCGCCCGGCGCGCCGCGGCGGCCTCCGGCGGCAGCGTGCGCGAGAGCAGCGACCGCGAGGAGGCACTCGCCGGCGCACAGGTGCTGTACGTGAAGGAATGGGGCGCCACCGCGCCCTACGGTGACGCCGAGGCCGACGCGCGCCTGCGCGCCGGCCTCAGGGACTGGTGCGTGCGCGAGGACTGGTTCCACGCCGCGCCCGACTGCCGCCTGATGCACTGCCTGCCGGTGCGCCGCAACACGGCGATCGCGGACGCGGTGCTCGACGGGCCGCGCAGCGTGGTGCTGCGCGAGGCCTACAACCGTCTGCCGGCGCAGATGGCCGTACTGCACCAGATGCTCAGGTCCTGAATACCCTGCCCCGCCCGCAAGGAAGTCCCACGATGATCATGCACCGCAGTGACCAGGCCCTCGCGATCCGCGCGCTGCGCAGCGCCGCGCCCTACATCCGCATGTACAAGGGCAAGACCTTCGTGGTGAAGGCCGGCGGCGGGGTGTTCGCCGACGGCGCCGCGACGCGGGTGCTGGTGGAGCAGATCGCGATCCTGCACTACTTCGGCGTGCGCGTGGTGCTGGTGCACGGCGGCGGCCCGCAGCTTACTGAGCTGTCGGCGGCGCTGGGGGTCCCGACCCGCATGGTCGAAGGCCGGCGCGTCACCGACGAGAAGTCGATCGACGTCACCGCCATGGTGCTCAACGGCCTCATCAACACCCGCATCCTGGGCATCTGCCGCGACCTGGACATCGACGCGGTCGGCATCAGCGGCGTGGACGCCGGGCTGGTGCGCGCGCACAAGCGCGCCCCGATGCGCACCGGCTCGGGCGAGCTGGTCGACTTCGGGTTCGTCGGCGACATCGACGCGGTCGACACCACGGTGCTCAAGAAGCTGCTCGAGAACGGCCTGATGCCGGTGGTGAGCCCGCTGTCGGCGGACGCGTCCGGGACGCTGCTGAACATCAACGCCGACACCGTGGCGGCCGCCATCGGCGCCGCGCTCGGCGCCGAGAAGCTCATCCTGTGCACCGGCGCGCCGGGAATCCTCGGCGACCTCGCCGACCCGGGCTCGCTCATCTCCTACACCGACCTCAGCGGGCTGAAGCGCCTGCGCGACCAGGGGCGCATCGCCGAGGGCATGCTGCCCAAGGCGCGGGCCATCGAGGAGGCACTCCGCGGCGGCGTGCGGCGCGTGCACGTGGTCTCCTACCAGTCCCCGGAAGGGATCCTCGGCGAGGTGTTCACCAACGAGGGCACCGGCACCATGATCGTCGCCGACGTCAACGCGCTGCCGCCGGCCGAGCAGCAGGCCGGTGCATGAGCCGGCTGTGGGACAAGGGCGCGACGCTCGATGAGCGCGTGCTCGGCTATACCGCCGGCGAGGACCACGGGCTCGATGAGCGCCTGGTCGCCTACGACGTGCGCGCCTCCGCCGCGCACGCGCGCATGCTGGCGGCGTGCGGCCTGATCCCCGCCGCCGACGCCGAGGCCATCTGCTCAGGACTCGCCGAACTCGGCGCCGCGCATGCGCGCGGCGAGTGGCGCATCGAGCTCGCCGACGAGGACGGGCAGACCGCCCTCGAGCGGCGCCTGACGGCGCGCCTCGGGGAGGCCGGCGGCCGCGTGCACCTCGGGCGCTCGCGCAACGACCAGGTACTGGCGGCAGTGCGGTTGTACCTGAAGGACGCGGTGGGCGAGCTCGCCGCCGGCGCCCGGGCGGTGGCCGCGGCGCTGGCGGCGCTGGCGCAGCGCCAGGGGACGCTGCCGCTGCCGGGCTACACCCACCTGCAGCAGGCCATGCCGAGCTCGGTCGAGCTGTGGGCGCAGGGCTTTGCTGCCGAGATCGAGGACGATGCCGCAGGTCTTGCGGCCGTGCTGCGGCGCATCGACCGCAACCCGCTGGGCTCGGCCGCGGGCTACGGCACGCCAGGGCTGCCGCTCGACCGCGAGGCGACGCGCGCCGCACTCGGGTTCGCGCAGGTGCACGAGCCGGTGACCGCCGTGCAGCTCTCGCGCGGCAAGGCCGAGGCGCAGCTGCTGTTCGAGATCACGCTGCTGATGCAGGACCTCGGCCGGCTGGCGGCCGACGTGGTGCTGTTCGCCACCAGCGAGTTCGGGTTCGTGACCCTCGGCGAGGCTTTCACCACCGGCTCCTCGATCATGCCGCAGAAGCGCAACCCGGACGTGTTCGAGCTGGTGCGCGGGCGCAGCGCCAGCGCGCAGGCCTGTCTCGCCGAGGCGCTCGGGGTGTGCGCCAAGCTCACCTCCGGCTACCACCGCGACCTGCAGCTGCTGAAGTTCCCGCTGTTCCGCGGCATCGACCTGGCCCTGGCGACGCTCGCCATCCTGCCCCCGGCACTCGAGGCTCTGCGCTTCAACGCGCACGCCCTGCGCCTCGACCCGGCCATCCACGCCGCCGAGGAAGCCAACCGCCTGGTGGTCACCGAGGGCATCCCGTTCCGTGAGGCCTACCGGCGCGTGGCGGCGAAGCTCAAGGGCTGAACGCAACCAACACGCGCCCGGCGCCGCCGCGCCAGGATCGGCCCCGGGGAGTTTTCTGGTAACTTCAGGCACGCGCCCGTTCTGAGCGTGCGGCAGGGATGACGATGACGACCAAGGTTCTCGGGATCTCGGGCAGCCTGCGCCGCGGCTCCTACAACAGCGCGCTGTTGCGCGCGGCCACGCAGCTGATGCCGGACGGCGCGACGCTCGAGGTCGCCAGCATCCGCGGCATACCGCTCTACGACGGCGACGTCGAGGCGCAGGGGATCCCGGCGAGCGTCGCGCAGCTGAAGGAGGCGGTGGTGTCCGCCGACGGCGTGCTGCTGGTGACCCCGGAGTACAACAACAGCATCCCCGGGGTGTTCAAGAACACCATCGACTGGCTGTCCCGCCCGCCGGTGGACGGCCGGCGCGTGTTCGGCGGCCGCCGCTTCGCGATCATCGGCGCCTCCCCCGGCGGCTTCGGGACCATCCTCAGCCAGGCGGCCTGGCTGCCGGTGCTGCGCACGCTCGGCGTGCAGCTGTGGACCGGCGGGCGCCTCATGGTGTCGCGCGCCAACACGGTGTTCGACGAAGCCGGCACGCTCAAGGATGCGACCGTGGAGGATGCGCTGCGCCAGTTCCTCGCCGGCTACGTGAGCTTCCTGCGCCGCACGCCGCCGCCGGCCTGAGGCGGCAGCCTCAGCAAGCGTCCGGCTGCGCCTCGGGCACGGCGCGCGCGAAGGCCGGCAGCCGCTGCAGGTGCGCGGCGATCGCGCACAGGCGCGGGTAAGGTGCGACGTCGCACTTCATGCGCTGCGCGTTGTACATCTGCGGCACCAGGCACACGTCCGCGAGCGTGACCGCGGCCCCGTACATGTGGCGCCCGTCGCCGCTGGTGGCCGCGACCTCCGCCTCCAGGGCCGCTAACCCGCGCGCGATCCAGTGCGCATACCAGCCATCCACCCCGGCAGCGTCGCAGCCCAGCGGCGCGCGCAGGTAATTGAGCACCCGCAGGTTGTTGAGCGGATGGATGTCGCAGGCGATCGCGTAGGCGAGCGCGCGCACCTGGGCGCGCGCGTCGGGCTCTGCGGGCAGGAGCGCAGGCGCCGGGTGGACCTCCTCCAGGTACTCGATGATGGCGAGTGACTGGCGGATCACCCGCGCGCCGTCGACCAGCACCGGCACCAGCCCTTCCGGGTTCACCGCCAGGTACTGCGCCGAGCGCTGCGCGCTGGTGGGGGCGCGCAGGTCGATGGCTGCGGACTCGTAGGCGATGCCCTTGAGGTTCAGGGCGATGCGGGCGCGAAAGGCCGCCGAGCTCCTGAAGTAGGTGTAGAGCTTCATCGGATCTTCAGGCCGCCGCTGCGCCCCGCGGCGGTG
>Ga0335083_10006257_pt1 | contig 14947 bp, 11 predicted proteins | sample Lox_Sample_42_FD_206716 | JGI IMG/M metagenome (GOLD analysis project Ga0335083, IMG submission 206716) | Soil microbial communities from Loxahatchee National Wildlife Refuge, Florida, United States - Lox_Sample_4.2 | ecosystem: Environmental > Terrestrial > Soil > Wetlands | place: USA... | reverse complement strand
CCGGCGTGTGGGCTTCCGCCAACTGGTTCGAGCGCGAGGCCTTCGACCTGTTCGGCATCGTGTTCACGGGCCATCCGGACCTGCGCCGCATCCTCACCGACTACGGCTTCATCGGCCATCCCTTCCGCAAGGATTTCCCGCTGGTGGGCAATGTCGAGGTGCGCTACGACGAGCAGAAGCAGCGCGTGGTCTATGAGCCGGTGCAGATCACCCCGCGCACGCTGGTGCCGCGTGTGATCCGCGATGACCACCGCTATGCGCCGGAACTGCTGCAGGACAAGCCCTGATGGCCGAGATCCGCAACTTCACGCTGAATTTCGGCCCGCAGCACCCGGCCGCGCACGGCGTGCTGCGGCTGGTGCTGGAGATGGATGGCGAAACCATCCTGAAGGCCGATCCGCATGTCGGCCTGCTGCACCGGGGCACCGAGAAGCTGGCCGAGAGCAAGCCCTTCAACCAGTCGATCGGCTACATGGACCGGCTCGACTACGTGTCGATGATGTGCAACGAGCACGCCTACGTGCTGGCCATCGAAAGGCTGCTGGGCATCGCCCCGCCGCGGCGCGCGCAGTACATCCGCGTGATGTTCGACGAGATCACGCGCATCCTGAACCACCTGATGTGGCTGGGCGCGCATGGGCTCGACATCGGCGCGATGAGCGTGTTCCTGTTCTGCTTCCGCGAGCGCGAGGACCTCATGGACTGCTACGAGGCGGTCTCTGGCACACGCATGCATGCCACCTACTACCGGCCCGGCGGCGTATACCGCGACCTGCCGGAAAGCATGCCGCGCTACCAGGCCTCGCGCTGGCGTTCGCAGAAGGACGCCGACCGGCTCAACGAGGCACGCTCGGGCACGATGCTGGATTTCATCGAGGATTTCACCCGGCGCTTTCCCGCCTGCGTCGACGAATACGAGACGCTGCTGACCGACAACCGCATCTGGAAGCAGCGCACGGTGAACATCGGCGTGGTGTCGCCGGAGCGGGCCATGCAGCTGGGCTTTTCCGGCCCGATGCTGCGCGGTTCGGGCATCGAATGGGACCTGCGCAAGAAGCAGCCCTACGAGGTCTACGCGGACATGGATTTCGACGTGCCGGTGGGCGTGAACGGCGACTGCTACGACCGCTACCTGGTACGCATCGAGGAGATGCGCCAGTCCAACCGCATCATCCAGCAGTGCCTGGCCTGGCTGCGCGACAATCCGGGCCCGGTGATGGCCGAGGACCGCAAGGTCCGCGCGCCGCGGCGCGAGGAGATGAAAGGCGACATGGAATCGCTGATCCACCACTTCAAGTATTTCACCGAGGGCTATCCGGTTCCGGAGGGCGAGACCTACGCGGCGGTCGAGGCGCCCAAGGGCGAGTTCGGCATCTACCTGGTTTCCGACGGCGCCAACAAGCCGTACCGCCTGCATTGCCGCGCGCCGGGTTTCGCGCATCTTTCGGCGCTGCCGGAAATGGTCGAAGGCCACATGCTGGCGGACGTCGTGGCAGTGATCGGCACGCAGGACATCGTGTTCGGGGAAGTGGACCGATGAGCGCGGCGGTCACCGGCAAGGCGGCGCTGCTGAACGAGCACACCCGCCACGAGATCGATGAGTGGGTGGCGCGCTTTCCCGAAGGCCGGCAGCGCTCGGCCGTGCTCTCGGCGCTGCGCTTCGCGCAGGAGCAGAACCAGGGTTTCCTCACCACCGAGCTGATGGACGCGGTGGCCGAGTACCTGAAGCTGCCGCCGATCTGGGTGTACGAGGTCGCGAGCTTCTACTCGATGTTCGAGACCCACCCCTGCGGCCGCCACCACGTGAGCGTCTGCACCAACATCTCCTGCATGCTGAACGGCGCCGACGACATCGTCGCGTACATCGAGAAGAAGCTGGGCATCACGCTCGGCCAGAGCACGCCGGACGGACGCATCTTCCTCAAGCGCGAGGAGGAGTGCCTCGCGGCCTGCACCGGCGCGCCGATGATGATGGTCGACCACATCTACCACGAGTACCTGACGCCGGCGAAGGTGGACGAAGTGCTGGACAAGCTGAAGTAGGCGCCGGGCAAATATGGCCAAGTGGGACGACAAGATGAACCTGGTGTGCTTCGAGCCGCTGAAGCACCCGGAGCCGTGGAAGCTCGACACCTACCGCAAGGTCGGTGGCTACGAGGCGTGGGAGAAGATCCTCGCCGAGAAGACCCCGCGCGAGGCCATCATCGACGCGGTGAAGGCCTCCGGCCTGCGCGGCCGGGGCGGCGCGGGCTTTCCCACCGGCGTGAAGTGGAGCTTCATGCCGCGCAATGCGCCCGGACAGAAGTACGCGGTGTGCAATTCGGATGAATCCGAGCCCGGCACCTGCCACGACCGCGACATCCTGCGCTACAACCCGCATTCGCTGATCGAGGGTATGGCGATCGGCTGCTATGCCATGGGCGCCACCGTCGGCTACAACTACATCCGCGGCGAGTTCCTCGGCGAGCCGGTGCCGCGCTTCGAGGCGGCGCTGCAGGAGGCCTACGCGGCGGGCCTGCTCGGCCGCAACATCAAGGGCTCGGGCATCGACGTGGACATCATCTGCGCGGTGGGTGCCGGCGCCTACATCTGCGGCGAGGAGACGGCGCTGCTGGAATCCCTCGAAGGCAAGCAGGGCAAACCGCGCTTCAAGCCGCCGTTCCCGGCCAACTTCGGCCTGTACGGCAAGCCCACCACGATCAACAACACCCAGAGCTTCGCCTCCACGCCCACCATCCTGCGCAAGGGCGCGGCCTGGTTCGCCGGGCTCGGGCCGCCCAACTCCGGCGGCACGGTGATCTTCTCGGTCTCGGGCCACGTGGCGAAGCCGGGCAACTTCGAGGTGCCCATGGGCATCCCGTTCGCCGACCTGCTGGAACTGGCCGGCGGCATGCAGGGCGGCCGGCGCATCAAGGCGGTGATCCCCGGTGGCTCGTCGGTGCCGGTGGTGCCCGGCGACGTCATGATGAAGACCAACATGGATTACGACTCGGTGAAGGCCGCCGGCAGCGCCATCGGCTCGGCCGCCGTCATCGTGATGGACGAGACCACCTGCATGGTGCGGGTGCTGGAGCGCCTGTCGCGTTTCTACATGTCCGAGTCCTGCGGCCAGTGCACGCCGTGCCGCGAGGGCACCGGCTGGCTCAACCGCATGATCCGCCGCATCATGGCGGGGCAGGGGCGGCGCGAGGACATCGACACGCTGGTGCAGGTGGCCAACAAGATCGAGGGCCACACCATCTGCGCGCTGGGCGACGCCGCGGCCTGGCCGGTGCAGAGCTTCGTGAAGCACTATCGCCACGAGTTCGAGTACATGGTCGAGCACGGCGGGCAAAGCATCGTGCACGCCCGGCAGGCGGCGGCATGAGCACGCCCAGCCCCCTGCCCACCACGCCCCCGCCGGCCGCGGACACGGTGACCATCACCGTGGACGGCGTGCCGATGCAGGCAAAGAAGGGCGAGATGCTGATCCGCGTCACCGACGCGAACAATGTCTACGTGCCGCGCTTCTGCTACCACGAGAAACTGGCGGTGGCCGCCAACTGCCGCATGTGCCTGGTGGAGGTGGAGAAGGCGCCCAAGCCGCTGCCGGCCTGCGCCACACCGGTGACCGAGGGCATGGTGGTGCGCACCAATTCGCCCAGGGCCATCGACGCGCAGAAGTCGGTGATGGAATTCCTGCTGATCAACCATCCGCTGGACTGCCCGATCTGCGACCAGGGCGGCGAGTGCGAGCTGCAGGACCTGGCGGTGGGCTACGGGCGCGACGTGTCGCGCTATCACGAGCGCAAGCGCGTGGTGAAGGACAAGAACCTCGGGCCGCTGGTCTCCACCGACATGACCCGCTGCATCCAGTGCACGCGCTGCGTGCGCTTCAGCCAGGATGTGGCCGGCTATCCGGAGCTGGGGACCACCAATCGCGGCGAGCACGAGGAGATCGGCACCTACGTCGAGAAGAGCGTCGACCACGAACTGTCCGGCAACATCATCGACCTGTGCCCGGTGGGAGCGCTGAACAGCAAGCCCTTCCGCTTCCGCGCGCGTGCGTGGGAGATGGTGCAGGTGCCGCTGGTGTCGCCGCACGACGGGCTGGGCACCAACCTGTACGGACATGTGCTGCGCGGCCGGCTGATGCGCGTGGTGCCACGGCGCAACGACGCCATCAACGAATGCTGGATCGCCGACCGCGACCGCTTTTCCTACGAGGGCATCTACAGCAGCGACCGGCTGAAGAAGCCGCTGCTGCGCGGTGCGGATGGTGCCTGGCGCGAGACCGACTGGCAGTCGGCGCTGGTGGCCGCGGCGAAGGGACTGAAGGCCGCGGCACCGGAGCGTGTCGGCGTGCTCGCGGGCGCATCGGGCACGCTGGAGGAATACGCATTGCTGGGCCAGCTTGCCGCAGGCCTCGGCACCGCCAACATCGATCATCGCCTGCGGCAGCTCGATTTCTCCGCCGATGCGGCTGATCCGGCGCTGCCCTCGCTGGGCGGGGCGATCGCCGACGTCGACGCGCTGCAGACGCTGCTGGTCGTCGGGGCCAACCTGCGCCGCGAGCTGCCGGTGCTGGCGCACCGCGTGCGCAAGGCGGCGACCGCCGGCGCGAAGGTCTGGTTCCTGAACGCGGCGAAGTTCGAATACCTGTTCCCGGTGGCGGCGCAGATCATCGCGCCGCCGGCGGCGCAGCTCGCCGAACTCAATGCGCTGCTGTCGGCCGCAGGTGCCGCGGCTGTGGGTGGAGCGACGGCCACCGTGACCGACGAGCACCGGGCGTTGGTGGAGGGATTGCGCGGCGCGCAGCGCAAGGCCATCTGGCTGGGCGCGCTGGCGCTGCGGCATCCGCAGTACTCGGCACTGCGCGCCGCGGTGCGCGCGCTGGCGAAGGTCACTGGCGCGCAGGTGGGCATCCTGGCCGAGGGCGGCAATGCCGCCGGCGCGCACCTGGCCGGCGTATTGCCGCATCGCGCGGCCGGCGGCGTGGCCCGCGACCGAAGCGGCAGCCATGCCGGCGCGATGCTGGCCAGCCCGCTGGATGCCTACCTGCTGTGGGATTTCGAGCCCGGCGCGGATACCCTGCAGCCGAAGGCGCTGGAGACGCTGCGCGGCGCGAAGTTCGTCGTCGCCGCCACCCCCTGGGTTACCGATGAACTGAAATCCGTGGCGCACGTGCTGCTGCCCATCGGCACCTTTGCGGAAACCTCGGGCACGTACGTGAACCTCGACGGGCAGTGGCAGAGCTTCGCCGGCGCGGCCGTGCCGGTGGCCGAGGCGCGTCCCGGCTGGAAGGTGCTGCGCGTGCTGGGCAATCAGCTCGAGCTGGCCGGCTTCGATGCGCTGTCTTCCGAGCAGGTGCGCGATGCACTGCGTTCGCTGGTGGAGCGCAATGCCGCGCCCATCGCGGAAGGCGCGCCGCCGCTGGCAACCGCTCCGGCCGCTGCGGTGGCCGTCACCGACCTGCCGATGTACCAGACCGACGGCATCCTGCGGCGCGCGGCGGCGTTGCAGCGCACCCGCGAGGCGCGCGCAGTGCGGCAGACCTACGGGGAGCGTGCCTGATGGCCTGGTGGGAACATCTGCCGGACATGGTGCGCAGCACGCTGCTGTCGACGCTGTGGATCCTCGCGGTCACCGTGGTGCTGATCCTGTCGGTGGCCTACCTGACGCTGTGGGAGCGCAAGGTCATCGGCTGGATGCAGGTGCGCAAGGGACCCAACCGCGTACGCCTGTTCGGCCTGTTCCCCGGCTTCGGCCAGCCGTTCGCCGACGTCATCAAGCTGCTGATCAAGGAAGTGATCGTGCCTTCGCAGGCCAATCGCGTGCTGTTCCGGCTGGCGCCGGCCATCACGCTGATCCCCGCGTTCGCGATCTGGGCGGTGATTCCGATCGCGCCGGGCTTCGCCATCGCGAAGATCGACGCCGGGCTGCTGTACGTGCTGTCGCTGACCTCGGTGGGCGTGTACGGCGTGATCCTCGCCGGCTGGTCTTCCAATTCCAAGTACGCCTTCCTCGGCGCGATGCGCTCGGCTGCGCAGATCGTGGCCTACGAGATCGCGATGGGTTTCGCGCTGGTGGGGGTGCTGATGGCGTCAGGGAGCCTGAACCTCGGCACCATCATCGAGCGGCAGTCCGGCGGCCTGCTGTCGTGGAACTGGTTCTGGCTGTTCCCGCTGTTCGTCGTGTACTTCATCTCCGGCGTGGCGGAAACCAACCGCGCGCCGTTCGACGTGGCCGAGGGCGAGTCGGAGATCGTCGCGGGTTTCCACGTCGAATACTCGGGCATGGGTTTCGCGCTGTTCTTCCTGGCCGAATACGCGAACATGATCCTGATCGCCTCGCTCACCGCGGTATTCTTCTTCGGCGGCTGGCAGAGCCCGCTGCACGGCTACCTGGCGCCGGATGCCGCGCTGTTCCACGTGCCGGTGCTGGGGATGCTGCTCAATGACGGGCTGCAATGGCTGGTGCTCAAGACCTTCGCCTTCCTGTTCCTGTTCCTGTGGCTGCGCGCCACGTTCCCGCGTTACCGCTATGACCAGATCATGCGGCTGGGCTGGAAGGCGCTGATCCCGGTGACCATCGTGTGGATCTTCGTCGAGATGCTGCTGGCCCACTACAAGGTCGGACCCTGGAGCGCATGACATGTCGGTAAAGAGTTTCGCCAAGACCTTCGGGCTGTGGGAGCTGCTGGTGGGCATGAGCGTGACCGCACGCACGCTGTTCCGGCGCAAGGTCACCGTGAACTACCCGGAGGAGAAGACGCCGCAGTCGGCGCGCTTCCGCGGCCTGCACGCGCTGCGCCGCTATCCCAATGGCGAGGAGCGCTGCATCGCCTGCAAGCTGTGCGAGGCGGTGTGCCCGGCGCTGGCCATCACCATCGACTCGGATGTCAGCGCGGACGGCACCCGCCGCACCACGCGCTACGACATCGACCTGTTCAAGTGCATCTACTGCGGTTTCTGCGAGGAGGCCTGCCCGGTGGACGCCATCGTCGAGACGCGCATCCACGAGTACCACATGGAGCACCGCGGCGAGAACATCATGACCAAGGACAAGCTGCTGGCCGTGGGCGACCGCTACGAGGCCATGATCAACGCGGACAAGACCGCGGACGCGAAGTACCGGTAAGGGAGACAGGGGAGCGTGCTGGTCCAGATCCTGTTCTACGCGTTCGCGCTGGTGCTGCTGGCGGCGGCGCTCGGCGTGATCACCGTGCGCAACCCGGTGCACAGCGCGCTGTGCCTGGTGCTGACCTTCTTCACCGCGGCGGCGATCTGGCTGCTGCTGGAGGCGGAATTCCTCGCCATCGTGCTGGTGCTGGTGTACGTGGGCGCGGTGATGGTGCTGTTCCTGTTCGTGGTGATGATGCTGGACATCGACATCGAGAAGCTGCGCAGCGGCTTCACGCACCACTGGTGGCTGGGCATGGCCACCGCCGGCCTGCTGGCGCTGGAGATCGTCGGCGTGGTGGTGGCTCGGGGCCTCTCCCCGCAGATGGACATGAAGGCCGGCGCGACGCCGTTGCCGGCCGGCGCCAGCAACACCACCGAGCTGGGCATGGCGCTGTACACCAGGTACCTGTATCCCTTCGAGCTGGCCGCGGTGCTGCTGCTGGTGGCCATCATCGCGGCCATCGTGCTGACCATGCGCCGCCGCCGCGGGCTGAAGGTCCAGGACATCAATGCCCAGGTCGCGGTGCGCCGCGAGGACCGTGTGCGCATCGTGAAAATGCCGGCCGAGAAGGCCGCGGCGGAGAAGGTCCCATGATCACGCTGCAGATGCTGCTGGTGCTGTCCGGCCTGCTGTTCGCCATCGCGGTGGCCGGCATCTTCATCAACCGCAAGAACATCATCCTGCTGCTGATGTGCATGGAGCTGCTGCTGCTGTCGGCCAACATGAATTTCGTGGCGTTCTCGCGCTACCTGGGGAACATCGACGGCCAGGTGTTCGTGTTCTTCGTGCTGACGGTGGCGGCCGCCGAGGCGGCCATCGGCCTGGCCATCGTGGTGGTGCTGTTCCGGCTGCGCCACAGCATCAACGTGGCCGACATCAGCTCTTTGAAAGGATGATGCAGTGGTCCTGAATCCATCGGTGCTGCTGGCCATTCCCCTGCTGCCGCTGCTGGCGGCGCTGGTCGCGGGCCTTGCCGGCCGCTGGATCGGCCGCGCCGGTGCCGCGACATTGACCATCCTCGGCGTGGGCGCCTCCTGCGTGCTGTCGCTGCTGGTGTTCAAGCAGCTGGTGGTGGACCACGCGGCGGTGTTCAACGGCCCGGTATACACCTGGCTGGTGAGCGACGGCATCCGCATGCAGGTCGGCTTCCTGGTCGATCCGCTGACCGTGATGATGATGGTGGTGGTCACCTTCGTGTCCTTCTGCGTGCACGTGTACACCATCGGCTACATGCACGATGACCCGGGCTACCAGCGCTTCTTCAGCTACATCTCGCTGTTCACCTTCTCGATGCTGATGCTGGTGATGGCCAACAACTTCCTGCAGCTGTTCTTCGGCTGGGAGGCGGTGGGCCTGGTCTCGTACCTGCTGATCGGCTTCTGGTATACCCGCGAGTCGGCGATCTTCGCCAACATGAAGGCCTTCCTGGTGAACCGCGTCGGCGATTTCGGCTTCCTGCTGGGCATCGCCGGCATCGTGTACTTCACCGGTTCGCTGCAGTACTCGGATGCCTTTGCCGCGGCCGGCAGCATCGCCGGACAGGATTTCCACATCCTGGGCGGGCACGACTGGAACGCGTTGACCGTCATCTGCATCTGCCTGTTCATCGGCGCGATGGGCAAGTCGGCGCAGGTGCCGCTGCATGTGTGGCTGCCGGATTCGATGGAAGGCCCGACGCCGATCTCCGCGCTGATCCACGCCGCCACGATGGTCACCGCCGGCATCTTCATGGTGGCGCGCATGTCGCCGCTGTTCGAGGGGTCGGATGCGGCGCTGTCCTTCATCCTGGTGATCGGCGCCACCACCGCGCTGTTCATGGGTTTCCTCGGCATCGTGCAGAACGACATCAAGCGCGTGGTGGCGTATTCGACGCTCTCGCAGCTCGGCTACATGACCGTGGCGCTGGGCGTGTCGGCCTATTCGGCCGGCGTGTTCCACCTGATGACCCACGCCTTCTTCAAGGCGCTGCTGTTCCTCGGCGCGGGCAGCGTGATCATCGGCATGCACCACGACCAGGACATCCGCAACATGGGCGGGCTGCGCAAGTACATGCCCATCACCTGGATCACCTCGCTGATCGGTTCGCTGGCGCTGATCGGCACGCCGTTCTTTTCCGGTTTCTATTCCAAGGACAGCATCATCGTGGCGGTGGAGCACAGCGACATCTGGGGTGCGAAGTACGCCTGGTTCGCGGTGCTCGCGGGCGTGTTTGTCACGGCCTTCTACAGCTTCCGCATGTACTTCCTGGTGTTCCACGGCGAGGAGCGCTTCCGCCACAAGCCGTTTCCCGGCGACCAGGGCATGCACAAGGAGCCCGACGAGGAAGACCACGACCACGACCATGGCCACGACCATGCACATGGCCACGAGCACGATCACGTGCACGTGCCGCACGAGAGCCCGCTGGTGGTGTGGCTGCCGCTGGTGCTGCTGGCCATCCCGTCGGTGGTCATCGGCGGCCTGACCATCGCGCCCATGCTGGCCGGGGATTTCTTCAACGGCGCCATATGGGTGAACCCTGTGCTGCATCCGGCGATGGGGCACGTGGCCGAGGAGGCCGCAGATGCCGCGCAGATGGGCTGGCATGCCTTCGTGTCGCTGCCGTTCTGGCTGGCGCTGGCCGGCGTGGTTTCGGCCTGGTACCTGTACATGAAGCGCCCGCAGCTGGCCACGACGCTGGCCGAGAGGTTCGCGCCGCTGAAGAAGCTGCTGGACAACAAGTACTACTTCGACTGGTTCAACGAGAACGTCATCGCGCGGCTCGCCCGTGTGCTCGGCGCGGTGTTCTGGACGGCCGGCGACCGCGGCATCATCGACGGGGCGGCGGTGAACGGTTCGGCCTGGACCGTGGGCGCGCTGGCCAGCGTCGTGCGCCGCATCCAGACCGGTTTCCTGTACTCCTATGCATTCTGGATGGTGATCGGCATGGCGCTGCTGCTCGGCTGGTACCTGGTGGGGGCGCGCTAGGCCATGCTGGATTCCCTGCTGCTGTCCATCCTGGTGTGGCTGCCCATCGGCGGCGGCGTGCTGGTGCTGCTGCTCGGCGAGCGGCGCGTGGCCGCGGCGCGCTGGCTGGCCCTGCTGGTGGCGCTGGCGGCCTTCGTGTTCAGCATCCTGCTGTATGCGGGTTTCGACGGCAGCACCGCCGCCTTCCAGTTCCAGCAGAACGTGCCATGGATCCCGGCCTTCAATGCCGCCTACCACCTGGGGGTGGACGGCATCTCGCTGCCGCTGATCGTGCTGACGGCGTTCATCACCATCCCGGTGGTGATCATGTCGTGGAACTCGGTGACCCAGCGCGTGGCGCAGTACCTGGCGGCCTTCCTGATCATGGAAGGCCTGATGGTGGGCGTGTTTGCCGCCATGGATGCGCTGCTGTTCTATTTTTTCTGGGAAGCCATGCTGATCCCGATGTTCCTGATCATCGGCATCTGGGGCGGACCGCGGCGCATCTACGCCACCATCAAGTTCTTCCTGTACACCTTCCTCGGCTCGGTGTTCATGCTGGTGGCGCTGATCTACATGTACTTGCAGGCGCATGGCTACGACATCGGCGGCCTGCAGGACCTGCGCCTGACGCTCCGTGAGCAGTACTGGATCTTCCTGGCCTTCCTGGCCGCGTTCGCCGTGAAGGTGCCGATGTGGCCGGTGCATACGTGGCTGCCGGATGCGCACGTGGAGGCGCCCACCGGCGGCTCGGTGGTGCTGGCAGCCATCATGCTGAAGATGGGCGGTTACGGCCTGCTGCGCTTCGCGCTGCCGATCGCGCCCGATGCGGCCCGCGAGCTGAACTGGCTGATCATCCTTCTGTCGCTGATCGCCGTGGTGTACATCGGTTTCGTGGCGCTGGTGCAGCAGGACATGAAGAAGCTGATCGCGTATTCCTCGATCGCGCACATGGGCTTCGTGACGCTCGGCGCGGTGCTGGCCTACGACATCTTCGCCGCCACCGGCCGGCTCGGCGGCGTGGCGATGGGCCTCGACGGCGCCATGGTGCAGATGATCTCGCATGGCGTGGTGTCCGGGGCGATGTTCCTGTGCGTGGGCGTGCTGTACGACCGCATGCACAGCCGCGAGATCAGCGCCTATGGCGGCGTGATCAACACCATGCCGGTGTTCGGCGCGTTCGCGGTGCTGTTCGCGATGGCCAACTGCGGGCTGCCGGGCACTTCCGGTTTCGTCGGCGAGTTCCTCGTCGTGCTGGCGGCCTTCAAGGCCAACTTCTGGTACGCGGCGCTGGCCGCCACCACGCTGATCCTCGGCGCGGCCTACACATTGTGGCTGGTCAAGCGCGTCATCTTCGGTCCCGTGGCCAACCATCACGTGGCGGAGCTGAAGGATCTCGACGGCCGGGAGTTCCTGGTGCTCTGCATGCTGGCGCTGGCGGTGCTGCTGCTGGGCCTGTGGCCGGCGCCGCTGCTGGACATCATGCGCGGCACGATCGAACACCTCACCCGGCAGATCCTGGCGAGCAAGCTATGACGCCTTTTTCCTCCTCCGAGCTGGCGCTGGCCTGGCCCGAGATCTATCTCGTGGGCGCCATCTGCGTGGTGCTGCTGTTCGACCTGTTCCTTGCGGCCGGCAAGCCGGGCCGCACCGCCACCTTCACGCTGCTGGTGCTGCTGGGTGGCGCGGCGATCACGGCGGTGACCGCCACCGATACCCGCACGCTGATCTTCCACGGGCTGTACGTCGCCGATCCGCTCAGTGCGGTGCTGAAGCTCGCCGCCTGGCTGATCACCGCGTTCGCCGTGTTCTACAGCCGCGCCTACCTGCAGCGCAGGGGCATCGCCAAGGGCGAGTTCCACCTGCTCACGCTGAGCGCGCTGCTGGGCGTGCTGGTGCTGGCTTCAGCCGCCAACCTGCTCACCGTGTACGTGGGCATCGAGCTGCTGTCGCTGTCGCTGTATGCCATCGTGGCCTTCGACCGCGAGTCGCTGGCCGGCGCCGAGGCGGCGATGAAGTACTTCGTGCTCGGCGCCATCAGCTCCGGCGCGCTGCTGTATGGCATGTCGGTGCTGTATGGCATGACCGGCACGCTGGATCTGGGGACGCTGGCGCTGAAGCTGGGCGACTCGCCAGGTCTGGGGTTCGTGCTGGCGGAGTCCTTCGTCATCGCCGCCATCGCCTTCAAGTTCGGCGCCGTGCCGTTCCACATGTGGGCGCCGGATGTCTACCAGGGCGCGCCCACGGCCTCCGCCACGCTGGTGGCCACGGTTTCGAAGATCGCCTCGTTCGCGCTGGCTTTCCGGCTGCTGTCCGAGGGCCTGGCGCTGCAGGCGGTGCAGTGGGGCCGCATGGTGGGGTTGCTGGCCATCGTCTCGGTGGTCGCCGGCAACCTGATCGCGGTGGCCCAGACCAGCCTGCTGCGCATGCTGGCGTACTCGGCCATCGCCAATGTGGGCTTCATCCTGCTGGGCTTTGCCTCGGCCAGCAGCTTCGGCTACGGCGCGGCGCTGTACTACACGCTGGCCTACGTGCTGATGACCGTCGCGGCATTCGCCGTGATCCTGATCGCCGGCCGCGCCGGCTGCGAGGCGGACCAGCTGGAGCACTACAAGGGCCTGCATCAGCGCGATCCGCTGCTGGCGGCGGTGATGGCCGCGGTGATGTTCTCCACCGCCGGCGTGCCACCGTTCGTCGGCTTCTGGGCCAAGCTCACCATCATCCAGTCGCTGCTCGGCAGTGGCCTGACCGCCTACGCCATCATCGCGGTGGTCGCCTCGGTGGTCGGGGCGTTCTACTACCTGCGCATCGTCTGGCTGATGTATTTCGAGGCGCCACTGGAGCAGCCGGCGCTGGTGCCGGTGCCCGGGGTGCGGCTGGTGCTCGCGGTGAACGCGCTGGCGGTGCTGGCGCTGGGCCTGGTGCCGGGTCAGTTGCTCGCCCTGTGCCACCGGGTGATCCCCGGCGGCTGAGGCCGCTCCGCCTCGCGAAAAGCCTTTCCACCCGCGGAGGCCTTGGGCTAAGATGCGCCCCCTCCTGGTGCGGGGTGGAGCAGTCTGGCAGCTCGTCGGGCTCATAACCCGAAGGTCGCAGGTTCAAATCCTGCCCCCGCTACCAATCAGGATCGCCGTCGCGCAGCTCCCGCGGCGTGGGACTGCTCCTACACCAAGACTGCCAAAATTCCGACCAACCGGTCTCCGGATCATCCTTAGCATCGCGGTGCAGTAGGTGCGGTCAAGCCGCACCGCGGAAGGCCTCAAACCCGGACCGGAGCAGCAATGGAATCACCAGAACGGATGAGCCGTCGCTCGTCCCGGGCGTTGTCGCGCGTCTACAGCGAGGAATCGGAGCTCGATATCCGCAGGTTGCTGCGGGTGCTGCAGGGGATCCGCGATGGCGATTTCTCCGTGCGCCTGCCGGGCGACCGTACCGGCCTCGCGGGCAAGGTCGCGGACCTCGTCAATGACATCGCGGCAGCCAACCAGCGCTTCGCGCGCGAGATCGAGCGCGCCGGCCAGCTGGTGGGCAAGGAAGGCCGTACACGGCACCGCATCACCGCGGAGCGCCGCTCCGGGTCCTGGGGCGAGATGGAAGGCTCGCTCAACACGCTGATCGACGACCTGCTGTGGCCCACTGCCGAGGCGACGCGCACCTTCTCCGCCGTGGCCAAGGGCGATCTGTCGCAGGTCATGCGCCTGGACGTGGAGGGCCGCCCGATCAAGGGCGAGTTCCTGCGTTCGGCCACCATCGTCAATCTGGTGATCGAGCAGATGCGGGTGTTCACCTCCGAGGTGACGCGCGTGGCGCGCGAGGTGGGCACCGAGGGCAAGCTGGGCGGCCAGGCCGTGGTGCCCGGCGCCGCCGGCACCTGGAAGGACCTCACCGACAATGTGAACTCGATGGCCGGCAACCTGACCGGCCAGGTGCGCAACATCGCCGAGGTGGCCACCGCCATCGCCAACGGCGACCTGTCGCGCAAGATCACCGTGAACGTGCGCGGCGAGATCCAGCAGCTGAAGGAAGCCATCAACACGATGGTGGACCAGCTGCGTTCCTTCGCCTCGGAAGTCACGCGCGTGGCGCGCGAGGTGGGCACCGAGGGCAAGCTGGGCGGCCAGGCCATCGTGCCGGGCGTGGCCGGCACCTGGAAGGACCTCACCGACTCGGTGAATGCCATGGCCACCAACCTGACCGGCCAGGTGCGCAACATCGCCGAGGTGACCACGGCCGTGGCGCGCGGCGACCTGTCGCGCAAGATCACGGTGGACGTGAAGGGCGAGATCCTGCAGCTGAAGGAGACCATCAACACGATGGTGGACCAGCTGCGCTCCTTCGCCTCGGAAGTCACGCGCGTGGCGCGCGAGGTGGGCACCGAGGGCAAGCTGGGCGGCCAGGCCAATGTGCCGGGCGCCGGCGGCACGTGGAAGGACCTCACCGACAATGTGAACTCGATGGCCAGCAACCTGACTGGTCAGGTGCGCAACATCGCGGAAGTCTCCACCGCCATCGCGCGCGGCGACCTGTCGCGCAAGATCACCGTGGACGTGAAGGGCGAGATCCTGCAGCTGAAGGAGACCATCAACACGATGGTCGACCAGCTCAACAGCTTCGCGGCCGAGGTGACGCGCGTGGCGCGCGAGGTGGGCACCGAGGGCAAGCTGGGCGGCCAGGCCATCGTGCCCGGCGTGGCCGGCACCTGGAAGGACCTCACCGACAACGTGAACTCGATGGCCAGCAACCTGACTGGTCAGGTGCGCAACATCGCGGAAGTCTCCACCGCCATCGCGCGCGGCGACCTGTCGCGCAAGATCACCGTGGACGTGAAGGGCGAGATCCT
>Ga0335083_10006256_pt1 | contig 14948 bp, 14 predicted proteins | sample Lox_Sample_42_FD_206716 | JGI IMG/M metagenome (GOLD analysis project Ga0335083, IMG submission 206716) | Soil microbial communities from Loxahatchee National Wildlife Refuge, Florida, United States - Lox_Sample_4.2 | ecosystem: Environmental > Terrestrial > Soil > Wetlands | place: USA... | reverse complement strand
AAGTTGTTTCTACAACACCAATCCAGAATAAGCATTGGTAACCATCAATGGCAGAGATGCGTCGCCGACGCGTCCGGACCGCCCGGTGTATTCGGGCCACCGCATCGTGGGCGACACGGCGAGTCCTCCCTACCAGCGGCGCGGTGCGGAAACCGCACCCCGCCTTCAATGTGACCCGTTTGACAGATTCCATTTCTGGTTAATGGTGTGTCCGTCCCGTGAAAGCGGGGGTGTGATTATGAGAATTGCAGACAAACATTATGGTGTGTGGCCGGTGAAAGATGAGCCGGCCAGTTTTCAATTTGGACAAAGCGCGGGTGAAACGGCTCGCGAGGACGCTCGCCCAACCGAAATGGCGACCGATGAGGTGTTGCTGGACGCATATTCAAACGCCGTCGTCAACGCGGCAGATGCGGTCAGCCCGGCGGTGGTGAAGATTGACGTGCACAAACACGGCGGGCGAGCCGGCGGTCACGGAGGCGGTGGCAGCGGCTCCGGATTTATCATCACGCCGGACGGGTTCATCCTGACCAACAGCCACGTGGTTCACGGTGCGGACAAGATTGAAGTCACGCTGGCCGATGGCCGGCACCCCGACGCGCATCTCGTCGGCGCGGACCCGGACACGGACCTGGCGGTCATCCGGATTTATGCGCCGAACCTCAAACCGGTGCGGCTCGGCGATTCCAACCAGTTGCGGGTGGGCCAGTTGGCCATCGCCATCGGCAATCCGTACGGCTTCCAATACACCGTGACGGCGGGCGTGGTCAGCGCGCTGGGCCGGTCGTTCCGGTCCAGTTCGGGCCGGCTCATGGACAACATCATTCAGACCGACGCGGCGTTGAACCCGGGTAATTCCGGCGGTCCGCTCGTCAATTCGCGCGGCGAAGTCATAGGCGTAAATACGGCGGTGATTCTTCCGGCGCAGGGACTTTGTTTCGCCATCGCCATCAACACCGCCAAATATATCGCGGGCTGGCTCATCAAGGACGGCATCATCCGGCGCAGTTACATCGGGGTGGGCGGACAGACCGCGAAAATTCACCGGCGGCTGGTGCGGCATTTCCATCTGCCGAACGAGACCGGCATGCTGGTTATCGGCGTCGAGCCGGGCAGTCCAGCCAGCCGCGCCGGTTTGCGCGAGGGCGACCTGATTGTGGAATTCGATGGGCACGCGATTGCGGGCATTGACGACCTACACAAGCTGCTCACGGGCGGGCAGGTCGGCGTCCGCTCGCGGCTGGCCCTGCTGCGGAACACCGAAAAACTGGAATTGGAAATTGTACCGGAAGAATCGGCGTTGAAGTCAAACTAAGACGCCGATCCTCTCCGTTGCGGCCGGCACCACGCGCGGCAGGTGCCGGGCGCCTTCCCAGGCCACGATGGCGCGTTTGCGAATCCGGCCCCAGCGGTAATTGCCGATCACACCCGTCTGGCGAATCACGCGATGGCAGGGGATAAGGTAAGCGAGCGGGTTCTGTCCGACGGCCGTGCCCACGGCGCGGGCGGCGGTCGGCTGTCCCACGACCGCGGCCAGACGCCCATAACTGATGAACCGGCCGGGAGGAATTTCCAGCAACGCGCGCCAGACCCGCACTTGAAACGCCGTGCCCTTCACAAAAGCCCGCAGTACCGGGCGGGAATCCCGGTCCATCGAACGGGTGAAGATTCTTTCAACGATTCGAATGGCCGCGGAATCATATCGCCGCAGCCGTGCATTGGGCCAATCTTGCTCCAGTGCGGCCCAGGCCGCGTTTTCGCCGCCTTCTTCCACAAAGGACAAATGGCAGATGCCGCGAGGGCTTTCGCCGGCCAGACAGGTTCCGAAAGGACTTGCGGCGAAGCCCGCGACGATTGTCCATGGCGCACCACCGGCTTTCATCTCACCGGGCGACGCGGCTTCCATTTTGACGCACAAGTCGTGCAAACGGCCGGGTCCCGACAAACCGGCGTCCAGGGCGCACTCCAAAACGCTCGCGCCGTGGCGCAACGAATCCTTCACCTGCGCGAGCGTGAGGCATTGAAGAAAATCCTTGGGCGTCACCCCGGCCCAGTTGGCGAACAGACGGTGAAAGTGAAACGGACTCAACTCCGCCTGCCGGGCCAGCGCAGCCAGATCCGGCTGGTCGGTGTGATGTTCGTCCAAGTACCGGATTACACGGGCAATGCGTTCATAATCGTTCACGCCAACAGTTTGCCACGTCCAACCCGGCCTTCCACCCGATTCTTGCGGCTGTTTTGACCCGGTCCACCGGCTGGAAAAGTCGCTTGTGCAACCACTGATTCGAGCTTACAGAAGGTCATGATTCAGAAAGACTCTGCAATTGATCCGCGAGTCCGGATTGGCCACGTTCACCTGAAGGTGGCTGACCTCGACCGCGCACTGAAATTCTACCGCGACGTGCTGGGCTTTGAACTGACGCAGCGATTTGGTTCGCAAGCGGCCTTCATTTCGGCAGGCGGTTATCATCATCACGTCGGACTGAACACGTGGGAAAGCGCGGGGGGCGCGCCGCCGCCGCGGGGCACAACGGGCTTGTATCATCTGGCGATTCTGTACCCGACCCGCGCCCTGCTGGCGGAGGCCGTTCGGCGCGTGCTGGCGGCCGGCATCGAACTGGAGGGCGCGTCCGACCACGGCGTGAGCGAGGCGATTTATCTGCGCGACCCTGACGATAACGGGGTGGAGCTCTATTGGGATCGTCCGAAGGAACAGTGGCCGCGTTCGCCCGACGGCGGCGTGGCCATGTTCACACATCCGCTCGACCTGGACGGGTTGTTGAAAGAAGTACCGGCAGTTTGAATCCAGTAGTCGAAGCTGGCAGGGAGGGCGCGCTGCGCCGTCACCGCGCTGTTCAGGCGCGGAACCGATTTGCCGCAAGCGCGCTTTCGCCCTCTTCGTTCCGCCCGCTCGACGCGGGCGGTGACAGTACAGCGAGCTGTCCCTACCGCGCTTTTGCGGAAGCGACCCCGGCTTTCGGATTGAAGGTCGCGCCCGGACGCGTTATTGCGAAACTATTCTCCGGTCAGCCAGGATTTCCTGCTCCGCCGCGATGAGCGACTGGCGCATGGTCGGCGCGTCGGGTGCGTCGCGGAGCTGGTCGAGGATTTTGGTTTTCATCGCGATCAGACAGAGACGGGCCAGCGTGTGCAGGTGCAGCCGGTCGTCCTGGCAGCAGATCAGGAAAAACAGATACGTCGGCTGGCCATCGGGCGCGCCGAAATGGATTTCCTGGATCGGCCGCCCCACTACGATGAACGACGTTTCGAACAAATAAGGTTCATGCGACCGCGGATGCGGCAACGCAAACCCACCCGGCACGGCCGTGGAACACAAGTTTTCACGTGCCTCCAGGCTGGTCAGCAGGGATTTGGGATCGTTGAGCTGGCCGGTCTTTTCTGCGAGCGCCACGAGGCCGCGCAGGACAGAGGCCTTGGTTTTGGACGACATGGCCGAGGCGATGGCCCCAGCCTGAAGCATTTCCGGCAAAATGGCTTCCTGGGCCAGCATTTTCCGCGTGTGGCGGGTGGATTTCTGGTGGTAATCAGCCAGTCGCTGGCTGGAAAATCCGAGAATCCGTTGGGAAGCCCAGGCATCAATGTCGCGCTTGTGAAAGACGATGCGGTCGCCGCGCTTTTCAAACGGAATCTCGTGGTCCTTCACCCGCTGCTCAACGTCCCGGGGAGTGAGGTGCAAATACTCGGCGACCGCTTCAAGGTTGAGCATCTGGAAGGGCATAATGGATTCAAAATCGCCTACGGCTGGCGGTCGAAGAACGGGTTTTTCCCGGTGATACTCAACGGAATGCCGAGCGCCTGTTTGACCTTCGGCCCGAACCAGCCCAGGTCAAGGCACGCGCGGCCGATGGAGAACATCACGCGATTGTCCACGTGAAACCGGCCCGCCGCCTCCGCTGCCGACGCGGTGGCGATGCCGAGGTCAATCGAGTTGAACGCGCAGACGCCGTCGGCTTCCTCCAGCGCTTCACAGGAAGGCTTGCCGCAATAACCGCAATTCAAGCCGGCGGTGTTCGATTCCACGCCAATAACGACCACGGCCGGTGAATTCTCAATGTTACCGGCGTCACGCGCGACACTGGGACGATCTTCCTTCGTGGCGATTTCGCGCATTTTGACGACGAGCTTCCGCCGCGTCGCCTCGTCGTCGATCGCGATGGTTTTGATATTATCAATGCCGCGCGTTTTGGGCGCCGTTCGCGCCGCCGCGACCATCAGCGCGGCAACTTGCAGCGCCGCTGATTTTTCCAGTTCAATTGAAGTTTTCATGGAGGCAACCAAGAATACACCCGTCACCGGGGGAGACAATTTTTTTAACGTCTCCAGCGGCATTGATGAATGCGACCGGATTTCAGTTTCAGGATATGGGTGATGCACGCGGGCATTTCCCGGGCATGATGCGTAACGAAGATAAGACCGGCGCGGGTCTGGCCGATGAGCCGGTCCACCGTGGAGAGAATTGAGAAGCGATGCCCGGCATCCAGTCCCTGACACGGCTCGTCCAAAATCAGCAATCCCGGCCTTTTTACCACCGCCCGTGCCAGCAGAATCAGGCGCTGGTCGCCCAGCGACAGTTCTCCAAACGGGTCCCGGGCGCGGTCCGCCAACCCGAACCGGCGCAACCAGTCGCGGGCGGAGGCGCGTTGGCGGGACGCGCAAGGCTCGTACAGTCCAATGGTGTTGAAGAAACCCGAGCAGATGACGTCCAGGCACGACCAGTCCGGCGGATAATGCAGATGCAATTCCGGCGAGAGCCAACCGATTTGCCGGCGCAGGTGCCAGAGCGTCTGCGTGGTCTCGGGTTTCCGGCCAAAAAGCCGGAGGTCGAGCGCATAAGCCTGCGGGTTGTCGCCTTGGATCAAGCTCAACCAGGTGGTCTTGCCGGACCCATTCGGTCCCAGCAACGCCCAGTGCTCGCCCCGGCGCATCGTCCAGGTGATATCGTCGAGAATGCGCCGGCGTCCGAGCCGGACGGTGACGTGTTTGAATTCGATGAGAGGAACGTCGTGGCCTTTTGCCACACGACCCTTCGAAGCCGGGCCGTCTTCATGATACTTCGCCGCGCCGGGAAACGAGGAAGATGCCAATGCCTTCGCCCGCGGGTGTTGTAACATCGCGCGTTTGGTCCCTTGCGCGATAATCCGGTGATTGCGCGCGAGCAGCAGGTGGGTGGTCGGCAATGGCAGCTCATCGGGACGACTGGTGATAATCAGCACCGGCCAGCCACCGCGCATCAGCCGGTGGATGACCGTTTTCAGGCGTGTGCGCGTGGCCGCGTCAAGCCCGCCGAACGGATCGTCCAGAATCAAAACCCGCGGCGATTGCAACAAAGTGTGGACGAGGAGCACCTTGCGTTGTTCGCCGTTGGAAAGGGAAATCAGCCTGCGGCGGAGGAGTGGTTCAATACCCAACCAGCGGCTGAAGCGCCGGCGATTCTCGCGGAATCGGCGCGGGTCGCTCTTGCGGGCGCCAACTTCAAACGGGTTGATATCCTCCACACTGGCCTGCGAGAGGAACTGCGCCACTTTCTGCCGTCCTTCCGCGATGCCGCTGTGCCAGCGGGATTGGTAAAAGGAGCTTTCACTGGTGGCAAGCTCTCGTTGGACTTGCGGCGAAAGCAGGGCGATGGATTGTTCCGGAAATACATCTGCGGCGGCGGCATCGAAATGATATTGAATTTCCCCGCGAAGCAGCGGCACCCGGCCGCAAATTGCCAGGGCGAGCAGCGATTTGCCCGAGCCGTTGGGGCCCAGAACGGCCCATTGTTCGCCGCGCCGCCAGGTCCAACAAGTGTCCGCGAAAGCCGCCCGACCCCGGTCGTTCCCCCGGATGGCGATCTGGTCGAGGGTAAGCAGGCAGGCACTGGTTTTGGCCGCGGTTGATTTTGCCATGTGTCCGCTCAATCTAGCGCCAATAACGGTGGGAAACAATGTTGTCGTCGGTTGCGATTGAGCACGGCAGTTGAAGCCCGAAAAGACTGGCAATTTTCAAAAAAAAGGCGGAGAAGTATCGAAGGAACTCTTATGAACTACAAACTTCTCGGCAATTCCGGCTTGCGCGTCTCCGAACTATGCCTGGGGGCGATGACCTTCGGCGAGGATTGGGGTTGGGGCGCCAGCAAGGATGCATCCAAGGCCATGTTCGATGCTTTTGTGAGCGCGGGCGGCAATTTCATTGACACCGCCGACGGTTACACCGGCGGCACCAGTGAAAAATTTGTCGGCGAATTCATTCGCAGCGAACGGAAGCGTTTTGTCGTCGCCACCAAATTTTCCTTCAACCAGCGCCCCGGCGATCCGAACGCGGGCGGCAATCATCGCAAGAACATGGTGCAGGCGCTCGAAGGGAGTTTGAAACGGCTCGGCACGGATTACGTAGACCTTTACTGGATGCACGCCTGGGACGAGCTGATGCCGGTCGGGGAAGTCATGCGCGCGTTTGACGACCTGGTGCGCGCCGGCAAGGTGCTGTATATCGGGATTTCCGACGCGCCGGCGTGGTGGGTGGCGCGCGCCAACACGCTGGCCGAATTACGCGGGTGGACGCCGTTCGTCGGATTGCAAATCGAATACAATCTCATCGAGCGCACGCCGGAGCGCGAACTGCTGCCCATGGCCGAAGCGCTGGGACTCACGGTTACGCCGTGGTCGCCGCTGGCCAGCGGCTGGCTCACCGGCAAATACGCAGGCAAGGCAAAGGAAGAACGGCGCCTCGACAAAACACCACAATTCGCACGGCGCACCGAACGCAACGAGGCCATCGCCCGGACGGTGGTCAAAATTGCAAAAGCGGCCGGCAAATCCCCCGCGCAGGTCGCACTGAACTGGCTGTGCGCGCGGCGCAACACGATTCCCATTATTGGCGCGCGAAATCTTTCCCAATTGGCGGACAATTTGAACTGCGTCAAATGGTCGCTGAACGCCAGGCAACTCGCGCAGTTGAATGAAGTCAGCAAAATCGAGCCCGGTTTTCCGCGGGATTTTCTGGATCGCCCTTTCGTGCGCGATTTTTTGCACGGCGGCACGTTTGACCGGATTGAACGTTGGTGACGTGTCCTCAGGGCCGTGAAACAAACGGGTTGTCCTTGATGTAAAACCGGAGGTGGCGCTTGGCCCAATGTTGGGCGTAATCCACGCCCACACGCGGCCGTTTGACGGTGGTGAACGGTTCCGTTTTCGGCGGCGTGGTAAGGAAGAAATCGTCGCTGAGCAGGTCGTGGCCGTTGAGGCGCCGGTCTATGTGCATCGCCCGGCAAAGCAGCCCGGGACCGCTGGTCCGGTCATCGAGGTTTTTCACCGGTTCCAAGGCACGCAGCAACACGGCGGAAGCGTGGCCTTCGCGTTCCGTCACCACGTTCACGCAATGATACATGCCGTAAACAAAATACACATAAGCGTGGCCCGGGGGACCGAACATTACCCGGGTCCGCTCCGTCAGCCCGCGCGAGGAGTGCGCCGCGAGGTCGTGCGGGCCGAGATACGCCTCCACTTCCACGATTTTCCCGATGCGTTCCCGGCCGGATTCGACGCGAACCAGCAGTTTACCCAGCAATTCCCGCGCGACGACGGTTGTGTCCCGGTCATAAAACGAGCGTGGCAGCTTGTGCACGGCAGCATAATACCGATAGGGCGGCGTGGGGAAAACCCGAGATTGCCCAGGCGGTTAGGCTTGCCCCACAAGAGGTTGTGAAATAATGCTTGCCATTTTCCGGGAATATGCGACACTACGCGCGTCTGTTAGATAACTCAAAGCTTGCGAGGCATGGTAAATCTTCAAGTGAACCTGGTTCAGTGATGATTTGAAATCCGATTAACGGGAACGGTCTGGTCAAAGCAAAGTTCAGTCTAGGACAGTATAACATCACATGAGCAATAAATTGTTTGTCGGGAATCTCTCCTTCGACACCACGGAAAACGACCTGCAGGACGCCTTTGCGGCGCACGGCACGGTTACGGAAACAAACATCATGATGGATCGCACCACCAACCGCCCCCGCGGTTTTGGTTTTGTGACCATGAGCACGCCCGAGGAGGCGCAGAAGGCCATTGCCGCGCTGAACGGCGCGCAACTGGGCGGTCGCGCCCTCACGGTCAATGTCGCCCGCCCGCGCGAAGAGCGTCCGGGTGGCGGCGGCGGCCGCGGTCCGCGTCGCGAATTTCGAGGCGGCGGCGGCGGCGGCCGTGACCGCTACTAATCGCCATTGACGTTTCAAAACGGGGCCCGGCTAAAACCGGGTCCCGTTTTTCATTTTCTGTGCTATTCTGGGGCCATGAAAACAAAGGTTTTGGGGAACTCGGATCTGGCGATCACGCCCATCGGCTTCGGCGCGTGGGCCATCGGCGGCGATTGGGAATTCGGCTGGGGCGCGCAGGACGACGCGCAATCCATCGCGGCCATTCATCGCGCGCTCGAACGGGGCGTGAACTGGATTGATACCGCGGCCATATACGGGCTGGGTCATTCAGAGAAGGTGGTCGCCCGCGCCTTGCGTGAATGGAGAGGCGCGCGGCCCTATGTTTTCACCAAGTGCGGCATGTTGTGGAATGACAAGGCTGAGATCAGCTATTCGCTGCGGGCCGATTCCATTCGGCAAGAATGCGAGGCCAGCCTGCGCCGGCTCAAGGTGGAAGTGATTGATCTCTACCAGATCCATTGGACGGCGGATGATTTGAACGAGACGATGGAAGGCTGGAACGCGCTCGCCGGTCTGAAAAAGGAAGGCAAGGTACGCTGGATCGGTCTGTCGAACGCCACGGTCGAGGAGATGCAGAAACTGCAACCCATCGCCCGCATCGCGTCGCTGCAACCGCCATACTCGCTCATCCGGCGCGATGTGGAACCGGCACAACTGCCGTGGTGCCGGCGTGAAAAAGTAGGCGTGATTGTTTATTCACCGATGGCGTCGGGCCTGCTCACTGGCGCGATGACGCGCGAACGCATTGCGTCGCTGCCGAAAAATGACTGGCGCAACCGGAACGACCAGTTCAAGGAACCGAAATTGTCGGAGAATCTGAAAATGGTGGAACGGCTGCGATCCATCGGCGCGCGGCACAGCCGTTCACCGGGCGAAACCGCGATTGCCTGGACTTTGAACAATCCGGCGGTGACGGGCGCGATTGTCGGTGCACGGAACGCAAAGCAGGTGGACGGCATCATCGGTGCGTTGGATTTCCGGCTTTCGCCACAGGAAGTTGCGGAGTTGGAAGGGAAATAAAAACACCCACCGGAAGGCGGTTTTGCCATTTTTTAGTGGTGCCAGAGGAGGGAATTGAACCCCCGACCAAAGGCTTATGAGTCCTCTGCTCTACCCCTGAGCTACTCTGGCAACCGAAGGTAGTGTTACATTTTGCGGACAATTTGCGTGCTGTCAAACGGAGAATTGTTGGCGGCGTCAGACCAAATAAAAGTTCCAGCAGCCAGTCGCAGTCGATTTGTCCGCGGCCACGAACCCCCTCCCGCCGCGGGTCAGAAGAAACCATTTTCTCAAATGTCACAAAAGCCCGAATCAAAATAACTGATGGCAAAACCGGCTTGAAACAGGGGGTTTAACGATTTGAGTAATCCGCTTGACGTTTGGCGGGCCAGCCGATTAACTGGATGGCGTTAGGGCACATTCATGCTTGCGCAACTTAAAAGCCTCTTTTCCAATGATATTGGAATAGACTTGGGCACAGCAAATTCCCTGGTCTATGTGCGGGATCGCGGAATCGTCCTGCGCGAACCTTCTGTGGTGGCCATTCAGGCGGGTACAACTAATGTACTGGCGGTCGGTGAAGAAGCGAAACGAATGCTGGGCCGGACGCCCGGTAACATCGTGGCCATCCGCCCGATGAAAGACGGCGTGATTGCCGACTTCGAAATCACCGAGGCCATGCTCCGCCATTTCATCCAGAAAGTTCACCATCGCAAACTCATTGCGCCACGCGTCGTGGTGGCGGTGCCGTCGGGCATCACCGAAGTGGAAAAACGGGCAGTCAAGGATTCCGCCACTCACGCCGGAGCGCGTGAAGTGTATTTGATCGAACAGCCAATGGCCTCGGCCATTGGCGTCGGTTTGCCGGTGCATGAACCGGCGGGCAATATGATCGTGGATATCGGCGGCGGGACTTGCGAGATCGCAATCATCTCCCTGGCCGGCATCGTCTTCAGCCGCAGCCTGAGGGTGGGCGGAGACGAATTTGACGAAACGATCACCGCCCACATGAAACGTGCCTACAACATGATGATAGGTGAACGTACCGCGGAAGAAATCAAGATACGCATCGGCTCCGCATTTCCGTTGGAACAGGAATTGACCATGGATGTCAAAGGCCGCGACCTGAGTTCGGGCCTGCCCAAAACTTTGACCATCCGATCCGAGGAAATCCGCGAAGCCTTGCAGGAACCGCTTTCGAGCATTTTGGAGTCCATCCGCCTTACCTTGGAACGTTGTCCGCCCGAACTGGCCGCCGACCTTGTGGATCGCGGCCTGGTGATGGCCGGCGGCGGCTCCCTGTTGCGCGGCATAGACCGTCTCGTGGCCGAGGAAACCGGCTTGCCCGTGCACCTCGCGGATGATCCCATGAGCGCCGTCGCCGAAGGCACCGGTCGCGTCTTGCAGGAAATCGAATTCCTCAAGCGCGTCGCGACCAACGCCAAGTATTGATTGATTTTGTCCCGGGGTTCGCCTGCGGGCGGCTGGGTTGAATACAGCCGCGGAGCAGGATGCTTAAGAAAAAACATTATCTCGCGCTCGGTGTGGTAGTGCTGGCGGTGTTGCTGATTTTCAGCCTGCCGCAGCGCGCCACCAGCCGTCTTAAACTCGCCGTCAGCAGCATTTTCCTGCCCGTGTTTGGCCTGCTGAATACCGCGCAACAACTGCCCGTGGCCGCCGCCGACACCGTCATGCCCCGGAGCGCCCTGCTCAAGAAAGTCGGGGAGCTCGAGAATGAAAACCAGCAGCTGCGCATTCAGATGATGCAGGCCGCCGCCAACGCGCAGGAAAATGACCAGTTGCGCGTCCAGCTCGGCTGGCAGCGGCAGGCCCCCTGGAAACTCAAACTCGCCGCGGTCGTCATGCGCGACCCGGCCAACTGGTGGCGCACCGTGGAGATCGACCTGGGCAGCCGGGACGGCGTCCGGGAAAACCTGCCGGTCCTCACCCCCGACGGCCTGGTGGGACGCGTCCTTTCCGTCGGCCTGACGCGTTCACAGGTGGTTCTGTTGGGCGATCCCTATTGCCGCGTCTCGGCACTGGTGGAGAATCCGGCGCATGACATCGGCGTCATCAGCCCCGGTGGGCCCCTGGACACCTCGCTCGTCGCCTTGACTTATCTTTCCGGCAATGCCGTTTTGAAACCTGGACAGGATGTGGTCACCAGTGGTGAAGGGGGAGTTTATCCCAGGGGTATTCCCATCGGCCAGGTCGTGGATTCCCAGACGGTGGAATTCGGCCTTTATACCGAGGCCCGGGTGAAGCTTTCCGCAAACCTGGGGGCGCTGGACCAGGTCTGGGTGCTCTTTCCATGAATTTATTGAACCCCATCCTGATTCTGGCGGCCGCCTTTCTCGTGGTATTCGGGGAAGCGGCATTCCCCTTGCTGCGCCATTGGTTTGGAGCGCAGGTGGACTTGCTGCCCGGACTCATGGTGTACGCGGCGTTGAATGCGGATATCGTGACCGTCTCGCTGCTGGCCGCGCTGGGCGGACTGTGGTTTGACGCCCTGTCGGCGAATCCCCTCGGGGTCAGCGTCCTGCCGCTCTTCGCCATTGGATTCGTGATTCATGTGCAACGCGAATTGATCCTGCGCGAGCTGCCGTTCGCGCAATTCATCCTGGGCGCCGTGGCCAGCGCCCTGGCGCCGGTCCTGAGCGTGCTGTTGCTGCTCACCGGCGGCCGGGAACCGCTGCTGGGCTGGGGTTCGCTCTGGCAATGGCTGGTGATGACGGCCGGCGGCGCTGTCGCAACGCCCATTATGTTTGAATTTTTCAACTGGTGCCGTCTCTCACTCGGTTACCAGCTCCGAACCGAAACCAGCTTTCGCCTCGATCGCGAAATCCGGCGGGGAAAATTATAAAATGAAAAACGGAATACTGGAGTACCGGAATGTGGGAGTGGTGGAAGCACCGATTCATCCCGGGCGCCTTTTCCGTCACTCCAGGTTTCCATCACTCCATCATCCCGTTTCCGTCCGATGCTGATTTTTGATGAACTGAAAAAGAATGACCCGCAGCTCCGCCTCGTGGCGTTGGCGCTGGCCGGAGGTTTGTTCGTTTTGCTCGCCGGGTTATGGTGGGTGCAAATCGTCTCCGCCGGGGAATATGAGAGCCATCTGGAAACCCAGTCCTACCGCACCGTGCGCATTCCCGCCGTGCGCGGAAAAATTCTTGATCGCGATGGCCGCGTACTGGCGGAGAACCGCCCGCAGTACAATCTCGGGCTTTATCTCGACGATTTGCGAAAACAATTCGAGGCTGCCTATGCCCGATCGCTCACGCAGGCGCGCGCCTATCAGGTACAACGCCTCGCGGCGCAGGTGAAAATACTGGGGCATTCCTTGACCAAGGACGAACGGCGTAAATTCGCGCTCTCCCCCGAGGAACGTGAACAGCTTCGCGCCCAGGCGCGCTTCCAGGTGGCCAGCGAGGTGGTCCGGCAGGTGGGCGAACGCCTCGATCAACCGCTGGTACTTAATGAAGCGACCTTTGACCGCGCTTACGACGCCCGGCGCGCGTTGCCTTATCCGTTGTTAACCAATCTCGATACGGTGCAGATCGCTCGGTTTGAGGAGCAATACACGGGAACGTTGGGGGTCAACCTGGACATGCAACCGGTTCGGGTTTACCCGTACGGCACCACGGCCGGCCATCTGCTGGGATATTTGCAGCGCGACGACAGTTCCGAGCAGGGTGAAGACGCTTCGTTTTCTTATCGCCTGCCGGATTATCGCGGCGTGGTGGGCATTGAAGGCGGCTGCGACGCCCAGTTGCGCGGACGAGCGGGGGCGCAGGCCGTGCTCGTCAACAATCTCGGTTATCGCCAGTCCGTGACCATTCTGACTCCCTCGGAACCGGGTCACAACGTCGTGCTGACGCTGGACATGGATATCGAAGACGCGGCCGTGGAATCCCTTGCCCGCCGGCAGGGCGCCGACGCCCGGGCCGCCGTGGTAGTTATGGATGTGCGCACGGGTGACATCCTGGCGATGGTTTCGTCCCCGGCCATCAACCCGGATTATGCCGCCAACAATCCCACGTATTTGAGCGATCCCAAATTGCGCCCGCAAATCAACCGGGTCACGCAGGAAAACTACGCGCCCGGCTCCATCTTCAAACCCATCGTCGGTCTCGCGGCGCTCGAAGCCGGCCTGGATCCCAATGCCATGGTGAGTAATCCGGGTTACGTTTATGTGGGCCGACGACACATCACCGATTTGGCGCCCCCGGGTGAATATAATTTGCGGCGCGCGATCATTCACTCGAGCAACACTTATTTCATCACCGTCGGCCTGCGCGCGGGCATCGAGAACGTCATCCGCATGGGCGAGAAATTCCATTTCGGCGAGCGCACGGACCTCCCGACCCGGCAGGAAACGGCGGGCATCTTCCCGGCGTTGGACCAAGTGCAAAGCGCCGGCTGGCACGACGGTGATTCGGCGAATATTTGTTTCGGCCAGGGTCAAATGGCGGTGACCCCGTTACAAATGGCGGTGGCGTATGCGGCCATCGCCAACGGCGGCAAAGTGCTCTGGCCGCGGCTGGTTGACCGGATTGAACCCCAGGACCCAACCTCCAGCGAGGCGCCGACGGTCTTCCCGTCCGGTGTGGTACGCGGGGAATTGAATGTGCATCCGCGCAATTTAAGAATTCTGCGCGACGATATGCTCGCGGAGACCGAGGATCCCGAGGGCACCGGCTATCAGGCGAAAGTGCCGGGGCTGCGCATTTGCGGCAAGACCGGCACGGCGCAGGTGATGAACGAGCACAACCAGGAAATTGACCGCACGACCTGGTTTGCCTCGTTTGCGCCTTATGAGAATCCGCGCTACGCCGTCGTGGTGATGGTCGAAAGCGGCACCTATGGCGGCCCGACCTGCGCCCCGATTGCGCATGACATTTACACGGAAATTTTGAAGAAGACGAACGCGGCCACGCCCCGAATCCTGGCCCAGACAAACTGATGCCCGCCACCCTGCTCAACCAAGAACATCACGAACGGTTCGACCGGCTGCAACTGGTCGCGCTCGGAGGGCTGATGATCATCGGCACGCTGTTCGTGTACAGCGCCACGAAGGCCAATCCGGCCATGGCGGCGTTGCCGTGGTACGACCAAAGCTGGTTGCGGCAGATTGTGTGGTATGCGCTCGGGATGGGCGCGGGCGCAGCGCTGTGCCTGCTGGATTACCATACCCTGGCCCGCTGGTCGTTCGTCGCGTATTGGGCGACCATTTTCTTTCTCTTCATCGTCCTGATCCCGCATGTCGGCTCGATGCGTTTTGGCGCGCGACGCTGGATTGATCTCGGTCCGTTCCAATTTCAACCGTCCGAATTCGCCAAACTCGCGTTCATTCTCGCCCTGGCGCATTTCCTCAGCCGGCCGGCGGATGAATTGCGGCTGCCGGGGAATTTCTGGAAGGGCATCGGGCTGTTATTGCTGCCGTTTGCCCTGACCTTGAAAGAACCGGATTTGGGTTCGGCACTGGTGATGCTGCCGACGGGCCTGGTAATGATGTTCGTCGCCGGCACACCTAAAAGTTATTTGCTGAAACTGATCGGGGGGGTGGGTTTGCTGGCCGCCTTGTTTCTGGTGGACGTCCTTTTTGTGCCGCCGGGCTGGTGGCAGATATCCATGGAACCGTACCAGCGCGACCGGCTGCTGGTGTATTTTGGACGGGATTACACCGCTTTTGCTTCGCCGAACGCCACTGCTGCGGAGCGGCAACGCCTCCGGC
>Ga0335083_10006255_pt1 | contig 14948 bp, 8 predicted proteins | sample Lox_Sample_42_FD_206716 | JGI IMG/M metagenome (GOLD analysis project Ga0335083, IMG submission 206716) | Soil microbial communities from Loxahatchee National Wildlife Refuge, Florida, United States - Lox_Sample_4.2 | ecosystem: Environmental > Terrestrial > Soil > Wetlands | place: USA: Florida... | reverse complement strand
GGCAGCGTCGTCACCGGCAGGCTGCGCCGCACGCGCGCGAACATTTCGCCCGCTGTGATGCGCTCGCCGCCGCCCAGCGGAAAAATGCGGCCCGCCGCTTCGGGGTGATCCAGCGCGGCCACGACCGCCGCGGCAATGTCGTCCGCGTGCACCGGTTGGCGCAACCCACGACCCGCCGGCAGCGGAAACACCCGCAGTCGCATCGCACGCCGCGCGATCGGCGTGAGGCTCTTGTCCAGGCCCGCGCCATAGATCAGTGTCGGGCGGAAGATGGACCACAAGGCGCCCTGGCGCTCGCACACCGCGGCCAGCGCGTTTTCGCCATCACGCAGCGACTGGGAGAGCGCGCGTTCGGCAGGGACGTCCGAATCCTGCTTGGACTCCGCGCTCATCGAACTGGTGGCGATCACTCGCGTGCCCGGTGAAAGCGTCACGCTGGACAGCCATGTCGCAAACGAAAGCAGCGGACCGAAGCTGATGACGGCAAGCGGACGCCCGACATCGGGCACCTCGTCGGGCAACGTGCCCTGCATCCAGCTCAGGCCCGGCTGGGCCGGTCGGGGTTGGCGACTGAGTGCCATGACGGTTTCGCCACGGTCGCGCAGGCGCGGAAGGAGGAAGCGGCCTATCTGGCTGCTGGCGCCGAACACCAGGATGGTCATCGGTGAGCCTCAGCCGCCCGACTGCAGGCGGGCCATCAGCGTGGCCAGGCGCGGGTTGCCTGGTGCCAATTTGCGCGCGCTGTCCAGCGACTGCGCGGCGCCGCCGCGATCGCCGCTCTGCAGCTGCTGCTCGGCCTGATCCATCCAGGCACTGGCGAGCCGCTGGCGAAGTTCGTTCTGGCCCGTGCCACCGGGCGACAGGTCATTGAGATCGGCCAGGCGATTGGCGGCCGCGGAAAGATTGCCGCTCGCCAGTGCCTGGTTGAACTGGCCGATGGCAAGGTTGGGCAGGCTTTCCAGGCCACGGCGCGCCGCCTCGTTGTTGCCGTCCACCGCGAGCGCCTGCCGGTAGAGGTCATAGGCGCTCTCGCCCGGCGGAAGCATCAGCTTGCCCTGGTGCGCGGCACTGTCGGCGCGCTGGATGGTGCGGGCCAGCTCCGCGCTTTGCTGCGGGGTCAGCGCGGGATGCTGCAGGTTCTCGGCCTGGTCCTCGGCAATGTCGCTGGCTACCTGTGCCGCCGCCGAGGTCTTGCGCGTATCGCCCATGCGCGCGCGCGCCGCCGCCAACTCTGCCGAGCGTGGTGCCAGCGTCGCGGCCTGGTCCAGCAGCTGACGCGCATGCGCGGCATCGCCGCCATCGAGCGCGGCATTGGCCTGCACGATCAGCGCCTGCGCCACCTGGCCCAGTCCCGTCTTCGCGTCGGCATTGTTGGGGTCGACGGCCAGTGCGGCCTTGAAGCGCGACAACGCGGTGTCGTCGCCTTCGCCAACGATGCGTCCTGCCCGCAGCGCCTCCTGGCCCTGCTTCACCAGATCGTCCACCTGCCCATTGCTTTGCTGGTCGGCCTGAACCAATGCAGCGCGCAGCGACGGCAGCTCGCCGTAACTGGGCAGCAGTGCGGCGACCTTGTCCACCAGCGCGGACGCCGTTGCACGATCGCCGGCATCGAGCGCCTTGCGTGCCTGCCCGGCCAGCGCATCGGCCACTTTGTCCAGTCCGTGCAGCGCGACGGCGTTGGTGGGATCGGCCGCCAGCACCCGACGATAGAGCGCGCCCGCGCCATCCTCGCCATCGAGCTTGCCGGCATCCAGCGCCTGCTGTGCCTGTTCAACCAGATGATCGGCATGTACCGAACCGTTGCGCGCCGTCGCCAGGGCCTGGGTCAGGCGATCGACATCGCTGCCACCACCCAGCAGTTCGCGTGCTGCAGACGCGGCCTGATCCGCCTCATCCAGTTTGCCCGCCTGCAAGGCGGCGTCAGCACGTGCGACCTCGGCCTGCCCGACGCGACGCAGGCCATCGCGGGCACGATCGTTGTCAGGTTGCAGCGCCCGTGCGGCTTCGAACAGCTCGCGCGCACTGCTGCCGTCATTGCCGTCCAGACGTCCTTCCTGCAATGCGGTTTCGGCGCGGCCGAGCACGCCATCGAGTTCGGTGCTGGGCACGAGGCCGCGCAGGCGATCCTGCCCCAGCCACAACGCCGTGCAGACGCCGATCACCACCAGCAACGCGATCGGCACCAGCCAGCCGCGACGGCGAGGCCGGACGGCGTGCGGGCGCGACGTCGCCGCGCGGCGCATCTCCGGGTCCAGCGTGAACCTGGGCAGCCCGTCGTCGGCCGGCTGTTTCGGCGGCGGACCATCGAGATTGTCGAGGTTGCCCAGGGTGGGCTCGGTGCGGCCGGTCCCGTGGTCGTGCTGGTCTTTGCGTCCGTTCATGGGTATGGAGGATGGCCTCTAACGCAGGCAGCTTAGCATCGCGCCAGCCGCCGGCCCGTCTTCCGGCGAGCGACGTTCAGCCGGCGCTGACGCGGCGGGCGTCCACCACGTTGGGGAGTGCCACCAGGCGTGACAGCAGGGTGGAGAGTTGTTCGAAATCGCGCACGCGCAAGGTGAAACGCATCTCCACCTCGCCGGTGCGGCTGAACACGCGGCTGGACGAAGCAATGATGTGTGTGCCGGCGTTGCTGATCAGGCTGGTGACATCCTTCTGCAAGCCCTTGCGGTCGTAGCCGTGGAGCTCGATGTCGACTTCGTAGGCCTGCGCGGAAGCCTTGCCCCATTCCACGTCGATGACCCGGTCCGGGTCGCGCCGCGCCAGCCTCGCCAGGCTGATGCAGTCGGCGCGATGCACCGACACGCCACGCCCCTTGGTGACGAAACCGCGAACGGAGTCGCCGGGCAGCGGCTGGCAGCAGCGCGCCAGTGTGGTCAGCAGGTTGCCCACGCCTTCGATGCTCAGCGCACTGTGGTCGCGCGGTTGAGGTCGCGGCGGCGTGGCGGCCGTGGACGGCAATGCCGCGGGAGGCGCGGCCGCTTCCTGCAGCACGCGAGCGATCTGGCCCGGCGCGATCTCGCCCAGCGCCAGCGCCACCAGCAGTTCGTCGTGCGTCTTCAGATGGAAATGCGCGGGCAGCTTGCCGAGGTCGGCCTGCGGCAGTGCGAGCCGGCGGATTTCCTTTTCGAAGATCGTGCGGCCCGCCGCAAGGTTGGCATCGTGCGCGATGCGCCGGAACCACGCGCGCACCTTTTCCTTCGCGCGCGAGGTGTGCAGATAGCCATGGTGCGGCGACAGCCAGTCACGGCTGGGCTCGGCCACCTTGGCGGTCAGCACTTCCACGCGATCGCCACTGCTCGGCAGGAAGGTAAGCGGCACGATGCGGCCATTCACCTTGGCGCCGCGGCAGCGATGCCCGACCTCCGTGTGCACGTGATAGGCAAAATCGAGCACGGTGGCGCCATGCGGAAGATCGACCACCTCGCCCTTGGGCGTGAGCACGTAGACGCGATCTTCCAGCAGTTCGGTGTGCAGCTCCGCCGCCAGATCGCCCTCGCTGTCCGGACGCGGCTCCAGCAACCGGCGCATCCAGGCGATCTTCGCCTCGAACTCGCTGTCGCCCGTGCCGCCTTCCTTGTAACGCCAGTGCGCCGCCACGCCGAGCTCGTTGGTGCGATGCATCTCGTGCGTGCGGATTTGCACTTCCAGCGTCTTGCCGCGTGGCCCGATCACCGCCGTATGCAACGATCGGTAATCGTTGCCCTTGGGCCGGGCGATGTAATCGTCGAATTCACCGGGCAGGTGCGGCCACAGCGTATGCACCACGCCGAGCGCGCCATAGCAGTCGGCCACGCTGTCGACCAGCACGCGTACCGCGCGGATGTCGTAGAGATCGGAAAACTCCAGCGACTTGCGCTGCATCTTTTTCCAGATCGAATAGATGTGCTTCGGCCGACCCGCCAGTTCCGCGCGGATGCCGGCGGCCTCCAGCGCGAGATGCAACGCCTCCAGCGATTCGCGGATGAATTCCTCGCGATCGACCCGGCGCTCGTCCAGCAACTTGGCGATGCGCTTGTAAGTGTCTGGCTGCAGGTAGCGGAAGCTCAGGTCTTCGAGCTCCCACTTGAGCTGCCAGATGCCCAGGCGATTGGCCAGCGGTGCGTGGATATCGCGCGTGAGGCGCGCCAGCGGCTGCCGCTCGTCATCGGTCCACGTGCTGGCCGTGCGCATGTGCGCCAGCTGGCGCGCGAGCAGGATGAACACCACGCGCAGATCGCGGATGATCGCCAGCAACAGGCGACGAAGGCCTTCCGCACCGTGATCGGCGCCGTGCTGCGCATGCAGTGCCCACACCCGTTCGGCAGCAAGCTGCCCGCCGACGAGACGCTGAAGTTCTGCGGGCAGCGCCGATTCGTGTTTCGCCCACGACGCAGGATCGATGCGCGCCATTTCGAACCATAGCGCCGCGGCCTGCGTCTGCGCATCGCAGCCGAGCATGGCGAGCAGGTCCAGCACGTCGGTGCATTCCGCCTGATTCACCGGCAGCGGCGCGCACGCATCCAGCGCCTCGCCCAGCATGGGCGGGACGCTGCCAGCATGTTCGCGCCACGCGGCGAGGCCCGGGCGGGTGGAAAGGGCGGCTTGGACCATGGCGTCATTCTAGTCCACGCAGCCTTGTGCCCGCCCTTCGCATGAACCGGCGGTTCATGCCGTGTATGCTGCGCCAGCGATGTTTCCCCACCGTTCGAGGAGAGTCTCATGCGTCTGGCACGCCTGCTCCCGCTGTCGTTGAGTGTCGCCCTAGCCATCCCTGCCCTGGCCTTGGCGGCCGATCAGTACGTGCCGCTGCAACAACGCATGACGCCGGAAGAGTTCAAGGCAGCCGGCCTGGACAAGCTTTCCGCGGACGAACTGAAGAATCTCGACACCTGGCTCAGCGGCCACGGCAAGGTCGTCACCAAAATGGTCGACGCGGGCGGCAAGCCGGTCTTCTATCCCGACAGCGAGAAGCGCACGGCGGTGGAGGCCAAACTGAAGGGCTCGTTCGAGGGCTTCAGCGGCCACGGGCAATACGAGCTGGACAACGGCCAGACCTGGAAGCAGGCCGACGCGACCTCGCATGCCTGCCCGCAGATCGACAATCCCAAGGTCAAGATCAAGCCGTCCCTGTTCGGCAACTGGCTCATGTACGTCGAAGATTGCAACGACTCGGTGAGCGTCAAGCGCGTCCACTGACCCGTGCCGGCGCGGACCCTCAGCCCAGCGCCTCGAGTGCCCGCGTCAGCCGCTTTGCCGACACCGGTTCGGCCGTCTTCAGCTCCTGCGCGAACAGCGACACGCGCCACTCTTCGATCAACCAGCGCAACTCGTCGAGTCCCTCGGCACCCGCGGAACGGTGCTTGAGGTAGTCGCGCCAGAAGGGCAGCACCTGCAGCATGCGCTGCTGATCCTTGGCCGGGTCCTGGCGCAAGCGCTCGGCACGCAGGCGCATGGCCTTCAGGTAGCGCGGATAGTGCGCCAGCCTTGAATTGGGCAGTTCCCGCAGAAACCCTTGCGTGAGCAGTGCATCGAGCTGTTCGCGCAGGTCGTCGTAGCTGGCGCGTGCGAAACCCATCAGGGGGGGCTGCAACCAGGGCTTCATGTCGGCCTGTGCCTCGATGATCGGCTCGGCCAGCTTCAGGCGCTCGACAGCGGCACCGAACAGCTCACGCGACATCTGCGTATGCAGCCCCTGGAACGTGCCCGCCGTGCGCACGTTGAGATCATGGCGCCCGAGCAGGTCATTGAAGCCGCCTTCCACCAGATCCTCGCGCAGACCGTCGACGCCACCGAGCGGGGCATATTTCAACGCAAGCGGATTGGCGATCGGCAAGCGGCGACGCGCCTGCTTCATATCACTGGCAAGCGCGTTTCGCAGCAATCGCACCACGCCCTGCTCGTGCGCCTCGCGCGCTTCATCGCTGCGTTCGAACACGCGCAAGGCCACCGCGTCGCCCAGGTCCACCAATGCCGGGAACGCCATCAGGCCACCGGCTGAGCGCACTTGCGCAGGGATCTCCTCGAAATCCCAGCTGGCGATGTCTTCCCGCGTGAGTTCGATGTCGGTCTTGCGAGAGAACGCTTCGCGCGCCTGGCTCTCCCACTGCGCACGAATGGCGGCGAGATCGCGCCCCGTCGCAAGCGTCTTGCCGTTCTCGTCATGCAGGCGATAGCGCATGCGGAAATGCGCGGGCAGTTCCACCGCATCGAAATCCGCTGCCGCCACGTCCACGCCGGTGGCGCGCTTGAGGAATGCAGCGAGCGCCTTGTGCAGCGATTCGTCGCGCGGCGCTTCCGCTTCCGCGAAAGCGCGCGCGAAATCCGGTGCGGGAACAAAATTGCGGCGCAGCGCCTTGGGCAGGCCACGGATCAGCTCGGCGATCTTTTCCGCCAGCAGGCCAGGCACCAGCCATTCGCAACGCGCCGCCGGCAAGGCATTCAACATCGCCAGGGGCAGGTGCAAGGTCACGCCATCGGCGTCATCGCCGGGCACGAAGCGGTATTCGAGGCGATAACGCTGGGGTTGAATATCCAAAGTGGCAGGGAACGCGCGGGGATCGAGCCCGGCGCCGCCGCTCATCACATCGTCCAGCGACCAGCGCAGCGCCGCCTGTTCGGCGGGTCGTGCCTTGCGGTACCACGCATCGAGCGCACGACTGTCCGCGATGTCCTGCGGCAGCTTGCCTTCGAAGAAGCCGACCAGTTCGTCCTCGGAACGCAGCAGGCCTTCGCGGCGCTGCTTGGCCTCGATGCCACGCGCGTCCTCAAGCACGCGCTGGTTGGCGCGGATAAAGTCCGCGCGCGCATCGATGTCGCAACGGACCAGCGCCTCGCGCACGAAAATTTCGTGGGCCAGTGCCCCGTCCTGCTTCTGGAAGGTCACCGGACGCCGTTCGACCAGGGTCAGGCCGAACAGGCTGACCTGCTCGTACGCCACCACGTGGCCGCGCTTGCGCGACCAGTGTGGGTCGCGACACGCCGAACGCAGCAGGTGCGAGGCCTGCTGTTCGATCCATAGCGGTTCGACGCGGGCGCACGCCATGCCCCATACGCGACCACCGACATCGAGAATCTGCGCGGCGAAGATCCAGTTCGGTGGCACCTTCGACAGCGAGGAACCCGGGAACACCTGGAAGCGACGCTCGCGCGTGCTGCGGTAGATACCCTTTTCGTCCTTGTGGCCCACCTGCGTGGGCAGGCCCGCGAGCAGGCTGCGGTGGATGGCTTCGTACTGGCGAGCGACTTCGTCCTCGCTTCCCGCTGGGGACGTCGCATGGGTGAGCCCCCCATGCGGGTGCTCGCCGGAGAACTCCCTATCGCGTTTTTTCTCGACAGCAACCGCCTTGGACTTTGGAGCGCCTCGCGAGGTTGGACCCTTGCCCCCTTTGGGGAGCTCACCCCGCCCCTCTCCCGCAAGGGGAGAGGGAGTAACGGCATCGAGCTTCCAACCCAACTCCTGCACCACCAGCAACAGCTGTCGGTGCAGCTCGCGCCACTCGCGCATGCGCATGAAGCTCAAGAAATGGCGCGAACACCAGTCGCGGAGTTTCGATTGCGTGAGGTCCTCGTGCGCCTTGCCGTAGTCGCGCCACAGATTGAGCACGCCGACGAAATCGGACTTTGGATCGGCAAACGCCGCATGTGCCGCATCGGCCTGCTGGCGCGCGTCGGCCGGTCGCTCGCGCGGATCCTGGATGCTGAGGAAGGACACCACCGCCAGCACTTCACGAAGGCTGTGCAGCTTCTCCGCTTCCACCAGCATGCGCGCCAGCTGCACGTCGATCGGCAACCGGGCCACCAGGCGGCCGATCGGCGTGAGGTGGCGGGCATCGTCGATGGCCGAAATCTCTGCGAGGCGCCGGTAACCGTCCGCCACCACGCGCGGATCGGGCGCTTCGAGGAACGGGAATTCGTCCACCTCGCCCAACTGCAGCGACAACATGCGCAGGATCACGTTGGCCAGAGAAGAACGCAGCAGCTCCGGATCGGTATACGCCGCGCGGCTTTCGTAGTCGGCTTCGTCGTAGAGGCGATAACAGGTGCCCGGCCCCACGCGACCGCAACGGCCCTTGCGCTGGTCAGCGGCGGCGCGCGAAATCGGTTCCACATGCAGGCGTTCGAGCTGGCTGCGCTGGCTGTAGCGCTTGACGCGTGCCTGGCCAGAATCAATCACGTAACGGATGCGCGGCACCGTCAGCGAGGTTTCGGCCACGTTGGTGGCGAGCACCACGCGACGCTTGATGCCGGGCTTGAACACGCGATCCTGGTCGCCGGCGGAAAGACGCGCGTACAGCGGCAGCACTTCCGTTTCGCGGTACTGGCGGCGCGACAGCAACAGGTGCGCATCGCGGATCTCGCGCTCGCCCGGCAAAAAGATCAGCACGTCGCCGCGCGGGTCGTCGTGGGTGATCTCGTCCAGCACGGCGGCCACGTGCTCGACACCACCTTGCTGCAGATCGCCGGCTGCCGCTCCTGCGCGTCCTGCGCCCGCGGCACTCGGCCCTCCGTGGCCAGCGCGCTGCCCGCGCCGCGCAGCCACTTCGTCGACTGAGCGCCAGCGCACTTCCACCGGATAGGCACGCCCCTCCACCGACACGACGGGCGCGTTGCCGAAATGCTCGGCGAAGCGCTCGGTGTCGATGGTGGCCGAGGTGACGATGATCTTCAGCGACGGACGCTTCACCGCCAGCCGCTTGAGATAGCCCAGCAGGAAATCGATGTTGAGGCTGCGTTCGTGCGCCTCGTCGATGATGATGGTGTCGTAGCTACTCAGCCACGGATCACCCTGCGTTTCCGCCAGCAGGATGCCGTCGGTCATGAACTTGATCAGCGTGCGATCGGAAACCTGGTCGTTGAAACGCACCTGGAAACCCACCTGCTCGCCCAGCGGTGTAGCCAGCTCCTCGGCCACGCGGCGCGCCACCGAACGTGCCGCCAGGCGGCGTGGCTGGGTGCAGCCGATCATGCCCGCCTCGCCGCGCCCGGCGGCGAGGCACAGCTTGGGCAACTGGGTGGTCTTGCCCGAGCCGGTTTCGCCGGCGATCACCACGACCTGGTGCTTGCGGATCAGCTCGACAATCTCTTGGGCGCGCGCCGTGATGGGCAGCGATTCGTCCAGCGTGATGGCGGGCTTGGCCAGGACGCGAGCGTGGCGCTTTGCCGCGGAAGCCTCGACATCGGCGGCGAGCGCCGCCAGCTTCTTCTCGTCGAAGCGACGCGACAGCTCGCGCAAGCGGCCCTGCAGTCGGCCGTAGTCGCGGCTGGATACCGACTCGATCGCCTTGCGCAGTTCGCGCAGACGCGGATCGGTGGCGGAGGAAGGTGTGGTTGCCTGTGTCATCGGACCGCACATGATAGCTGGTGGCTATCAAAAGCATCGACAGGATTCATTTCCCCGCCCGCGGGCCCGTCACTAAGCTGGCCCCAGGTTTCATCCCTACCCTCGAAAGGAGCACACCATGGCCATCTCCATCGGCATCGCCAAGAAGGACCGGGAACAGATCGGCCAGCAACTATCCAAGCTGCTGGCGGACACTTATTCGCTCTACCTGAAGACCCACAGCTTCCACTGGAACATCACCGGCCCGCAATTCAACAGCCTGCACGCGATGTTCGAGACCCAGTACAACGAACTGTGGCTTGCCGCCGATGAAGTCGCCGAGCGCATCCGCACCCTGGACGTGTTCGCCCCGGGCTCCTACAGCCAGTTCGGCAAGCTCACCAGCATCAAGGAAGAAGCGGGCGTGCCCGACTGGAAGGACATGGTCGGGCAGCTGGTGGAAGGCCACGAGATCGCCGCGCACACGGCGCGCCAGGTCATCAAGGTGGCCGATGGCGCGGGTGACGAAGGCACCGCCGATATCGTCACCGGCCGACTGAAGGAGCATGAAAAGACGGCGTGGATGTTGCGGTCGCTGTTGAGGTAAGACCGTTTCCTTGAAAGCCTGTTGTCGACGGTGACCGGCAACCCCTCACCGTCATTCAGGCGCAGGCCAGAATCCAGAGCCTTGGACCTTGGCGGCGTCGCCAGGTCGTGGCATGTGGCTGCTGGATTCTGGCCTGCGCCAGAATGACGAGCGAAAAAGAACCACCGAAACGCGGAGTGTCGCGGTTAGCCGGCAAAGCTAAGGCCTCGCCTCCAGCACGATGTTGAACGGCGTCTCCGCCGCACGGCGGAAGCGCTGGAAACCGCCGCCGTCCACTACGACCTCGCGCAGCCTCTCCTCTCCCGCCTGCGCACCAAGGGCCGGACCGTGCCGCGCGAGCGATACCGGGACGCAGATCTGCGCGGACGCGCCGAAATACACGCGCCCTACGGGATTGAGGTTGTCCTTCACGCGATTGCCTGCAAACGGCTCCACGATCATGCAGTTGCCGTCGCCCTTCAGGGCAGACCTCGCGTGCTTCGCCGCACCGACCGGATCGCCCATGTCGTGCAGGCAGTCGAAGAAGGCGATCAGGTCGAAGTCCTTGCCCGCGTAGCTGGTGGCGTCGGCCACCTCGAAGGAGGCATTGCCGACGCCAGCAGCCTTCGCCCGTTCGCGCGCCACGTCGATCGATGGCCCGTGGTAGTCGTAGCCGACGAACTGGGACTCGGGAAACGACTGCGCCATGAGGATCGTGCTTGCACCGTGGCCGCAACCCACGTCCGCCGCGCGGCCACCGCTGCGCAACTTGTCGATCACGCCGTCCAGCGCGGGAAGCCAGGCGCCGATCAGGTTCGCGTTGTAGCCGGCGCGGAAGAAACGCTCGGTGCCCCGGAACAGGCAGGGATGATGTTCGCCCCACTCCATGCCCTGGCCGTTGCGGAAATGCTCCAGCGTGCGTTCCTTGGCATGGAACATCGCTTCGACGATCGCATAAGCGCCGGGTAAATCGACCGGGCCGCGTGGATCGGCCAGGCACAGGGCCTGCTCCTCGCTCAATCCATAGCGACCCGTGGCCTCGTCGTACTCCACGTAGCCGCCCGCTGCCTGGTTGCCCAGCCATTCGCGCACATAACGTTCATGGGTGCCGGTTCGTTCGGCCAGTTCGGCGGACGTCAGCCGTTCTGCCGCCAACGCCTTGTAGAAGCCCAGCTCGTCGCCGATCTGGATGAGGGTGGCGCTGACGGCCGCCCCAAGGTCGCCGACCGCTTGCCCAAGGAACGCGTGAAGTCTTTGTTCGTCGATAGCCATGGCAGAACTCCGCGACACCGCCTGCGAGGCAGTGGAGTAGGATGCGTCTTCCTGCATACGCCGCCGGCCACGCCGCTGCCTGTCCCATACCGGACAGCGCATAAGCACTAGGCCGGCCGCGGGAGTCCGTCATGCCGCGCCCGCCTCGACGCCCACCCGCAGGGGAATCGCGCGTGCCGGCGGCACGAGACGGTGAGCTGCGCGCCATGTCGCTGCAGCAGGTGCTCGACCAATGGCTGATCGGCGTGATCCTGGCCGATGCCCATGCCCATCCCAGTTATGTGAACCGCGTGGCGCGCGACCTGCTGGCGCGGCAGGACGGATTGATGGATAGCCCTACTGGCCTGGGCGCGGCCTCGACCACGGAAACTCGCCGCTTGCGGCACGCCATCGCCTTGATGGCCACCTCGGCCCAGGACGCGGATGCGGCGAACGGCGCGCCCTGTTACCTGAAGCTGCATCGCCGCGCCCGGCATGCTGCGCCGTTGCTGCTACGCCTGTCCCCGCTCGCCGGGCCGCCATGCGGCGTCGCGCTCTTCATCACGGCGCCTGAACATTTGCAGCCGGTTCCGCGCGAAGCGCTGGCCGTGGCGTTCGGCCTGACGCCGCGGGAGGCCGCGCTGGCCGGCATGCTCGCCGATGGCTACGACCTGCGCGAATGCGCCCGCATGCTCGCCATGGGCGAAGGGACCGCCCGCAACCACCTCAAGCACATCTTCGAAAAAACCGTCAAGCACAGCCAGGCCACGCTGGTCGCGACGCTGTGCAGAACCGCCGGATCGTGCGCGTGACGGCGCTCGATACGTCCGGCCTGACCTTGCGCTGACCACCTCGGCTCACGGTTGATTGAGCCCGATGCGCTCCCTAGTTAAGCTCTTGAGGCTTTTCGGCCTCGTGTGAGGCAGCCACGGGGATCGTTTTGAGCGCTCGATTGACCAACCACGACAGCCGGCATCCGCTGCTTGCAGCCATCCTGCTCGCCCTGATCGTGGCCGCCATGAACATCGGTCTGTGGTGGTGGAGCAACCTGCCACACGGCCCCGAGGACTGGAAAGGCCCGATCGGCGGTTTCGCGCTGTCCGCTTTCCAGCGCTACCAGAACCCGCTGAAGAACGATTTCCCCTCCGATGAGGAAATCGACAGCGACCTCAAGCTGCTCAAGCAATACACGCCGCGCATCCGCACCTATTCCACGCTGCAGAATCCGCAGGTGTATCGCCTGGCCGAGAAGGACGGCCTGCAGGTGATGGCCGGTGCGTGGATCGATCGACGCATGGAAAACAACGAGAAGGAAATCGAGACGCTGATCGCGCAGGCGCGTCGCTATCCCAACTCGATCAACCGGGTGATCGTCGGCAACGAGGTGCTGTTCCGCAACGACATCCCGCCCGAACAATTGATGACGTACGTGGACCGCGTGCGCGCGGCGCTGCATCAGCCGGTGTCGGTGGCCGAGCCGGTGCATCTGTGGATCAAGTATCCGGAGCTGGTCGACCACGTCGATTTCATCACGGTGCACTTGTTCCCTTACTGGAATGGCATTGATCGCAGCGGCGCCATCGGTGATGCGCTGGCAAGCTACGACACGCTCAAGCGCCTTTACCCGAACAAGCCGATCGTGATCGGCGAAATCGGCTGGCCGTCGAACGGCGACCGCTTCGAACATGCCGATCCTTCCGTATCCAACGAGGCGATCTTCCTGCGTCAGTGGTTCGTTGCTGCCAAGAAGCAGAACATCGACTACTACATCATGGAAGCGTTCGACCAGCCCTGGAAGGAAAAGCTCTCCGGTCGCACGGAAGCCTACTGGGGCATGTTCAACGCCGACCGTCAGTTGAAGTTCCCGTTCACCGGGCCGGTGACCGAAGACACCGCGTGGCCGTGGAAGGCGCTGGCCGCCAGCTTGCTGGCGCTGCTGCCGATGATCTGGTTCGCACGCCGCTACAGCCGCTTCAAGGTGATGGGTCGCCTGTTCTTCTGCGCGCTGATCCAGCTGGCCTGCGGCCTGATCGTGTGGTCGGCCACGCTGCCGTTCAATTTCTACCTGAGCTGGATCGACTGGACCATGCTGGTGCTGCTGTTCCCGGCCCAGATCGCCATCCTCGCCATCCTGCTCATCAACGGCTTCGAGTTCACCGAGGTGCTGTGGCGTCGCGGCTGGGTGCGTGAAGCCGGCCTGCTGCCGCCTGACCCGGTGGAGAAGCAGCCGTTCGTGTCGATCCACCTGGCCTGCTACAACGAGCCGCCGGAAATGGTGTTCGTCACGCTCGACTCGCTGGCCGCGTTGGACTACGAGAATTTCGAAGTCCTGGTGATCGACAACAACACCAAGGACCCGGCGATCTGGAAGCCGGTGCAGGAGTACTGCGAGAAGCTGGGCAGCAAGTTCCGCTTCTTCCACCTGGAACCGTGGCCGGGCTTCAAGGCCGGCGCACTCAACTTCGGCCTGAAGGAAACCGATCCGCGTGCCGACGTGGTGGCGGTGATCGACGCCGACTACGAAGTGCGCAACGACTGGCTCGCCAGCCTGACGGGCTACTTCCACGACCCGAAGGTGGCCGTGGTGCAGTGCCCGCAGGCGCACCGCGACTTCGAGCACAACCGCTTCCGCCGCATGACCGCGTGGGAATACGACGGCTTCTTCCGCATCGGCATGCACCATCGCAACGAGCGCAACGCCATCATCCAGCACGGCACCATGACCATGGTGCGCCGCTCGGCGCTGGAAGGCACCGGCGGCTGGTCCGAGTGGACCATCTGCGAGGACGCCGAGCTTGGCCTGCGCCTGATGCATGCCGGCTACGAGCTGGTCTACGTCGACGAGTTGATGGGCAAGGGCCTCACCCCGGCCGACTTCAAGGCGTACAAGAGCCAGCGTTATCGCTGGGCCTTCGGCGCGATGCAGATCCTCAAGGGTCGCTGGGACTGGATGACCAGGAAGGGCCCGCTTTCCGGCGGCCAGCGCTTCCACTTCCTCACCGGCTGGTTCAGCTGGTTCGCCGACGCCCTGCATCTCATCTTCACCATGATGGCGATCTTCTGGACCGCTGGCATGGTCGCGTTCCCGACCATCTTCAGCCTGCCGATGCAGCTGTTCCTGATTCCGGTGATCGGCTTCTTCTTCGCCAAGGCGATCTTCGGCATCGTGCTGTACCGCGCGCGCGTCCCCTGCAGCTGGTACGACACGCTGATGGCGTCGCTGGCCAGCATGGGGCTGTCGCACGCCATCGCGCGCGGCATCCTGCATGGCCTCACGCGCGAGAAGACCTCGTTCGTGGTAACCGCCAAGAGCCGCCGCCTGGGCGGCAGCAACTTCGCCGCGTTCGCGCCGGTGCGCGAAGAACTGCTGATGGCCATCGCCCTGCTCGGCTGCGTGATCGGCATGGGTATGCGCTTTGGCACGCAGTACGTCGAAGGCACGCTGTGGATGTTCATCCTCGCGGCGCAGTCGATTCCGTACGTGTCTGCCGTGGTGGGCGCGTGGATTGCGCACAAGGCGGGCGACAAGGCCGGTTGATCGCTGCATCTCGCGCGTCGTTCACGGGCGCGCGAGATCTATCGGCTAAGCTTGGGTCGCACGCGTCATCGATGCGTGCATAGCCGCCCTTCCAGGATGGAATCAGGACCGCATGCGACGACTCTGCCGCCTGATGCTGCTGCCGCTGCTGCTGGCCCCATGGCTGGCGCATGCAGGCGTGCAGCTGGTGGTGGAAGGCGTGGAGGACCCGCTCAGGCTCGCCGTCACATCAGGCGTGGATGTCTCGCAGTACGCCAATCGCGACGTCACCGAAG
>Ga0335083_10006253_pt1 | contig 14948 bp, 10 predicted proteins | sample Lox_Sample_42_FD_206716 | JGI IMG/M metagenome (GOLD analysis project Ga0335083, IMG submission 206716) | Soil microbial communities from Loxahatchee National Wildlife Refuge, Florida, United States - Lox_Sample_4.2 | ecosystem: Environmental > Terrestrial > Soil > Wetlands | place: USA... | reverse complement strand
CCGCGAGGCTGCGGCACTGATCGGAGCCGTGCGGCTCTCGAGCCTGATCGAGACCGAGCCGTGGGGGCCCGTCGAGCAGCCGCCGTTTCTGAACGCGGCCGCGGAGGTCGAGACGGCCCTTCCCGCCCAGATGTTCCTCGACCGGCTGCTCGCCGTCGAGCGGCGGCTGGGGCGCCTCCGCACGGGGAAGCGGTGGGGCCCGCGCACGATCGACCTCGACCTGCTCCTGTTCGGCGACGAGACGATCGACGAGCCCGGTCTGACCGTGCCCCATCCGTACCTGCTCGAACGAGCCTTTGCCCTTGAGCCCCTCCACGAGCTGGCCCCGACCCTCGAAATCCCCGGAAACGGCACGGTGGAGGAGGCCCTCGCAGGGTTACAATCCGGGTCGTGAGTCACCTCGACGAGCTCGACGAATTCGAGGCCGAGGCCGAGCTCCGCCTGAAGAAGGAATACGGGGCGGTCTTCGGGCTCTTCCGCTACTGCGTCCTCACCCAGGACGCGACCTATCTCTGCAACAAGCTCGACCTGCAGTACGTGCCGCAGCCGAGCTACCCCTTCTTCCACGTCCGCATGGAGGACGTCTGGGTGTGGGACAAGAACCGCCCGACCCGGATGATCCCGCGGGCTGAGGTCTACACCTCGAGCGACGTCACGATCGAGGAGCTCCGCGGCGAGGGCGACGAGCCGGTCCTGACCGCCGAGGCGCTGGCCAAGCGCATCGGCGAGGGCCGCAGCGAGATCGAAGACCTCTAGCCGTTCGCAACCCGTAGCTCGGTGCTCGCGACGAGGCCGCCGCGGACGCCCGAGCGCGTGGCGGAGCCCGACGTGCTCGAAGCTGTCGCCTCCTGACGGCGTACGATCCGTCGCCATGCTCCTCGCGATCGACGTCGGGAACACGCAAACGGTGTTCGGGCTCTTCCACGGCGAGCGCCTGACGGAGCAGTTCCGCGTCGGCACCGACCGCGCGCACACGGGCGACGAGCTGGCCGTGATGCTGCGCGCCTTCGTCGAGCTCGAGTCGCTCGAGGGCATCGTCCTGTCGTCGACCGTGCCCGCGCTGGTTCGCGAGTACGAGGCGTTCGCGGAGCGATGGGCCGGCGTCGATCTGCTCGTGCTCGGCCCGGGGGTCTCCACCGGCGTTCCGATCCGCTACGACGATCCGCGCGAGGTCGGGCCCGACCGGATCGCCAACTCGGTCGCCGCCCGCGAGCGCCACGGCGCGCCGGTGGTCGTGGTCGACTTCGGCACCTCGACGAACTTCGACATCGTCTCGTCCGCCGGGGAGTACGTCGGCGGCGTCATCGCCCCCGGGGTGGAGATCTCGATGGAGGCGCTCTTCGCGCGGGCCGCCCGGCTCGTCCGTGTCCCGCTGCAGGCGCCGGAGCACGTGATCGGGAAGACGACCACGCAGGGCTTGCAGTCCGGGATGGTCTACGGCTTCGCCGGCCAGGTCGACGGGATCGTCGATCGCATCCGCGGCGAGCTCGAGGCGCCCGAGGCGCCGGTCGTCGCGACGGGCGGCCTCGCCGACCTGATCGCCCCGCACACGCGAACGATCACGGCGGTCGACCCGGAGCTGACGCTCGAGGGGCTCCGCCTCGTCTGGATGCGCAACCGCCCGTAGACCCGGTGCCAGCCGTCAGCGGTTTGGGGTTCGTTTTGGCTTGCCTGCTGGCGTGGTCGGTGCCAGGCACCGATCCCCGCCCACTCATTGGTCTCCGGCTCGCGCCTTAAGCGTGTCGGTCGGCCGCGGGTTTTCCCCACCGGTCAACCGCCGCCGTACAGGGAGATCGGGAGCGAGTCGAGGACGACCTCGTCGGCCGGGTCCGGGAGGTCGCGCAGCAGCCGCTCGAGCGTGAGCCGCGCGCCCGGAGCCGCCGCGAAGAGGCGGCGCTCCACCTCCTCCAGCGACGGCAGCGTGACCAGCTCCTGCTTGAAGGGCCGCGGGAAGCGGCCGTGGCCGAGGTACCACCCGTAGAACTTCTTCAGGAAGCCGAAGGCGCGCTTCTCGCCCAGCTCGCGCACCGTCTCCCGCATGAAGAGGACGAGCTCCGCGACGACCTCCTCACGGGACGGCTCGGCGTCGTCGCCCATGATGTGCGCGAGCACCCACGGGTTGCCCTGGGCGGCGCGTCCGACCATGACTGCCGCCGCGCCGGTCGTCGCGAGCACCGACTGCGCCCGCGCTCGCGAGGTGATGTCGCCGGAGGCGATCACCGGGACGTCGACGAGCGACACGAGCTCGGCGGTGAGCGAGTGGTCGGCCGTTCCGGTGTACATCTGCCGCGCCGAGCGGGGGTGCAGCGTCAGGGACGACGCTCCGGCGGAGACGAGCCGCGGACCGACCTCGAGGCACGTCCGCGAGCCGTTGGCGACCCCGCGCCGCATCTTCACCGAGACCGGCAGCGACACCGCACCGGCGACCGCCTCGACGAGCCGGCACGCATGATCGGGGTCGTCGAGGAGCGACGCCCCGGCCCCCGTCTTGGTCACCTTCTTGACCGGGCAGCCGAAGTTGACGTCGACCAGGTCGGCCCCCGCGGCCTCGACCATCCGGGCCGCCTCGGCCATCGCCCCCGGGTCGGACCCGAAGATCTGGATGGCCAGCGGGCGCTCGTCCCGCCCGACCCGCAGGTAGCCCAGCGTCCGCTCGTTCCGGTGCTGGATCCCGGCCACCGAGACCATCTCCGAGCAGACCAGACCGGCCCCGAACCGGCGTCCCTGGCGGCGAAAGGCCTGCACGCTGACCCCTGCCATCGGGGCCAGGACCAGGCGCCCCGGGATCTCGACGGGGCCGATCCACCAGTGCTCCCGGAGGTCGATATTCACGGTTCGTGAATGGTAGCCCGGGCCATTTGCGCCTCTCCCGGCGTCATGGCTACCATTCGCGCCCGTTTTTCCGACGGGTCTGGAGGCCACTTGAAAGAAGTCATCCTTACTCCCGAGGGCTACGAGAAGCTGAAGGGGGAGATCGACTATCTCCGCGGCGAGCGACGCCGGGAGGTCGCCGAGCGCATTCGTGTCGCCCGCGAGTTCGGGGACATCGCCGAGAACGCCGAGTACGACGACGCCAAGAACGAGCAGGCGATGCTCGAGCACAAGATCGCCCAGCTCGAGGAGCGGCTGCTCTCGGCCCGGGTGATCACGAAGAAGGAGATCTCCAAGGACGCAGTCTCGGTCGGCTCGAAGGTGCGGCTGCGCGACATGCAGGCGAACAAGACGTTCGAGTACCACATCGTCGGCTCGACCGAGGCGAACCCGGCCGAGAACAAGCTGTCCAACGAGTCGCCGGTGGGGAAGGCGATCATCGGGCACAAGAAGGGCGACGTAGTCGAGGTCGCGGCACCGCGCGGCGCGCTCAAGTTCAAGATCCTCGAGATCAAGGCCGCCTGAGGCTTCACGCCCGAGCATGCACTAGGGTCGCCGGGCGTGGAGATCGTCCGGCTCGGGCCCGAGGGGTACGCCGCGGCGAGCGCGGTGCTCGCCCGTGCGTTCTTCGACGACCCGGCGTGGGTCTGGCTGATCCCCGAGCCCGACCGCCGCCGCCGTCTCCTGCAGCCGCTGTTTCGCGCCGGCTTCGACGTGACGGCAGCGGACGTCTGGGCGACCGCGGAGCAGGTTCGCGGCGCTGCGCGCTGGCTCCCGCCCGGCCGTCCGACCGTCCGCGTGGCGGCCACCCTGCGTGCGCTCGTCTCGACGCCGATTCGGCTCGGGCGTGCGACCGGTTCGTTCCTCGCGTACGGCCGCGCGGTCGAGGCGCTGCGCGCCGAGGCAGCAGGCGGTGCGCACTGGTACCTCGCGGGCATCGGCGTCGACCCCGATGCGCAGCGCCAGGGCATCGGTGGCGCACTGCTCGGGCCGGGCATCGAGGGTGGTGCGCGCCAGAGGCTCCCTGTCGTCCTGCTGACGAACAACGAGGCGAACCTCTCGTTCTACGCGGGGCACGGGTTCGAGGTCGTGCGCGAGAGTGAGACTCCGAAGGGCGGACCGCGCGCCTGGGCTATGGTCAAGCGCCCATGACGCAGCCGCCGAAGCGCTTCCCGGATCGCGACGAGATCGCGTCGGTTCGCGTCGAGGCCGAGCGGCTCGATCCGGGCGACGAGGCGCCCGAGGCGCGCCGGCTCGCGGGGCGCGTGCTCGCGCGCCGCGACATGGGCAAGCTCGTATTCCTCGACCTCGTCGACCGCTCGGGGCGCATCCAGCTGATCTGTCCGCTCGCCCGCACCGGCGAGGTCGACGTCCACCTCGGAGATGTGGTCGGCGTCACCGGCCACCCGACGAAGAGCCGGCGCGGGGAGGCGTCGCTGATCGTCGACGAGCTCGTGCTGCTCAGCCCGATCCGTGCGCCGCTCCCCGACACCTTCCATGGGCTGACCGACGTCGAGCAGCGCTACCGGCGGCGCTACCTGGATCTGCTGATGAACGAGGACGTTCGCGCCGACTTCATGCTGCGCGCGCGGATCGTCACCGCGGTTCGCCGCTTCCTCGACTCCGAGGGATTCATCGAGGTCGAGACGCCGGTGCTGCAGCCGCGCTACGGCGGCGGGTTCGCCGAGCCGTTCGTGACTCACTCCAACGTGCTCGACCAGGATCTCTACCTGCGGATCGCGACCGAGCTCTACCTGAAGCGGCTGATCGTGGGCGGTCTCGAGAAGGTCTACGAGCTCGGGAAGGACTTCCGCAACGAGGGCGTGAGCTACAAGCACAACCCCGAGTTCACGCAGCTCGAATGGTACGAGGCGTACGCCGACTACCGGGACACGATGAACCGGATGGAGCGGCTCGTCGAGTACGCCGCAACGGAGACGATCGGCACGACGCGCGTCACGTTCAAGGGGCACGACGTCGATCTCAAGGCGCCGTGGAAACGCGTCAGGCTCGTCGACCAGCTCGAGGCCGCCGGCCTCTGGACCCGCGACTTCGACGATCTGAAGGAGCGCCTGGGCTCGCGCGGTATCGAGGTGTCGCAGGACAGCACGTGGGCGCAGCTCGTCGACAAGGCGATCACCGCGTACGTCGAGCCGAGCCTGATCTCACCGACGATCCTCTATGACTACCCGATCGAGCTCTCGCCGTTCGCGCGGCTGACCGACGACGACCCCGGGATCACCGAGCGGTTCGAGTTCTACGTCGGCGGGATGGAGCTCGGGAACGCGTTCTCGGAGCTCAACGACGCGGCGGAGCAGGACGAGCGTTTCGCGATGCAGGCCGAGGAGGGCGCCGGCGGCAACGTCGAGGCCGAGCAGGGCGATCCGGACTACGTCGAGGCGCTCTCGTACGGGATGCCGCCCACCGGGGGGCTCGGCATCGGCATCGACCGGCTCGTGATGGTGCTCGCGCAGAAGGAGTCGATCCGCGACGTGATCCTCTTCCCGGCGCAGCGCGAGCGGCACTGACGTACGACGGCGAAATCCTGGCCTCGACCGCACACCCGGAGGGGCGAGTACGATGAGGCCCTCGGAAAGCCCACGATCCGACGGCGCTGCCGTAAGCAGGCGGCGGAAGAGAGGAATCTGAGTGTTCGAACGGTTCACCGAGCGTGCTCGCCAGGTCGTCGTACTCGCGCAGGACGAGGCGCGCGCGCTCAAGCACAACTACATCGGTACCGAGCACATCCTGCTCGGTCTGCTGCGCGAGGAAGAAGGTCTCGCGGCGCGTGTGCTCGAGTCGCTCGACATCACGGTGGAGGAGGTTCGCGCCCAGGTGGCCCGCATCGTCGGGCAGGGCGACGAGGTGACCACCGGCCAGATCCCGTTCACACCGCGGGCCAAGAAGGTCCTCGAGCTCGCGCTGCGCGAGGCGCTCTCGCTCGGGCACAACTACATCGGCACCGAGCACATCCTGCTCGGCCTCGTACGCGAGAACGAGGGCGTCGCGGCGAGGATCCTGCTCGACTTCGACGCGGACGCGGAGAAGATCCGCAACGAGATCATTCGCATGCTCTCCGGCCCCGGCCGCCGTCAGGGCGGCACGTCGGGCGCGACGAGCGAGAAGGGCAAGAGCTCGAAGCTGCTCGACCAGTTCGGCCGCAACCTGACCAAGCAGGCGTCCGAGGGCAAGCTCGACCCGGTTGTCGGCCGGCAGACGGAGATCGAGCGCGTGATGCAGATCCTGTCGCGCCGGACCAAGAACAACCCGGTGCTGATCGGCGAGCCGGGCGTCGGCAAGACCGCGGTCGTGGAGGGCCTCGCGTCGCGGATCTCGTCGGGTCAGGTGCCGGACCTGCTGAAGAACAAGCAGATCTACACCCTGGACCTGGCCGCGCTCGTGGCCGGCTCGAAGTACCGTGGCGAGTTCGAGGAGCGCCTGAAGAAGGTGATGAAGGAGATCACCCAGCGCGGCGACATCATCCTGTTCATCGACGAGCTGCACAACCTCGTCGGCGCGGGAGCCGCAGAGGGCGCGATCGACGCAGCGTCGATCCTGAAGCCGGCGCTCGCACGCGGCGAGCTGCAGACGATCGGCGCGACGACGCTGGACGAGTACCGCAAGTACCTCGAGCGCGACGCTGCGCTCGAGCGCCGCTTCCAGCAGATCCGCGTCGACGAGCCGTCGACCGACGACACCGTGCAGATCCTGCGCGGCCTGCGTGACCGCTACGAGGCGCACCATCGGTGCAAGATCACGGACGAGGCGCTCGATGCAGCGGCGACGCTGGCCGACCGCTACATCCAGGACCGCCATCTGCCGGACAAGGCGATCGACCTGATCGACGAGGCGGCTTCGCGGATGCGGATCAAGACGATGACTGCACCGCCGCGCTACCGCGAGCTCGAGGACGAGATCGAGAAGGTGCGCAAAGACAAGGAAGACTCGATCGAGAACCAGGAGTTCGAGAAGGCGGCGTCCCTGCGCGACAAGGAGCGCAAGCTCACGCAGAAGAAGCGGGAGCTGGAAGACCAGTGGCGCGACTCCGAGCAGACGGAGCAGCCTTCGATCGGCGAGGACGAGATCGCCGACATCGTCTCGATGTGGACGGGGATCCCCGTCTTCAAGCTGACCGAGGCGGAGTCGCAGCGGCTCGTCCGCATGGAGGAGGAGCTGCACAAGCGCGTGATCGGCCAGGATGCGGCGATCGTCGCGGTCTCGAAGTCGATCCGACGTGCCCGCGCCGGGATCAAGGACCCGAAGCGGCCGACCGGCTCGTTCATCTTCCTCGGCCCATCGGGCGTCGGGAAGACGGAGCTTGCGCGCACGCTGGCCGAGTTCCTGTTCGGCGACGAGGACGCGATGATCCAGATCGACATGTCGGAGTACATGGAGAAGCACGCCGTGTCCCGGCTGGTCGGATCGCCGCCCGGGTACATCGGCTACGACGAGGGCGGCCAGCTGACGGAGGCCGTGCGCCGGAAGCCGTACTCGGTCGTCCTGTTCGACGAGATCGAGAAGGCGCACCCGGACGTGTTCAACATCCTCCTGCAGATCCTGGAAGACGGGAAGCTGACGGACTCGCAGGGGCGCAAGGTCGACTTCCGGAACGTGATCGTGATCATGACCTCGAACATCGGCTCGGCATCGATCTCCAAGAACGTCTCGCTCGGGTTCACGCTCTCGAACGAGGAGGGGATCTCCTACGACGACATGAAGACGCGGGTGATGGGCGACCTGAAGAAGGTCTTCCGCCCCGAGCTTCTGAACCGCATCGACGAGATCATCGTGTTCCCGAAGCTGACGAAGGAGGAGATCCTCCAGATCGTCGATCTGCTGATGAACCGCCTGCGTGTGCAGATGGCGGAGCACGAGGTGACGATCGAGCTGACGGACGAGGCGAAGGACCTGCTCGTCGAGAAGGGCTGGGATCCGACGATGGGCGCCCGCCCGCTGCGGCGCGCGATCCAGCGCTACATCGAGGATCCGCTCGCCGACTTCGTGCTCGGGCGACAGCTCGAGCCGGGCTCGACGATCCTCGTTGCCCGCAAGAACGACGAGGAGGCGGACATCACGGTCGTTCCGCCGTCACCGCCCGAGGTGATCGGTGTCAGCGCCGCGCCGGACGCTCCGCCCGCGCCCGAGGACCTCACAGCAGACTGAGCCACGAAGGACCGGTGCCCGGCCCCTTAGGTGCCGGGCACCGGTCCTCGCTAGGCGGTCGCGGGAGAGAGCCGCTCGAGGTAGGCGCAGGGCCTGCCGTCGAACGGAAGCGGTGAGCGGCCGAGGCGCGACACGCGGAGCATCGCGTCCTCGAAGCCCTCGATCTCGACGATCTGGCCGAGGTACGGCGGCGCGCCTTCGCACTCGACCAGGCGGTAGGCGTCCCCGGCCGGGACGAAGGCGACGTAGGAGGTCGCTTCCTCGCCGGGCTCGTCGGCGGCGCCGGTGCGGAGGTGCCAGTCCGCGTCGGTGATCGCGAGCCCGAGGTTCTCGATCGAGCGCCGCAGCGTGCGGCCGCTCTCGAAGTACGCCTGCTCGGACGACGTCAGGCGGCGTGCGAGCTCGGCGAGGCCGTCGCGGATCGCCTGTCCGGTCGCCTCGGCGGCGGCGCCGTCCTGACCCTGCCGTTCGAGCAGATCGGAGATCTCCTGTTCGAGCTGCGTGCGGAGCGCGTCGAGCTCGGCCCGGCCGGCGCTCGTGGCGGCGACCTGCTCGATGCGCCGGTAGACGTCGTCGCGAAGACTCTCGAGCTCGGCGCGGCGCTCGGCATCGTGGCCGGCTGCGTGCTCCTCGACGGACAACCGGAGGTCGTCGACTCGGCCCGTGAGCGACTCGACCTCCGCGCGGCGGGCGGCGAGGCCATCGTCGGCGCGGCGCGCCTGGGCTCCGAGCTCGTTGCGGAGCGATTCGAGGTCGAGCTCGCCGACGGATGCGCCGAGCTCGTCGAGCCGCCGGCCGAGTGCCTCCGTCTCCTCGCGGCGGGCGGCGAGGGCGTCGTCGGCGCGGCGCGCCTGGGCTGCGACTTCGTTGCGGAGCGATTCGAGGTCGAGCTCGTCGACGGATGCGCCGAGCTCGTCCAGCCTCCGGCCGAGCGTCTCTGCCGCCTCGCGATGGGCGGCGGCCGTCTCGTGCACGCGGTGCGACTGCGCCGCGAGCTCTTCGCGGAGCGCGTCGAACGCCTCGCCGTTGGCATGGGTTGCGCCCGCGGCGCTCTCGTGCAGCTCGGCACGCAGCGAGTCGACGTCACGGCGCCATTCGGCGACCGCTGCGGTCAGCTCGTGGCGGAGCGTGTCGAGTACCTCGCCGTGGGCCGAGGAGCCGTCGGCGGCTGCGCGGAGGAGCTCCTCGCGCAGGCCGTCGAGCTCTGCGCGGCGCTCGGCCGCCTGCTGCGACGCGAGCTCGGAGAGGCGGTGATCGAGCTCCGCGACATGCGCCTGCAGCGGCTCGAGCGCGGCCGCGAGGTCGGGGCCCTCGGACACGGCTGCCTCGACGGCGTCGAGCCGCTCGCGAAACGCGGTCTTGTCGGCGCGGCGCTTCTCGACGAGCTCCTGGACCTTCCGCGCGTGCGACGACAGCTCTTCGCGGATCGCGTCGAGCGCAGCGCCATGCGCCGACGCGGTCTCGTTTGTGGAGTTCGCGAGCTCGTCGACCCGGTGGAGCGGCGCGAGCTCGTCGAGCCGCCGCCCGATCTGGTCGAGGCGGTGCGTCTGGTGCTCGAGCCCGTGACCGACCTCGTCGACGTGATGCGAGACCGACTCGAGGGTCTCGGAGCTCGCCGTGGCCGCGAGATCGCGCTCGAGGCGCTCGACGCGCCCGCGCAGGCGGTCGGAGAGCGCGCCGATCTCGGCCCGCAGTTCCTCCGTCGGCGCCGCGACCTCGTCGAGCCGCACCGCGAGCGCCGCGACGGCGTCACGCCACTCCTCGGACGACTGGGCCGTATCGATCTGGACGGCGAGCGCCGCGATTGCCTCGCGCCACTCGTCGCTGGGAGCCGGGATCGAGTCGAGCCGGTGGCGGAGCTCGCCGAGCTCGCCCCGGAGGGCGTCCGTCTGCTCGCGCGTCGTCGCGTCGACCAGGCTGTGCGACAGCTGGTCAACACGGGCCGCCAGGTCGTCGGCGGCGTTCGCGACAGCATCCAGGCGCTCGTCGAGGCGCCGGCCGTTGTCGTCGCCGGCGTCGATGCGGCCGTGTGCGTGGTCGAGCGCACCTCGCACCTCGGCTGCACCGAAGGCGAGCTCGTCGAGGCGGGCTGAGACGGAGCCGACGGCGTCGCGCCACTCGTCAGTGGGCTGCGGGAGGGACTCGAGCGCGGTACGAAGCCCGTCGAGGTCGTGGCGGAGCGCGTCGGTCTGGTCGCGGCTGGCGGCGTGGTCGACGGTGTCGCCGAGCTGCTGGAGGCGGGTTGAAAAGCTTTCGGAGAGGTGATCGACGCGGCGGGCGAGGCTGTTGACCTCGTCGGTGGGTGCAGGGAGGGCGTCGAGTGCGGCGCGGAGGTCGTCGAGCTCGCGGCGGAGCCGCTCCGCCTGCTCGCGGGTGGCGGCGGCGGCCAGCTGCTCGGTGACGTGCTGGAGGCGCGCGCTGACGTTGTCGTCGAGCGTGGTGAGCCGGCCGGTGAGCTCGTCGATGTCGCCGTCGGGGGCGGGAAGGGCGGCGATGGTGTCGCTGAGCTGCTGGAGGCGGGTTGAGAAGCTTTCGGAGAGGTGATCGACGCGGCGAGCGAGGCTGTTGACCTCGTCGGTGGGTGCAGGGAGGGCGTCGAGTGCGGCGCGAAGGTCGTCGAGCTCGCGGCGGAGCCGGTCGGCCTGGTCGCGGGTCGCGGCCATCGCGAGCTGGTCGCTGACGTGCTGGAGGCGCGCGCTGACGTTGTGGTCGAGCGTCGTGAGCCGGCCGCTGAGCTCGTCGACGTCGCCGCCGGGGGCAGGAAGGGCGTCGAGCGCGGCACGCAGCTCATCGAGGTCGTGGCGGAGCGCGTCGGTCTGGTCGCGTCCGGCGGCGGTGGTGACGGTCTCGCTCACCTGATCGAGTCGGACCGAGAGCTCGCCGAGGCTCTCGAGACGCTGGGCGAGCTCGTTGACCTGCGCGTCGAGCCGGCGCTCTGCCTCCCGCTCGTCCTCGAGCTGCGCGGCCAGCCGCTCGAGCTCGGTCCGGGACTCGCCCGAGCCGTCGGCCAGCGCGTCGAGCCGCCCCCCGAGCTGGGAGACGGCATCGCGCCACTCGTCGGTGGGCGTCGGCAGGGCGTCGACCCGCGCGGCGAGCGCATCGAGCTCCGCGCGCAGCCCGTTGACGTTCTCGTCGGCCGGAGGCTCGCTCCGGGCATCGTCGGCCGGGGGTTTCGGCGGCTCCCACATTTCGACCGGCTCGACCGGCTCGCGGGCTTCGTGCTCCGGGACGTGGCCGGTGAGGGCGTCGGAGACGACCCGCAGCGACGGCCTCGTCAGGCCGGGGGTCTCCTGCTTCGGCTCTTCGAAGCTCGCCGCCTGGTCCTCCAGCGCATCCCACAGCCGCAGGCGCGACAGCTTGCCCTGGGAGACGAGGATCTCGCCGAGCTTCCGTCCGCTCAGCTTCTGCTCCTCGAGGGCGTCCACGAGCTGGCTGCTCGAGATGAAGCCCTTCTCGACGAAGATCTCGCCGATCGGCCGCTTCGGCGGCTCCGGCGGCGCGGAAGGCGGAGCCTGATCGACGCGGCCCCACTCGTCCAGCATGCGGGCGAGCTCGCGCACGGCGGCGTTGGCCTCGCTGTCCTCGGGCGCGCCGAGCGACTGGTTCTCGGCCCGCTGGGCGGTGAGCGCGCTCTCGAGATCGGCGCGCGTCACGCCGAATTGCGACATCAGGATCTGGCCCAGCCGTGCGCCGGTCGTCTGCTGCTCGTCGAGCGCAAGCTCGAGCTGTGCCTCGGTGATCAGCCCTTTCTCGACGAGGAGGGTCCCGATCAGCCGGGACGAGATTGCCGATGCGTCCACAGCTCCCGTATCGGCAATCCCTCGGTTGAGCTATAGCCCCTCAGCCCGGGGGGAGCTGCCACTCCTCCTGGCGCAGGAGCGGCACGACGGCGCCCGTCCGCGTGATCGCATCGACCGACACCTCGGGGCCGCCGATCATGAAGTCCGTGTGCACCGACGAGACGTTGACGCCGTCCATCAGGCCGCCCTCGACGGCCTCCGCGTACGCATCGCCGAAAGCGAGGTGGCAGGTCGCGTTCTCGTCGTACAGCGTCTCGTAGAACGTCAGTCCCGTCCGGCCGACCCGGGACTCGCCGTCGACGAGGGCGAGCTCGCCCAGCGCGCCGGCATTCTCGTCGCTCTCCAGCTGCCCGCGGATCACCTCGGCGCCGTGGTCGGCGTCGACCTCGATGATGCGGCCGCCGCTGAACCGCAGCCGGAGCCCCATGACGATCGCGCCGTCCACCGACAACGGCCTCGTCGAGGTGACGACCCCCTCGGTCCGGCGGGCATCGGGTGTCGTGTAGACCTCCTCCGTCGGCATGTTCGCGACGTAGACGATGTCGTCGACCGTCTTGGTTGCGACTCCGAGCCACCGCGACTGCGGCAGCAGGCCGACCGTGAGGTCGGTGCCGGGCCCGTGGAACCGGACCGCGTCGACGGAGAGCTCGTTCAGCGCGGCCGCCCGGCGGTCGAGCCGGGTCATGTGCTCGCGCCACGCGGCGACGGGGTCCGCTTCGTCGAGCCGCACGCAGTGCGCGACGACGTCCCAGAGCCGCTCGACGTCCGGCTCGCCGAACACCTGGGTCGCCCAGCCCTCGTTGGGGACGCCGGCGACGGTCCAGTTGCAGAGCCGCTCCGTGACCTGGCGCGACGACTCCTTCGACAGCTCGAGCGTTCTCGCCTTGCCGACGCGCTCGCCGGGGAGGTCGGCGAGCAGCTTCGGCTCGGCGTCGCCGACGAGCGCGACGACGGCGGCGTGCTCCTCGCCGAACGCCCGCTCGCGGGTGAGGAGCCAGGGCGGCGTCCACGACAGGACGTCGTCCGGTGCGGTGGATTCCACCAACGCGCGGCGGATGTGCGAGTCGACGTAGCGGACGTCGACGTAGCGCGCGCCCGCACGGTAGGCCGACCGCGCGACCTCCCGCACGAACGGGGCGTGCTCGAGGCCCGCTAGAACGTCGACCAGCTGGCCCGGCTGGACGTTCGCACCGGCGCGGACGACCAGCTCGGCATATCGCTCCTCGCGCGGAGTCGTCACTCGGGCAGCTGCCAGACGTCGTCTCGCAGCAGCGGCACGACGCGTCCTTCGCGGGTCACCCCGTCGACGTCGACGGCCGGGCCGCCGATCATGAAATCGGTGTGTGTCTTCGAGACGTTGATCCCCTCGTGCGGCTCCGTGCCTTCGTGCCCGGCGAACACCGCCGCACCGTACGCGATGTGGCAGGTCGCGTTCTCGTCGAACAGCGTGTTGAAGTAGACGAGGCCCGACTGCCCGACGCGGGACGTGCCGTCGACGAGCGCCACCTCGCCGAGTCGCGCGGCGTTCTCGTCGACGCCGACGTCCGCACGGATCAGCTCGGCGCCGTGCTTCGCCTGCACGTCGACGATCCGGCCGCCCTCGAAGGTCACCTGGAGCCCTTCGACCACGTCGCCCCCAACGGCGAGCGGCTTGGTCGACGTGACCACGCCTTCGGCGCGGCGCGCGTCGGGCGTCGTGAAGACCTCTTCCGTCGGCATGTTCGCGACGTACGGGTGCCCGTCGACCGTCCTGAAGAGCGCCGACCCGAAGTGCGAGCGTTCGAGCAGTCCGATCTCGAGGTCGGTGCCCGGACCGCGGTAGGTCAGGCGGTCAAGCCCGAGTGCGTTCAACGCGGCGCCGCGGCGCTCGAGGCGGTCCATGTGCTCGCGCCAGGCGGCGACGGGGTCGTCCTCGTCGAGGCGCGTGCAGAAGCCGATCGCCTCCCAGAGCCGCTCGACGTCCGGCTTGCCGAAGACCTGGTTCGCCCAGCCCTCGTTCGGGAAGGCCACGCCCGTCCAGTTGCACGTGCTCGCGCTCACGATCTCCAGGTGCCGCTTTCGCAGCTCGATCGGCTTCGCCCGGCCGACGCGCTCCGGATCGAGGTCGGCGAGCAGCCGGGGCTCGGGGTCGCCCGTGGTCGCGATCATCGCGTTGCCCGCCATCGCCTCGACGCGCTCGATCTGCCACGGCGGGGAATAGTCGAGCGTCTCGTCGGGGCCGAGCTCGATCATGGCGCGCCGCACGTGCGGGTCGCCGTACTGGACGTCGACGTACCGCGCGCCGGCGGCATACGACTGCCGTGCGAGCGCGCGTGCGAGCGGTGCGTGCGCGACGTGGCTGGAGATGAGCACGTTCTGCCCGGCACGGACGTTCGAGCCGACGCGCACCGCGACCGAGGCGTACCGCTCGAGACCGGCTAGTTCGTCAACTGCCAGATGTCCTCCCGCAGGATCGGAACCGTCCGCCCGTCGCGCGTGATCCCGTCGACGTCGACCTCGGGGCCTCCGATCATGAAGTCGGTGTGGATGCTCGAGACGTTCGCTCCCCGGGCGCGAAGCTCGTCCGGCTCGAGCCCTTCGAGCTCGTCGGCGCCGAACAGCACCGCCGTCCCGTACGCGATGTGACAGGCGGCGTTCTCGTCGAACAGCGTGTTGGAGAACGTCAGGCCGGTCTGCCCGACGCGTGAGGTGCCGTCGACGAGCGCGACCTCCCCGAGCCGGTTGGCGAACTCGTCGAACGCCATCTGGCTGCGGACGGCGTCGGCGCCGCTGCTCGCGCGGACGTCCGTGACCAGGCCGTCCTCGAACGTCATCTCGAGATCGTGGACGACCGTCCCGCCGAGATCGAGCGGTCGTGTCGAGCGGACGCACCCCGCGGTGCGCCGCCAGTCGGGAGCGGTGAAGACCTCTTCCGTCGGCATGTTCGGGATGTGGTCGACACCGGTCACCGTGGTCGTCCCGCCGCCCGTCCACCGGACGCCGGGAAGCAGACCGACGGTCAGGTCGGTGCCGGGGCCGCTGAAGTGCAGGCGGTCGAGATCGAGCTCGTCGAGCCGGCGGCTGCGCTCGCGGAGGCTCGCGACGTGCCGGTGCCAGGCGGCGACCGGGTCGGGC
>Ga0335083_10006251_pt1 | contig 14950 bp, 12 predicted proteins | sample Lox_Sample_42_FD_206716 | JGI IMG/M metagenome (GOLD analysis project Ga0335083, IMG submission 206716) | Soil microbial communities from Loxahatchee National Wildlife Refuge, Florida, United States - Lox_Sample_4.2 | ecosystem: Environmental > Terrestrial > Soil > Wetlands | place: USA... | reverse complement strand
CTATCTCCCGCCGAGACGGCCGAGACGGCCGAAATCGCCTGAGTCATGAGGCCGCCCCTTCCGACCCGCCCGCCTGAATCGCCGCCCGCTGCACCTCGGCGGCGTTCACAGCCGTCAGCGCGTCGTTGTCCCGTTCGCCGGTCCGGATCCGGATCACCTGGTTCAGAGGCTGAACGAAAATCTTCCCGTCCCCCACCTCGCCGGTCCGGGCGGACGACAGAATCGCCGCGATGGTGGGCTCGACGAACGGCTCCGAGCACGCCATCTCGATCCGGATCTTCTCGTGGAACTCCATCACCACCGTGGAGCCGCGGTACTGGCTCACGATCTCGTGCTCGCCGCCGTGGCCGGAGACGCGGCTGAGGGTGATGCCGGTGACGCCGGCGCGGAACAGGGCGGCCTTGACCTCGGGCAGCCGTTCGGGGCGGACGATGGCGGTGATGAGCTTCATGGCGTGGACGGACCTCCCAGGTTGCAAACGAAAAGCCCGCCTCCGGAGGGAAGCGGGCCGCTGAAGTGCCGGTTGGAGCCTGACGTCACCGGTTTCCGCCGCTCCCCTGTGGGGGTGCGTCGTGCGAATTGGAAACGCGGGCGTTCAAGCGGCGGATGCGCATGAGCTTCGGTAAGAAAGGGCCTACATTGGGTGACGTCAAGATCACTCCAAGTCACCCGCTGCGATGATCCGGGAGAGATCCGCCACCAGCCGGTAAGCGTCTTCGTCCTTCTGGATCCCGCCGGTCAGGACGACCAGCACGTACCGCCGGTGATTCGGCAGCTCCACGATGGCGGCATCGTGGTAGACCACGCTCCCGATCCAGCCGGTCTTGTGGAAGACCTTGGCCCCCGCCGGAAGCCCCGCGGGAATGCCTTCCGTGAAGTGCTGCCGCGAGAGAATCGCCAGCATCGAGTCGCACGCCGCCGGACTGGCCGCGCGGTCCTGCGCAATGGCGGTGAGCAGGACGGCCAGGTCCCGTGCCGTCGTCGTATTGTTGCGGCCGGCGTGATAGGCCTTGTCGTCCTCGACGCCCCGCAACACCAGAATCGAGTCGGCCCCCAGCGCGTGCGCCGTGGCGTTGGCGCGGTCCGCGCCGATCCGCTCGATCAGCACGTCGGTGGCCAGGTTGCTCGACACCGTCTCCATCAGCTCCAGCAGGTGCCGCACCGTGGTCCGGCGCCCCACCAGCTCGTAGAGCGAGCTGTCGGAATCGTCCGACTTGTCCACCGTGAACGGCGACCCGTCCACGATGGACGGGAAGGTGTCGTGCACCAGCAACGAATCGTCGAGCGAGATCCGCCCGCCGTCCCGGTCCCGGAACAGCTGGATCATCACCGGCAACTTCATGGTACTGGCGGCGTGGAACCGGCGCCCGCCGTCGATCGACAGCGTGTCCCCGGTCCCCAGGTCCCGGAAATACAAGCCGACCCCCGTTGCGGCGGTCGCGTGAATCCGGGCCTCCAACCGGGACCGTACGGCGGGGGACACCTGCGCGTGCGCGCCGGATGCGAAAAGCGACAGGCCGAGAAGGGCTCCCAGGCGGTGCATCGGGCTAGTATAACCCTGACCCCTGACCCCCGACACCCGATCCCTTAGATTTTCTCCCGTGAGCGAATTCGTCTTCGGCACCAACAACGCCGCGTTCGTGCAGGTGATGTACGAGCAGTTCCTCCGCGACCCCGCCTCCGTCGGCGAGGAGTGGCGGGCGCTGTTCGACAACGGACACCTGGCGGAGCTCCCGGTCATTCAGACCAACCGGGCGGAGATCGTCAACCGGGAGCCGGGAGCCGTCGCTCCCGCCCCACCGGAGTCGACGGCTCCCGGCTCCCGGCTCCCCGCCGGCGCCGTTCCCATGACCGGCCCCGCGGCCCGCCTCGTCCAGAACATGACGGAATCCCTCTCCGTCCCGACCGCCACCAGCTTCCGCGACGTCGCGGTCGACGTCCTGGACGCCCGGCGGAAGACCCTCAACACGCAGCTGGCGCCGAAGAACAAGAAAGTCTCGTTCACGCACTTGATCGGCTGGGCCATCGTCCAGGCCGCCCGGGAATTCCCGGTGATGACCCACTCGTTCCACGAGTACGAAGGCAAGCCGCACCGCGTCGATCCTCAGAGCGTGAGCCTGGGCCTCGCCGTGGACGTCGAAAAGAAGGACGGGACCCGCGCCCTGGTGGTCCCCGTCATCAAGCACGCCGAGGGGATGGACTTCGCCGCCTTCTACGCCACGTACGAGGCGCTGGTGGAGAAGGCCCGCACCAACAAGCTCCTCCCCGACGATTTCGCGGGCGGATCCATCACGCTGACCAACCCCGGCACCATCGGCACCGTCGCCTCGGTGCCCCGCCTGATGAAGGGCCAGGGCTCCATCATCGCCACCGGCGCCATCCGCTCCGTCGGCCCCGCCAAGGTGATGACGATCACGAGCACCTACGACCACCGGGTGATCCAGGGCGCGGAGTCGGGGATGTTCCTGCGACTGCTCGACTCCCTGCTCCAGGGAGAGGAAGACTTCTACGGCAAGGTCGCGGGGACTCTGGAAGCCATCGCGAGCCGAGAGCCGGGAGCCGTCGTGCCGGAAGCCGTCGCCTCGGTTGCACCGGAGCATACGGCTCCCGGCGTACGGCTCCCGGCCGCAGCGGCTTCCGCCTCGACGCCGTCCTCCGACGATCTCCGCCACGTCGCCGCCGCGATGTCGCTCGTCAAGGCCTACCGGAACTTCGGCCACCTCGCCGCGCACCTCGACCCGCTCGGCTCCGCGCCGCGGGGGGATCCGGCGCTCGATCCGGGCCCGCTGGGACTCACGCCGGAGATCCTCGCGGGCATCCCGTCCGACGTGCTGCGGATCTACACCTCCGGCCGCACGCTCGCCGACGCGCTCCCCCAGCTCCGCGCCACCTACTGCGGCACCATCGCCTACGAGGTGGAGCACATCGCCAGCCACGAGCAGCGGCTCTGGCTCCGGCGCGTGATCGAGTCCGGCGAGCACGCCAAGCCCCTCACCCCCGAGCGGCAGCGCCAGCTGCTCGCCCACCTGACCAAGGTCGACGCGCTCGAGCGCTTCCTGCAGCGGGCCTACCTCGGCCAGAAGCGCTTTTCCATCGAAGGCGTGGACATCACCGTGCCCATGCTCGAGCTCACCATCGAGCTCGCGGCCCACGCCGCGGCCCGCAAGGTCGTGATGGGGATGGCACACCGCGGCCGTCTCAACGTCCTGGCGCACATCGTGAGGATGCCGTACGCCGCCATCCTCGAAGAGTTCGAGGGGGGACCGACCGGCGAGGAGGCCGACCCCGACGCCGTCACCGGGGACGTGAAGTACCATCTGGGCGCGGACGGCGACTACGCCTTCCCGTCCGGCAAGTCCGTCCGGGTCATCCTGCTGCCGAATCCGAGTCACCTCGAAGCGGTGAACCCCGTGGTCGAAGGCCGGGCGCGCGCCGAGCAGACCGATCGCTCGGGGACCGAGGCGCGCACCGACGCCGAGGCCGCGGTGCCGGTCCTGATCCACGGCGACGCGGCCTTCGCGGGTCAGGGCGTGGTGGCGGAAACCTTCAACCTGGCCCGCCTCCCCGGGTACACGACGGGCGGGACCATCCACCTCATCACCAACAATCAGATCGGGTTCACCACGTCGCCCACCGAGGGCCGCTCCACGGACTACTCGAGCGACCTGGCCAAAGGGTTCGACGTGCCGATCATCCACGTCAACGCGGACGATCCGGAGGCGTGCCTCGCCGCGGTGCGCCTCGCGTGGATGTACCGCGAGAAGTTCCACGGGGACGTGGTGATCGACGTCGTGGGGTACCGGCGTCACGGGCACAACGAAGGCGACGAGCCGGCCTACACCCAGCCCCTGATGTACGAGCGGATCAAAGAGACGCCGACGGTGCGCGAGAAGTACGCGGCCGTGCTGGCCGGGCGCGGCGTGGTCAGCGCCGCCGACGCCCAGGCGCAGGCCGACGCCGCGTATCAGGCTCTCGACGCGGTCAAGCAGGGCCTCGCCGCGGCGGCGGGCGCCAGGAAGCACCCCGAAGACCGTGTCTCCCGGTCGGCGCAGTCGGAGCCCGAGACACGGGCGTCGGCCGAGCTCCTCACCCGTCTGAATGCGGCGCTCCTCGAGGTGCCCGGGGATTTCACGGTGCATCCCAAGCTCAAGCGCCAGCTCGAGCGGCGCCGCGACACCATCGTGAAAGGCGGGATGGAGTGGGCCCAGGCGGAGGCGCTGGCGTTCGCGTCCCTGCTCACCGAAGGCACACCCATCCGGTTGACCGGACAGGACACGGAGCGCGGCACCTTCGCCCAGCGGCACCTGATGCTCCACGACCCCGCCACCGACCGGCGGTGGGCGCCCATCCAGCACCTGGCGGACGCGCGGGCGCCGTTCGAGCTCCACAACTCGCCGCTGTCCGAGTCCGCGTGCCTGGGCTTCGAGTACGGCTACGCGGTAGCGGCGCCGGACGCCCTGGTCCTCTGGGAGGCGCAGTACGGGGACTTCGCGAACGGTGCCGAGGTCATCATCGACCAGTTCCTGGTGGCGGGGCTCGCGAAGTGGGGACAGACGTCCCGGCTCACGATGCTCCTGCCCCACGGGTACGAGGGCGGCGGGCCCGAGCATTCGAGCGCCCGCCTCGAGCGCTATCTCTCCCTGGGAGCCGAGGGGAACATCCGCGTGGCGAATCCCACCACGCCGGCGCAGTACTTCCATCTGCTCCGGCGGCAGGCCCGGCACGCCGAGGTCCGGCCGCTCGTGGTGATGACGCCCAAGAGCCTCCTCCGCCTCCCCGCCGCGACCTCGACGCTCGCCGATCTCACGAACGGCACCTTCCAGCCGGTCCTCGACGATGCCGACGCGGCCGCGCGGCGCGACCAGGTCACGCGGCTGGTGCTGTGCAGCGGCAAGATCTACTACGACCTCCTGGCCGCGCCCGCGCGCGCCGCCGCGCCGCAGGTCGCCGTGGGCCGGGTGGAGCTGCTCTATCCCTTCCCGGCCGACGCCGTGGTGCAGCTGGCGCGCCGCTACCCCCGGCTGCGGGAGGTGGTGTGGGCCCAGGAAGAGCCCCGCAACATGGGGGCGAGGAAGTTCGTCCTGCCCAAGCTGCGGGACGCCCTCCCCGACCTCACCATCCGCGACGTTTCTCGTCCGGAGCGCTCGAGCCCCGCGGAAGGCTATCCCGGGCCCCACAAGGTCGAGCAGGACCGGATCGTCGCTCAGGCGTTCCAGTGAGCCGGTAGCAAGGAGCCATGTATCCGCTGCTGACCGTGATCCGCGACGTCGTGTTCGGCGCGTTCTGCGCCGCCGGGGCCGTCGCGTCCGCGGGCTGGCTGGTCCGCACCCGCCGCATCTCCCCGTTCTCGGGACTCGGCCGCCTGCTCCGGCGCGCCTCCGATCCGGTGCTCGTGCCGGTCGAGACGCGCGTCGTCCGGCTGGGCGGCTCGCCGACGCATGCGGGGTGGTGGCTCGTGGTGGGCACGGCGGTGGGCGGGCTGCTCTTGATCGCGCTCACGCGAACCGTCATCGATGTCCTGGGAGAAATCCAGTACGCGGCGCAGGGCGGGATCGTCGAGATCCTGCGATTTCTCGTCGGGGCCGCCTACGATGTCCTGCTCATCGCCCTGATCGTGCGGGTGGTCGGCTCGTGGTTCGGCGCCTTCCGGTACGCGCGCTGGGCGCGGCCCGCCTATTTCCTCACGGACTGGCTCGTGGAGCCGATCCGGAAGGTGCTCCCCCCGTTCGGCGCGCTGGACTGGAGCCCGCTCGTCGCCTGGCTGGTTCTCTACGCCCTCAGGGCCTTCCTCGTCTCCGTCGTCCTGTAGCTCCCGCAGGCCCCTACTTCAGCTTGTCGAGCCGACTCTTCACCACGGGATTGTTCCCGAACTCGCCCGCCATCCCCTGCAGGATCGCCCGGGCGGAGTCGGGAAATCCGGCGGCCTGATAGGCGTCGGCCCGCAGGAGCCCCACGCGGAAGCGGAGGAACCGGGGACCGTCGGGGGGGACACTCAGCCCCTTGAGGGCCGCCAGCGCGCCCTTCCCATCCTTTTTGTCCAAGAGCAGTGATTCCACGGCCAGGAGCCGCACCGTCGTGTCCTGCGGGAAGCGCTTCGCCAGGTCGTCGATCAGCAGCGCGGCGTCGGCGCTCTTGCCGGAACGCCGGTCGAGCATCGCCTGGTTGTACATCCCCGCCATCAGGAGACGGCTGACGTCCGTCGTATCGCCCGTGCGGAGTCCCGGGCCGCCGGCGTAGCTGTACACCAGGTCGCCCCCCCGATCGCCCGCGATGTAGAGCACCACGCACCCGCCCAGTCCCGCCACGGCGGACAGGAAGAGGAGCGGCCGGTGGAACTTCGACTTCATCAGCGCGAACGCCGCGATCTCGATCAGGGAGACTACCAGGAAGGCGTTCCGCGCCCGCTCACCCCAGTCTTCGTGGGTGCCGACCGCCTCCCGCACGCCCGGGATGCGCTCCACCGCGCCGTGCGCGTCGTGGCCGGACCGCACCGCCAGGACCGCCGCCACGGTGCCGAGGAGTATGAGGGTCAGCGCGCCGAGATCGGCGAACTGGAACTTCCCGGTCAGCGAAGCGATACGGAACCCGACGCCCACGAACAGCAGGGCGATCACGAAGTGGACGATGATCGGGTGGAAATACGCCAGAGGATGCACGACAACTCCGGGGAGTGGGGGCCGGGCTGGAATCTATCGGGTTGCCGCCCGGGAGGGTGCATCTAGATTGCGTCAACCATGTCCCCACCACCCACCCTCCGAGCGCTGATCGACGACGGGCGCGTCCACGTATTCGACGGCGCCATGGGCACCCAGCTGTACGCCCAGGGTTTCTTCTTGAACGTCTGCTACGACGAGCTGGCGCTGAAGCAACCCGCCCTCGTCCAGGGCGTTCACGAGGCCTATGTGGCCGCGGGCGCCGAGATCCTCGAGACCAACACCTTCGGGGCGAACCCGGTCAAGCTGGCCGCCTACGGCCTGGCCGACCAGACCGAGCGCATCAACCGGGTCGCGGCCGAGCTGGCCCGCGCGGCGGGGGGAAGCCGGACCTCGGTGGTCGGTGCCATCGGTCCCCTGGGTCTGCGGCTCGAGCCCTTCGGCCCGACTTCCCGGGCCGAGGCGGAGGCGCACTTCGCCCGCCAGGTGTCGGGCCTGTTGGAGGGCGGAGTCGACGGCTTCGTCATCGAGACCTTCAGCGATCTCTCCGAGGTGCGGGCCGCCCTGAACGCGGCCCGGAGGCTCACCGACCTCCCGGTCGTCGCCCAGGTGACCATCGGTACCGACGGGCTCACCTACCTCGGCACGTCCCCGGAGGATGTGGCCCGGACCCTCGCGGAATGGGGCGCGGACGTCATCGGAGTGAATTGTTCCGTGGGGCCCGCCGGCGTGCTGGATGCCATCGAGCGGATGTCGAAGGTCACCGACCGTCCCCTCTCCGGTCAGCCGAACGCCGGACTCCCCAAGGCCGTCGAGGACCGGAAGATCTACCTGGCGTCTCCCGAGTACGTCGCGAGCTACGCGAAGCGGATGGTGGAGGCCGGCGCGCGGTTCGTCGGGGGCTGCTGCGGGACCACGCCGGAGCACATCAAGCGGATCCGGGACTACGTCGCCAGCGTCTCGCCCCGGCGCCCGACGACGGTCGTGTCCCGCGAAGCCGTGACCCCCGCCGCCGGGGTCACGCCGGCGCCCCTGGCCGAACGGTCCCGCTGGGGCGCCAAGCTCACGAAGGGGGAGCTCGTGACGTCCGTCGAGATCCTCCCGCCCAAGGGCGTGGACCCGGCGCCCATGCTGGAGCAGTGCCGGGCCCTCAAGACGGCGGGCGTGGACGCGGTGAACATCCCCGACGGCCCGCGCGCGATGAGCCGGATGGGCGTGATTCCGTCGGCGCTCCTGATCGAGCGGGAGACCGGGATGGAAACGGTCATGCACTACTGCTGCCGGGACCGGAACCTCCTCGGCATGCTGTCCGATCTCCTGGGCGCCGCGGCCGCCGGGCTCCGGAACGTGCTGATCATCACCGGGGATCCGCCCAAGATGGGTCCGTACCCGGAGTCGACGGCCGTCTTCGACATCGATTCCATCGGACTCACGAACCTGGTCTACCGTTTGAATCACGGGCTCGACCCCGGCAACAACCCCATCGGCGGCCCCACCCGCTGGGTGATCGGCGTCGGGGTCAATCCCGGGGCGCCGGACCTCGAGCGGGAGCTGTCCCGCTTCGCGTGGAAGGTGGACGCGGGAGCGGAGTTCGCGGTCACCCAGCCCGTGTTCGATCCGCGCCAACTCGAAAGCTTCCTCACGCGGGTGGAATCGTTCCGGATCCCGGTGGTCGCGGGCATCTGGCCGCTGGTGAGCCTGCGGAACGCGGAGTTCCTGGCGAACGAGGTGCCCGGCGTGTCGGTGCCGGAGGAGATCCTGCGGCGGATGCGGTCGGCGCAGGAGCGGGGCCGGGAGGCGGCGCTTGCGGAGGGAGTGACGGTGGCGCGGGAGATGTTCGCGAAGGTGCGCGGAGGCGTGCAGGGCATCCAGGTGAGCGCGCCCTTCGGCCGGGTCGAAGTGGCGCTCGACGTGCTGCGGTGACCGGGCCAGGGACTGGGTCCGGACCGGCGTGGATGCCGCCGGGTGCATAGATTCTTCATCGTCTTTCTTTCAGGGAGCCCTATGAATCGTGTGACCACCTTCGGCGCGGTCGGCCTCCTGCTGGTCGGCGCCGCCCGGGCCCAGACCCCCGCTCCGGCCGCTCCGGCGGGCCCCGTGCCGCTGGCCGTCGGTGCGCCGGCGCCGGACTTCGCGATGCCGGGCGCCACCCGGTTCGGCGTCTTGAGCCAGCCCGTCCACCTCTCGGATTTCCGCGGCAAGACGGTCGTCCTCGCATTCTTCTACGAGGCCCGCACCAAGGGCTGAACGATCCAAATGCACGCGTACCGTGATCAGTACGCGACGATGTTCAGGGACGGCCGGGGAGTGGTGGTGATCGGCATCAGCATGGATCCCGACACCATGCTCAACGCGTGGGCGCGCGAAGAGGAGTTTCCGTTCCTGTTCGCGTCGGATTCGGGCGGCGCCGTGGGGCGGTCGTTCGGCGCCTACAACGCCAAGGACAAGACCGACGTCCGCTATCTGTTCGTGATCGACGGGACCGGAAGAATCTCGCACGTGATCGCGCCGTTCCACGTGCTCGACCCGAACGCCTACACGGAGCTGAAGGCCGCGATCGACTCGGTGACGAAGTAGTCTACGGCTGGAGCGCTTTGGCGAGGGCGCCGTCGAGATCCTGATCGGACCCGGTTCCGGTATAGGCGACGGCGCCCTTGGCGTTCAGGATCACGACGTACGACGTCGTCACGGCCAGAAACGCGCGCGTGGCGTTGCCCGCCGAGTCCCACAGCACCGGATACGGCACCGGATGGCCGCTGAGATGCCGCTGGATCGACGCCGGCGTCTCGTTCACCGCCACGCCCACCGCCAGGAACTGCACGTGCTTCCCGTACTTGGTGAACGCGGCGGTCATCCGGGGCTGGAGCTCCCGGCAGATGGGACACCAGGTGGCCCAGAACTCGAGCAGCACCGGCCCGTGACCGACGTACCGCGCCAGATCGACCGGGTGGTGCGCCAGGTCCTCGATCGTGGGCGCGGCCGGCGTGGCGCCGATCGCGATCCCGACGTCGTCGGGGTCCTGCGCTCGCAACGCCGGAACCACCCCGAGCGCGATGATCAAGACAGCCGCCAACACGCTTCCCGCTTCCCGCTTCCCGGTTTTCACGACACCTTCCCGACTTGCACGAAGTAGTACTCCGCCATCACCAGCATGATCACCGCGGAAATCCGTTTCACCCAGACCATCCAGGCCCCCGCCCGGGGGAGGGCCCCCAGCACGCCCGAGAAGATTCCGACCGCCGCCAGGAGCGCGGTCATCCCGAGTGAAAACGAGAACAGATAGAAGAACCCCAGCACGCCGCTGTGCGTGGCCGTCACCCAGGTGAGCACGACGGCGAACGCCGGCGCCCCGCACGGCGCCGCCACGACCCCCGACGTCGCCCCGAGAAGAAACACCGCCGGGTACGTCCCGCCGCCCAGCCCACCCGCCCACGCGGTCAGCCGGGCCGGGAGCCGCACCGGAATGACGTCGAGCATCGCCAACGCGAAGACGAGGAGGAGGTTTCCGATGAGCAGACTGGCCCAGGGACTCACCGACACCGTGCCGAACAGCGTTCCGGTCATCCCCGCGATCAGGCCGAGCACCGCGTAGACCAGCGCCAGGCCCACGACATAGGTGAGCGTCAAGCCGACCGTCCGGGCCCGGGAGCCCCCCCCGGTCGTCCCGCCCAGGACCCCCGCCGTGATGGGAATCATCGGGTAGAGACACGGGGTCAGACTGGTGAGCACTCCCGCGCCGAACAGCGCCGCCAGCGCGGCCAACGGGTGATTCCGGAGGGACTCCGACAGACCCGGAGATACGGTCGTGATATCGAGCACGGAGGGATTATACACCTGGGGCGCCGGGGGATGGTCACCATCCGGTCAGGCCGCCGCGCGGTTTCCCCGATTAGCTTGTCCGGTTGGACGGCCGGACTACAGCTTTCGCACCCCGTCGCGCGTATTCGGAGGCGACCCCCAATTTCAACGCCAGGCCGATGATACGGAACGCAAAGTCGCCCCGCCCCCAGACGAGATGGTTGCCCTTGGCAACTATCGCATCGGCCCTGCTCCTGGCCGCCGGCTGCGCCGTGGGCACGTCCCCGGCGCCGGGCACGCCGTGGACGCCGCCCGCGCGGCAACAGACTCCGGCGCCCGCCACCCCCCAGATCCCCCCCGACCTCGAAGCCCGGGTCCGCACCCTCCAGCTCGCGGACGTGCTCGACATCGCCCTGCGGAACAACACCGTGACCCGTGAGGCGTGGTACAACGCCCGGTCCGCGGCCTACGCCTACGACGCCACCCTGGGCCAGTATCTCCCCGTCGTCACCCTGGACGGGAACATCACCAAGCTCAAAACCGTGCCGTCCCAAGGCCGGTCCGCGGTGACGCAGACGCTGTACGGGCCCACGTTCAACCTGAGCTGGCTGCTCTTCGACTTCGGCGGCCGGTCGGGCGCCATCGCGTCGGCCCGGGACCAGCTCCTGGCGGCCGACTGGAGCCACAACGCCGCCATCCAGGACGTGATCCTCACCGTCCAGCTGACCTACTTCAACTACATCGGGACCCGCGCCCTGCTCGCGTCCGATCGGACGACGCTCGCCGAGGCCGACTCGAACCTCGCGGCGGCGCAGCAGCGCCACGACGTGGGACTCGCGACCATCGCCGACGTCCTGCAGGCGCGCACCGCGCGCTCGCAGGCCGAGCTCGCGCTCGAGACCACGGCCGGGGCGCTGCAGACCGCGCGGGGCGCGCTCGCCGTGTCGATGGGATTCCCGGCCAACCTGCCCTACGACATCGACTCGGTGCCCCTGCCGACGCCCCCGCCCGGGATCGCCGAGAGCGTCGACACGCTGATCAGCCACGCGCTGGCGTCGCGGCCCGATCTCGCGGCGGCGCGCGCCGAAGCCGACGCCGCGCGGGCGCGGGTGAGCATCGCCCGCGGGGCGGCTCTCCCGGGCCTGTCGGTGACCGGCTCCGCCGGCGAGACCTATTTCGCCAACCGGCCTCCCATTCCCGGCTCGAGCTATTCCATCGCGCTGGGCATCGAGATCCCGATCTTCGCCGGCGGCTCGCACATCTACGGCATCAAGTCCGCCCAGGCGGCGGCCGACGCCGCGCAAGCCTCGGCCGAAGGACAGGCCCAGCTCGTCATCTCGCAGGTGTTCACGTCCTTCTATGCGCTCCAGACGGCCACCCAGCGGGTCCGCTCCACCGACGACCTGCTCGCCAGCGCGCGGCAGTCCGAGCAGGTGGCGCTGGGACGGTACCGGGCCGGAGCCGGCAGCGTGCTCGATCTCCTGACCGCCCAGAGCGCCCTCGCGGACGCCCGCGCCCAGGAGGTCTCGGCGCACTTCGGCTGGTACGCCGCGCTCGCGCAGCTGGCCCACGACACCGGCGTACTGGGACTCGACGGCTCGAGTCCCATCCGCCTCAACCAGGACTCCTCCGGCATTCACTGATGACCACGACTCGACTGCTCCGTGCCCTGCCCTTCCTGCTGGTTGTCGCCGCCTGCGCGCGCGGACGAGCGCGCGGCGCCGCCGCCGTGCCGGTGCGGGTGGCCTCCGCCGCATCGCGCGACGTGCCCTACGAGCTCAGCGCGACCGGCACGGTGGAGCCGCTGCAAACGGCGTCCGTGGAGGCTCAGGTTACAGGCATCGTGACCAAGGTGGCCTTTCATGAGGGGGACGAAGTCCGGGCCGGACAGCTCCTGTTCCAGATCGACCCCCGGCCCTTCCAGGCGGCGCTCGATCAGGCGCTCGCGGCCCTGCACCGCGACTCGGCCCAGGCGGTCCAGGCCGACCGCGATGCCGAGCGGTACGCGGCGCTGGTGAAGCAGGACTATGTCACCCAGGAGGACTACGAGCAGCGGCGGGCCGCGGCCGGGGCGGCCGACGCGACCGTCCGGGCCGACTCCGCCAACGTCGAGGCCGCCCGCCTCAACGTGGAATACGCATCGGTGACGGCCCCCATCAGCGGCCGCACCGGGTCTCTCCTCGTGAAGGAGGGGAACCTGGCCCGGGCCAACAACGTCATCCCCCTCGTGGTGATCAATCAGATCCACCCGATCCTGGTGCGTTTCTCGGTGCCCCAGGCGAACCTCCCGCAGATCCAACGCTTCCGGGGCGCGGGGGGACAGCTCCGGGTCATCGCCTCACCCACCGGCAACGACTCGGCGGGGAGCACTGGGTGGCTCACGTTCCTCGACAACACCGTGGACAGCAGCACCGGAACGGTGCTCCTGAAGGGACAGTTCCCGAATGACGACCGGGCGCTCTGGCCCGGCGAGTTCCTCAGCGTGCGGCTCGAGCTGTACGTGGAGAAGGGCGCGACGGTCATCCCCGCGGCGGCGGTGACGCCCGGCCAGGCCGGCAACTACGTGTTCGTGGTGAATGCGGACCAGACCGTGGCCCTCCGGCCGGTCACGGTGGAGCGGAGCACGGGCGACTGGGCCGTGATCGCCGACGGGGTGAAACCCGGGGAGACGGTCGTCACCGACGGCCAGGTGCGCCTCGGTCCGGGGTCCCACGTCCAGATCGCCGCGCCGGCGAGCGGCGACCAGGAGAGCCGGTGAACATCGCCGAGCTGTTCATCCGCCGCCCGGTCATGACCACACTGGTCATGTTCGGCATCCTCCTGTTCGGCATCGTGGGCTACCGCCTCCTGCCGGTCAGTGACCTGCCCAACGTGGACTTCCCCACCATCCAGGTCAGCGCCGCGCTGCCGGGGGCGAGCCCCGAGACGATGGCGTCCGCGGTGGCGACCCCGCTCGAGAAGCAGTTCACGACCATCGCCGGCGTGGACCAGATGACGTCCACGAGCACGCTGGGCAACACCAACATCACGCTCCAGTTCACGCTGGACCGGAACATCGACGCGGCGGCGCAGGACGTGCAGGCCATGATCTCGAAGACCCTGCGCCAGCTGCCGCCCGGCATCATCCCGCCGTCGTACCAGAAGGTGAATCCGGCGGACTCGCCCATCCTGTACTACGCGCTGACGTCCAAGACCCTGCCCCTCTCGGTGCTCGACGAGTACGCCGAGACGTTCCTGTCCCAGCACATTTCGACCGTCTCCGGCGTGGCCCAGGTGCAGGTGTTCGGCTCCGCCAAGTACGCCGTCCGCATCCAGCTCGACCCCCGCCAGCTCGCGGCCCGCGGCATCGGGATCGACCAGGTCGCCGACGCCATCACGGCCGGGAACGTCAGCCTGCCCACGGGCACCCTCTGGGGCCCCGACAAGGCGTACACCGTGGAGGCCGATGGTCAGCTGGTCAGTGCGCCCGCCTTCCAGCAGCTCATCGCGGCCTACAAGAACGGCTCCCCGGTCCGGCTGCAGGACCTCGGGAAGGTCCTGGACGACGTACAGGACAACAAGTCGGCCAACTGGTTCAACGGCGTCCGCGGCATCGTCCTGGCCATCCAGCGCCAGCCGGGCACCAACACCGTGGAAGTGTCGCAGACCGTGCAGGCCCTGGTGGACCAGCTCCGGCCGCAGATCCCGGCGTCGGTGGATCTCAGCATCCTGTATGACCGGGCCATCTCGATTCGCGATTCGGTGAACGACGTGAAGTTCACGCTGCTCTTGACGCTCGGCCTGGTCGTCATGGTGATCTTCCTGTTCCTGCGCAATCTGTGGGCCACCATCATCCCCGGCATCACCGTGCCGCTGGCGCTGTGCGGCACCTTCGGCCTGATGTTTCTGGCCAATTATTCGCTCGACAATCTATCGCTGATGGCGCTGACCATCGCGGTGGGCTTCGTCGTCGACGACGCCATCGTCATGCTGGAAAACATCTATCGCCATCTCGAGGAGGGGCTTTCGCCCTACCAGGCGGCGCTGAAGGGCGCGGGCGAGGTCGGATTCACCATCCTCTCGATCAGCATCTCGCTGGTGGCCGTGTTCATCCCGATCCTGCTGATGGGCGGCATCGTCGGCCGGCTGATGCGGGAATTCGCCATGACGGTGTCGATGACCATCCTGGTGTCGCTGATCGTCTCGCTGACGCTGACGCCGATGATGTGCTCGCGCGTGCTGCGCGACGAGCATCACGCCGCTCACGGCCGGCTCTATATGAGTTTCGAGCGCATGTTCGACGCGCTGCTGGACCGTTATCGCCGCCTGCTCGACATCGTGCTGCGCCATCAGCGGCTGACGATGCTGAGCTTCGTCGCCACCGTTGCGGTGACGATCTTCCTCTATATTGTCATTCCCAAGGGATTCTTTCCGCAGCAGGACACCGGCATGCTCTACGGCCAGGCCGAGACCTCGCAGGACAGTTCCTTCGCGGCGATGAGCGACCGTCAAATCCAGAT
>Ga0335083_10006249_pt1 | contig 14953 bp, 14 predicted proteins | sample Lox_Sample_42_FD_206716 | JGI IMG/M metagenome (GOLD analysis project Ga0335083, IMG submission 206716) | Soil microbial communities from Loxahatchee National Wildlife Refuge, Florida, United States - Lox_Sample_4.2 | ecosystem: Environmental > Terrestrial > Soil > Wetlands | place: USA... | reverse complement strand
GGTCCAGCGACGACGAGGGTCCGGACTCTGGCTGGGGTCGCGGCGGAGGCGGCGGTCCGCCCGGACCAGGCGGCGGTCCACCTCAACCGGAGACGGGACCCGACTGGTGGCCGGAATTCGAGCGACAGTTCGCGGCATATGTCGAGCACGCTCGATGCCCCGAGCGGGTCGTCGTAACTTCCCAGGCCGACGGGCCTTAGCTCGAGCGGCCGTCAAACGGCGTCCATCGATTCTCGGCCCGATCGCAGTAGCGATGACACCGCCGCAGGACCGACAAGCGCAGTCACGCCTAAGGCCGGCGGAACGACCGCCCGGGCCGGTGGCGGACACCCACGCGCTCGAGTTCGTGGTGGGGCTCGCCGAAGCTCTGACGCGGGCCGGTACGCCAGAGGGGTTGGTACAACCGCGAGCGGCGCGGATAGCCGAGGTGTATGGCGTGCCACGCGCGCGCGTGGTGGTGCTACCAAACTTCACGTTGGCCGCGCAGGAAAGTGGCGCCCCAGTGGCGCTCGATTCCACGGCGCCGACCGCGGCAAGTCTTCGGCTTGACCAGATGGCGGCTGTCGAGAACGTGGCGCGTCTCGCGGACCGCGGCGCGGTCCAGCCTGAAGACGGCTTGCGCGAGTTGACCGCGGCGAAGGCTCTGCCCCATCGGTTCGGGCCGGCCGGGGTCGTTGGCGGTCATGTGGTGATCACGCTGGGGCTGTGCCTGATCCTGCAGCCAACCGCGGTCGTCCTGTTGGCTTCGGCGATCTTCGGCGCACTGGTAGGACTGATGAAGCTCCACGCGCGCAATGACTCGACGCTACGAGTGCTGCTGCCGATCAGCGCCGCGACGCTCGTCAGCCTGATCGCGTTCGCCGTCGCACCGGGCACGACTACGCAGGAATCGCTGCGCGCGTTGATCCCGCCTCTCGTCACGTTCTTGCCCGGAGGGCTCCTCACGAGCGCCACGCTCGACCTGACGGCGGGTCACCTCATCAGTGGGGCGAGCCGGCTGGTCGCAGGGACGATGCAGTTCGTGCTCTTGACCTTGGGTATTGCCATTGGCGCACAGCTGGCCGGCATCGATGTCCACGGCGTCAGCACCGATACGCCGATCAACACCCTTGGAGCATGGGCGCCGTGGCTCGGCGCGCTTGTGTTTGGGGTCGGCTGCTACGTGCACTTCTCAGGGCCGCCGCGCAGCCTCGGCTGGCTGCTGCTCGTGCTGCTCACGGCATGGATCGGCGAGCAGCTCGGGGCCAAGCTTCTGTCTGGCGAGTTGGGCGCATTCGTCGGCGCGTTCGCGATGACCCCAGTTGCGGCGTGGGTCGAGGAACGTCCCTCAGGTCCACCTTCTCTCGCGACCCTCATGCCGGCGTTCTGGCTGCTCGTGCCGGGCTCCGTGGGCTTGATCGGCGTCGCGCAGTTCTTCGGCTCGGACGACCCGGCGGGCCTGGGCAACATCGTCAATGCTCTGGTCACCTTCATTCTGATCGGATTGGGCATGTTCGTCGGCAACGCTCTGGTGCTGCACGTCCGTTCTCGCCGGGCAGTCGCCTCCCCATCGCCCGCATGACAATGAGATAAAGCGGTCCTTCCAAGCCCGGCCTCTCTATAAGCACCGGCTGTGGAGCGAGGGCCGCCTCGATATCGGCCTCGGGCGGCTGCCGACCTAGCCTCGCTTCACCAAACGCTTTCCACCGCCGAGAAGAGAGGTTTCCATGTGTGCCAACTGCAGGACTGCCGAAAACTGCGACTGCATGGGCGGCTCCGCCCTCGCCACGTGTTCATGTGAGAACGGCTATCCCTGTCCGGTTTGTAGCCACGAGCCAGCCAGGAACGTGGGCGCTGACCCGGATCTCATAGTGGAGATGCTCAGCCCCGACCTGCAGGTCGGACTCGAGTAAAGCGACCACTTGCCACCCCGTGACGCGTATGCCCTGGACTGCAGAAGACGTCGATAGACATCACAAGGGCTTGAGCGATGCCGAAAAGCGGTTGTGGATGGCCGTAGCCAACCAGCAGCTGGCCGAGCATGGCGATGAAGGCAGAGCCATCAGAGAAGCCAACGCAGTCGTGAACGGATACCGCGACGCATACGCGGCGGACCAGCCGCCCGAGTGACGGGATGCCGACCATGGGCCAGTTCGGTGAACTGATGCGCAACAAGAACGTGGTCGCCGTCATCGCATTCCGCGAGAGCAACATCTACGCCACCGATGCGGTGCCGGGTGAGCGCTCAAGGCGCATTGCTGCTACCGACCCCCGCGGGCGATTTCACACGGGCATCATGCCGGCAATCCATCCGGGACCTACGAGGATGACAGTCTGGAGTACTGGCAGGCGATCACCGAGGCAGTGGCTCCCGCCGGTACAATTCTCGTGTTCGGTCGTGGCGGAGGCAAAGCCAACGCGTCGCATCACTGGGTGAGCTACGTCGAGAAGCACCGCCCAGACGTCGCGGCCAAATTGGTCGCCGACGTCCGAATCGACATCGACCATATTGACGAACGACAAGTGCTCCGCCTCGCACAGCGTTACTTCGGCGAGGCGCCGCACCGCGACGGCCATGCCTGACGCACCGTTAAGAGCGACCGCTCGGCCGATCGCGCCACGGAAATCCGGGGTGACACCACGTCGCACACGGGTTCACCAGCGCGGAACGGCCGGGGCCAAGGCTGGCGTGTCGTGGCACCTAATATGCGAATGCGTACCAGCGGCAATGACCGGGCGGGCTAGAGTTGTGAGACTTGGCTCGCGTTGCCGCCGGACAGCCCCCGGCACCTGAGGCGTGCGGCCGCCGTCATCCAGGCGGAGTTTTTCGCCGGCCGTCGACCAGGCCGCCGTCAGCGTGAGGGACGTGTGTTGTCCGGTCGGGGATCGCGCGAGCGAGTTGCCCGCGGCTGCGAACGTTCAGCTTGAGAAAGATCTTGCGCAAGTGATACGCGACCGTGCTTGGGCTGATGAACAGCTGTGCGGCGATCTCCCGGTTTGAGGCGCCCTCGCTGGCGAGCAGGGCGATCCGTTGCTCGTGCGGGGTGAGCTCGTCACGTGTCTGGTCCGTTCTCTGACGAGGGTGCTCGCCGGTCGCGAGCAGCTCAGTCCGTGCACGCCTGGCGAAGGCTTCGGCGCCCATCGAAGAGAACATCTCATGCGCGGCCCGGAGTTGGTCGCGGGCGTCGCTTCGACGTTTTTGGCGCCGCAGCCATTCGCCGTACAAGAGGTGGCCGCGGGCGAGGTCGGGTGCGGTGTCGCATCGCTCAAGGTGCTCGATGGCCTCCATGTAGAAGCCCTCGGCGCGCGTGTCCTCGGCAAGCAACGCACGGGAGCGCGCGAGCAGTCCGAGCCCCAAGGTGGCGCTCCCCGCCAGCGCTCGATCCGAAAGCCGATCGAGAGCCGCGGCAGCGGCCTGGTGGTTACCACAGCGTGCGCCGGCCTCGACGATCTCAGGCAGAATCAAGGTTCCCACGGCGAGCACATCCTCCTCGTAGATGCCAAGCGCCGAGCTCAGCGCCGATTCATAGCTGCCGAGCCCCATCTCGAGCGTGGTGAGCGCCAGGTTGACAGAGCTGAGCCCTAAGCCCGATCGGCGTTCCGTGTAGTCGCGCGTGGCCGCCGCGGCCGCTGCACGGGCGTCTGCCTCGCGGCCGCGCCAGGCGAGTGTCTGCAGGTCGGCCGACCTCGCCCTGCGCGTCATGCGCTCGTCGCCTGTCGCCGCGGAGATCTCTTGACACTCTGCGTGACTCGCGTCGGCCGAGCGGAAGCGACCGGCCCGCACATCGTCAGCTCCTCGGAACGTCAGCGCCAGCGCCAGCGAGGTGAGCGCGCCCTGATCGCGCGCCAGCTTCACCCATCGATTTGCCAGCGCGCGGTCCGCCTCGTCATCGAGCAGCTCGGCCGCGGCGAAGCCGGCTAGGGCAAACCAACGCAGATCATCGGCACCGCCGAGCGCCTCGATCGCACGGCGAAAAAGCACAGCGGCCTCGCGCGAGCGGCCTTCAGCGCGGTGGGCGGATCCGTCGAGGAGAAGGTCGGCGATCGTCGCCCGAGACTCGGCTGGGAGCGGCACGTCTCGGGCGGCGCGGAGGACCTCGAGAACGCCGGCTCCGCTGGCAAACCGACCAGCGAAGGTGGCCGCCTGGAGCGCCTCTAGGAGGGTATCGCGGGTGACTCGGTTATCGAGCGGCTCGAACGCGCGTGCCGCCTCGAGCAGAATTGCTGCGCTTTCACCGAGGTGACCAGTTCCGAGGCGGATCGCGCCGTCCAGTCGCCCCGCCTTCGCGCAGGCCAGCGGGTCGGCCAGCTTAGGCTCGGCGTCTTCGAGCAGCGTCCGGGCGCCGGCCGGATCGCCGGCCATCAACCTCGCGGTCGCCGCCGCGAGCTCTCGTTCCGCGCGGCATCGCGAGTCGGGTGTGAGCTCCGCCGCCCGACGGAGGAACGCGGCGTTGCTGGCCCAGCCACCGCGGCCACGTGCTCGTTCGGCCGACCGTTCGAGCTCGGCCGCGACCTCCTCGTCAGGGCCCACTGCGGCCGAGCCGAGGTGCCAGGCGCGGCGATCCGGATCGCGCTCAGGGTCGCAGGCTGCCGCGAGCGCCTGATGCGCCCGACGCCGCGCTCGCCTCGTGGCGCCCTGGTAAACGGCTGAACGCACCAACGGGTGGCCGAACGTCACCCGCGGCGCGAACGTGATCAAGCGATCCAGCTCGGGGAGGCCCGCGGCCTCCCGACCGACCCCGAGGCTCGCGGCGGCGCGCCACAGCTGTTCAGGGTCGTCGTGCTGCTGGGCCGACGCGAGCAGCAACAGCGTCTGCGTCTCGTGCGGGAACGTTCTGACGCGGGCCAGGAAGCGCTCTTCCAGCCTGCGGCCGAGCGGGAGCGGCTGCGGCAACGGCGAGCGACCCGCGAGTTCCTCCGCCGACAGCTCACCGCCCAGCTCGACCAACGCGAGCGGATTCCCGCCGGTTTCCGAGACGATCCGGTCGGCCGTCCTCTGATCCAAGTCGCCCACCGCGACTGAGGCCAACAGTTCCCGCGCGTACTCCTCGGGCAACCCGCCAACCGGCATCTCGGTCAGCCCCTCAAAGGCGGCCAGCCGCTCTCCCGGCTCTCGCACCGCGAACAACATCCCGATCCGATCGGCGAACAAACGCCGGGCCACAAAACCAAGCGTGTGAGCCGAAGCCTGGTCGATCCACTGCACATCGTCGAACACACACAACACCGGCCGCTTCGCTGCCGCATCAGCCAGTAGCGTCAACGTAGCCAGGCCAACCAAAAACAGGTTGGGGGCCGGACCGTCGATCAGCGCGAACGCCGACCCCAGCGCCTCACGCTGCCGACCCGGCAGCCGCTCCAACCGCCCCACGAATGGCACCAGCAGCTGGTGCAAGCCCGCGAACCCGAGCTCCATCTCAGACTCGATCCCCACGGCACGGGCGATCCGCATATCCGCGGCCGACTTGAGCGCGTACTCGAGCAAAGCGGTCTTGCCGATCCCCGCCTCACCCCGCAGCACAAGCACTCCGCTGAACCCCTCGCGCACCGCGGCAAGCAGATCATCGAGCTCCTGCTTCTCCGCCTCGCGGTCGACCAGCATCCTGATCGATCCTCTCATCCGCGATCGCCGCCACGCAAGCTCCGAGCCTCCGGTTATTTACTCGAGCTAGCGTCGGCGGCGCAGATCCAGCGAGCACCGCCGCGGCCCCCGATCGGTCCCAGTCCCGCGGAGCGAAGCCAGAAGACGCCACGAGTGGCCTTGCATCCGCAGCTGCGAGCGGACTGAGCGCCGAGCTGTGCGGCTTAGAAGGTCCCGGTAGTAACGGGGCTGTCGTTTCCCGCGGGGGCCTGCGCCGTCATCCTCGCCGCCTGCGGCTTCATCGAAACCCACCAGTCCCGTCAAGAGCGCCTCGAGCGAGGCAGGTCGGCGCGCCCGTTGCGTGCTGCGTGCCCGGTGCTTGTCGCGCTGCTCGGCTGCCTTGGCCTGCTCGCCGCCGGCTGCGGCGGGAGCTCGGCGCCGATCACTCAACAGCAGAAGGTTTCGAGCTACGTCGCCTACGCCGCCTGCCTGAACGAGCATGGAGTCCAGGTCGAGGCGGCGGGGCGCACAAGCGGGTTGGTGTGGGAGGCGGCCCCGGGCGTGCCTGGACCCAGGTCGCCGCAGGCCCGACGCCGCCGAGCGCGACTGCAAGGCGCTGGTGACCACGGGCTGGTACCAAGCCCCGTCGGCAGCCCAGAACGCGGAGAACTTGGCGCTGATGCTGCGCTTGGCCAAGTGCATGCGCGCGCACGGCGTCCCGAACTTCCCCGATCCGACCTCGAAAGGCCTGACGTTCAGCCCCTCGAGTGGGATCAACCCCAACTCGCCGGCGTTCCTGGCTGGACAGAAGCGCTGCCAGCGTGACAGCCTGACGCTTGGCGGAGGGTCCTGATCGCGCTGAGCGAACGCCCGCCGAGCTTCCCCCTCAACCGCCGCTGAGATCGCAATCACACCGATGCGCGAGCTCGCCACACCCAAGACGCCCGCCGCGGTCTTCACTCCCGGGGCCGATTGCCACGAGCTCGCAGCTGTGTCGCAGCGGCAACTCGGAGCTCCGCCGCCCTGGGGACACGATTGCGCAGGTGCGCGCAGATCCGCCGGCGTGACGGCGACCTAAAGCGCCGGGGCAGCATCCGCTACCGCCCGGCAGGGAGCGCTCGGGCGAGGCGTCCGCGTGATCGCGTTCCCGCCCGCGTGTACGCACCAGGTCGACACTGCGCTGGCCGGTGTCGATGGAGGTCATCGCTGGCGTCCTTTCTGGTCGCTTTGATCGGGGCAAGACTGCGGTGACGGATTCACTGGGGCGGCGACCGCTGCGCAAAGCGGGACGCGGCCTCGGACAAGCGGGCCGGCATGCACGCTGGCAGCCTCGGCGTTGCTCTCGACGGCTCGACGGTGGGCCGGCTTACATTCGGGTGGGGGACGTGAGCGATGGTCATGGGCTGGCACCTCCTGTCGAAAGGCTCCGCGATCACGCGCGGCGGTCGCTCGGCTTGAGGTTCGGGATCGAAGTCTGTTGCGGAATGCCGGACGGCCTGGACCGAAGCCCGCCCGCCGCCATCACCGCCCATTCTGGCTCTGTCGTTCGCGATCCCGGCGCCAGGATCGCGCAGGGACTCTGCTACCGCGTTGGGACCACGCACCAAGCCGAGGATCGATCGGCGCGGCGCTTACGGCCGTCGGATTACTGCCGATGAGCGGGCCAACGGGGGCTCAGCGAGCGACCCCAGGCGCTTCACCCAACGGGAATGGCGAGCCATGCAGGCGCAATCGGGCACGTTGCACCACCCGCCGCGGCGAACGCGTTCCGAACTCGCGCGCGATTAGGACGGCGGCGATCGCGAACATGACGGCGAGCATGATCGCGCTTTGCCCGATGCTGAATGCAGTGATCGCGGCGAGGTTCACCGGGCGCCCGGTGACCTCGGCAAGTCCGTAGCTGAGCATTGCGATTCGCAGTCCAATATTCACCGGGCCGGCAGGAAGCACCCGGCCGCCTCCCTGGGCGGCCATAACCAGCACCGCCGTACCAAGCGTCGCCGGAAGCGCGAAGGCCGCGAGGAAGCACGCGATCGAGCCAAGCCGGATCATGCGCGCCAGAGCCTGCCAACTCGCCACCCTCGCCAGGAACCTCGTCGGAGTCGAGAAGATCGCGAGCCCTTGGCGCATTCCCGGCCCGGACCGGATGCATCGTCGCCGCAGCGGGCGCAGCAACGCGAACGCGACCACTGAAGCGGCCATCACGAGGGGCACGGCGATCAGCGCATGACTGTGGCACGTCGAGGCGGCCTGTCGCAGTTCTCCTGGGATGCTCGGCACGGGCAGGGCTCCCTGGACCAGCATCCACACCACCAGCGCCGCGCCGCACAGCGACTCGAAGGCCGTCTCGGGAACGGCGGTGGCGATCAGCGACGAATAGCGCGCGCTGTCGATCCGGCGCCGGACGAAAGCGAGCTTGACAAGGTCGCCGCCGCGTGCCGGCAGAAAGCCATTGACCCCGGCCCCCGCAAACGACGCGGCCATCACATCCCGACCCCGAAGCCCTTGGGCCTCCGGAAACGACGCGCGCAGGATGTTGAACCAGCCGCGGGATCTCACCGCCATGGACGCGACCTCGAGGACTGCGCCGGCGACTAGCCATCGCGCATCGAAATTGCCGGGGATGGCGTCGGAGAGGGAGAGCATCTTCCGAGGCTGCGACGCTGATGGACACCTCCCGACACCGATCCGGCGTCGATTGCATACCGCGTGGTTACGTCAGACGCGCAGGGCCGATGGCCAACGGGCGGCTTGTCGCGATGCCGCGGGCCGCTTCCCAGTCGCGTATTACGCAGGCGGGGCTTCGATGGTTTCGCGTGCGAGCGCGGCGGGGCTCGTGCCAACGCAGAGGCTCAGTGTGTGGATCGGGCGGCCCACGCCGTGGCTATAGATTCTTTTGTAGCTCGGGACGGCGTTTGAGAATGGGTTCTTATCGTCGCTGTTCATAAGCTCGCAGGACCGGCAGGCATCGGATCGTCCTGAGCCGCCGCCGACCGTCGGATGACCCGTTCCGTAGATGATCCTCACCTGCCCGAACTTGACCGCCAGGAGCCGTGCGCCTTCCACCGGCCTCGGGTCCGGTCTGGGCGACGAGGATGGCGGCGGGCCGAATCGGGTAAACGCCATTCACCGGCTGTGCGCTCGATGATCGTGCGGGACGGCAGCGCGGTGGCCTCGAGCGAGCGGCAGGCGTCGGGATGACGACCTGCTCCAGTTGTGGCGGGCAGACTCCGGAGGGGAACTTCTGCGTCCGCTGCGGCGCCCCGTTGGGGGCGGGCTTCTCGGTGCGGTCGCATGGGCGGTCGCAGTTTGCCGCGGCTCCGCACGAGCACGTGGCCGTGCCGGCGCTGGTGTCGACTCTGTTCCCGCGTCTTCCGCGGGACTCACGTGCAGGCTTTCGGCTGGCGCTAGGGCTCGGCACTACCGCCGTCATCGTGCTGGCTGCCCTCCAACTCTTCCCCGTTGCGCTGATCGCGGCCGCACTGCTGTTTCCAACGCTGGTCGTCCTGTATTTCGTCGATGTGAACGTCTACGAGGACGAGCCGATTTGGGTGATTGGATTGACGATCGGCTGGGGCGCCGTGGCGGGCATCGGGTTCGGTCTGATCGCACTTGCCGTCGAGCCGTCGGTGGGATCGGTGATCGTGAACGGCACGTCTCAGTACCTGGTCGTCCAGGGACTGGTCCTTCCCGTTTGTGGGTTCTTCGTTCTCCTCATGGGGCCGCTCATCCTGCTTCGCTATCAGCGTTTCAACGACGTCCTCGACGGCGTCGCCTTCGGCGCGAGCGCGGCGGCGTGGTTTAGCGGCGCGCAGGCCATCACGTATGGAATCCACCTGATTGGCGCAGGGCTGCGGCCAGGCGGAGCGGTCCTGCCGTGGATCTGGCGCCTGTTGTCGCTGGCAGTTGGCATGCCGGTCCTGACCATGGGATCTGCGGCGGCTGCGTGCGCAGCACTGTGGCTGCGATATCGCGCCCCGGCACGTGACGCCAACGCGCTCGGAGCACTCGGCCATCCGGCCGTGGCACTGCCGTTTGCCGGGCTGCTGGTCATGGGTGGTGCGGTGGGTGAGACGTTCCTGCCCGCCGGCGGCTGGCTCGCCTGGCTGGCGGCCTTCGACGTGGTGGCGATCTCGCTGCTACGGCGGACGATCCACGTCGGCTTGCTCGAGGAGTCGTCCGGCAACCCGATCGGCGGTGCGTTCACCTGCCCCAACTGCGGCCACCTGACCGCACGCCACACGTTCTGCGGTCACTGTGGCATCTCGCTCCAGGCGCTGCCGAAGCTTCTCGGCCTCACGCAGCCCTACGGCGGCGAGACCGGTGGCCCTCTCCTTGGACCGTCGCCGGAGACCGGGTCGTGAGCGTGTTTGCCGAACGGGTCGCCACACGCGGCAGCACCGGGAGCCTTGGGGGGAGGATCGTCCACGCCTTCTTGTTCCTGTTCTTGCTGCTGATCGGATTTTCGATTCTGACGACGGTCCTGGTCGCGCCAGGCACGAGCGCGCCGTGTTCCAGCGGTCAGCCATGCGGGGCACCGCCGAGCGTCCCACCGGTCATACGGCAGACCGCATGGCGCAGCTCGCAGTACGGCTTCAGCCTCGATTACCCCGGGTCGGTGGCGAGGGTCTCGCAGCAGTCGCCCGCCAGGCTGGTCCTGGTTACCAATGTCGGAGGACACAGCGGGACGGTGGCGATCCAGGGGTTCTCAGGCGGGACCGCTCCGGCGCAGGCCATCGCCGACCAGGTCAGCGGACTCAAGGGGCTCTCGCAGCTGGCCCGGGATAGTAACCCTGCCCATCAGCTCCTCGGGGCGGGTGTCGGTTATCTGTCGGGTGCGGGCAGGGCGTACGTCGGCGACCTCACCTCGCCGCAGGGGAGTCAGCCGGCCAGCCTCGTCTCCGAGGCGGCGTCCGATGGCCATGTGACGGTGACCGCAACCGTGGTGGGCACCACCAGCGAAAGCGGTCCCCACACTGACCTGTATGCCCTGGCTGACCTGATCATCAACAGCGTGCAGTGGCCCGGATGAGGCGCTGGGCGATGAGCCAGGCGCGATTTGCGTCCCTTCGGCGGTCGCTCACGTGGCGATACCTCGCCCCGGTCGGCGTGCTCGCCGCTGCGATGGCGTGGTGGTGCGCCCGGCCGCTCGCTCCAGCGGCGCAGAACCGTCCCGGCAGGCCGGCGCTGGTGGGAACCACCGACCCGCGCACGCCGATCGAGTTCTCGCTGGTCCTGCGGCTGCCAGGCCAGCGCCGCCTGGCGCGGTTCCTCGACAACCTCGAGAATCCCGCCTCGGCCACTTACCACCACTTCATCGATGCGGCCGCGTTCGGTGCGCGCTTTGGCCTACCGCGGACGCTGCTCGACCGCGCGACCGCCCGGCTGGCGCGGGACGCGGTCCGGGTGACCGGGAGCTATCCCCAGCGGACCGCGCTCGAGGTTCGCGCCACCGCGGGCACGATCGACCGGCTGTTCGGTCTGCGCCTGAGCGATTACCAGGGCGCCGACGGGCGGCACTTTCATGCTCCGACCGGACGGGCGATCGTTCCGCGCGACCTCCGGGATGCGGTCGTCGCCGTCGCCGGGCTGGACAACGCCACGATCGAGTCGGATAGCGCCAAAGCGAACGAGACGGATGCCGTCAAAGCGATCGAGGGCATGGCGCCGCCGAGCGCGAAGACGGCCTACGACATCAACCCTCTGACGAGCCGCCATATCACCGGCCAGGGCGAGAAGATCGCGCTGATCGAGTTCGGCACGTACCAGCAGTCCGACCTGGATGGTTTCGACCAACAGTTCGATCTGCCAGCGGTGACGCCTCGCAACGTGGCGGTCGACGGCGGAACAACCAACGGCAGCGCCTCGGCGGTGGCGGAGGCCGACCTCGACCTCGAGGTCGCGCACGAAATCGCACCGGCCGCCCAACTGCTTGACTACAACGCCCCTGAGGCCACCCCGTCAGGCGCGGACGCGTTCGGCGCCGTCGTGGATCAGATCGTTGCCGACGGTCAGGCCAGCGTCGCCTCGGTCAGCTGGGGCACCTGCGAGGCGGCGACATCGGCGGCGGACCTCCGCCGCGACGAGCAGGCGCTTGAAGCGGCCGCGGCACGCGGCATCACCATCGTTGCGGCCTCCGGAGACACCGGCGCGTACACATGCCAGGAGGACAACGGCAGCGACCACCGCCTATCGGTGAGCTGGCCGAGCTCGAGCCCGTTCGTGCTTAGCGTGGGAGGCACCTCGCTGTCGACGACGACCGCCGGTGTGTATCAAGGAGAGACGGCGTGGCAGGACACCCTCGAGCAGAGCGGCGGGGGCGGCGGCCTGAGCCTCGAGTTCCCGCGGCCGAGCTGGCAAATCGGCCCCGGGGTCGCCAACCAGTTCTCCGACGGCAAGCGGCAGCTTCCCGACGTCGCCGCTGACGCCGACCCGTGGTCAGGCTGGGATACGTACGCCGCCGGCGCTCTCACCGTGGCCGGCGGCACCAGCGCGGCGGCGCCGTTCTGGGCCGCCACGACTGCCTTGATCGCTCAGTATGCGCGCCAGCATGGGGTCAGTCGACTCGGGTTCGTCGATCCGATGCTCTACGCGATCGCCGCGACGCCGCAGCGCGCGCCAGCTTTTCACGATCTCACGAAGGGAACCAACCGCTATTACCCGGCCACCAAGGGGTGGGACTTCGCCACCGGTCTCGGCTCCCCGGACGTCTATCACCTGGCTCAAGACCTCATGGCGTACATGAAGCGGTAGCTCTCCGGCTTACCGTCGCAGCATCGCTGGGCGATTGGAGCGTGCGCGGTCCTCCAGCTCGTGAGATGATCGACCCGGACGCGGTAGGCTGGGGCCGAGGAGAGATGGAGCGCGGTGATCGGCATCTCGCATCCCGCGCGATGCGAACGGGTTCGCCTACCGGCACCCGCGCGGGCTGGGGCTGCCGGCGAACTCCTCAAGGGCCCGACCGGCAAGGTCCTCAAACGCGAGATTGGGGTTCACCCCTATCGGAAGCTGAGATCGGAGTAACACAATGAGCCTGACCGACAAGACGCTCTTCATTTCCGGCGGCAGCCGGGGGATCGGCCTGGAAATCGCCTTGCGCGCGGCCCGCGACGGCGCCAACGTTGGGCTGATCGCGAAGACGGCCGAGCCAAATCCCCGGCTCCCCGGCACCGTCTTCACGGCGGCCGAGCAGATCGAGGCCGCCGGCGGCAGCGCGCTGCCGATCGTCGGCGATATCCGTGACGCGACGGCGGTCGAGGACGCGGTTGGCGCGACCGTTGAGCGCTTTGGCGGTATCGACGTATGCATCAACAACGCTTCGGCGATCAATCTGTCGGGTACCGAGGCGCTGGAGATGAAGCGCTACGACCTCATGCAGGGCATCAACACGCGCGGTACCTTCGTCGTGACGCGCGCGTGCATCCCGCACCTGAAGCGGGCGACAAACCCCCACATCCTCACGCTGTCGCCGCCGATCAGCCTCGAGCCGCGCTGGCTCGGCCCGCACATCGCCTACACGATCGCCAAGTACGGCATGAGCCTCTGCGCGCTCGGCTTCGCCGAGGAGTTCCGCGACGCCGGGATCGCTTCCAACGCATTGTGGCCACGCACACTGATCGCGACTGCGGCTGTGCAGAACCTGCTCGGCGGCGAAGAGGCGATGGCTGCCTCGCGCAAGCCGGCGCTGTACGCGGACGCCGCCTACGCGGTCGTTACCCGCCCAAGCCGCGACTGCACCGGCAACATGTTCCTGTGCGAGGACGTGCTCGCCGAGGAGGGTGTCACCGACTTCGACGCCTACGCGTACGTCCCAGGCGCGACACCGCAGGTGGACATGTTCGTCGACCACGTCTGACCGAGCGATCGCATCCTCATCCTGTGGTGCCGGCGATGCTCGCGGTTAGGCGACTGCCGCATCGGTGGGGCTGATCTGGCGCATGAGCATGCCCGCCGACACGGCGCCGAGCGCAACAGAGCCGGCTGCGATCAGGATCGTTGTGATGGAGGGCCGGGCGCGTCGTCCCCGATCCGGCGAGCGCGGTACCGACCGACACCGAAGGGAAGATGCCCTCATCGACGGCCCGCTCGACTCAGACGCACCCGCCGCCCCAGCCGACCACTCCGGACTGGCGGCTAAGCGCGTGCTCGTCGGTGGCGCCGGTGGTCTCGCAGCGGCCGGGATTGCGCTCGGCGCGGGAACCTCATGGTCGGTCGCGGCCTTGTGCGCCACGAACGTCGCCTCGCTCGTGTTCGTCGTCTGGGTTTGGGCCAGTGTCCGGGGCGCCGATCCCGCGGCGACGGCCAGGCTCGCCCGCGCTGAGGATGCCTCACGGGCTGCAGCGGAAGCCGTCCTCATCGGCGCCGGCGCCGCCAGCCTGCTGGCGGTTGCGTTCACGCTCGCGCAGGCTCGCCACGCCCACGCCCCGGCGCGCGGGCTGTTGACCGCGCTCACCCTGGCCAGCGTCGCGGTGGCCTGGTCATCGGTGCACACCGTTTACGCCCTTCGCTATGCCAGGCTGTACTACAGCCCGCCGGTCGGGGGGATCGACTTCCATGGGGACCGCCCGGACTACGTCGACTTCGCCTACCTCGCGCTCACGATCGGGATGACGTTCCAGGTCTCTGACACCGATCTGATCGGGAAGCGCGTTCGTCGTACCGCGCTGCGCCACGCGCTTAGCTCCTACGTCTTTGGGACTGTGATTGTGGCGATCACGGTCAGCTCCGTCGCCGCCCTTCTCGGCAGCTAGTGCAGGTTGCGCTAGCACCCCGGGATTTCCTGCACGAAACCGGCCCGTCGGTGCGGACAGCGTCATTTCCGTGGGCGGAAACTTGCCGGCGGTGGCGGGAGTCTTGGTGGCCCCATCGCCCGCGAGGCCTATCTGGGAGCTGGTTCGCAATCCCATCGGCTTCCCGGGGTGGAGAACACGCCGCGGAACAGCGCTGTCTCGCCGAGGTACGAGATCGCCGCTAGCAGCATCCGAGCGCCGGCCGCCACAGATCGTCCGCGCGCAGACGCTCGAGGGTTGGCCTGAAGCCGGCGATCTGAGGAGTCACTAGTAGACGAAACCTGCGACTGGGACGGCGCTGAGCACGTTGGTAGCCGCGCGCCGGTGCCGTCCCAGGAAGCGGGATTCGGTGGGCTGCCGCTCCGGCGCAGCGCTCTCGTCGGTGGCGGTCGCCGACGGAGGGCTGTCTTTGGACACCGGAGGGCCTCCCGTATCACGAACTGGTGTGGGCCACCTGCTTGTGACCGGGGAGCTTCGACTTCAACTCCGCCACCTTCGCGTCGACCTTGTCCTTGTGCTTCTTGTGGCGCGCCTCGCGGAGCTCCTTGCGGGCCTTCTTCTTGGCCTCGCGTTGGGCGTCCTCGGCGGCGGCGATCTCCAGCTC
>Ga0335083_10006248_pt1 | contig 14955 bp, 15 predicted proteins | sample Lox_Sample_42_FD_206716 | JGI IMG/M metagenome (GOLD analysis project Ga0335083, IMG submission 206716) | Soil microbial communities from Loxahatchee National Wildlife Refuge, Florida, United States - Lox_Sample_4.2 | ecosystem: Environmental > Terrestrial > Soil > Wetlands | place: USA... | reverse complement strand
CGGCTGGACAAGGCGGATGGACCGGTGCTGGGCCGCGTGGCAGTCGACCAGACGGCCGACTGGAAGATTGCCAGTGGCGCCGTGAAGAGCACCCCGGCCGGTGTGCACGATCTCTTCGTGACTCAGGCTGGCTCAACCGCGGTTGACGTGGACTGGGTCAGTTTTCGCTGAAATGCAGCGGGGCCAGCAGGCGTTACCCCACACCGGCGTAAAGCGGTATCGCGACCTCCAGAGAGGCCGCGACGACAATCGCAACGAGCATCAAAGGACCGAACCACTTCAGGTGCCGCGCCATGCGGGCGCGGATTGCCGGACCGGCGGCTCGCTCGGCGAGCCTGCCCAGCGCAGCACCGAACAGGGAAAGCGGCAGGGCGGCAACGAAGAGAAGAAAGGGACCGATCGCCGCGGTGGAATTGAGCCTGCCGGTGCCGGAACCGGCGATCAGCGTGGTCAGGCCATGACTCACGCACCAGGCTACCGGCGCGAACGCACCGAATGCCGGCAATCCCCTGGGAAAGATACGCATGGCGTCCCCTGATATGGCGCCGATGATGCTACGGCGCGCCGTCTTGAAATCAATACCTTAATATCTCAGTATCGGTAATCGATACTTTGGTGGCATCGGGGAAATCATGCACGGCCATTCCGCGAAGATCATCGCCAGCCTCAAGGCCGCACTGAAGACACGCGGCATGACATACGCGGCACTCGCACGGCGCATCGGCCTCAGCGAGGCCTCGGTGAAGCGGGTATTGTCGCGCGGCACGCTTTCGCTGCGGCGCCTGGAGCAGATCTGCGATGCCATGGACATTGGCATGGCGGACATCCTGCAGCCGGCGCACGGCTCCGGCTCCGACCGCCGCGAAACCCTCACCCTCGAACAGGAAAAGGCTCTGGCCTCGGATGCCCGGCTGTTCGCCTGCTACCACCTGACGGCGAACGGCCGCAGCGATCGTGAAATCGAAATCGAGATGCGGGCCTCGCAACGCTCGGTACGGCAATGGCTGGCGAGGCTCCGGGAATTGGGTCTCGTGGCCCACAAGGCCGGCAGGCGCGTGCGGACGATGGCGGCGGTGGCCCTGAAGTGGAGACCTGACGGACCGGTGTGGCGCATGCACGAGCGGGAAGTCCGCGCGGAATTCCTCCAGTCACTCTTCGGCGCGGAACGCGAGGCATTGCATTTCCGGTCGGCAGAGCTGTCGGCCGCCTCCTGCCGCGTGCTGCAACGGAAACTGGAGCGGCTGGCGGCCGATTTCCGCGATCTCGCCGATCTCGACGGCCAGCTGCCGAGCCGCGAGAAGCGCAATGTCGGCTGCCTGCTGGCCATGAGGCCCTGGGTGTTCTCCAGATTCATGGCACGGCCGGCCCGAACTGATTCAGTTCGGGCCGTGGCCCGCGGCGACTGAAATAAAAATCGTATTGCCCTGCACGCGGCTCTCGAGACCCTTGGTGCGCAGCACGATGTCCAGGAACTGGTCCCAGGGCACGTTGTCGGCGCGCGCAGTCACGCTGCCGCCCACCGAATCGGCGATCACGATGTTGCGGCCGCTGATCTTTGCCATGACCTGCAGCAGCGTGCGGGTGTCGATATCCTGGAAGTTCGCGGTCATGCGCTCCCCAGTGTACTGCGGCGCCGCCGATTCCCGAGTCGCCGGGACCGGCAACGGTGCTTCCGCCCGCGGAGTTTTCTTCTTCACGCCGGCGGGGTGTCGTTCGATCTGTGCACTGCCGGCACCAGACTGATCGGGCTGCTCCGTGGCGGAAGCCGGCGCCGTGCCCGGCACCGCCACTGCGGAAGAAGGCGCCGAAGCCGCGGCTGCCGCAACCAGTCGCAGCGGCATGACGCCGGCCACGACCACGACGATCAGCAACGCGATGGAAGCGCCGCGAGGCAGGAATCTGGTGTCCTGAAGCATGGTCAATCTCCTGGTGAGTGCGTGGAACGTCCGGGAAGTGACGGCATATCCCGGGCCGGAATGTGGGCGGGTTCCGAGTCGGACAAGGAGGTGTCCATAGTCCCGGCGCGAATGGCGTCCTGCATCGACCACGGCGGCGTCGCAGGAGGCTTCGCGGGCGATGCCGTATTCACGCACCGCCAGGTGAACGAATGGATGGAAAAAGAAGAAATGCCGCGCCAGTGCCGGTACGCATCCCCACCACAGGTCGCCGCGGCGCAGGTGCGCCAGTTCATGGACAAGCACCATTTCCATTTCCGCATCGTCGAAGGTCGCAGGCGCGGGCAGCAGCAGCACCGGGCGAAAGTGGCCGAGTACAAGTGGCGAATCGATGTGCCGGGACAAGCGCATGCGCGGCGCGCGGCGCAGTCCCATGGTGGCGGCGCGTGCCAGCCCCTGCTGCAGCTGCGTGTCTTTGCAGGGAGTGGAGGCTCGCAGCCATTTATTCACGCGGCGCCAGTGGCGCAACGTCGACCAGCCTGTGAGCAGGACGCCACTGATCCAGAGCAGGAATACAGCCGCAGGCCAGATCTGCACGCCGGTGGCTGCGGCAGCCGGCAATACCTGGTGTTCCCGCAATTCCGCGTGTGCCGACGGCCCGGTCACAGCTGTGGCCGCGTGCGGCAGCCAAGGCAACTGTATGCGATCCGCCACCAGTCCGATGAGGGCCTGCAGTGCCACCAACCACCACAGCCAGCACCGGGTGGCCGGCGAAAGACGCCGCACGAAGCGGCCGAGGGCCCAGACCAGGCAGGCCAGCGGTACTGTCTGCACGGTGGTAGCAAGAAGCCGGTCGAGTGCAACGTGGATGAAGAACTGCATGAATCAGCTTTCCTTCCGCGTGGACTGCAGCTTCTCGACCAGCGCCTCGAGCGCTGCCAGTTCCTCATCGCTGACCTCGTCACGTCGTGACAACCACGCGACGAAGGGACTGACCGAACCCTGCAGCGTCCTTTCCACGAAAGCCCCCACTGCGCCCTGCATGGCGTCTTCGCCACCGGTGGCCGAGTAGCGGAAGACGCCGTCAACGCGACGCCGCTTGAGATAGCGCTTCGCGCGCAGCCGCTCCATCATGGTCAGCACAGTGGAGCGTGCAAGGCCCCGCTCCTCTCCGAACTGGGCCGCCACCTCCCCTGCCGAGGCCTCGTCCCGCTGCCCGATGTAATGGAGCAATGCCAGCTCCTGGTCTCCGATGCTTCTGCGCGGCATGTCGTCACCCGGGGATATTGACTACATTTGTAGTCAATATATCCGTGACTACATTTGTAGTCAACAGCGGCGGCAGTCCGCAGGCCGATGTTCCCGGCGCTTCAGGCCTCAGCAGCCTTGGCGGCCATTGTGGCCCTGGCCCACCAGAGGAGTTCATCCAGCGCCGCCGTCGCCGCCCGCTTCAGGTTGGCCTCGATATCCTCGATGGGCTTGTTGACGCCACCCAGCGGGTGCACGGCCATGAAATCGCTGCCGCCGACATGCACGGCGGTGCGCGTCGACACCATCTGCAACTCGATGCCGATCAGGCGCAGGTGTTCGATCGCGCGCGCCGCGCCGGTGCCGCCGTAGCCGATCGCGGTGAAAGGCTTGCGTACCCACTCCTTGTACGCCTGATCAAGCGCATTCTTGAGCGCGCCGGTGATCGAGCGGTTGTACTCGGCGACCACGAAGATGTAGCCATCGTAGCGGGCGATGGTCTGCTGCCAGCGCACCGCCTCCGGGTTCTTGCTGGGCATCCACAGGTTGGAGGCCATCTCATCGAAGAAAGGCAGCGGATGATCGCGCAGGTCCACCAGCTCCACGTCCATGTCGCCGCGCGCCTGCGCCTGCTTGAGGATCCACTGCGCCGGCTTGTCGGCGAAGCGGGTGGGGCGGGTGGAGCCGACGATCACGGCGATACGGGGCTTGGTGCTCATGGTATCCTCATGTACTCAGGTTACGATCGGTAACCATAGTGTGAGAGACCCGGTGATGGATCAAGCAGGCACCGCCCGGATACCAAGTGAGCGGGAGGATACCTCCCCGTGCGAACACATCAGCCGCATGCTCGCGCGCATCAGTGACAAGTGGACCCTGCTGGTGGTGCGTTCACTCGGCCGGGGTCCGCGGCGCTTCAACGCGCTGCGGCGCGAGATCGGCGAGATCAGCCAGAAGATGCTGGCCACCACGCTGCGCGACCTGGAAGAAAACGGCTTCGTCAGCCGCACCGTCACGCCCACCAAGCCGCCGCAGGTGGAGTATGCACTGACCGCACTGGGCCGTGACTTCCTGAAGCCGGTGCAGACGCTCGCCGAGTGGGTGCTCGCGAACTCCGCCCGCATCGATGCGGCACGCACCGCCTACGAGAGGCGCCGGGCGGCGGGCTGACCTGCGATGTCGATGGACTGCATCCGGTCCGACGGCCACCGGCCTACACCAGCTCGTCGGGCCCCTGCTGGTCCTCCGGAAAGCGCGTCGTCAGGCGTGCCACGGAAATCGGCTGCGCGTAGCGCCTGCCCGGCCGGTAATCGGCACGCGACAGCGTGTCGTACTCCAGCCGGCCGATCTTCCAGTTGCCCGCGGCATCTTTCCGGTAGGCGATCCGGTACACACCGCCTTCCCACCACGTGCGCACGCCTTCGCCGTGCAGGCGCGCCATCGCGGCCAGCGACGACTCGGTCTCGATGGGCTCGCCCACCCGGATCGAATAGGGGAACACGGCCGTTGCGGAATTGCGATCCGCGGCTACGACCACGCTCTCCTGTTGCTGCCCGGCAGCCACCTCGAACCCCGGCGCCGGTTCCATCCGCCCACCGGTCTTGCCCGCCGCGAAACGTTCGCGATACAGGCGGCCCACGCCCCGGCTGCTGCTGAACATGCCACCGTTGAACAACACCACGGCGTCATCGGCGAACATTCCGGTGACTTCCTCATGCAGGCCCTTGTCCATGGCCTGCTCGAAGCCCTGGTGGAATCTGCGCAGCGCGAGCTCTTCTTCCAGCAACGCGGCGCGCAGGGCGGGATCCTCCGCATTGCCGGCCCTGGCGGCGCCCATGCCCGCCACCGATGCCGCCGCCGCGGAAGCGCCCGCACCCAGCCTCCAGATGAAGGAACGGCGGCTGTTGGGTATGAGGATGTTCATCACGCCCTCCGTTTCGGGCCGTAGTACTCGAGCAGATCGAACTTGCCGATGTGCCGGCCGATGGCGCCGGTCGTGCCCAGGCTTACTCCACGGGTGCTGCCGTTGAAAGTGAAGCCGCAGTCATGCGAGGCCTTGGTGTTCAGCAGCTCGGTCATCTGGTTGCCGTTACAGGCCTCTTCGTTCTGGCAGAAGATGTACACGCCCGGACGCAGCTTCACGAAGATGCAGGGCGAGCCCCACTCCGCGCCCATCTGCTGGGCGCCGGTGAAGATCACCCAGGACATGGAATGCGGCGAGGAGTACACGTGCATCGAGGTCGTCGTGTCGGAGTACGACCAGGAGTAGCAGTTGCCGACCAGTTCGTCGGTCAGCTCATGCCGCACGTAGATCGGCGCCTCGAGGCCCGGCAACTTCTCCACCACACCGAAGATCGGGCGATAGGTGGTCTCGTTGCCGTAGTACGCCGTGCCCATGTGGGATTCGATGCTGGTGGCGAGCCCGTTGGTCAGGTCGATGGCCGTCATCGTGCAGGCGCGCGGCCTGCTGTCCGGGATGATGTGCGCGAACCAGGCCAGGTTGTCGTCGCCCTCGTAGGCGCGGTATTCCAGATCGTGCCAGGTGCTTTCGTTCTCGTTCCTGAACTGCAGGCTGGTCGTGCTCTTGACGCGGTATTCGCGCACCGGGCCGCCGTTGTCGAAGCGCAGCGTGAATTCCTTGCCTACCAGGATGTCCGAGAACGGCAGGTTGTTGCCGGTGGCCTGCGGCGGCAATGGCGCGCCGGCGGGCGCGGCGGGCTGCGGACCTGCCGGGGCGGCGGTGCCGACCTGCACGACGCCGAAGGCGGTGGTGCGGGCGTCGGCCGCCTGCTGCATCTCTTCATCCGACATGTGGGTGAAGGTGCGGACGGGGCGATACGTGGTGCGCGCGCCCTTCTGCGGCGCGGGCGGCGCCGCCGCGGCTGCTACGGGAGCGCCGCCTGGACCTCCGGGGCCGCCCGGACCTCTCGCACCGGCCGCCGGCGCAGACGCGAACATCGGCCTGATGCCCTGGTCATCGAAGTTCTCGAGATAGGCGATCTGCCCCGCGACCTTGCCGTCACCGCGGAACATGTAGTACTCGAGCTCGTCCTTGTCGTTGAAGCCGAAGCGCACGCCCACCTGCTTCACGCCGTACAGGTCGGCCACGAAGCAGGTGTGGATGCCGGAGAATTCGCATTCGGTGCGGTTGTAGATGATGGTGCGGTCGTCGGCGAGCACATAATCGGAAGGCGACACGTAGGCCAGGTCGTCGATGTTGCGCGTGAGGTCGACGAAGTTGGTGTTGGCCACCGACACGTACAGCTCGATGGTCTCGATGCCGTTGTCCTGGGTCCAGTGGATGCCCTTGCCGGTCATGCGGTTGGTGTAATGGTGCAGCTTGCCGGGCGCGGGCTGGCCGCTGTCGACGTACCCGAAATAGATCTGCCGCTGCACTTCGCGGTCATCGAGCGTGTATTCATTGGGCGCGCGGCCCTGCTTGATGCCGCTGGACAGCCAGACTTCGAAAACCGTAGCCAGGTTGTCCTTCTGGTCGATGTAGACGTTGTAGCCCTTCTGCTCCCCGGGGATGAGGTGGGAGAAGAACACGATGTTGTTCAGCGTCAGTTCGCCGTAGCCGGCCGAGGACTGCTTGCCGTCCACGGTCACCGTCAGGCGCCGGCCGGGTCCGAACTTGTATTCCAGCGTCGGGCCATCCTGGGTGACGATTTTCAGCGTCTTGCCGCCCAGCACATTGCTGAAGCCGGCGGTCGGGCTCTTCGGGCCGGTTCCTTCCACTGGCTTGAGCTTCGCGCCAATCTGATCCCTGGTCAGCTTGGTGTACTTGAAGCGATGCATTGGAATGCGCATGGTTTCCCCCGTCTTCTTGCCCTGTATCAAGGGCTGCAATATGCCGTTTCACGACCCCCGGATCGGACTCCTGAGGATAGTCAGGTCGGGGCATCTCTTCCAGTGGCGGAGCAATTATCCATGCGCCGCCGTGGGTGGGGCATTGCGGGCGGAGGAGTTGGGGGAACCGGCCTAGCACGCGGGGATACGCGCCCGGTCATCCACGCCACGTGGCGGTGTCACCGGGACTTCACCTTGCCGTATTAATAATCCGGGCCCGTTCCACCCAAGCAAGAAGGCCCCGTCATGACCCACCCATGCTTATCCAGGCGCATTCCCGCTGCGCTCGCTCTTGCCACGACCCTGGTTGCTGCCGCCGGTTCGGCAAGCGCCGAACACCTGCCCGATTTCCCGTCTGGCCCGTTTCCCGGTCCGCGCAGCTATTTCGATGTCCGCGACGATTTCTTCACCGGCTTTGCCGGCCGGGGGCCGGTGACCGGCTCGGTGCTGTTCAATGATTTCGGCGCAACCGCCGTCGTGAACCACACCGCGCCCGCGCACGGCACACTGAAGATCAACACCGACGGCACCTTCACCTATACGCCCAACCCCGGTTTCAAGGGCACCGATACTTTCACCTACAGCGCCACCGACGCGGTGCAGACCTTCCAGTACTCCGAGTTGTTCGGCCAGAGGCTGCCGCCCCTGACGAGGGTGCCGGGCCCGGACGGCACCACGACGGTCATTTCGCGCGAGGGCTACGGCTCGTCGCTGGCGCCGGCGCCCTTCAGGCCCTGGGCCTTCTACGGCCTGACCGACCGCGGTCCGAACGCCGATGCGCCGGACGGCAACAAGTCGGAGATGGTGCTCGACTTCAATCCGCAGATCGGCGAGCTCGACCTCATCGGCGGCGAGGCGCGGCTGGTCAGGACCATCACGCTCAAGGGCCCGCGCAACCTGGGCGGCCATCCCTACAGCGGCCGCCCGCCATACGACACGGCCGAGGTGATCGACGACGTCAACGCCACCAACGCCACGCTCTCGGGCGGCGTCGTCACGCCCAAGCCGGTGGCAAAGGATCCGTACGGCTACGACTCCGAGGGCATCGTGGCGATGCCCGACGGCACGTTCTGGGTTTCCGACGAGTACGGCCCGTACGTGACGCACTTCGATGCAGCCGGCTACGAGATCGGCAGGCTGACGCCGTACCAGAACAGCCCCAACGACGTCGACCCCGTCACCGGCGTCGTCTACCACCACATCATCGGCCACCTGCCGGCCGAACTCGCCAATCGCCTGAAGAACAAGGGCATGGAAGGCCTGACCATCACGCCGGACGGCAAGACGCTGGTAGGCCTGATGCAGTCGGCGCTGCAGATGCCCGACCTCGGCAAGAAGGCCGGCAATGTCGCGCCGACCCGCATCATCACCATCGACCTGAAGACCTACGCCACCAGGCAGTATCTCTATCTGCTCGACAACCCGAAGAGCACCGGCGATGCGAACAGCGAGATCACCGCGATCTCCAACACGAAGTTCCTGGTGGACGAGCGCGACGGCAACTTCGAACCCGGCGCCCGCAAGACGCTGTTCCTGGCCGACATCTCCCAGGCCACCGACATCACCGGCGTGACCATCGGCGGCAAGTCGCCGGAGGGTTACGTCAGCGACGCCGTCACGGCCGATGCACAGAACCTGCTCACGACGGCGGGAATCCAGGTGGCCACCAAGCAGACCTACCTGGCGCTGGGCGACCTGGTGACCCAGCTGAACCCGGCGGGCGCCTTCTATGCCCACGACAAGGTCGAGGGCGTGGCGACCACCGATGGCGGGCGGACGCTGTACATCTCCAACGATGATGACTTCGCGATCGACACCATCAGCGTCGATGCGGACGGCTCGTGGAAGGTGCACCAGAAGATCCTGCCTTCCACCGGCCAGCCGGATTACGGCGAGATACTGAAGGTCGACACCACGAAGCTGCCGGCGACCGTCGACAGCGGCACGGTGACGATCTTCGTGCGCTGAGCCGCCCTGCCACTACGGCCCCTGGCCCGGGCTCCCGGGTCCAGGGGTTGCCGCCGCGAGTTCGGCGCGCGCAGCGGCCAGATACTTCTGGCGATTGAACAGATACCGCGTGTACTCCATCACCAGGAAGCCCACCAGCACCGCCAGCACCCATTCCAGCCATTCGGGCAGCAGGTGCACGGTGACTTTCTGGCGCGGCAGGATGCCGAAGAGGTTCTTCAGCGCGCGGCGCTCCACGGAGTGGTAGGTGGACAACACCGTCACGAGCGAACCCGCCACGTAGCCCACGAGGTTGCCGATGGCGGACTTCATGAACAGCGCCCGGAGTTTCGGCCGCGTCAGCGCGTGGCGAAAGAATTCATGCATCATGATCGAACTCCACTCAAGCTGATTTCAGATACTGCCTGATGCCGCGCGCCGCGAGGAACAGGCTGCCGGCGAGCGCGACATAGGCTCCGCCGGCCACCGCCACGTGGCGCGCCACCACTCCCGCGCCGCGGTTCCAGAGGTCGTTGGTCAGGCGCGTGAGATCGCCAGCCACCTTGTCCGGATCGGTCCTGATCAAGTCCTGGCCGGTACGGTGATACAGCGCCGCGTAACAGCCCGCCAGCACGATCAGCGGCAGCAGGTGCAGGAGCCACGACTTGCGTGATGAGCCCTGATACGGCAGTGTCAACGCATAGATGCAGCCCAGGCACAGCGCGCCAAAAGGCAGTGCCAGCAGCAGGTAGTAGCGTCGCACTCCGAAGAACAGCTGCGAGGGTTTCAGGATGATGGCCGGCAGGTCGTAGAAGCGCACGCCGTGCTCGATGCCGCTCACCCATACGATCAGGCACTTGACGTAAAACCAGCCCAGCAGCAGGCAGATCACCGCCAGCCAGGTGAGCGGATCCCAGCGCGCCGCGCCGCGGACGGCTTTGCGTGCAGGCGAGAATGCGTCCATGCTCTTGGCTCTCTGGCGGCGAATTGCTAACCTGCATTTTAGTCTCATGCCCGCGCGCAACGACACCCTTCGAAGGTCCGGTCCGCGGCTCGCCACGGGAATCGCACTGTGTTGCGGATTGTTGAGCTGCGCCACCCTGGACCAGGAATTCGGCAAGGAGCCCTGGTACCAGAAAACCAGAGCCGGCACCGCCAAGGCTGCGGACGCTTCCTCCAGGGCCGTGGTCCAGGCAGCCGAAGCCACCAAGGCCGCGGCCGCCGACGCCTACAGGCGCATGCAGAAGTACGCGGCCGAAAAGGACCTGCTCAAGACCTTCACGGATGCCGGCGAGCACAGCGAATCCGTGGTGCTGAACATCCTGCACGGATCGCAACCGCCGACCACGCAACCCGGCCCGCCGGCCAGGGGTGGCGGCAAGGGCGCAACACCTCCCCGTTCCATCCCCGGCACGCCGGCGACGCCGGCGTCGCCCGAGCATTACAGCGGCTCGCTGCGCTGGCCCGTGGATGCCTGCGTGATCAGCTCGAAGTTCGGCGCCCGCTGGGGCAAGGTGCACAAGGGCGTGGACCTCGCGGCAGACACGGGTGAACCGGTGTATGCCATCGCGGACGGCACCGTCATCTATGCCGGCAACGGCCTGCGCGGATACGGCAACGTGGTGATCCTGCGGCACGACAGCAAGCTGACTTCGCTGTACGCGCACAACAGCAAGCTCAAGGTGAAACAGGGCGACACGGTAAAGCAGGGCCAGCTCATCTCGCTGCTGGGCAGCACCGGCCATTCGACGGGCCCGCACGTGCACTTCGAAATCCGCGAGGGCGACGAAGCGGTGGACCCGATGCTGCGGCTGCCGAAGTCGAAATTCGTCGATGCGACCGAACCGGCGCCGGCAAGATGATCGATACGCAGCTCCTTTACATCGGCGGCAAGTGGGTTCCTCCCGCCCTCTCCCGGCTGCTGGACGTCGAGAACCCGGCGACGGAACAGACCATTGCGCGGATCAGCCTGGGCGGCCAGGCCGATGTGGATCGCGCCGTGGCCGCGGCCCGCAGCGCGTTCGACTCCTTCTCGCAGACCACTCCGGCCGGGCGCATCGCGCTGCTGGAACGCATCGTCGCGGAATACAACCGGCGTGCGCCGGAACTCGCGGGCCTCGTCACCGCCGAGATGGGCGCGCCGGCATGGCTGGCGCGCGACGCCCAGGTGCCGCTCGGCATCATTCATTTCACGCAGGCCATCGAGGCACTTCGCAACTACCAGTTTGAGCGACGGTTCGGGACCACGCTGGTGCGGCGCGAACCGGTGGGGGTGTGCGCGCTCATCACGCCGTGGAACTGGCCGCTGTACCAGATCGGCGCCAAGGCCGCCGCGGCGCTGGCCGCGGGTTGCACCATGGTGCTGAAGCCCAGCGAGATCGCGCCGCTGAATGCCCTGCTCTTCGCCGAGGTGCTGGATGCCGCCGGCGTGCCGCCGGGCGTGTTCAATCTGGTGAATGGCGATGGCCCGACAGTGGGCGTGGCGCTGTGCACGCATCGCGACGTCGACATGGTGTCGTTCACGGGCTCGACGCGCGCCGGCATCGAGGTGGCGCGCAATGCCGCGCCAACGGTGAAGCGCGTGGCGCAGGAGCTGGGCGGCAAGTCGGCGAACATCCTGCTGGATGATGCGGACCTGGCGACCTTCGTGCCACAGGGCGTGCAGGCCTGCTTCATGAATTCCGGCCAGGCCTGCGCCGCGCCGACGCGCATGCTGGTGCCGCAACACCTTCATGATGAAGTGGTACGGCTCGCGAAGGCCTCCGCCGAAGGCACGGTGGTTGGCGATCCGCTGCAGGATGGCGTCAAGGTGGGTCCGCTGGTGAGCAAGGCCCAGTTCGAGCGCGTGCAGGGCTACATCCGCAAGGGCATCGAGGAAGGCGCAACCCTGGTGGCCGGCGGACCCGGCAAGCCCGGGGGCCTTGCAGCCGGCCATTTCGCGCGACCCACCATCTTCGCCAATGTCCGCAGCGACATGACGATCGCGCAGGAGGAGATCTTCGGCCCGGTGCTCGTCATCATCCCGTACAGGGACGAACAGGACGCGATCCGCATCGCCAACGACTCACAGTATGGCCTGTCCGGCTTCGTGGTCTCCAGGGACATCGAGCGCGCCCGCGGCGTGGCGAAACGCCTTCGCACCGGCCAGGTCCGGCTCAATGGCGCCAGGCACGACTTCTCCGCGCCATTCGGCGGCTACAAGTACTCGGGCAATGGCCGCGAGTTCGGCGTGTTCGGCATGGAGGAATTCCTCGAAGCCAAGTCGATCTGCGGCTACTTCACGGGCTGAAGGTCCCCTGCCAGCCAGGAGCGTACTTCGGGCCAGGACCTGCGGCCGTTCTCCGCCATCTCGCCGCGCAGTGCCGCCGGCACCCAGTCCAGCAGTGCCGACCGGAAGGAAGGCCGCTCGCTGATGCGCCGGAACCAGTCATCCACCCGCGGATGGCGCCCGGACTGCCACATCCCGTGCATGGAAAGCTGCGCAAGGCGGTTCACGTAGGGCGCGAGCGCGATATCGGCCATCGTGAGCCGGTCGCCCACCAGCCACTCGCGGTCGCGCAGCGCTGCATTCATCTGGCGCAGGTATCCATCGTAGAGGCGTACCTGGTCGCCTACCCCCGGCGCGGCCAGCCCTTCGTGGATCCAGCGCCACTTGCGTTCGCGCGCGGCCTGGCCCTCGCCCGCGGCCTGCTTGAGGAAATCCTCGAAGCTGCCGGCGCCATTGCGCAGGATCGTGTGCCGGTGCGAAACCACGTACGTAAGCGTGGAGCACGCCGGATGCAATTCCTCGTCGACGGCCTTGGTCCAGACACGTACCTGTGCGCGCTCCCGGGGCGTGGCGGGATAGACCGGATGATCGGGAAAGACTTCCTCGAGGTACTCGCAGATGACCGTGGATTCGCGCACCACGTGGCCGTCGTGGACCAGCACGGGCACGACACCCTTGGGGTTGATCCGCAGGAATTCCGGCCTGAACTGCTCGCCGGCCAGCAGGTCCACGTAGTGCCCCGTCCAGGCCAGCTGCTTTTCGGCCAGTGCGAGGCGGACCTTGGCGGCGCAGGCCGATGAGCCGTGGTGGTAGAGCTCGAGCATGCGCGCAGCATAACGGCGCCGGGTATTCCGTCAATTCGAACCCGGGTCCCGGGGCTTGATCATCAGCACGCTGGCCTTGAACTTTTCGATGCAGCCGTCCGCCCTTTCGGCGACCGCCGCCTTCAGCTTTTCGGCATCATTGGCCATGAGTTCCTCGCGGCTCCAGGCGCCCTTGCTGATCTGCTGGCAAAAGGAACTCGCCAGCGTCTTGCCCGTCTGCACGTCGATCAGCCGCGCGGTCACCAGCATGCCCACACCAAAGCTGCTGCGGAACAGGTTCTGCGTCACGCCGGCGTTGGCTTCGACGTCGAGCACCACGTCGACGTTGGCCACCTCCCGCGCGGATCGCGCCAGGTCCTTCGGCGCATCCAGGTGCCGCGCCGGCACCCTGGGCGCATCGATCATTCCGTAATGCTCATGCGCCAGCGTGGCGAGTGCATTTGCAATGCGCAGCGCCGGCGGCTCCATGCCGGGCGGAATCAGGCGTCCGCTGGCGTCCACTCCACCCCCCGTGGCGCCGGTGATGATCTCCGTGCCGGCGGTGGAAAGCGTCAGTCCCGCGTCGGGATAGACGGCAATTCCCAGCGATCTGCCTCGCCAGGCATCGGTGTCGACCTGTCGGGCGACAGCCGGCAGGACCACGAACAAGGCCAGGATCGTCGCGTGCCGCATGGCGGCGGGGTACTACGCGCGCACCAGGCCCATCGCCTTCCCGACGTTGAAGCCGGGGAACACCGCCTCGGGCTTCACACCCAGATGGTCGCGCACCAGCTCGCCGAGCACGTCGCGATAGTCGGTGGTCACTGCCAGGTCGCGCCCCTCGAACAGCTGCTCCGGCTCCATGCCGGGCCACTGTCCGTATACCTTGCCGCCCTTCACCGCACCACCGAGCACCAGCATCACGCCACCATGGCCATGGTCGGTACCCTGGTCGCCGCTCTCGGCCGCGGTGCGCCCGAACTCCGACATGGTCACCATGATGATGTCGGCCATGCGCGAGCCCATGTCGCGCGAGAATGCGTCGAGCGAACTGCCCAGTTCATTCAGCGAGCTGGAAAGCTGGCTGTTCTCGTTGGCGTGGTGGTCCCAGCCGCTCATGTCGGCGAAGGCGACCTCGACCCCGACATTGGACTTGATGAGCTGCGCCAGCTGGCGCAGCTTGCGGCCGAACTCGCCCACGTACTGCGCACCGCGCGCCGGCTGATACGGCTGCGCGAGAATGGAGTCGATCATCCGCGCCGCCTCGAAAGTGCCGTTGGCCTGGGCCTTCAGGCCACTGTCGCCGGAGGAGGCATACATGCTCTCGAAGATCGCCGCCGCGGCGTGATCCTTCATCTGGAATTTCGACAGGTCGTCCACCGCCACCGCGGCGCGGTTGCCGCGCAGCGTGCGCGGCAGCTGCGTACCCATCGCCACCGCGCGCAGCGGCGAGATATCGGCCGAGGCCGGCAGCGCGCGGTTCAGCCAGCCATCGTCGGTCTTCGTGCTCGCCATGCCCGATTCCATGAAATCCTGCGCGTCGAAATGCGAGCGTGAATTGTCGGGCGAGCCCACGGCGTGCACGACGGCCAGATCGCCGCCATCCCACATTGCCTTCAGCGCCTGCAACTGCGGGTGCAGGGCGAAGCGACCATCGAGATCGATCGCAAGGTTGCTGGCGATCCCCGGCAGGCCGGCAAGCGCCAGCGCGGCGGCAAGGGAGCCCGAGGAAGTCGCGGCGGCAGCCGGAACGGTGGTGCCCTTCGGCGGCGCGATCGCGATGCCGGGCCGCAGCTGGTAATACCGCTTCTCGAAGAAGGGCACGACCATGTTGAGGCCGTCGGCCGCGCCGCGCTGGAAGATCGCGATGAGGATCTTGCGGCGCGGGCTTTCCTCGGCAGCCGCACGTCGCAGCCAGGCAGGCGCCGTGCCCAGCAGACCGATC
>Ga0335083_10006247_pt1 | contig 14955 bp, 11 predicted proteins | sample Lox_Sample_42_FD_206716 | JGI IMG/M metagenome (GOLD analysis project Ga0335083, IMG submission 206716) | Soil microbial communities from Loxahatchee National Wildlife Refuge, Florida, United States - Lox_Sample_4.2 | ecosystem: Environmental > Terrestrial > Soil > Wetlands | place: USA... | reverse complement strand
CGACAGTGCGCATTCTCGAGGATCGGCGCCGCCTCCCAGGGCGATGCCATCGGCGTCTCGAGCTTCGCGAGGTCGAAGGCGTGGGGCCGAAGCGGCCCCTCGAAGCTCGTCCAGCCGGTCGGCGGGTGGCGGTGGTAGAAGAACGCGGCGGGCCCGAAGAAGCCCTCCTTGCTCATCTCGCGCTCGAAGGTGCCGGGCGGCAGGTCCGCGTGCGCCTGGCGGCTCGCGGTGCCCGCGACCCGGGGGTAGGAGATATAGCGTTTCATGAAGGCTCGCTCCGCAGGCGCCCGCGCCCGGACGTGAATTTAGTTGCAAGTGAAACTAATTACAAGCGACGGCGCCGACCCCGCGTCGGGCACGGTCGGCTGGCATAATCCGCCCCTCGCGTGAGAGGAGCCAGCGACATGACGACGGTAACGACAGCCCGACAGGGCCCCGTGGCGGTGATCAGCTTCGGCGAGCCGCCGGTCAACAGCTTGGGCGCCGCGACGCGCCGTGACCTCGTCGCCGCGATCGACGCCGCGCGGGCGGATGCCGCGGTCACCGCGCTCGTGATCACCGGCAAGAACGGCCTCTTCTCGGGCGGCGCCGACATCAAGGAGTTCGGGACCCCGGCGATGCTGGGTTCACCGAACCTGCACGACCTGATCGGCGCGGTCGAGTCGAGCCCGAAGCCCGTCGTCGCCGCGATCGAGGGCACCTGCCTGGGCGGTGGCCTCGAGCTCGCCCTCGGCTGCCACTACCGCATCGCCGCGGAGAGCGCGAAGCTCGGACTTCCCGAGGTCAAGATCGGCCTCCTGCCCGGGGCGGGCGGCACGCAGCGCCTGCCGCGCCTGATCGGCGTCGAGAACGCGATCAACGTGATCCTCTCGGGCGAGGCGCTGCCCGCGAAGCTCTTCAAGGGGAGCCCGCTGCTCGAGTCGATCGCGACGGGCGACCTGATCGCCGCGGCGGTCGCGCTCGCGAACGCGAAGGCGGCCGAGGTCGCCGCCGGCAAGAAGCTGCCGCGCGCGCGCGACATCCGCGTCGTCGAGCCCAACCTCGACCCGCTGATCGGCTTCGCGCGCAACACCGCGAAGGCCGGCTTCCCGAACTTCCCCGCGCCGCTCAAGTGCCTCGATGCGATCGAGGCCGCCGCGACCAAGCGCTTCGAGGACGGCCTCGCGGTCGAACGCGCCGGGTTCATGGAGCTGATGCTCGGGCCGGTCTCGAAGGCGCTGCGCCACGCGTTCTTCGCCGAGCGCGCCGCCGCGAAGATCGCCGACGTCCCGGAGTCGACGCCGCTCAGGTCCATCAAGTCCGCCGCCGTGATCGGCGCAGGCACGATGGGCACAGGGATAGCGATCAACTTCCTGAACGCCGGGATCCCGGTGCGCCTCCTCGAGGTCGGCCAGGCCGCGCTCGACAAGGGCGTCGCGCGGATCCGCGACAACTACGCGGGCCAGGTCAAGAAGGGCCGCATGAAGCCCGCGGATGCCGAGGCCAAGGCCGCGCTCCTGACCCCGACGCTGAAGTACGAGGACATCGGCTCCGCCGACATCGTCATCGAGGCGGTGTTCGAGGACATGGGCATCAAGGAGACGGTGTTCAGGACGCTCGATGGCGTCATGAAGCCGGGCGCGATTCTCGCGACCAACACCTCGACGCTCGATGTCGATCGCATCGCGGCCGTGACCCAGCGCCCCGGGGACGTGATCGGCACGCACTTCTTCAGCCCCGCCAACATCATGAAGCTCCTCGAGGTCGTGCGCGGCAAGGCGACCGAGAAGGACGTGCTCGCGACGACGATGAAGCTCGCGAAGACGCTCAGGAAGACCGCGGTCGTCTCCGGCGTCTGCGACGGGTTCATCGGCAACCGCATGATCGAGCAGTACTCGCGCCAGGCGATGTTCATGGTCGAGGAGGGCGCGAGCCCGGCCGAGGTCGACGGCGCGATCGAGAAGTTCGGGTTCGCGATGGGCCCGTTCCGGATGGGCGACCTTGCCGGCAACGACATCGGCTGGCACATCAGGAAGCGCCGCTACGTCGAGCACCCGCAGATGAAGTACTCGAAGATCGCCGACGCCCTCTGCGAGCTCGGCCGCTTCGGCCAGAAGACCGGCGCCGGCTGGTACGACTACAAGCCAGGCGACCGCACCGCCTATCCGGCGCCGGTCGTCGAGGCGCTGATCACGAAGTTCCGCGCCGACGCCGGGGTCAAGCCGCGCAAGATCGACGCCGCCGAGATCATCGACCGGCTCGTCTACTCGCTCGTCAACGAGGCCGCGAAGATCCTCGAGGAGGGCATCGCGCAGCGCGCCTCCGACATCGACATCGTCTACCTGACGGGCTACGGCTTCCCGGTCTGGCGCGGCGGCCCGATGTGCTACGCCGACGAGGTCGGCCTCTACGGCGTCGTGCGGCGGATGGCGGACCTCGCCCAGAACCCCGCCGGCGACCCGGGTTTCTGGACCCCCGCACCGCTACTCGCCCGTCTCGCCGCCAGTGGCGGCTCCTTCACCGCTCCGGGAGCGCGCTCATGAGCCGCGAAGCCGTCATCGTCTCCACCGCCCGCACGCCGCTCGCGAAGTCCTGGCGCGGCGCCTTCAACCAGAGCCACGGCGCGACGCTCGGCGGCCACGTCGTCAAGGCCGCGATGGCGCGCGCCGGGATCGACCCCGCGGAGGTCGAGGACGTGATCATGGGCTGCGCGACCCCGGAAGGCGCGACCGGCAACAACATCGGCCGGCAGATCGCGCTCCGGGCCGGCTGCCCGGACACGGTCGCGGGCGTCACGGTCAACCGCTTCTGCTCCTCGGGGCTCCAGTCGATCGCGATGGCCGCGCAGCGCATCATCGCGGGCGAGGGCGAGGTCTACGTCGCCGGTGGCGTCGAGGCGATCTCGGTCGTGCAGAACGAGGCCAACACCTTCTTCGGCAAGGAGGCCTGGCTCAACGAGAAGAAGCCCGGCATCTACTGGAACATGCTGCAGACCGCCGAGGAGGTCGCCAAGCGCTACAAGATCAGCCGCGAGCGCATGGACGAGTACGGCGCGCGCAGCCAGCAGCGCGCCTGCGCCGCGCAGGACGCGGGACTCTTCAACGACGAGATCGCGCCGATCACGGTGACGATGGCGGGCGTCGAGAAGGACTCGGGAAGGCTCTACCGGAAGGAAGTCACCGTGTCGGCGGACGAGGGCCTGCGTCCCGGCACCACGGTCGAGGCGCTCGCCAGGATCCGCTCGGCCGTGCCGGGCGGCGTGATCGCGGCCGGGAACGCGAGCCAGTTCTCGGACGGCGCCGGCGCCTGCGTCGTGATGAGCGCCGAGCTCGCCGCGAAGCGGGGACTGAAGCCCCTCGGCAAGTTCCTCGGCTTCGCGATCGCGGGCTGCGAGCCCGAGGTCATGGGCATCGGCCCGGTGTACGCGGTGCCGAAGCTCCTGAAGCGCGCCGGGCTCAGCGTCGCCGACATCGACCTCTGGGAGCTCAACGAGGCGTTCGCGGTGCAGGTGCTCTACTGCCGCGACACGCTCGGGATCCCGGATGCCAAGCTCAACGTCGACGGCGGCGCGATCGCGGTCGGCCATCCCTACGGCATGAGCGGCCAGCGCCTGGTCGGCCACGCGCTCCTCGCCGGCAAGCGCTTGGGCGCCAAGCGCGTCGTCGCGACGATGTGCATCGGCGGCGGCATGGGGGCCGCGGGACTCTTCGAGGTGCTCTGACGCCGCCGGCGCCACCGCGCCCGTCGCGCGCTCAGCGCTCGACGATCGCGGTGACGCCCATGCCGCCCGCGGTGCAGATCGAGATGAGCCCGCGCCTGCCGCCGCGCTCGGCGAGGAGCTTGGCGAGCGTCGCGAGGATGCGCGCCCCCGTCGCCGCGAAGGGATGGCCGTAGGCGAGGCTCGAGCCGACCACGTTCATCTTCGCGCGGTCGATCGAGCCGAAGGGTCCGGCGAGCCCGAGCCGCTCGCGCGAGAACTCCGCCGACTCCCACGCCTTCAGCGTGCAGAGCACCTGCGCGGCGAAGGCCTCGTGGATCTCGTAGTAGTCGAAGTCGGCGAGGGTCAGTCCCGCGTCCTTCAGCATCATCGGCACCGCGTAGGCGGGCGCCATCAGGAGCCCCTCGCGGCCGACGAAGTCGACGGCGTAGACCTTGGCGTGCGTGAGGTAGGCGAGGGGCTTGAGGCCGCGCGCCCCGGCCCAGGCCTCGTTCGCGAGCAGCACCGCGGCCGCGCCGTCGGTGAGCGGCGTCGAGTTCCCGGCGGTGAGCGTGCCGGCCGGCGAGCGGTCGAACGCGGTCGGGAGCCTCGCGAGCTGCTCGAGCGAGGTGTTCGGGCGGATGTTGTTGTCCATCGAGAGGCCGTGGTAGTCGACCACGAGGTCCTTGAAGAACCCGGCCTTGAACGCGGCCGCCGCCCTGACGTGGCTCTGGTAGGCGAGCTCGTCCTGCTCCTGCCGGCCGATCTTCCAGGTCTTGGCCATGATCTCGCAGGCCTGGCCCATCGAGAGGCCGGTGCGCGGCTCCGTGGTGTCGGGCACGACCGGCCTGAAGAACCGGGGCCGGAGCCCGAGCCACGGCTTCAGCTTCGCGCCGAGCGTGCGCCCGCGCGCGCTCGCGAGCAGCAGCTGCTGGTAGTCGCGCGCGTAGACGATCGGCGCATCGCTGACCGTGTCGACGCCGCCCGCGATCCCGGAGTCGATCTGGCCGAGCGCGATCTTGTTGCCGATCAGGATCGCGGCCTCGAGGCTCGTGCCGCAGGCGCGCTGCAGGTCGACGCCGGGCGTCTCGGCGGCGAGGCCGGCGCCGAGCACCGACTCGCGGGTCAGGTTCCACTGGCTCGAGTGCTTGATCACGGCGCCCGCGGCGACGTCGCCGAGCGCGACGCCGGCGAGGCCGAAGCGGTCGACGACGCCCCGGAACGCGGCGGTCAGCATCTCCTGGTTGCCGACGTCGGCGTAGGCGCCCATGCCGCGGGCGAACGGAATCCGCGCGCCGCCGAGGATCGCGACGCGGCGGACGGATGAGCCAGTCAGCATGGGAGTTCTCCGGAGTCGGGGCGGGCGCCGCCGACTAGAATGCACCCTCCGCCCGCGGGCGTCACGGTGAGCCCTGGGTTCGAGTCCCCGACATGACCGCCACTCCCGCCGCCACTTTCGGAGCGCGCCTGCGGCGCGATGCGGGCGCGATCCTCGCGCTCGGCCTGCCGCTGCTCGTCAACAACCTCGCCTCCGGCGGCATGGCCTTCGCCGACACCGTCATGGGCGGGCGGCTCGGCGCGGGCGCGCTCGCGTCCATCGCGGTCGGGGTCAGCTACTACAACGTGTTCCTGGTCATCGCGATCGGCATGACGATGGCGTTCTCGCCGCTCGTCGCGCACGCCTACGGCCGGGGCGACGAGGCGGGCGTGGGCGCCTACGCGCGCCAGGGCGCGTGGATCGCGCTCGGCGTCGCGCTCCTCGTCGTCCTCGGGCTCGCCCTGGCGCGCCCGGCGCTCGTGCTGATCGGCACCAACGCCGCGATCCTCGATGATGCGGTCGGCTACATCCACGCGATGGCCTTCGGGATCCCGGCGATGACCGGCTTCATGGCACTGCGCTTCGTCAGCGAGGGGCTCGGGCGCACGCGGCCGATGATGTACGTGGCGGCGCTCGGGCTCCTCACCAACGTCGCCGGCAACTGGGTGTTCATGTACGGCCGGCTCGGCATGCCCGCGCTCGGCGCGGTCGGCACCGGGGTCGCGACCGCGCTCGTGTGGTGGGTGATGCTGGCCGCGCTCGTCCTCTACGTGCACGCGCAGCCGGGGTACCGGCCGTACGGGATCTTCCGCCGCCTGGAGCGCCCGGATCCGGCGCGCCTGCGCGAGATCCTGGTGCTGGGCCTCCCGATCGCCGGCAGCTTCCTCGCCGAGGTCGGGCTCTTCTCGGCGGCGGGACTCGTGATCAGCACCGAGGGCGCGACGCGCATGGCCGCGCACCAGATCGCGCTCAACTACGCCGCGTTCATGTTCATGGTGCCGCTCGCGCTCCACTCGGCGACGACCGTGCACGTCGGCCACGCGCTCGGTCGCGGCGACCGCCGCCATGCGCGCTTCGCCGGGCTCGTCGGCATCGGCCTCTGCGGCTCGCTGATGCTCGTCTCGGCGCTCGTGATCCTCGCCGCCCGCCACGCGATCGCCGCGCTCTACACGGCCGATCCCGCGGTCGCGGCGCTCGCCGCCTCGCTGCTCCTCTTTGCCGGCGCCTTCCAGGTCTCGGACGGGCTGCAGGTCGGCGCCGCCGGCGCGCTTCGCGGGTTCAAGGACGCGCGCGTGCCGCTCGCGATCAACGTCTTCTCGTACTGGGTGGTGGGCTTCCCGCTCGCCTTCGAGCTCGGCGTCGTCCGCGGCCTCGGTCCCGCCGGCGTCTGGTACGGGCTGATCGCCGGGCTCACCGTGTGCGCGCTCGCCCTCAACTGGCGCTACCTCGCGCTCGCGGCCGGGACCCCGGCGGCGCACGCGCCGGGCCTATAATCCCCGCGGCCAGCCGTCACCCCGGGAGTGCGCGTGCGCCGCCTGATCGCCCCGACCCTGATCGCCTCGCTGCTCGTCGCGGCCCCCGGCCTCGCGGCGGACGCGCCCGCCGCGCGCTTCCGGGCGCTCGCCGAGGCCTACTGGCAGGAGTCGCTCGCGCTCGACCCGCTCTACGCGACCTACCTCGGCGACCATCGCTACGACGACCGCCTGCCGAACTACCTCGGCCAGCCGCACATCGCCGAGGAGCTCTCGCTCGAGCGCCGCTACCGGCGCGAGGCGGCGCTGGTCGACCCGAAGCTGCTCGGGCCCGAGGACCGGCTCTCGCTCGAGGTGTTCCTGCGCGACCGCGACCTCGCGATCGAGGGCTTCCGGTACGAGGCCGAGCTCCTGCCGGTCGACCAGTTCCGGGGGCTGCCGCTCACGCTCGCGCAGTTCGGGTCGGGGCACGGCGCGCAGCCGTTTCGCAACGTCCGCGACTACGAGAACTGGCTGAAGCGGATCGAGGGCTTCACGGTCTGGGTCGACCAGGCGATCGCCAACATGCGCCGCGGCGCCGCGAAGCGCGTCGTGCAGCCGAAGGTGCTGATGGAGCGCGTGCTGCCGGAACTGACCGAGCTCATCGCCAAGGACCCCGCGCAGAGCGTCTTCTACCGGCCGGTCGCGGAGTTCCCGGCGGGCGTGCCGGCCGCCGAGCGGCCGCGCCTCAAGGCCGCGTACGCGCGGGCGATCACCGAGGTCCTGAACCCCGCCTACACGAAGCTGCGCAACTTCATCCGCGACGAGTACCTGCCCGAGACCCGCGCGACGATCGCCTTCAGCGAGCTGCCGCTCGGCAAGGAGTGGTACGCATACCTGGTGCGCCTCGAGACGACGACGCGGCAGACGCCGGAGGAGATCCACGCGCTCGGCCTCGCCGAGGTCCAGCGCATCGGCGCGCAGATGGACCAGGTGATGGCGAACATCGGCTTCAAGGGCGAACGCAAAGCGTTCCTCGATGCGCTGCGCGCCGATCCGCGCTTCTTCTTCGACCGCGAGGAGGACCTCCTCGAGGCCTACCGCGCGCTCAAGGACAAGGTGCGCGCCCGCCTGCCCGAGCAGTTCGACCTGGTCGCGCCGACCGATTTCGAGATCCGCGCGGTCGAAAGCTTCCGCGCGAAGTCGGCCTCGAGCGCCGCGTACCAGGACGCCGCTCCCGACGGGTCGCGGCCCGGGGTCTTCTACGTCAACACCTACGACCTCAAGTCCCGGCCCAAGTACCTGATGCAGGCGATCTACCTGCACGAGGCGGAGCCCGGCCACCACTTCCAGGGCTCCATCGCGCAAGGCCAGACGTCGCTGCCGAGCTTCCGCCGCTTCGGCGACTACGCGGCCTACTCCGAGGGCTGGGGCCTCTATGCCGAGTCGCTCGGGCGCGACCTCGGGCTCTACGGCGACCCCTACGACTACTTCGGCGCCCTCTCGACCGAGATCTGGCGGGCGGTGCGCCTCGTCGTCGACACCGGCATCCACGCCAAGGGCTGGACGCGCCAGCGGGCCATCGACTACCTGCTCGCCAACACCGCGATCGGCCCGAGCGACGCGGTGGCCGAGGTCGAGCGCTACATCGCCATGCCCGGCCAGGCGCTCAGCTACAAGGTGGGGGAGCTCAAGATCAAGGAGCTCAAGGCCCGGGCCCAGCGGGAGCTCGGGGCACGTTATGACGTGCGGCAGTTCCACCACGTCGTGCTCGTCGCGGGGGCCCTGCCGCTCGACGTGCTGGACGCCGAGGTCAACCGGTGGATTGCAAGCCGCAAGTCAGGTCCGTGAGGGGTGTTTTGGGCTAAGCTCGCCGCATGCGCATCCTCATCGTTGAAGACGACGCCATGGTGGCCGACGGGCTGAAGCGGGGCCTCGCGGGCGCCGGTTTCGCGGTCGACCAGGTCGGCACCGCCGAGCAGGCGGAGACGGCCATCGCGGCCGACGAGTTCGACCTCGCGGTCGTCGACATCGGCCTCCCGCAGGTGGACGGCCTGACCCTGGTCCGGCGCCTCAGGCGCAACGGCAGCACGCTGCCCGTCATGATCGTCACCGCGCGCGACGGCCTCGCCGACCGCGTCGATGCCCTCGACCTCGGCGCCGACGACTACATGGTGAAGCCCTTCCAGCTGCCCGAGGTCGCGGCCCGCTGCCGCGCGCTCATCCGGCGCACGCGCTCGGCGACGAGCGCCCAGCTCACCATCGGCTCGGTCACGCTCGACCTCACGAGCCGCACCGTCGAGCTCGACGGCCATCCGCTCGACGTCACGCGCCGCGAGTGGTCGATCCTCGAGTGCCTCGCGCTCGACACGGGGCGCGTGGTCCGCAAGGAACGGCTGCTGCGCGCCATCGCCGGCTGGGACGAGGAGCTGACGCCAAACGCCGTCGAGGTGTACGTGTCGCGGCTGCGCGCCAAGCTCGGCGACGCGCTCGCGATCCGCACGGTGCGCGGCCTCGGCTACCGGCTGGATGACCCCGCCGCCTGACGCCGCGCGTCGGCCGACCTCGGTCGGCGGACGACTCCTCGCCCTCCTGCTCGCGCCGATCGGCGTCCTGCTGATCGCGGGCGTGCTCATCGACTACTACTCGAGCGTCGGCCCGGTGGGCGGCGCGTTCGACCGCTCGCTCGGCGACGTCGCGCTCGTGGTCGCGGCCTACGTGCGGCCGGGCTCGGTGGAGCGCATCCGCGACCAGACGCCGCCCGAGATGAGCGCGGCGCTGTCGGGGCTCGACGGCATTCCAAGGCGCTTCGCGCTTCGCGACGGCAACGGTGCGCTGCTCGCGGGCGACGCCGACCTGCCGCCGGCGCCGCGCGACTGGGACCGGCACGGCGCCAACGGCCTCGCCTACGGCGATGCCGTCGTGCGCGGCGAGTCGCTGCGCGTCGCCTGGTATGCGCTCACGCTCGACGGCAGGCCCACCACGGTCGCGGTCGCGGAGCCCACCCGCGCGCGCGACCAGCCGACCAAGGCGCTCGTGACGGCGACGCTCGTCGTCGACATCCTGCAGCTGATCGCGATCCCGCTCCTCGTGGTGCTCGGCGTGCGGCTCGGCTTGAAGCCGCTGCTGGCGCTGCGGGATCACATGGCGGCGCGCTCGGCGCGCGAGCTCGAGCCGCTCGACGCCTCGAGCGTCCCGGTCGAGGCGCGCACGCTCGTCGACTCGCTCAACGACCTCTTCGGGCGCGTGCGCGCGGCCGCCGAGTCGCAGCAGAAGTTCCTCGCCGACGCCGCGCACCAGATGCGCACGCCGCTCGCCGGCATCCAGGCGCAGCTCGAGCTCGTCGAGCACGACCCGCTCGCGGCCGAGGTGCGCGAGCGCCTGCACGTCGTCAACGAGGGTATCCGCCGGCTCGGCCACACCGCGCACCAGCTCCTGACCCTCGCGCGCGCCGAGAGCTCGGCGACGCTCGCGCGCGACTTCCGCCGCGTCGACCTGCCGGCGCTGATCGAGGAGGCGGTCACCGCCGAGCTCGACCGCGCGCTCGCCAAGCGCATCGACCTCGGCGCCGAGGCGGCGCCGGTCGCCGTCACGGGCGTCGGCTGGCTGCTGCGCGAGCTGCTGCACAACCTGGTCGACAACGCACTCAACTACACGCCGCCGGGCGGGGTGGTCACGCTGCGCTGCGGGCTGCGGGACGGCGCCGCGTTCCTCGAGGTCGAGGACGACGGCCCCGGCATCCCCGCGACCGAGCGGCCGCTCGTCACGGCGCGCTTCCACCGCGCTCCGGCGGCGACCGGCACGGGCACGGGGCTCGGCCTCGCGATCGTCAGCGACGTCGCGCTCGTGCACGGCGCCAAGCTCGAGATCGACGCGGGCGCGGGCGGGCGCGGCACGCGCGTCGCGGTCAGCTTCGCGGCGGCGGCGACCAACCCCTGATCCCGGGCCCGCCCGTGGCGCGGACGGGCGGGCGGGCGCAAGATGGCGGCCGCCCCCGCCGGCCGCGGCCTGGAGTCAGCGACATGTCGATGCGTGCGCAGAGCGCTTCATTTTCGTACCTCGCCCGCGCCGCGCGGCTGCCGCTCGCGCTCCTCGTGCTCGCGGGCCTAGGCGCCTGCGAGGCCGATCCACCGACCCCGCCGCCCCGCATCCCGGAGCCCTTCCACCTCAACAACTACGAGCAGACCTTCGGCTACTCGCAGGCGGTGAAGGTCGGGCGCACCGTGTACATCTCGGCGACCGTCGCGGTCGATGCGCAAGGGCGCCTGGTCGCGCCGGGGGACCTGTCGGGCCAGCTCGATGCCGTCTACACGAACCTCGCGGCGACGCTCAAGGCCGAGGGCGCGGATTTCCCGCAGGTCGTGATGGAGCGCATCTACACGACCGACATGGAGGCGCTCCTCAAGATCTCGGACCGGCGCTTCAAGTACTACCCGCACGGCCAGCTGCCCGCGACCAGCTGGCTCGAGGTGCGCCGGCTCGTGGATCCCGGGTTCATGGTGGCGATCGAGGCGGTCGCGGACCTGCCCTAGGAAGCCCCGCACGGGCGGGGGCCGGGCGAGGGCGCGACGGTCGGGCCCGTTCCATTACAATGTCGGCCCTTTTGCGCCCGGCCGCCCCCCGTGCCCCGACCCCGCATCGACCGCCTCTTCGAACGCCACCTCGCCGGGCTCGTGAACTCCGGCGAGCGCGGCGTGCTCGTGGGCGGGCTCAAGGGCGTGGAGAAGGAGTCGCTGCGCGTGACGCCGGAGGGGCAGATCGCGCGCACGCCGCACCCGGTCGCGCTCGGCTCGGCGCTCACCAACGAGCACATCACCACCGACTACTCCGAGGCGCTGCTCGAGCTCGTGACGCCTGCCTTCACGACCAGCTGGGAGCTCCTGCAGTACCTGACCGACGCGCACCAGTTCGTGTACCGGCACCTCGGCGATGAGCTCCTCTGGAACACGAGCATGCCGTGCGCGATCAAGGGCGAGGAGAGCATCCCGATCGCCCAGTTCGGCACCTCCAACGTCGGGCGGATGAAGACCGTCTACCGGATCGGCCTCGGGCTGCGCTACGGGCGCACGATGCAGGCGATCTCCGGGGTGCACTTCAACTACTCGTTCCCGAAGCAGTTCTGGGGCGTGCTCGAGGGCGTGCTCGGCAGCAAGGCGGGCGCGCAGGACTTCATGTCGGCGATGTACTTTGCGCTCTTGCGCAACTACCGCCGCCACGGCTGGATCGTGCATTACCTCTTCGGCGTGTCGCCCGCGGTGTGCCGCTCCTTCGTCGCCGGCCGCGACGACCACGGGCTCCTCGAGCTCGGCAAGGGCACGCTGTACGCGCCGTACGCGACGTCGCTGCGCATGTCCGACCTCGGCTACCGCAACAAGAGCCAGGCCGACGTACAGATCTCGGTCAACTCGCTCGAGGACTACGTCCGCGACCTGTCGCGCGCGATCTCGACCCCGAGCCCCGAGTACCAGCGCCTCGGCGTCGAGGTCGACGGCGAGTGGCGGCAGCTGAACGCCAACCGCCTGCAGATCGAGAACGAGTACTACGCGTTCATCCGGCCGAAGCGCGTGGCGCGCTCGGGCGAGCGGCCGACGAAGGCGCTCCGGCGCGCGGGCGTCGAGTACGTCGAGATGCGCTCGCTCGACGTGAGCGCACTCGATCCCGTCGGCGTCAACCAGAACAAGATGCGCTTCCTCGAGGCCTTCGCCGCGTTCTGCACGCTCGCGCCGAGCCCGCCGATCGACGCCGACCAGCAGCTCGAGCTCGACCGCAACCACGTCACCGTCGCGCGCCGCGGCCGCGAGCCCGGGCTCAAGCTCAGGTTCGAGGGACGCGAGGCGGACATGCGCGAGTGGGCGGGCGAGATCCTGGACTCCATGCAGGGCACCTGCGAGCTCCTCGACTACGGCGACCCGACCAAGCCCTACACGAAGGCGCTCGCCGCGCAGGCGCAGAAGCTCGCCGACGTCGAGGCGACGCCCTCGGCGCGGCTCCTCAAGGAAATGCAGGGCACGGGCGAGTCGTTCTTCGAGCTGGCGCTGCGCATGTCGAGGACCTACAAGTCGTACTTCACGGAGCTGCATCCGCCGAACGAGACGCGGATCCAGGAGTTCACCGCCGAAGCCGAGGCCTCGCTCGAGGCGCAGGCAGAGATCGAAGCCGCGCCGCAGGCGCCGTTTCGCGAGTACCTCGCGGCCTACCTCGCCGACTGAGGCGGGTGTCCGGGAGTGTCCGCGCGGTGTCCGCGGACACCGCGCGCGGGTGTCCGCCCGGCGCGGTTCCAAGGTAAATCAGCTACTTGCCGTCGAGCGGTCGCTGGCACGGGCCTTGCTTTTACTGAAGCAAGACCGCGCCGGGACAGCCGCCATGACCGAGACCCTCGAACGCCTCTGCCTCACCGTCGCCGCCCTCGTCGCGGCGCTCGCGGTCGCGGGAGTCGAGCCCGCCGCCCGCGTCCTGACGGACGGCGCCGGGGTCACGATCGTGATCGGCCTCAAGGCCTCGGGCCGCCCGGCGGCGGCGCTCGCGCCCGCGCTTCGCGCGCGCCTCGAGCGGCCGGTGCAGCCGGCGGATGACGCGGAGTGCGGCTGATGACGCCGCTCAAGCAGGACTCCGCCTCCGTGACCACGATCCGCAGCACCGTCTCCCAGGACCGCCTGCTCGCGCCGGTGCCGTTCTGGCAGAAGCACCGCCGTCTCCTCGTCGGCGCCGGCATCGGCCTCGTCGCGCTGGTCGCCATCGCCGTGCCCGCGATCCGCGCGCTCTCGACGGGCGAACGCAGCGTGCCGATCGCCCAGGTGCGGATCGCGACCGTCGAGCGCGGCCACTTCGTCAGCGACGTCACCGCGCAGGGCGTCGTGATCGCGGCGCTGTCGCCGACGCTCGTCGCACCCGCGCCCGGTAGCGTCCACTACGAGGTGCGCGCGGGCGAGGCGGTGCACAAGGGGAGCCTGCTCGCGACGCTCGACAGCCCGGAGCTGCAGAACGAGTTCGCGCGCGAGAAGGCGACCCTCGAGACGCAGGAAGCGACGCTGGCGCGTGAGTCAATCGAGATCCGCCGCAAGATGCTCGCCAACCGCCAGACCGCCGACGTCGCCGACATCCAGCTCAAGGCCGCGGAGCGGGAGTTCCGGCGCGCCGAGGGCGCGATCGCCCAGCACGTGATCAGCCAGCGGGACTACGACAAGGCGCGCGACGATCTGGCCGCCGCGCGCATCAATGACCAGCATGCCCTCGACAGCGCCAAGCTCGAGGACGAGAGCCTCGCGCTCGACCTCAAGATGAAGACGCTCGACCGCGACCGCCAGCGGCTCGTCTACCAGGAGCTCGCGCGGCGCGTCGCGGCGCTGCAGCTGCGCTCGCCCGTCGAGGGCGTGGTCGGCACGCTCAGCGTCGCCGAGCGCACCACGCTCGCGATGAACGCGGCCGTCGTCACGGTGGTCGACCCCTCGGTCTACGAGGTCGAGTTCAGCGCGCCGGACGTGTACGCGGGCACGCTGCGCCCCGGCATGGACGCGGAGGTCTCGGTCGGCTCGAGCCAGGTCCCGGCGACGGTCGCGGCGATCTCGCCCGAGGTGCGCCAGGGCCAGGTCATCGGCCGGCTGCGCTTCAGGGGCGCCCAGCCCGCCGGGCTCAACCAGAACCAGCGCCTGCCGGTGCGCGTCCTGATCGACTCGCGCGACGGCGTCACCAAGGTCGAGCGCGGCGCCTTCGCGGACGCGGCCGGCGGGCGCTTCGCCTACCGGGTCGAGGATGCGACCGCGACGCGCGTGCCGGTGCGCCTCGGCAGCTCGAGCGCCACCGAGATCGAAATTCTGGACGGCCTTAAACCCGGCGACCGGATCATCGTATCCAACATCGACGGGTTCGAGGGCGCGCCGCGCTTGAGGCTCACCCACTAGACCCGACACACACGGCCCCGGGGGGACCGCGCCATGCTCGAGATGCAGCACATCACCAAGGTCTACCGCACCGACCTCGTGGAGACGCACGCGCTCCGCGACTTCGGCCTCAAAGTCGCGGACGGCGAGTTCGTCGCCGTGACCGGCCCCTCGGGCTCCGGCAAGACGACGTTCCTGAACATCGCGGGCCTCCTCGAGAGCTTCGACGGCGGCCGCTACACGCTCGACGGCGCGGACGTGAGCCACTTGGGCGACGACGCGCGCTCGCGCATCAGGAACGAGAAGATCGGCTTCATCTTCCAGGGCTTCAACCTGATCCCGGACCTCGACGTGTTCGACAACGTCGACGTGCCGCTGCGCTACCGCGGCTTCAGCGCGAGCGAGCGGCGCACGCGCATCGAGCGCGGGCTCGAGCTCGTCGGGCTCGCCTCGCGGCTCCGCCACCTGCCGTCGCAGCTCTCGGGCGGCCAGCAGCAGCGCGTCGCGATCGCGCGCGCGCTGGCCGGCGAGCCCCGCTTCCTGCTCGCCGACGAGCCGACCGGCAACCTCGACTCGCTGATGGCGCGGCAGATCATGGACCTGCTCGAGGAGATCAACCGCCAGGGCACGACC
>Ga0335083_10006246_pt1 | contig 14958 bp, 11 predicted proteins | sample Lox_Sample_42_FD_206716 | JGI IMG/M metagenome (GOLD analysis project Ga0335083, IMG submission 206716) | Soil microbial communities from Loxahatchee National Wildlife Refuge, Florida, United States - Lox_Sample_4.2 | ecosystem: Environmental > Terrestrial > Soil > Wetlands | place: USA... | reverse complement strand
TTAAACTCAAATCTCATGTCTCACGGAGTGAGAACGTATGTCTGCTAAGGAAGTCAAGTTTTCCCAGGACGCGCGCGAGAAGATGATCCGCGGCGTCGACGTTCTGGCCAATGCGGTCCGGGTCACGTTGGGTCCGAAAGGGCGAAACGTCGTTCTGGAAAAGAGCTATGGCGCGCCGCGCATCACCAAGGATGGCGTCACCGTCGCCAAGGAGATCGAGCTCGCCGACAAGTTCGAGAACATGGGGGCGCAGATGGTGCGCGAAGTCGCGTCCAAGACCAACGACACCGCCGGCGACGGCACGACGACCGCAACCGTGCTCGCCCAGGCGATCGTCCGCGAGGGCGCGAAGGCGGTCGCCGCCGGCATGAACCCGATGGACCTGAAGCGCGGCGTCGATCTCGCCGTCGAGGCGGTCGTCGCCGATCTCAAGAGAAATACGCGCAAGGTCACCAAGTCCGACGAAATCGCCCAGGTCGGCACGATCTCGGCCAACGGCGACGCCTCGATCGGCAAGATGATCTCAGAGGCGATGGACAAGGTCGGTAAGGAAGGCGTCATCACGGTCGAGGAGGCGAAAAGCCTCGAGACCGAGCTCGACGTCGTCGAGGGCATGCAGTTCGATCGCGGCTATCTCTCGCCCTATTTCATCACCAACGCCGAGAAGATGATCGCCGAGCTCGAGGACCCCTACCTCCTCATCCACGAGAAGAAGCTGTCAGGCTTGCAGGCCATGCTGCCCGTCCTTGAGGCGGTCGTGCAGTCGGGCCGCCCGCTGGTCATCGTCGCCGAGGACGTGGAAGGCGAGGCGCTCGCGACCCTCGTCGTCAACAAGCTGCGCGGCGGCTTGAAAGTGGCCGCGGTGAAGGCGCCCGGCTTCGGCGACCGCCGCAAGGCCATGCTCGAGGACATCGCGATCCTCACCGGCGGCACGATGATCGCCGAGGACCTCGGCATCAAGCTCGAGAACGTCACGCTCGACATGCTCGGCCGCGCCAAGCGCGTGCGGATTGAGAAGGAGAACACAACCATCATCGACGGCGCCGGCAAGAAGTCGGACATTGACGGCCGCGTCGCTCAGATCAAGGCGCAGATCGAGGAGACGACCTCGGACTACGACAAGGAGAAGCTGCAGGAGCGTCTCGCCAAGCTTGCGGGCGGCGTCGCGGTGATCCGCGTCGGCGGCGCGACCGAGGTCGAGGTCAAAGAGAAGAAGGACCGCGTCGACGACGCGCTCAACGCCACGCGAGCGGCGGTCGAGGAAGGCGTCCTGCCGGGCGGCGGCGTCGCGCTTCTGCGCGCGGTGAAGGCGCTCGAGCACGTCAGCTATGAGAACGACGACCAGCGCACCGGCGTCGAGATCGTGCGCAAGGCAATCCAGTGGCCGGCGCGTCAGATCGTCGAGAACGCCGGCGTCGACGGGTCGATCGTCGTCGGCAAGGTCCTCGAAACGCACGACTACGCGTTCGGCTACGACGCGCAGACGGGCGACTACGGCGACCTCTATAAGCTCGGCATCATCGACCCGACCAAGGTCGTGCGCACGGCCTTGCAGGACGCCGCCTCGGTGGCCGGGCTTCTCATTACGACCGAGGCCATGGTCGCCGAGAAGCCGAAGAAGGAGACCGCGCCCGCCATGCCGCCAGGCGGCATGGACTACTGAGGCCGGCGGTGTAGGCGCGATCTTTGGGTCGCGCCGCCGTCGCCGACCGCGGCTACAAAAGAGCGAGCGGCGGGAGCGCCCGCCGTTCGCTTCCGCCAAAATGCAATGTCGGGACGACCTGATGCCAAGCTATGACTTCGAAGTCTGGCAGGGCGACAGAGCCCTGCATGAACTGAGAGGCGTCAAACTGGAGAACCCGGTGCGAGCCTGGGACCATGTTGCGCGCCTCGCCAACGCCTTCGACTTGCCGAAGGGCCATATCGCGGTCAAAGACGAGGACGGCGCCATCGCCATCCTCGTCGGCGCGAAGACCGCCAAGCTGCTGGCCGCGCGGGCGGCCTGACTTTGAAAGACCTCCGTCGAAGGCGCTTCGACGGAGGTTCTCTTTTCCGCGCTCGGGCGGAAGGTGCTAGAGTTGAAGGCCCAACGCACGAAGGAGCCGAGGTGAAGGCGCTTGTCAAGCAGAGGCCGGAGCCGGGTCTCTGGCTCGAAGATCAGCCGGTCCCGGCGATCGGCCCCGACGATGTTTTGGTCAAGGTCCACAAAACGGGCATATGCGGCACCGACGTCCACATCTTCAACTGGGACGAATGGGCGCAGAAGACGATCCCGACGCCCATGACCATCGGCCACGAATATTCGGGCGAGATCGCCGCGCTGGGTTCGAACGTGAAGCGGCTTTCCGTGGGCCAGCGCGTGTCGGGCGAAGGCCACGTCATCGGCATGAAGAGCCGCGCCGCTCGCGGTGGGCGCTATCATCTCGATCCCGAGACACGCGGTATCGGCGTCAACATTCCGGGCGCCTTCGCCGAATATGTGCGCGTGCCCGCCTTCAACATTGTGCCGCTGCCCGACGACGTGGACGACGAGCTCGGCGCGATCCTCGATCCGCTCGGCAACGCGGTTCACACCGCGCTCGCCTTCGATCTCGTCGGCGAGGACGTGCTCATCACCGGCGCGGGGCCCATCGGCATCATGGCGGCCGCGGTCGTGCGCCACGTCGGCGCGCGCCACATCGTCATCACCGACGTCAATCCAAAGCGGCTTGCGCTTGCCGCCGAAGTCGCCGACGTCTTGCCGGTCGACGTGACGAAGACGGAACTACGCGACGTAATGGCCAAACTTCACATGACCGAGGGCTTCGACGTCGGGATCGAAATGAGCGGCGCGCCGGCGGCGTTCGATCAGCTGTTCGACGCCATCATCACCGGCGGGCGGGTGGCGCTCCTCGGCCTGCCGGCGAAGCCGACGGCGGTCGACTGGAACAAGATCATCTTCAAGCAGCTGACGCTGAAAGGCATCTATGGGCGCGAGATGTTCGAGACCTGGCACAAGATGATCGCCATGCTGGAAAGCGGCCTTGACGTGCGCAAGGTCATCACGCATCGCCTGCCGGCGAGCCGCTTCCTCGAAGGCTTCGAGACGATGCGGCGCGGCGATTGCGGCAAGATCGTCCTTGATTGGACGGCGGCGTGAAGCAAATTTCCGTGTCCGGTTTGCGGGGCAGGGGCCGGTGGCTGTTCTCTTGAAGGAGCGCGTCAACTCCCGATCAAGTGAAGCGCGGCTTTACCCCCTCTTACGGCCCTGGTCGATAAGCGGCGGTCGAAGGTCGCGAGGCTGCCGCCATGAGCGATCGCCAAGGCGAGAAGATAGCCGTCGGTGACCTGCCCAGAGGTCAGAATCTGCCTTGTGTCCACGCGCTCGGAGGCGAAGAGGCTGATGTCGTCCGCCCAAAAGGCGTGACCTGAGAGCGTACGCAACTGAGCGACGATGACTGCGACTTCGGCTGGCGATCCTGGCCCACCTGGATATTTGGGGTGGCCGACGATGCGGATAACGCCATTTTCGGTCAACGGGCACGTGGCCCATGCATTTCGACCTCGTTCCTCGAACCAAAGATGAGCGACGTCATGACAGACGTGTCCAGGATCGATAAGCGCAATGACGACGTTGATATCGAGTAGGAACGTCAAGGCAGTTCGTCACGAAGCGCGTTGACCGTCTCGAGGGTGACGACGGGCGCCCCGTTCTCGCGCGGCAATAGCGGAACGCCATTGCGCGTGGCCGGAGCTTTCGGGCTTCGTAAGGCGCGACGAGCGAGTTCCGACACGACCTCGCCGACACTACGATGCTGTTGTTCCGCAATCGCTTTCGCGGCCGTCAGCACGTCATCGTCAATTGTCAGGGTTGTCCGAATGGGTGAATCCTTCATTGCTGTGGGAGCATCAAGCATCAAGCATCAAGCATCAAGCATCAAGCATCAAGCATCAAGCATCATATAGCGAGCGCACTCAGCAACGTCAACGGGGGAGCGTATTGCCGCCCGCGCCCCTACTCCCCGAACACCCGCCGGAAAATCGTATCCACATGCTTCAAGTGATAGCCGAGGTCGAATAGCGCTTCGAGCTCATCCGGCGGCAAGATCTTCGTCACCTCTTTGTCCGCCTTCAGAAGCGTGAGGAAATCCCCCTCCCCGCGCCAGACCGGCATCGCGTTCCGCTGGACAAGCGCATAGGCCTCCTGGCGCGACATTCCCCTCTCCGTCAGCGCCAACAGCACCCGCTGGGAATGGATGAGCCCGCCAAGCCGATCAAGGTTTTCTTGCATGTTCTCGGGGTAGACGACGAGCTTGTCGATGACGCCCGCGAGCCGCATGAGCGCGAAATCGAGCGTGATCGTTGCGTCCGGGCAGATCATACGCTCGACTGACGAATGCGAAATGTCACGCTCGTGCCAGAGCGCGACGTCCTCGAGCGCCGGGATCACGGATGCGCGCACGACGCGCGCAAGGCCTGTCAGGTTCTCCGCGAGCACCGGATTGCGCTTGTGCGGCATGGCGGACGAGCCCTTCTGCCCCTCGGAGAAGAACTCCTCCGCTTCCAGCACTTCCGTGCGCTGCAGATGCCGGATCTCCGTCGCAAGTCGTTCCACCGAGGATGCGACTACAGCAAGGGCGGCGAAAAAGGCGGCATGCCGGTCGCGTGGGATGACTTGCGTCGAGACCGGCTCGACCTTTAGGCCAAGCTTCGCCGCCACATGCGCTTCCACGCGCGGATCGATGTTTGCGAACGTGCCGACCGCGCCGGAAATGGCGCAGGTTGAAATCTCCTCCCGCGCGGTCACGAGCCTCGCGCGGGCGCGGGAAAATTCGGCGTAGGCGAAGGCGAGCTTGAGCCCGAAGGTCGTGGGCTCGGCGTGCACGCCATGCGAGCGGCCAATCGTCGGCGTGAGCTTGTGCTCGTAGGCACGGTGCTTCAAGGCCATGAGCAGCGCGTCCATATCCGCAATGAGGATGTCGCTCGCGCGCTTAAGCTGCACGGCAAAGCAGGTGTCGAGCACATCGGAGCTCGTCATGCCCTGATGGATGAAGCGCGCCTCTGGACCCACGAATTCGGCGAGGTGGGTCAGGAACGCGATGACGTCGTGCTTCGTCACGCGCTCGATCTCGTCGATGCGCGCGACATCGAACTTGGCGTTGCCGCCCTTCTCCCAAATCGCTTGCGCCGCTTCTTTCGGGATGACGCCGATTTCGGCCAAGGCGTCGCAGGCGTGCGCCTCGATCTCGAACCAGATGCGAAAGCGCGTCTCGGCCGACCAGACGGCCGTCATCTCGGGGCGGGAATAGCGCGGGATCATTGGGCAAGGCTCTTGTTCCGACCGGCTGCGGGTCTATAGGAACGCGCACACGGAATCGAGGCGGATCGCTGAAGGCGCCGCTCGGGTTTGTAGGTGAGGCTGCTTGGCGTCGCGAACCGTCGATGTGATCGTGCTGGGCGCCGGGATGGTCGGCGTCTCGGCGGCCCTCGCCCTCCAGGCGAGAGGCCGGACGGTCGCCCTGGTCGACCGGCACGGCGAGGCCGCAGGCGAAACGAGCTTCGGCAACGCGGGCATGGTGCAGAGCGAGGCGGTCGTCCCTTATGTGTTCCCGCGCAAGCCGTCCGAGATCGTGCGCGCCGCGCTCAACCAGGACCCGCGCGCCCATATCCGATATGGCGCGATGCCGTCGAGCGCCCCCGCGCTCTGGCGCTATTTTCTCGCCTCGACTCCCGGCGCCAAGGCGGAGACCGCGAACGCGATGAAGCCACTCGTGTTTGCGGCGACCGTCGAGCACCGCAAGTTGTCGGAGGCCGCCGGCGCGAGCGAGCTTCTGCGCCCGACCGGATGGATCAAGGTGTGGCGCAGTGCGCGTGGCCAAGACGCGACGCACAAAGATATCGAGGAGCTGAGGTCCTACGGCGTCAGGGCGAACGTCCTCGATCGCGCTGAGCTGACTGAACTCGAGCCGAATGTCGGCGAGGCGGCGCTCGGCGGCGTGCACTTTCCAATGCCGCTGACCTCGCCCGACCCGCAGGGACTGGGGCGCGCCTATACGGCGCTGTTCGTCAAACGCGGCGGGCGGTTCGAAAAAGGCGACGCGATGACGCTGGAGCCGTCCGCGGCGGACTGGATGGTGACGACCGACGCGGGCCGTCTCGCGGCGCGCGACGTCGTAATCGCGCTCGGCCCTTGGTCCAACGAACTGGTCCGCGCGCAAGGCCTGCGCCTGCCTTGCTTCGTCAAGCGCGGCTATCACATGCACTATGAAGCGAAGGGCAATGCGGGCCTGAACCGCCCGGTCCTCGACGTCGAGAAGGGCTACGTGCTGGCGCCGATGAAGCTGGGCCTTCGGCTCACAACCGGGGCCGAGTTTGCCGGCGTCGAGGATCGGGCCTCGCCCGCGCATATCAACCGGCTCGAGCCTTTTGCGCGCGAGATGTTTCCGATCGGCGACCGCAAGGACCCAGCGCCCTGGCTTGGCCGTCGCCCGTGCCTGCCGGATCTGAGGCCGATCATTGGCCCGTTTCCCGGCAAGCCGGGTCTGTGGCTCGATTTCGGCCACCAGCACCTCGGCTTCACGCTGGGGCCGATCACCGGTCGGCTTCTTGCCGAAATGATGTGCGGCGAGGCGCCGTTCGTAGATCCGGCGCCGTTTCGCGCCGACCGGTTCTCTTGAGGATGCGTTTGATGCGGCATCCGACGCTCATTGAGCTTTCTCGCCGACTCGCCGGCCCGAAGGGCGAGGGCGCGCGCTCCTCACTGTCTACGCCGATCGCGCCCGCGCCCAAGGCGGCGCCATCAACGCCGCCCGCAAGAAGGGAGCGGCCCTGCCGCGCTTCGCCGGAATTCCGCTGGCGATCAAGGACCTGTTCGACGTGAAGGGCGAGCCTTCGGGTCGGCCGCAAGCTGCCGAGCCATCAAGCGACCATTACTTCCGTTTCCAAGAAACTAAATGGTAACGTTTTTCTCATTAACGGAACTGATCAGGCCCGGCGGGCGCCGGAATGCACGGACCATGTCTACGCGCCGCCGGTCCCGATTGAGCGTCGCCGCAGCGGTCCTATTCGCCGAGATCAGGACGCGCTTTCGGCGGCCGCCGTCGAACTCGCCATAAAAGATCTGCTCCCACGGGCCGAAGTCGAACTTGCCTCCCGTCACGGCGACCACGACCTCCCGTGCCATGATCTGGCGCTTCATATACGCGTCGGCGTTATCCTCGCGGTTCGATTGTGAAGATAGCCGGAGACGGGCTCATGCGGCGCCAGCCGTTCGAGCCAGGCGTCGTAATCGGCGTCGAGTCCCCGTTCGTCGTCGTTGATAAAGACGGACGCGATGATGTGCATGGCGTTGACCAGCGCCAGACCCTCCCGAACGCCGCTCTCCTTCAAGGCCGCCTCGACCTCAGCCGTGATGTTCAGATACGCGCTACGGCCGGGCGTCTCGAACCACAGCTCCTTGCGATACGACTTCATGGGCGACTACCCGCGACGCGCAGCCCTTCGCAAAACTGTGGGCGCGCTAAACATATCAAGCCTTTACGACCTCCTTTGCGCACTCTCGCAACTTCCGCCGCGCCCTTGTCCCGGACGTTTGAACCGACGAACCGGCCGACCCCCATGTCGGTCACGCAGCTTTCGCGCGCTCGCGATTGGTCTCGTCCGCTCCGCTCCCGGGGCGGCGGGCCTTCGGCTTGTCCGCAAGCGGCGGAACGATTAAGCTACCACTGATTCTGATTTTCCTCAAGCAACTGTTCGGCTTTCTTTTGCCCCATCTGCCGCGGGCCTGCGGGGAGGTTTATCGCGGCCGTTCGGATTGAATCATATATTACACTAGACGGCGCTGTTTTTTGGAGAGCGAGCACGCCACGCGACATCTTGCGGGCGCTGTTGCCCCAAGGCCCGCCGATCGTCGCCATCAGATCGTCAGCGCCGCGGCGACTAGTCTAGCCGCGCGAGCCGCTCTTTAGCCCCGCTCCATATTGAGGAACATGCGGATGAGTTCCGACAGGCTGCCGGCCTGCGTCTTCTTCATCACGTTCGCGCGGTGGACTTCGACCGTCCTCGGACTGATCCCCATCTCGTAGGCGATGATCTTGTTCGGCTGCCCGCGGACCAGTCGGTCCAGGACTTCGTTCTCACGCGCGCTGAGCGTGGCCCGCTTGGCCTGCGATTCCTGAATTTGGCGGTCGTTGGCGTTGGCGTCGGCGCGAAGCTCAAGCGCGCGCCGAACGGCCGCGATGAGGTCCTCGGCCAGGAACGGCTTTTCCAGAAGATCGACGGCGCCCTGCTTCATCGCGCGGACAGCGAGAGAAACGTCGGCGTGGCCGGTAACGACGATCACCGGCAGCGGGCCGCCACGCGCCGACAAGTCAGCGAGAAGCTCCATCCCGCTCATCCCGGGCATGCGCACGTCAGTCACGACGCAGCCGGTCACGCCCGGGGCGAGGGCGGCAAGGAACTCGCTCGACGCGGCGTAGGTCCTGACCTCGAAGCCGGCGTTGACGAGAAACAGACGGACGGAGTCGCGCAGCGCCTCGTCGTCGTCGATCACATGAACGACTTGGCCCTCACTCATCCTTGTTTTCCCCCGTCTGGGGGAAAGCAGGAGCAATCGAATGGGTCAGTAGGAGTGGGGTCGCCGGCGCCTGCCGCCATCACGAAGAACCTCAAGACGAGCGGCGTTAATCGTGGCCGCGCGATCCACCCCCCCGAGCCGACCGCTTTTTGGATTGGAAGCGGTTGCGCCGCGCGCGACTTCCAAAGTTCAATTATCGCAATTGGGGGAAGGCGCAAAGCTTTGTTTGCCCAAGCGGTAGAGCGACTTTTACATCGGCGCCAAACCGCGCGCGTACGGGACGCGGCCTCGCCCCGTCGCCCGGCGAAACGGGCGGAGAAGCCGCTTGAGACGGATTGCCCGGTTGCAAACGGTCCCGACTGACCGATAAGCCGGCGTCACGATCGCCCCCTAGATCATTTGCGTCATGCGGCGTCGCCGAGAAGCGGGTTTGAATGCGACAGCAGGGCGAGTTTCTTTGCGCAAGGACGCCAGGACCATGAACGATCAGCAGTCGAGCGAGGCCGAACGCCAATTGGGGCTGCCGGAGGGGTCATATCCATTCGAGAGCCATTTCGCGGAGATTGCGGGCGCGCAGCTTCACTACGCGGACGAGGGCGATGGACCCGTCCTATTGATGATTCACGGCAATCCGACCTGGAGCGTACTCTATCGAGGACTGATCGAGGGCTTGAAGGAGAAATATCGCTGCGTCGCCGTCGATCTTGCCGGCTTCGGTCTCTCGACGCCGCCGCCGAACTTTTCGTTCAGGCCGGAGGATGAGGCGCGGCTGCTCGCGGGCCTTGTCGACCGCCTGAATCTTCGCCAAGCCACCCTCCTCGCGCACGACTGGGGAGGCCCGATCGGACTGGGGGCCGCGATGACGACGGGTCGAATCGGGCGCCTCTGCCTCGGCAACACCTGGGCCTGGCCGCTCAACGGAGACTTCCATTTCGAATGGTTCTCGAAACTGATGGGCGGCCCAATCGGCCGCTTCGGCTCGGAGCGTTACCTTGCCTTCATCAATCTGGTGATGCCTTCGGCGATGCGCCGGCGCAAATTGTCGGCGCAAGAACTCGACCTCTATCGAGCGCCCTTCCGCGCATTCCAGTCGCGGCGGCCTCTGCACGTCCTTCCGTGGGAGATCGTCGCAAGCCGCGACTATCTGGCGCGCGTGCGGGATTTCGTCGCCGGATTTCACGGTCCCGCGTTCTTCATCTGGCCTGAGAACGACATCGCATTCCGCGACAAGGAGCTTGCGCGCTGGAAGGAGCTGCTCCCGCAGGCCGGCGTCCGCCGGCTTCCGCGGTGCGGCCACTTCCCCTGGATCGACGCCCCCGAGGACTGTTTGACCGCGATCAAAGGCTTTCTCGCGGGCGAGAGCCCCGCTTCCTGACTGGGGTGTGTCGCCTCGCTCGGCGGAAGAATCGCTGGCCGCGCCGCCGAAGAGGGCCGGCTAGACTAAGCCGCCTGCGCGACGACCGAACCCGCCCCGCGCCGCGCTCGCGGAAGCGCGACCACGGCGACCGCCCCTTCCCCGGGCCGCGACCCGAGACGCAGGGTTCCGTCATGCAGTTCAGCGAGAGAATTGGCGATGGCGAGCCCGAGGCCCGAGCCTTTCATGCCGTTCGCCATGACGACGACGCCCTGTTCGAAGGGACGCCCGAGCCGCGCGATGTCCTCGGCCGCGATGCCCGGCCCATTGTCCTGCACATAGAAGTAAATCTGTTCAGCCGCCGCTTCGGCCCCGATTTCGACCGATCCGCCGTCCGGCGCGAATTTGACGGCGTTGCGCATGAGCGTTTTCAGAATGCGCTCGAGCGCGCCCGCGTCCGCCTCAAGGGCGAGGTCGGCGCGCACGTCGACGGTGAGCGCGACGCCCTTCTCGCGCGCTATCGCCGCGACGTCATGCACCGCGCAGCGCACCGCCTCATCCGCCGAGACGCGAGCGTAGGTCAGCCGCTCCCGGCCGGCTTCGAGTCGGGACATGTCGAGAATGTCGCTGAAGACGTTCAAGAGGTGGCGTCCGCTCGCCAGAATATGCGCGCAATAGTCGCGGTACCTTTCACAGCCGAGCGGCCCGAAGGCCTGGGCCCCCATGAGTTGCGAAAAGCCGATGATGGCGTTCAGCGGCGTGCGTAGTTCGTGGCTCATGTTCGCAAGAAACTCAGCTTTGGCGCGATTGGCCGCCTCCGCCTTCGTCTTCTGCTCCTGATAGCGCTCGGCAAGTTCGGCGAGTTCCCGGGACTGCTCTTCAAGCGAGCGGCGGGACAGGCGCAGTTGCGACGCTGTCGCCAGGAGCAGGCGCTCGGAGCTGATCAGCTGCTCTTCGTGCTTCCTGATCGCGCTGATGTCCGCCGCGACCACGACGGAGCCGCCGTCGCGCATGCGCCGCTCGCGGATTTGCAGCCATCGGCCGTCCGCCAACTGAGTCTCATAGCTGCGCGATCGTCCGACGCCGGCGGCGGTGGATAAATCCCCCAAGAGGTTATGGAGGCTTTGATACTTCGAGTTGCTGAGGATGAGGCGGCGCTCGGAATCCCACAAGACGAACGCGTCCGGCATCGCGTCGATCGCCTCTCGCAGCAGCCGCTCGGCGGTCGCCGCCTCCTGCGTCCGCTTTTTGCGGTCCGTTACGTCAAACGCGACGCCGACCAGACTTGCGACGCCGGTGGTTTCGTCAACCACGAGCTCGGCGCGCTTGCGCAGCCACACCCAGCGCCCATCCGCGGCGCGCATGCGGAATTCGACGTCGACGCATTCGCCGCGTCGCTCGAAGGCGGCGCGCGCGATCTCAGCCAGATCGCCGTCTTCGGGATGCATCAGCGCCTGTAGGTCGGCGCTCGTCCAATGGGTCGGTCGCTCGGCAAGATCCAACACGCCGAACATCGAGGGGGACCAGGAGATGCGGTCGTGCTGCAAGTCCCAGGTCCACAAGCCGCATCGGCCGCGATTGAGCGCCAGCTCCGTTCGCGCCCGGCTGGCCTTCTCGTCGCGCACCCGTTTGCGCTTGGCTTGCTGTTCCGCCGCATAGAGCGCGCCCACTGCCACAACGAGCGCGACCGTCGCCGCAAGGAGGGCGGCGACCATCCGCTCCGCGTGCGACCACGCGGCCAAGTGATGCGCGACCGGCGAGGCGAACGCCACCCTTCCGCCCGTGGCCGCGAGCTGCCTGACCGCCGCGAATTGCTCGCCGTCCGGATCCGCCACTAGCCGGAGAACTTTTATCGGGAGCGACGTCGCCGGCTTGCCCACTTCGACGAGGTCGAAGAGCGGCCATTGAGGCGCGGTCGGCGGGTCGATTGCGATCCTCTCGCCGGTTCGATCGACAAAGACCGCCCGCGCCAGACGCTCGTCCGGATGCGCCCTGAGAACGAAGCGAAAGACCTCGGCGGGGGACGCTTGCGGGGCGGCCGAGAGCGCGGCGTCCAGCCGCGCGGCGAGCAGGGTCGCGCGCACATCCACGTCGTGCGCCGCGGCGTCCAGGGCCAGGTCGCGCTCGACGCCGAGTTCTTCGGCCGTCACCGCGATGACGAGGAGAATCGCGAGCACGATAGCGGTCGCGACGGCGAACGGGGCAAAGGTCATGTCGCGAGGAAGCTTGAACGGCCAAAGCCTTTCAGGTCCCGCGCGGAAAGCCCTTCTTGCGCTCCAACCTGGGACAGGTCCCGCAGGGCAGCCATCTGCGTTTGCCGCGCTTGCACGCGTCATCGTCGTTCCCACACCCGATCATTTTGACTTCGAGATACGCCCCGCTACCCGAATCACCATCATAAGAATCTGTGTGGGAATCTTTGTCCAGCCCTTGACGCGCCGTCACGTGCAAATTTTTGTGGCGGCCCCGAGTCGGACCGGCGGCGTGATGTGAGCCGGATGTTGTCCGTTCAGCTCAGACTGCGGGTCACGATGTCCCTTACGTCAGGGGACAAAGACGAGCGGGCTGCGATGCGCTCCAGCATGGTCTGCGCCCGGCCGCGGCGCTTGTCCTCGAGCGAGCGCCACGAGCGCATGGCGGTGAGGAGCCGCGCGGCGACTTGCGGGTTGGTCGGATCGAGTCCGACGACCACCTCTTCGAGCAGCTTGAAGCCGGCCCCGTCCGCGCGATTGAACTGCGTGTGGTTGGCGGTGAAGCCGCCGATGAGCGCGCGCACGCGGTTCGGGTTCGACATCGAGAAGCCCCTGTGGCGCATCAGTCCCCGCACGCGCTCGAGCGTCTCCCGCTCCGGGATCTGGGCTTGCAGCGCAAACCATTTGTCGAGGATGAGCGGCTCCATCGCGTAACGCCGGCCGAATGCGTCGAGCGTGTGATCGCGCGCCGAACTCGGGTTGAACGCAATCACCGAGAGCGCGCCGAGGCGCTCCGTCATATTGTCGGCATCCTCGAATTGACGCTGGGCGAGCTCGAGCCCCGAGATGACGTCGCCGTCCGTGTAGAGCGAGAGCGCGCCGTTGCGCAGCGAGCGGCGCCCCGCGGCCTCAGCGTCGGGGCTATAGGGCGCGTCTCCATGCAGCCTCTCGTAGAGGTCCGCGAGGGCGTCGCCGTGCGCACGGCCGAGCGCGCCGCGCAAAGCCTTTCGCGCCACGAAGATGGCGTCCGGATCGACGTCCTCCCCGATCTCGCGCGCGATGTCGGCTTCGCTCGGCAGAGCGAGCGCCAGCGCCGCGAAAGCGGGATCGACCCGAGCTGCGCGCGCGTCCGCGATCAGGCCGCCGAGCGCTGCGATGAGGCCGACGTTGCGTTCCGGCCTGCGCCCGGCGCGAACCGCCTTGACGGAGCGCAACAATACGCGGGTCGTCAGACTCTGCAGCGCCTGCCAGCGATTGAAATTGTCCCCGTCGTGCCGGGAGAGCGCGATGAGGTCGTCCTCGGCAAGGTCGTCGTCCACGCGCACCGGCGCCGAGAAACCGCGCAGGAAGGAGAGCGCCGGCCGGCGCGGCACGTCTTCGAAGACAATTGTCCGCTGAGCGTTCTTGAGTTCAAACACCCCCTCGGCCAGCTCCTCGGGCGCCGCGTCCGGCGATTTCAACTCGAACTCGCCGCCATGCGGATCGACGAGGCCGATTTCGAGCGGAACCGTCATCGGCAGCTTCGTCGGCTGGCCCGGCGTTGGGGCGAGCGACTGCGCGACGTCAATCTTGTAAGTTCGCGCCGCGGAATCGTAGTCGGTGCGGACAGTCACCTTCGGCGTGCCCGCCTGCGTGTACCAGCGCATGAACTGGTCGAGGTCGCGCCCGGAGACTTCCGCGAAGCAGGCGATGAACTGCTCGACCGTCGCCGCCTGTCCATCATAGCGGTCGAAATAAAGATCCATGCCGGAGCGGAAGCAGTCAGGGCCGATGAGGCGCTTGAGCATCCGGATGACTTCGGCGCCCTTCTGGTAGACGGTCGCGGTGTAGAAATTGCTGATCTCGTTGTAGACCTCGGGGCGCACATTATGGGCGAGCGGGCCCGCGTCCTCCGGGAACTGCGCGGTCCGAAGCACGCGCACTTCCGCAATGCGCTTGACCGGCGCCGAGCGCATGTCGGCCGAGAATTCCTGATCGCGGAAGACGGTCAGCCCCTCTTTCAGACACAGCTGGAACCAGTCGCGACAGGTGATGCGGTTGCCGGTCCAGTTGTGGAAGTATTCGTGGGCGATGACGCCTTCGATATTGGCGTAGTCGTCGTCGGTCGCGGTCTCGGGCGAGGCCAGCACATATTTGTCGTTGAAGACATTGAGCCCCTTGTTCTCCATCGCGCCCATATTGAAGTCGGAGACGGCGACGATGTTGAAGACGTCGAGGTCGTATTCGCGGCCATAGACGCGCTCGTCCCAGGCCATCGCGCGCTTGAGCGAATCCATAGCGTAAAGAGCGCGCTCCTCCTTGTCCGGCTCGACGTAGATGGCGAGCGCGACGACGCGTCCCGACGCGGTCGTGAAGGAATCTGAGATATGGGCGAGGTCGCCGGCGACGAGCGCGAAGAGATAGCAGGGCTTGGGATGAGGGTCGGACCAGACCGCCCAATGGCGCCCGGCGACGTCGGACTCGCCGGACGCCTCGAGGTTGCCGTTGGCCAGCAGCACCGGCGCCTCCGCGCGATCCGCCTCGACGCGCACGCGATAGACGGAGAGCACGTCCGGCCGGTCGAGGAAGTACGTGATGCGGCGGAATCCCTCCGCCTCGCACTGCGTGCAATAGGCGGCGCCGGAGCGGTAGAGCCCCATAAGTTTCGTGTTTGACGAGGGGTTGAGGCGCGTCGTCATCTTGAGCGTGAACGGACGCCGAGGCGGGTTCGGCAGCAGAAACCGGGACGGGTTCGCGTCAAAGTCGGCCGAGTCGAGGGGAGCGCCGTCGAGTTCGGCCGAAACCAACCTAAGCTCGTCTCCATCGAGGTCGAGCTGCGCCTCCGGCCGACCCTCGGGGTTCGGGCGGATCCTCAGCGT
>Ga0335083_10006245_pt1 | contig 14960 bp, 17 predicted proteins | sample Lox_Sample_42_FD_206716 | JGI IMG/M metagenome (GOLD analysis project Ga0335083, IMG submission 206716) | Soil microbial communities from Loxahatchee National Wildlife Refuge, Florida, United States - Lox_Sample_4.2 | ecosystem: Environmental > Terrestrial > Soil > Wetlands | place: USA... | reverse complement strand
CGGCTGACGCCGGCGCCCGAGAGGGAACTCCGCGCGGCCGAGACGCGGTCTCGGCCGCACTTCGTGCTCACTCTGTTGCCCGCCCGCTGAGGCCGCTTCGCGGCGTCTGCGGGAGCGGGATCGGCCTCCGGCCAACGCGGCTTCGCCTGCGTCGACCTCCGGCTGGTTCCGACTCAGGGTACAGCGGCGCCGCCTCGGGCAATGACCCCTGGGCCGCGGAGCATGTGGCTCGTACGCGGGCGTTGGTCACTTGTTGGTGGCCGCGCGTACGGTTGCGTCTGGAATGACCCTGAGGGCTGCTGCCGCGCTGGCTGTGTTCGCCGCCGCTCTGCTCGGCGCCGGGTGCGGCGGGGGCGGTAGCCGCGCGACGGCCGGCAACCCCAGCGACAACACGTCCGTGTGTATCTACACGAAGCGTGTCTCCTCGGGAAGCCGTGTCTGGCTCTCCATGGCCGTCAGCCCGGCGGCCCTGCAGCCTGACCCATGCGAGGTGTTCAACAGTCGCTTCCACGGACGGTGGATTCCGCCCGAGCCCGGCCGGATGGGGACGGGTCACGTGTACTGCGGCTACCGCAAGAGCGGGTCGTCGTACACGATCACGTTCGGCTTCTACGCGTCCAGCCGCGGGACCGGACTCGCGTTCTGCCGGGCGTTCCACCCGCCCAACGGCTACCGGCGCGACGTGTGGGCGAGCGGATAGCACCTACCTAGACGCGAAGAGAAGCCGGTCGATGCGGGCCACACTCGCCTGGTGGCCAGTGTTCGGGAGTGACCCCTGACGAGTGCGGGAGGATGTGGTCGTGGGTCTGCCGCTTCTAATCGTCGTCACCGGGATGCCTTCGTCGGGGAAGACCACGGTGGCGGAAGGCCTCGCTCGTCGGCTTCGCATGCCTGTGATCGCCAAGGACGAGATCAAGGAGTCTCTGTACGAGACCGTTGGTGCAGTCGACGTGTCGGCATCGGCTGTCCTCGGTGGCGCGGCTTATGCGCTCATCTTCGCCTTGGCCCGAACGATGCTGGGGTCAGGCGTCGCGGTGATCGTCGAGGCGAACTTCGTTCTCGATCAGGAACCCGAGTTCGCGAGACTTCCTGAACATCGGACGGTGCAGCTTCACTGTGCTGCGCCGCTCGCCATCTTGTGTGAGCGGTACGCGACCCGGTCTCGTCACGCCGGACACCACGACGCGGAGAAGATCAGCGAGCTTCCAGCGAGATTCGAGAGTGGCGTCCACGACGCGCTCAGCCTTGCAGGTGACCTCATCGAACTCGACACGACTCGACCCGTGGACTTGGACGCTCTCGCGGACCGGATACGCGAGCTGGGCTGAGGAGAGAGACGTGGCCTGGGCCAGCGTTCGGGAATGACCCCTGAGCCGCTGGGACCTAACCAGCCTCCTGGTTCGTAGGCTTGGTGCGGATGGGAAGGTGCGTTCGAGTCACGCTGCTTGTTGTTGTGTTGTGCGTTTTTGGATGTGGCGCGTCGAGTGCGGCACCGTCATCGCCGCATCGCCAGAGGGTGGCGGGGATGACGTTTGTTCCGGCCGGTGCGCGAGTGCGTCGGGAGTGTCAGCAGACGGCGAACGCGGTGCAGTACGCGGTTCCGTGCCCCGGACTGCTGCCGCAGGGAATGAAGCCGTTTCCGCCCGTTCACGGCTGCGATCTACAGATCGTGAGTCCAGGGGACAAGCCGAGTTGCGGGGGCGTGGAATGGCACGGGTGGTTCGTCGGAGACGGGGAAGTCGTGCACGGTCATCTGCTGGTCGCGCACCTTGCCCTTCAAGGGGCACCTCGCGTCATCGTGAACCCCGCGCGAGCGATCGACGGCCCGGCCATGTTTCGGGGCTCTCGCGTCGATCCGCGAGGGAAAGTGCGTGTCGCCGGGAAGCTCATGCATTGGTACTTCGCCCCACCGGCGACAAACCAAGGCAGCGCCTTCGCGGGTCATCTTGTTCTTGTTTGGAACTCCGACGGCCACACCTACGCATACGGCTTCCACGTCCTCCAAACGCTCGCCGCTGCCCGCGCCCTCGATCTAGAACTTGCCCGACATCTGGTCGCCACTCGACCGCACTCGGAACGCTGACGCTCGCCTGGACCAGCGTCCTCTCGCCCGACAGAGCGCTATCTCGGAGCCGCCCGACTTCGGTCACGGCTTGCACAGGATTCGTCCGGTCGGGTCCGTAGCTTTCTCTCGTGAAGGTTCTGGGCATCGATCCGGGAACGGCTGCTTGCGGGTACGGAATCGTCCGAGAAAGCGAAGGCCGCCTCAGGGAGGTGGCGCACGGATGCTGGTCGACTCCCGCCGGACAGGACACGGTCATCCGTTTGAAGACGATCCACGACGCGGTCGCGGCCCTCATTGCCGAGCACACGCCGGATTCGGTGGCGCTCGAGGAGTCGTACGTCGGCGCCGACGCCCGCATCGCGCTCTCCGTCGGACAGGCGCGCGGCGCCGTGCTCGTCGCGGCCGCCGGCGCGGGCCTCGACTGCCGCGAGTACGCGCCCGCGAGCGTGAAGCAGGCGGTCTGCGGCTACGGCCGCGCCGAGAAGGCCCAGATGCAGCGGATGGTGAAGATGATCCTCGGGCTCCCGGAGCTGCCGACGCCGCACCATGCCGCCGATGCGCTCGCGGTGGCGATCTGCCACGCGCTCGCGCCGCCGCTCCTCCGCGCCGCGGCCGCCGGATGAGAACGTCCGTTCCGGTCCGTACGCTCCTCGCATGATCGCGCGCCTCCGCGGAAAGCCCGTCGCCAATACCCCGGAAGGGCTCGTGCTCGACGTCGGCGGCGTGGGTTACCTCGTGCATGCCACCCCGACGGCCGTCCGCAAGGGCGATTCCGCCGACGAGATCACGGTCGAGACCTACCTCCACGTGCGCGAGGACGCACTCCAGGTCTACGGCTTCGCCGACCGGAGCGAGCGCGAGCTGTTCGTCCAGCTCCTGGCCGTGAGTGGCGTCGGTCCGAAGGTCGCCCTCGCGATCGTGTCGGGGTCGCCCGTCGCCGAGTTGCGTCGAGCGATCCTGCGTGAGGATTCTGCCCGTTTCCAGGCAATTCCCGGCATCGGCAAGAAGACGGCGGATCGGATCGTGCTCGAGCTGAAGGAGAAGCTGGGCGACGACACGATCGCCGAGGAAGCCGGACCCGCTGCGCCGTATCTGGTGGCGCGCGACGCGCTCGTCGAGCTGGGGTGGTCGCTGCTCGACGCGGAGCGTGCGCTCGCCGAGGTCGATCCCGATCTGGCGCCGGAGGAACGCGTCCGGCTCGCGTTGAAGAAGGCCGCATGAACGCCGCGACGCAGTTCCTGACGCCTGCGCTCCGCGACGAAGAGGAGGAGGTCGAGCAGAGCCTCCGGCCTCGCCGCCTCGACGAGTTCGTCGGCCAGGGGCGCGTGAAGGAGCAGCTCGCGATCGCGCTCGAGGCCGCGAAGGGCCGCGGCGACGCGCTCGACCACGTCCTCCTGGTAGGCCCGCCCGGGCTCGGCAAGACGAGCCTTGCGCACATCATCCGCGAGGAGCTCGGCGTCGGGATCCGCTCGGTCGCCGGCCCCGCCCTGGAGCGGAAGGACGTCGCGGCGATCCTCACCGCCGTCGAGGCGCGCGACGTCGTCTTCGTCGACGAGATCCACCGCCTCAGCCGCGCCGCCGAGGAGATCCTCTATCCGGCGCTCGAGGACTTCCGGCTCGACATCGTCATGGGCCAGGGCACGGCCGCGCGGACGCTCACGCTCGACCTGCCGCCGTTCACGCTCGTCGGAGCCACGACCCGCACGGGCCTCCTCACCTCGCCGCTCCGCGACCGGTTCGGGATCACGTTCCGGCTCGACTACTACGAGGACGGTGAGCTCGCCACGATCGTCCGCCGCTCGGCCGGAATCCTCGGGGTGCAGATCGCCGACGAGGCCGCCGACGAGATCGCGGGTCGGGCGCGCGGGACGCCGCGCGTGGGCAATCGCATCCTCCGCCGCGTCAGGGACGTCGCCGAGGTGCGGCACGAGGGCGCGATCACGACCGCCATCGCGCGCGAGGCGCTCGAGCTGCTCGAGGTCGACGAGGCCGGGCTGGAGCGACTCGACCGCGAGCTTCTGCGGTCGATCGCCGAGAAGTACGGCGGCGGCCCGGTCGGGCTCAACACGCTCGCCGCGGCGCTCGGTGAGGAGCCGGACACGATCGAGTACGTGTACGAGCCGTATCTCCTGCAGCTCGGCTTCATCCAGCGAACGCCTCGCGGCCGCACGATCACTGTGCTCGGCCGCGCCCACCTGGGCGCCGCAGCAGAGCCGGAATCGGAACCAGACGCGCGGCTCTTCTAGCTAGGGTCGGGGCGTGCCCGACCTCTGGACTCCCGTCCCCGAGTTGCCGCACGATGCCTTCATCGAGCGGCTTCACAAGGCGATCGCGGCCTTCGCCGAGACAAACGGGGTCGCGAAGCCGGTCGTGGAAGTCGAGCTCGCGGACAGGTCGCGGTTCGTCCTCGAGCGGATCGAGCCCGAGCCGGGATTCGGGATGGTGACGCTCTACGTGACCGATGCGCGGGACGACGCGCCCGACGCGCTCATCGTGCCGATCGGTTCCCTCCGCCGGATCGAGCTCCGCAAGGCGCCCGAGAAGGCCGAGAGCTTCGGCTTCACGGTTCCGCCGGCGACGTAGACGAGCCACGGCGCGACGAGCAGCGCCATCACGTCGAACCAGACGTAGCCGCTCGCGACCCCGCTCGGCGGGTTGCCGTCGGGGATCCCGAGCCCGGGCAGCGTCGTCGCCCAGCGCCACGTCCCGATCGACGTCCCGTACAGCTCGACTGCGGCGACGACGAGGAAGACCCCGGCGTACGTCGCTCGCGACCGCGACCGCCAGAGGAAGAGGAGCAGCAGCGGCACGCCGACTGCGCCCGCCACGTCGAGTCGAGGCAGCACCGTCAGCCCGGCGATTCCCCATGCGGTCGCGCCGACCGCCGCCGCCCAGACGACCGCGCGGGCCCGGAGGCTGCGGCTCAACGCGACCCCGCTCAGAAAGACGAGCCCGTGGGCGGGCGGGATGAAGAGCGGCAGGTTGTGCAGCCGGTAGTGGTAGACGCCCCAGACGAGCGAGCCCGTCACCTCCCCGACCGTGGCGAAGAGGACGACGCCGACCGCCTGCGCCCGCACGAGAGCCCCGAGCGGTCGCAGCGCTGCAGCAAGGACGAGGAACGTCAGCACGCCGAGGACGAGCTGTCCGTGGAACGAGACCTGTGTGTCGAGCGCGAGGAGGCCCGCCAGGTACGCCGGCAGCACCAACGCGTAGCGGCGCGGCACGATCACCTGCGGTACTGGAGCTCGTGCCAGCTCGGCGTGGGGAGGAGCTCGAGCAGGGCGCGTCCGCCGTTCGTGTCTGCGAACGTGAAGTCCTGCCGCTCGTCGTCCCAGTCCACCTCGAGGAGCCCCTCCTTCACGCGGTGGTCGAGCCACGCGCCGCGGAAGACGAGCTTCTTGAGCCAGTAGACGAGCGATTCACCCTGGACGAGGGCGAGCGCGTCCCAGTGGTGGACGAGGTACTCCCCGAGGGCGCCGCGGGGCTCCTCGATGGCGTCGCGCTCGACGAGCTCGACGAGGTCGGCGGTCTCGTCCTCGTCCAGCTCGGGGCCTGCGACGAGACCGAGGCGTACTGCGGCCGCCGTGACCCGCTCCTCGAAGTCGAGGCTGCTGAAGGAGAAGCGGTAGCCGAGGAACTCGACGATGTAGTCGTCGCCGGAGTGATAGTTGCCGGCCGCCTCCACGGTCAGAGCGTACCCTGGCTCCATGCGGGCGCTCCGCTATCTCATCGCGCTTGCGGTCGTCCTCGTGCTCGTCGCTTTGACCGCCTGGGCGCTCGCGTGGCCGTTCGAGAAGGCGGCCTACCTCGCACCGGTGATCGTCATCGGCGGAGCCGCCGCCGTCGGCCTCGTCCTGCTGTGGGGGAAGATCGCGCTCAGCTCGCTGCGGGAAGCGCGCCACCCGCGCCGCGTGCTCGCCTACTGGCTCCTCGGTCTCGGGCTACTCGTCGTGCTGACCGTGCTCGGCGTCAAGCTCCCGAACGAGGGCGGCTAGGAGTACGTCGATCTCGTCGCGCGTGGTGTAGGCGGCGACGGAGACACGGAGGAGGTCCTCGTCCGCGCCGGCGACCGGAATCTCGACCCGGTGGCGGGCGAGGAGCCGTCCCGACAGCTCGGGCGCGGGGCGCGGCAGCCGAACCGTCGCCATCTGGGCGAGCATCGCGTCAGGTGCAAGCGGCTCCGTGCCGAGGAGATCGCACAGCTCCCGGCGGGCCTCGCGCGTGAGCGCACGACAGCGCCTGCGGACGTCGTCCCAGTCGTGGTCTGCCTGGAAGCCGATCGCGTCGGGCACCGTGAGCCAGGCACCAGGATCGCGCGTGCCCTGGAACTCGATCCGCTTGGCGAACGTGCTTCCCTCGGCGTAGCCCCAGCTGACGATCGCGGCGTCGACGCACTCCTGCCGCTGCGGCTGCACGTGGAGGAAGCCGGCGCCCTTGGGGGCTCCGAGCCATTTGTGTGCGTTCCCGGAGTAGAAGTCGGCACCGAGCGCGGCGAGGTCGACGGGAACGTGACCCGGCGCATGCGCGCCGTCGACGACGGTGACGAGGCCGAGTGCACGGGCACGGCGGACGATCTGCTCCAACGGCAGGACGAGCGCGGTCGTGGAAGTGACATGGCTGATGTAGACGACCCGAGTGCGCTCGGTCGCCGCCGCGAAGAGCGCCTCGACCAGCTCGCTCGGCTCACCGAGCGGCAGCGGGATCGGCGCCCGCACGTAGCTCGCGCCGCTGCGTCGGCAGACCCACTCCCAGGCGAGGTCGCAGGCGCCGTACTCCAGGTTGGTGGCGAGCACCTCGTCGCCCGGTTGTAGGTCGAGAGACCGGGCCGCGAGGTTGACTCCCGTCGTCGCGTTCTCGACGAAGACGAGATCCCGCGGAGAGCAGCCGACGTAGTCGGCGAACGCCGCCCGCGCGGTGTCGAGAAGGGCGGGGAGGCGGCGGTCGAGGAAATCGACCGGCTCGCGCTCGAGCTCCCGCTGCCAGGCCTGGTAGCGCTCGAACACCGGCCGTGGGCAGGCACCGAAGGATCCGTGGTTGAGGAACGTGATCTCGGGGTCGAGGAGGAACTCGCGGCGGAGCTCCTCGGGGGAGGGCGCGGGCATGGCGGTCTTCTACTCCAACCGCGCTTGATCGGGGCGCCCGCACGGTCTAGCGTCGGCGGCCTACCCGGTCACCGACGCAGGAATCCGCCTGCCGCCGGTGCCGGGGGATTGGGGTTCAGGGGTATGACGCGGGACCAGAAGAGAGCGCGTGTCTTCGGCGTTCTCTACCTCATCACCTTCGTCACGTCGATCCCGGCGCTGCTCCTCTACGAGACCGTGCTCCGGCATCCGGTGAGCTACATCGCCGGCGCGGGGCACGACAAGCAGGTCTTGCTCGGGGTTCTGCTGGAGCTGCTGCTGATCATCGCGAACATCGGCACCGCGGTCGTGATCTTTCCGGTCGTCAGACGGCAGAACGAGGAGCTGGCGCTCGGCTACGTGACCGCGCGTCTGGTCGAGTGCACGTTCATCCTCGTCGGCGTCGTCTCGATGCTCGGGATCATCACTTTGCGGAGCCAGGTCGCTGGTACGGCTGAAGGCACGGTCGCCTACACCCTCGCTGCGATCAAGGACTGGACGTTCCTCCTGGGCCCAGGCTGGGTCGTCGGCTGGGGGAACGGGCTGATCCTCGGCTACCTGATGTACCGCTCGGGTCTCGTTCCGCGCTGGATGTGCTGGCTCGGCCTCGTCGGCGGACCGCTGTTGATCATCTCCGGGACGGCCGTGTTGTTCACCGGGAACGATCCGAGCAACGCGCTCCATTCGGTGCAAGCCATCGTGACCATCCCGGAGTTCCTCTGGGAGCTGTCGCTCGGCATCTATTGCACCTTCAAGGGCTTCCGCCCGTCCTCGCCGATCCTCCGAGCCGATGGTCGTGACGAGCGGTCGACGGCGAGGCCGGCGGCAGCGCCCGCGTAGCCGCCGCAGCTGTCTTCAACGGAGGGGGGCGGGAAGCCGCCTCCCTCGTCACGAGGGCGTCAAGCCTTCGTCACAAATGGCCGGCGAGTCGTCAACAGCCGTCCGGTGGGGACAGCGCGCCGGCTCAACTCCGTCCGCCAGTGCCCGTAGCTTGGCTGCACATGCACGAAGGCACCTGGACACTCGCCGATTGCCCGCCTGCCGCCCAGGCAGAGCTCGCTCGCGTGCTCGGGATCTCCGAGCTGACGGCGGCCGTGCTCGTCCGGCGCGGGTACTCCGATCCCGCCGCTGCGCGCAGCTTCCTCGAGGGCGAGCAGCCCCCGCACGATCCCTTTCTCCTCGGCGACATGGAGACTGCGTGCGCGCGCATCCGGGCCGCCGTCGGGGAGGGCCGCCGCATCTGCGTCCACGGCGACTACGACGTCGACGGGATCGCCGCCACTGCGCTCGCGGTCCTGCTGCTGCGCGAGCTCGGCGCAGACGTCGCCTGGCATCTGCCGAGCCGCTTCGACGAGGGCTACGGCGTCCGCAGCGAGACGCTCGCCCGGTTGGCGGACGAGGGCTGCGGGCTCGTCCTCACGGTCGACTGCGGGATCACAGCGGCCGCGGAGGTGGCCGAGGCAAAGGAACGTGGCCTCGATGTCGTCGTCACCGACCACCACCGGCCCGGCGAGACGCTGCCGGACTGTCCGATCGTCGCCACCCGACCATCCACGTACCCGTTCCCGGAGCTCTGCGGCACCGGCGTCGTCTACAAGCTCGGACAGGCTCTGTTCGGAGTCGATTCGGAGGTTCTCCGGCGACATCTCGACCTCGTCGCCCTCGCAACGATCGCGGATGTCGTCCCGCTCGTCGACGAGAACCGGTCGCTCGCAATCGCCGGGCTGCGCGCTCTCGCACGCACGGCGAAGCCCGGGCTGCGCGCGCTCATGCAGAGCGCCGCGGTCGACCCGGCCACCGTCGACGCCGGGGCAGTCGGGTTCCGCCTCGCACCCCGGCTGAACGCGGCCGGGCGCCTCGGGCATCCCCGCGAGGCGCTCGAGCTCCTCCTCACCGAGGACGAGGCCGAGGCGCGCAGACTTGCCGACTCGCTCGAGGAGCTCAACCGCGAGCGCCAGGCGATCGAGGCCCGGATCCTCCGAGAGGCCGTCGCCCAGGTCGAGGCCTGGCCTGCCGAGAGCCGAGCCCGGCGTGCCTACGCCGTCGCCGGTGCCGACTGGCACGAAGGCGTGATCGGCATCGTCGCCTCGCGGCTCGTGGAGCGCTACCACCGCCCGGTCGTCCTCATCGCGGGCACAGAGGGCGACTGGAAAGGCTCGGGCCGTTCGATTCCCACGTTCGACCTGCACGGAGCGCTCGGCGCGTGCGCCGGCCTGCTCGGACGCTGGGGAGGTCACCGCGCAGCGGCCGGCCTGTCGATCGCGGAGGAGAATGTCGAGCCGTTTGCCGAAGCCTTCGCGCAGCAAGCGGCCGCTGTGCTCGACGAGGAGGACCTCGAGCGTGTGACCTCGATCGACGCCGTCGTCGCGCGCGGATCCGATCTCTCCCTCGGCTTGTGCGCCGAGCTCGGCAAGCTCGCGCCCTTCGGTCTCGGCAACCCGGCGCCGACACTGCTTGCGCCGGGCTGCGGGCTCGCCGAGCTCGCGACGGTGGGCGACGGGAAGCATCTTCGCTTCCGCGTCCGGCGAGAGGGCAGGGACGCCGGCAGCGCGATCGCCTTCGGCCAGGGATCGCGGCTCGACGTGCTCCACCCGGAAGCCCTCTACGACGTCGCTTTCCGGCTGGAGGAGAACCACTGGAACGGCACGGTTGCGCCGCAGCTCGTCGTCCGGAGGATCTTCGCCGCAGCACCGCGCTACGGCGAGCTCCACGCCTGGCTCAAAGCCGAGTGGCAGCGGCCTGAGGCGACACGTGACGCCGAGGCGCAGGAGATCTTCGCAGAGCTCGGCCTCGTCGAGGGAGGTCCGCGCCGAGACCTGCTCGAGTCGCCGCGCTTCCGTGCTCTTCTCGCCGCAGAGCCGCCACTCGCCCGCGCGGCGTGATCCGCCTCGCCCGGGACGACGACTGCAGTCGATCCCGGAGGTGCACAGAGTCGCCTTTGGCGACCACGGGGACGACGTCGTGCGGCTCGTCGTCGAGCTGCGAGAGCGGACCGACCTCTACATCCCCGAGCTCTCGTTCGTCGCCGAGGAGGACCGTCGTCGGCCACGTCATGAACACGTGGAACTGGATCGAGGAGACGGGAGAGCGTCTCCTCCAGTTCTCGCCGCTCGGTGTCCTCCCGGACTACCAGCGTCGCGGGCACGCGTCGGGATTGGTACGAGCTTCGCTCCGGGCCGTCCGAGCCGCCGGCGAGCCCTTGCTGATCCTCGACGGCGATCCGGCGTATTACGGCCGGTTCGGCTTCGTCCGTGCTGACGAGCTCGGCCTGCTACCGCCGCCCGAGTGCCTGCACGACTGGGCGTTCCAGGCGGCGGTACTCGATCCGGAGGCAACGTTGCCGCAAGGCCAGGTCGTCTACTCGGAGCCGTTCAGGCACTGAGCAAGTGCGAGCGCAAGCCGCAGGGCGGCGCGATAACGGAGATATGCAGTCATGGAACGCGTCAATTCGCTCCTCCAACGACCGTTCCTCCCCTGCGGTTTCGACCCAAAAACCCCGGAGTACACTGAGACAGTGACGACGCTGGAAGCAGGCGAAAGGCACGAGGAGCTCCTCGAAGGGCTGCTTGCCGAGCTCGCCGCGCAGCGCGCCGATGTCGACGTCGAGCTCGTCACCCGAGCCTTCCGGTTCGCCGCCGCCGCGCACGAGGGTCAGACGCGCCGCTCGGGCGAGCCCTTCATCACGCATCCCGTCGGCGTCGCCTCGATCTGCGCCGGACTGCGGCTCGACGAGCAAACGATCGCGGCCGCGCTCCTCCACGACGTCGTCGAGGACACCGGTGTCGAGCTCGACACCCTGCGCGAGGAGTTCGGGGACGAGATCGCCCTGCTCGTCGACGGCGTCACGAAGCTGACGCGCGTCCAGTTCCAGACCCGCGAGCAGGCCGAGGCTGAGAACTACCGGAAGATGGTCGTGGCGATGGCCGAGGACGTCCGCGTCATCCTCGTCAAGCTCGCCGACCGTCTCCACAACCTCCGCACGATCGAGTACCTCGGCAAGCAGAAGCAGATCCAGAAGTCGAGGGAGGCGCTCGAGGTCTACGCGCCGCTCGCTCATCGGCTCGGTATCCACGCGCTCAAGTGGGAGCTCGAGGATCTCGCCTTCCAGACGCTCCATCCGCGCAAGTACGCCGAGATCAAGACGATGGTCGCCGAGCGCCGCCACGACCGGGAAGGTCACGTCGCCGAGGCGGCCGACGTCCTGCTGCGGGAGCTCGAGAAGGTCGACATTCCCGTCGACATCTCCGGCCGCGCCAAGCACTTCTATTCCATCTACGACAAGATGGCCCGCAAGGGCCGCGAGTTCAACGAGATCTACGACCTCACCGCGATGCGCGTGATCGTCGAGCGCAACGGCGAGGAGGGAACGCGCGACTGCTACGGCGCGCTCGGCCTCATCCACTCCCTCTGGAAGCCGATGCCCGGCCGCTTCAAGGACTACGTCGCCATGCCGAAGTTCAACGGCTACCGCTCGCTCCACACGACCGTTATCGGTCCCGAAGGGCGGCCGCTCGAGATCCAGGTTCGGACGCGCGAGATGCAGCAGACCGCCGAGCTCGGCGTCGCGGCGCACTGGGCGTACAAGCAGGACGGGCGCCGCTCGAAGGCGGCGGACGAGGAGTGGAACGCCTGGGTGCGGCAGCTGATGGACATCAACGCCGACGAGGTCGACGCCGCCGAGTTCGTGAAGAGCTTCCGTACCGACCTCTTCGACGAAGAGGTGTTCGTCTTCACGCCGAAGGGCGAGGTGAAGACGCTGCCGGCCGGCGCGACACCGATCGACTTCGCGTACGCCGTCCACACCGACGTCGGCCACCGCACGGTCGGTGCGAAGGTGAACGGGCGGATCGTGCCGCTCCACTACCGCCTGCGCAGCGGCGACCGCGTCGAGATCCTCACGGGCAAGTCCGCGGCGCGCGGTCCGTCGCGCGACTGGCTCTCGCTCGTCGCCTCGTCGAGGGCCCGCAACAAGATCCGGCAGTTTTTCTCACGCGAGCAGAAGGAGGACCTCGAGGCGAAGGGCCGCGAGCTGCTCGAGAACGCGCTGAAGGGCCAGAACCTGCCCTACAAGAAGCTCGCCGGCTCCGCCGTGCTCGCCGGAGTTATTCGGGAATCCGGCTACAAGAAGGCCGACGAGTTCTACATCGCGCTCGGCTCGGGGAAGCTGACCGCGTCGAAGATCGTCGACAAGGTCCTGCAGCAGCTCAAGGTCGGCGAGGTCGCCGAGGAGCAGGTGCCCGTCAAGAAGCCGCGGGCGCGGGAAGCCGCAGGCAGCGACAGCTTCGGCATCAACGTGATCGGCGTCGAGGACGTCCTAGTCCGGCTCGCGAAGTGCTGCACACCGGTTCCCGGCGACGACATCGTCGGCTACATCTCGCTCGGCAAGGGGATCACGATCCACCGCGGCGATTGTCCGAACGTGCGCGCGCTGCGCCGGAACCCGGAGCGGTTCACCGCGGTCGAGTGGGAGGGAGGCGGCAGCCAGAGCTTCCGCGTCCAGATCGCCGTCGACTCGTGGGACCGGCCGCGCCTGCTCGAGGACGTGGCACGGACGTTCGCCGAGCACGGCTCCAACATCGTCTCCTACGGCGGCACGGTCGAGGACCAGATGGCCCGGAACTGGTACGTGGCCGAGGTCGGCGACGTCAAGGGGCTCCGCGGCCTGCTCTCCTCCCTCCGCAACATCGACGGCGTCTTCGACGCCCGCCGCGTCACACCCTCGTAGGCCGCGTTCCCTCGTTCGAGGGATCCAGGCTCACCAACCGCGGGTTACCCCGTTCGGGGGACACGTCAATGCCGGTGCGGGCTCTCTCCCTCGGACGAGGGAGGACATCGTCAGCTTTGCCACATCTCGCCGCCGGTGTCCCAGCCGACGAGACACAGGTCGGCGATGGTCGGCGCGACGGCCTCGAGGTCGGCTTGGGTCAGCGTTCCGTCGGCCGCGAGCTCGGCGACCCGGGTGCCGCGCCACAGCACGGGGACGGTCGTGCGCCGCCCCGGATCCGGCACCCCGGCCTCCGGTCCGAGCACGAGACTGCCTTCCTCCACGAAATAGATCCCGGCCCAGCTGCACTCTTCCCGCGCCGCCAGCTCGGCGACAGCCTGCCGGAGCAGGTCGTCTGCGTCAGCCGACATCGAAAGGCTCCCGGTATTCGGGCGGGATCGGAACCGGGCGGCGAGTCTCCCGATCGATGAAGACGAGTGTCTGATGCGCCGTGACGAGCAGCGTCCCCTCGGGCTCCTTGAACGCCGCGAATTCGTAGGTCATGCTCGTCCGCCCGATGTTCGAGACGCGGATGTGGATCTCCAGCTCGTCGTCGAAGCGGGCCGGGGCGAAGTACTCGACGTCGTTGGCACGCATCACGAACTCCCCGCCGGCTTCCCGATGCAGAAAGCCGAGCGAGCGCAGGTACTCGACGCGGGCGAGGTCGAAGTAGGGATTGTACCGGCCGTAGTAGACGATCCCCTGCGCGTCGGTGTCGGAGAAGCCGACCCGCGTTCTGGTCGAAAACGCGTACTCGCCACTCATGAGCGGATCAGAGCGAGCACCTCGTCCCGCTTCTGCTCCATCAGTTCCTCCGAGGTCGCCTCGAGATTGAGGCGCAGGAGCGGCTCGGTGTTCGAGGGGCGGACGTTGAAGTGCCAGTCGTCGAAGTCGACCGAGATCCCGTCGAGATGCGAGATGCGCCCGTCGCCGGCGTAGCGCTCCTTCAGCTCCTGCAGCTTGAGGGCTACGTCCGGGACCGGCGTGTTGAGCTCGCCGGTGATGAAGTACTGCGAGCGCAACGGCGCGAGGATCTCGGACAGGCGGCGGCCCTTCCTCGAGATCAGCTCGAGCATGAGGAGGAACGGGACGACGCCCGAGTCGGCCTGGCTGAAGTCGCGGAAGTAGTAGTGGCCGGACACCTCGCCGCCGAAGGCCGCGTCGTCCTTCCGCATCCGCGCCTTGATGAAGGCGTGCCCGACGCGGTTGATGAGCGGGACGCCGCCGGCGCGCTCGATCGTCTCCGGTACCGCCCGGCTGGCGCGGACGTCGTAGATGATCTTCGCGCCCGGCTCCTTCTCGAGCACGCTCTCGGCGAACAGCGCGGTGACGAAGTCACCGGGGACGAACTCGCCTGTGTCGTCGACGAAGAAGCAGCGATCTCCGTCGCCGTCGAAGGCGACTCCGAGATCGGCGCCCTCCTCGAGGGTCTTGCGGACGATGAACTCGCGGTTCTCGGGCAGCAGCGGGTTCGGCTCGTGGTTCGGGAACGAGCCGTCGGGCTCGAAGTAGCAGCGAACGGCTTCGACCGGCAGCCGCTCGAGCACCGGCGGGAGCATGGCGCCGGCCATCCCGTTGGCCGCGTCGATCACGACCTTGAGCGGCCGGATCGCGGACACGTCGACGAAGGACAGCACCCGGGCGACGTACCCCGGCCAGATGTCCACGTCTCGCACCCCGCCGTGGTCGGTGACGTGCCGGTTTCCGGAGGCGATGAGATCGCGGAGGTCGAGCAGACCGCTGTCGCCGCCGACCGGCAGCGCCCCGCGGCGGACCAGCTTCAGCCCGGTGTACTGCTTCGGGTTGTGCGACGCGGTGACCATGATCCCGCCCTCGAGCTCGAGCGAGCCGACCGCGAAATAGACCATCTCCGTGCCGACGAGTCCGAGGTCCAGAACCTGGGCACCGGCCGTCGCGGCGCCCCGCATGACGGCCTCCTGCATCGCGGGCGACGAGAGCCGCATGTCGCGCCCGACCGCGATCCGGCGCGGCTCGAAGTGCTCGACATACG
>Ga0335083_10006244_pt1 | contig 14960 bp, 6 predicted proteins | sample Lox_Sample_42_FD_206716 | JGI IMG/M metagenome (GOLD analysis project Ga0335083, IMG submission 206716) | Soil microbial communities from Loxahatchee National Wildlife Refuge, Florida, United States - Lox_Sample_4.2 | ecosystem: Environmental > Terrestrial > Soil > Wetlands | place: USA: Florida... | reverse complement strand
TAAATCCACTGCTTGACGGCTTCCACGGCCGCATTCTGCAGCATCGGGTGTCCGGAGACCACCTTCACGGCCTTGATGTGGCCGTCCTTGCCAATCGTGGCGTTGAGCGTCACCACGCCCTTCGCGCCGGTCTGCTTGGCAATCTTGGGATACTCGGGCTCTTTGCGGGAGATCAGCACCGCCTGCTGGATCTGTCCGCCCTGCTTGGAGAGATTGGCAATGGTCGGAGCCTGCGTCTGGGGAGCGGCAGCGGACGGCGCGGGTGGGGCAGGCGTGGGTGCGGCCGGGCGGGTGGACGGGGGCGGAACCGGAGCGTTGGGAACGGCACCGGCAGCCGGCAGGTTTACGCCCGGAAGGGCCGCGGAAACCGCGCCGCCCACGGTGGGAGCGTCGGGAATATCGGTGGGTTGCGCCGCGCGGATGCGTTGGGCAAGCGAAGCTGTGTTGAACTCGCGCCGCGGTGTGACCGGCTTGGGAGCCTCCGGCGCCGGGGTCTGATCCGCCGTCTGGTCGGGAGCAGCGGGCTTGTCGTTGGCGACCGGGGCCTTGGTAGCCGGTGCCGCGGGTGCCGGCGTGGCGGGCTTGACATCGGCCTGCTGGGTATCGAGGGGCGATGGGCGCGTGCGCAGAATGCGAACCTGCTCGCTGGTGGTCTTCGACTGGTCTCGGCCAATCACTTCCATCTTGAAGCTGACATCGGAGCTCGACGGGGAATACACGATGCTGCCGTTGTTGCGGAGCTGCGAGAGGTCCATGTCGACGTTCTCGTGCTGCTCGCCATCCATAATCAGCAGAGTCGCCTTGGTGGCGTTGCGAATAGCATCGGAGTCCCGATTCCATGTCAGGAGTAGCTCGCCGTTGCTGCGCTCCACGCGCAGTTGCAGCGGTGAGGTGTCGCCCTGGCTGTTGGCCGGCGTTTTAGTGCTATGCCGCAGGAAACCGGGATACACGAAGAGAGCCACGAACACCGCGATGGTTGCGGCGGCGGCCAGCACCAACTTCATGCCCTTGCCGCTCTTGGCGGTCTCGGGCTCAAGCACGGTATCCGCGGCCTTGTCGACGGTTTTTTCGGTGATCTTTTCGGGAGCCTTGGCAGGCGCCGGAGGCGTGGCCGGCTTCGCCGGGACCGCACTCGCGGCCTTGGCGGGCTCGGCAGGCTTGCCCGCGTCTTTCTTTGCCGGCTGCTTGTCGAACTTACCTTTGTCTTCGAGTTTGCCCTTGTCTTCGAGCTTGCTCTTTTCTTCGGCTTTGCTCTTCTGCTCCGCCGGGGCCTGCTTTTCCTCGACCTTTGAGGCCGGCTGAGGCGCTACGGGCGCGGCCGCCATGGGAGGAGGCGGGGGCGGCGCCGCGATCACCGGGGGCGGAGGCTCGGGAGCGCTCGCAATGTCGCGCCGCGAAGCGATAGGCACAATCTGCGCCCGCGCCGTCGGCTTGGATGCCGGTGGCGCGGAAGTAGGGGGCGGAGCCTGGGGAGCCGGCGACTTGCCCTCAGGCGCTGCGGTTTCCGAGCCATGTCCGCCGAGCTCGGAAGAGCGGAACGGAAATTCGAGGTAGCTCGCGTCGCCGTGGATTTTGCCGCCTTCCCAGATAAAAATACCCGCGGTGCTCGCTTTGGTGGCGAACGGCCTGACGAGCAATGCGATGTGATGCGGATCGCGGAAGCACGCCTCATAGAAGGCCAGATCGTCCGCGTCCAGGGCGATTCCCTTGCGGGTGTGGCTGCGGAAAAATCCGGCCACGGTGTGTCCGGGTCCGCCTTTGCGCTGGTCCATCGCGCGGCGGAATCGCTCCATATCCGCTTCCGTAAGCCGGTAGAGAGGTCCGCGAGCATAGTCGCAAGTAATCAGTTCATAGTCCGCAATGGAAACCACCAGGGGGCTGCCTGCCGCCACGTCGCCTACCAGCAATCCCCCGATTTCCGACCCGCGAGAACTCAGGGACCGAAATGCCTCGACCGCCTCCCGCTCGAGACGATCCATCAGGTTGAAGGGGATTCGCACTGCCACAGGTTTCTGCGGCACTTCCCATAGATATGAGGGTGATTTTGAAGTCTGCAGATCAAATCGTTCTGCACGCGCCGTCGACTCAATCATCGAAATGCCTCCGCCGGTTCGTACCCAAACCGGTTCATCGTAATTTTACTCAATTTTCCATAATTTTGAGCACTTATTTCGGTTTATCAAATATAAATATCGAACATCGGCAATGTGTGTATATCGATTGATAATAAGGCAGATACCTTTCTCATATCCTTCGTTAATAGACCTATACTGTCGCGATTTATGCTAGCAAATCAACAGGCATTTTCCTATAATTGGCACGAAAATGAGCGTGAAGACGTGCCAGCTTTGCGGAAAGCCCCTGAGCAGACTTCGGGTCGGCGCGGACCCGGAATTCTGCTCCAAGGAGCACCGCAATCAGTTCCGGCTGCGGCGGGGCATGGACCGGCTGGTGGAAGTAAATAAGGTCGCCAACCTGATGCGCCGCCGGGAGAGTCCGAAGCAGATCGCGTTCTCCAGCCTGGTGTGTCAGTCGGCGATCACGCCTCGCGGCTTCTACGAGGCGCAACGCACGTCAATTCATTCAACGCCGTTCAACCGCACCATGAACTGCGCCGCACTGGCGCAGCCGCGTATCGATGCGCACGCGGACGAGTGCATGGTGCCGCATATCCGGCGGTATTCGGGACAAAAGCTGATCCGCCGCCCGAATACGAGCAAGATTCGTATTCGCAACCTCGATCCGCGGCCGGCGTTGCCGGACGGCAAATGGGCTCTCCCCACCGGCATGGGACAGGCTCCTCCGTGCAGCCTGCATCATCGGGCGCCGGCTCGTCCCCAGCCGCGGGAATTCAAGCTGCTGCGCCAAACCGGCATCCGGATTCACGCCGGAAATGGACCGGCAGCGCTGCGGCGAGCTCCGCTGACCGGCACGGAAGGATTGCGCCAGGGTGTCCGCTACCCGGCACTTCGTTTCATCGCAGCGGCGGGCAACGCGCTTCGTGTATCGATCGGAAAGAACTTTGCCGTCCCCCAGGCCAAAGTTCGCAGTTTCCAGTCGGCGCCCGAGGTGCGCGCGGCGATGGTGTTGGCCAGGACCGCCATTCCGATCGTCCCCGAGATTCTGAACTACACCGCCGCATCCCGTTTGCTGCCTCCCGCGACCACGGCCATCGCCCTGCGTTTGCCGGGGGCTCCGGCAGCGTCGCAGAGCGCCCAATTCCATTCGGTCGGAGCCCTGCCCACCGTGATGGGCTCGGCCATGCCGGGCGAACTGCCATCGTCTCGCTCTTCCGGAGTGGGATGGAAGGCGCCGGGTGCCAGGTGGAATCTGGCTGCCGGAAGCAGCGAATCCGCCGGATTCGCGCGCCGTAACGGAGTCCACCTGATGCGGCTCACGGTCATGCCGAACGGCGTGGTTTCGGCGCCGCAGGTGGCGTTTTCGCCGTTCATTCCGCAAGAGCCGCAGGGTTGTCCGGTGGTGCCTTTCCAGGCGGTCATCGCAGGTGGCGCGGCACCCGGACCCGCGCCGGTTCCTACGCTCTCCAACCTGCCCGAGGCGCCCGAGCTCAAACCGGTCCCGAAGAAGCCGCGAGTCGAGGTCCATTTCGAAGAACAGTTTGCGGGAGGCTGGGACAACTGGGTCGGCGGCGTGCAGGACTGGCTGGTGGACGTGGCCGGCGTGCGCACGGGCTCGATGGCGCTCTTCATGCCGACACTGGACCTGACCGACTACGAGCTCGAGTTTTTGGGGCGGATTGACGCCAAAACAATCAATTGGGTGGTCCGCGCTACGAACCTGGACAACCATGTCCACTGCACGATCACGCTTCGGGAAGGCAATCAGCTCGAATTTAGCCGTCAGGCCGTGATCTCCGGCGCCGCGCAGGAACCAGTCGTATCGGCAACGCTCATCCCCGGAAAGAAGCGCTCCGCGCTGACCATTCACACCAGCGTTTCTGGAGACAACTTCGCCGTTCAGGTGGACGGCAACACCATCGATTCATGGACCGAGGACCGCCTCCCCTCCGGGGGGGTAGGCTTCGTCGGCACGCCCGATGACCGGGCGCGCCTGTATTGGGTAAAGGTATCTTCGCAGAGCACCGGCAAGGAGTAATAGATAAATGAGCACCGCTATGAGATCCCCCTCCAAAGTTCAAATGCTGCGTACGCCGGAAGGCGACGGCGCGGACAAAGCCGCCGGACCGCAGGGTCACCTTGCACGGGCTGTTACGCTCCATCTGGCGGGCAAGCGCGAAGAAGCGCTCAAAAACCTGCAGCGCGCCATAACCGCCAACGAAGGCTCGGCGGAAATCTACCGCGCGATGGGGCACATCCAGTTCGAGCTAGGCAGCTTCGAGGAAGCCGCCAAGAGCTACCGGATCCTGGTGCAGGTGAAGCCGCAGTATGCGGTTGGGTGGTTCAATCTGGGAGTGTGTCTCGAACGCGCCGGCAACTGGGAGGAGGCGGCGCAAGCCTTCCACAAGGCGTGCACGCTCGAGACAAACCACGTCGACTCGCACCTCGGGCTCGGCGTGTGCCACCTCAGGCAGGAGGATCCCAAGAGCGCCTTGTTCAGCTTCGAGCGCTGCCTGGAACTGGCGCCGAACCACGAAGACGCGCTCTTCGGCAAGGCGGTGTCCCTGCAGTTGCTGGGGCACGCCGACGAGGCGGCGCGAATCTACCAGCGCATCCTCGAGAAGAACGAGAACTCCGAGGAATCGCTGGCCAACCTGGTGCTCATCGGCATGGGTAAGGAAGACTTCGACATGGTGCGCGAATATTCCGAGCACCTGCTGGAACTGCGCCCCGAATCGACTGTCGCCCTGGAAGGCCTGGCGGCCTGGGCCTGCGCCGCCGGCGAACATGCGCTGACTGCGAAGTTCTGCACGCTGCTGGTCAACGCCGTCCCCGGCCATTTCGAGGGTTGGTTCAACCTAGCGCTCGCCCACCAGAAGTCGGGCCGGTGGGAGCAGGCGGCCGAGGCGTACGAGGAAGCCATCAAGCTGCGTCCCAATTCCTGCGAGGCGCACACCAACCTCGGCATCGTCCGCGAGCAACTCGGCGATCCGGGGACGGCGCGCGCGTCCTACGAGCGGGCCATCAAAGCCGGTCCGGAGTCGCTGGCTCCGCTGTGGAACATCGCGCTCCTGCTGGAGCACTCGGGCCAGTTGGAAGAGGCCGAGCGGTATTACAAGCAGGTGCTGGATCGCGCACCCAAGGAAGAGGAAGCGCGTTTCCGCATGGGCTACCTGCGCCTCTTGCGAGAAGACTTCCGCGGCGCGGCGGAAGCGTTCGAAGGTTGTCTCAAATATCGCCCGGCATGGCCGGAAGCGCACGCCAACCTCGCGCTGGCGTACAGCGGTCTGGGTGAACGCGACCATGCCGAGCGGCTGTACGAGAAGATGCTCGATGCCGACCCGAAGAGCATGGACGCCCTGCGTGGCTTGGCTGCCCTGGCGATTCAGGGCAACGATTTCGACACGGCCCTCGAGTTCCACGTGCGCCTGATCGATCTCGGAGAGCGCTCGCCCGAGGTTCTGTACAACACCGGCCTGATGTACGAAAAGTCGGGCCAGATGGAAAAGGCCGCGCGTCTCTATCGCGAAGCGCTGGCGCAGCAGCCGGAAATGCCGGAAGCACTGCTCAACCTGGGCCGCATCCTGGAAGCCGGGGGCAAGGCCGAAGAGGCGAAGTCCTGCTGGACGAAGGCTCTCGAGGCCGAGCCCGCGTTGGCGCAGGGGTACTTCGGGCCGGCGATAGATTAGCAGAAGCCAAGAAGCGAAGAAGGCAAGAATCGAAGAATTCAGCGCGATAGCTGTGCCCTATTGGGCTGGCTCCGGCTCGATGCGGTACGTCCGACTGCCCAGGTTCACCAGCACCGGCTCGCTGAATGCCATGTAGTGCGCCATCTTTCCGCCATTGGAGGCAGCCAGATCGAAGTACTCGTGGCTGAATTGGACGACGCGAATGGCATTTCTCGCCTGCTCGGCAGTCACCGTGGAATCCTGCCAGAGCTGGTCTTTCTTGAAGAACGCTTTCTGGCCGATCTGTTGCACGTTGGCCGTAGCCACTCCGCTCACCTGGGTGTTGTTGGCGTTCTGAAGCTGGGCTTTCAGCGCCCGCTGGCCGAAACCGGAGGCGCCGCCGACTACGCCAAGCTGGTCCGCGGCAGATTGCGCGGCGAACATCCGGTTCTCGTGGACCGCGCTCAGATTCACGCGGTCGTCCGCCAGAAATGACGTGTACGGCGTCAGGATTCCGTGCTTCTGCGAGAGCGCGACCAGTTCGTCGATCAGTTCCTGGTTGCGGCCGTGCAGATCGAGCTCGTCGATGATCTCGCCGATGCGGCGGATCGCCCAGAGGCGGGCGACAAACGCGTTCGTCTCACCCACAGACGATTCATCGAACTTCACCTGGTAAGTGAACGCCTGCTTGCGGCCGCCAGCGCTACCGGTCAGGCTGATGCGCGCCGCGCCGCCTCTGTGGAAGCGTCCGGCGAGCACCAGTTGATCGCCACGGAAGAGGTCGGGCATCTGGCGCGGGTAGATGCGCGAGGTGGTGCCGCCGTCCAGATCGATGTTGACCGCGACGTCCGTCATCATCGGCGAGCCGATCTTGGAGTACAGCGACGAGATCGGCGCTTCGATGTTTTCGTTGGGCCGCACATAGACGGTCTGCCCCCGCAGTTCGCGGGCGAGCCGGTCCAACAAGCGGCCGTTCACGTCATAGCCGACGCCGAAGACGAACATGCGCGCGTGGACCTTGTTCTCCTGCGCCGCGTTGGCCGCGATCTTCACTTCGCTGCGCTCGCCGACAGTCGGTTCGCCGTCGGTCAGAAACAGCAGGTAGTTGGGGTGTATAGTGTCGGTAAGCATCCGCAGGCCGCTCCGCAGCGCTCCGTCGATGTTGGTGCCGCCGCCTGCCGAGATCCCCTCTATCCATGCCACTGCGTCGCGAACGGTAGCAGCATCGGCCCGCTGCAGCTCGGGGCGAAACGCCTCGACCTCGGAATCGTAAGCGATGATGTTGAACGTGTCCGCCGGCTCCAACTGCCGCAGCATGAACTGCAAGGCGGATTTCACCTGCTCGATCTTCTTCCCGCTCATGCTGCCGGACCGGTCGCAGACGAAGACCATGGTCTTGGCGATCTTGGCCGCCCGCTCGGCTCGAGTATCGGGCGTGGCGAGAAGGAGGAAATAGCCGTCCTCGCTGGTCTCGGGCTTGTAGCTGATCACGTTCAGACCAACCGGGCTGGCGTCCGTGGAATACAGCAGACGCAGGTCGTCCGGGCTGGCGATGTTGTGCAAGTCCAGTTTGCAGATGGCGTGCGTGCCGTCCGGGCGCGCGATGTCGATCTGGTGAGTGGGGCTGTAGACCGTTCGAATCGGCGTGGCTCCGGCAATGTCGACAGTCACCGAGAAATTCTCCACCGGCTTGACGGAGTATTTGGCGGTGCCCAGCGGCAGCAGGAGGTCGATCAGACCGCTGTCCTTCTTAAGAAGCTGCGAGTAGCGGATCTCGACCGAGCTTTCGCCGTGCGGTGGCACCGGGAACACGCTGGTCTGGTAGAGGTCGCGGCCCATGTATTCGAGCAGGGCCGGGTCGCGCCGGCGCCGCACGATGTCCTCATAGATGCGCCTGGCCTCGTCTTTGCCCATTAACCGGCCGGTGATCTCCTTGCCGTCGGCCATGAGGGTCAGGGCGCTGACCGCGGCTCCTTCCGGCAAGGGAAACAGCACCTGCGCTTCCATCGGCATGGAGGACGGATTCTGAAATACCTGCGAGACGCGCACCTTCGCGGCCTGATCCTGCACGTCGGCATGCACGTTCACACTGCGAATGCGGCAATCGGCGCGGATAGGCATCGGGTGGGGCAGCGGGACCGGCCTCGGCATGCGCGGCCAGTCAATGATGATCACCTGTCCGCAGCAGGGCAGGCAAAGAGCGAAGAGCGCGAGGATTCGCGGAAGCACGATGGCAACCTCCACGCATCGGATGCCGCGATGGAGGCGATCCTTTCAGAACACCTCGCGTTTTACGCTTGACAGCCTTCCTGGTAGCGCTTACACTACTTCCGATCAGGTCTGAATAGTCTGTCTGGGGGGGCGCGTTTCCACATGTTACTGAAATACCGTTTCATCGTCATCACCACTGCTCTGGCCATGCTGCCAGTGCTTGCATTAGGACAGACCGGGACCGCGGGATCACTGACGGTCAGCGTAGTAGACCCGTCGGGTGCAGTGGTGCCGGGCGCCAACCTGGAATTAACCGATGTTTCGACGAACGTGGTGCGCAAGGCAGCCACACTCGACACCGGGTTGTACAGTTTCCCCAACCTACCGTTCGGCGTTTACAAACTGGCGGTGACGCAGAGCGGTTTCTCGACCCAGGAATTCACCAACATTCAGGTGCAGACGGGACGGAATACGGACGTCAAGGTAACTCTTCGAGTCGCGGCCGCAGCCGAGACGGTGCAGGTTAATGCGACCGAAACCCCGCTAATCGAGACTAGCTCAAGCGTACTGGCAAGCACCATCGACACCAAGCAGGTGGTGATCCTGCCGATGCAGACGCGCAACGTCTACAACATGACCTTTCTGGTGCCGGGCTGGGCGTCGACCGGCGCCAACAGCACGGTTGGCACGTTCAACAATCTGCCCGGCGGCGCGATCGTGAGCGCGGACTTTGACGGCACCCCCGGTATCAGCAACCGGTTCCGATCCGGCGGCTATCAGTACGGCACGGTGGTGGTACAGCCGCGCATCGAGCAGGTGGCGGAAATGACGATTCAGAGCGCGCAGCTCGATCTCGCGGGTACGGGCACGTCGGCGATGCGCATCAACATCGTGACGCGCCGGGGGTCTAACGCCTTTCATGGGCGACTGTTCGAGGACTTCCGCAACACATCTCTGAACGCCAATTCGTGGTTGAGCAACGCGCGCGGCATTCCGAGGACGGTGCTCAAGCTGAACGATTTCGGCGGCGCGGTGAGCGGTCCGGCGATCAAGAACAAGCTGTTCTTCTTCGGCACCTACGCGCAGTCGATCCAGCCGAACAGCACGACCGCCACAGCCACCTACCTGAGCCCGTCGGCGCAGCAAGGGCTCTTCAGCTATCGCGATACGCGGGGCGCGCTGCAAACGGTCAACGTGCTTCAAATCGGACAGGGAGCGGGCGGTCCGGGGACGGTGCTGCCGTCGATCGCCAGCCAGTTTTCTCAAATCAACAGCGTGGTCAACCAGGGGACTCTGACTCAAAATCCTTCGGACCCCAACCTGGCGACGCTGAGTTGGCTGGTTCCCCAGCGCACCACCATCTGGTATCCGACCGTGCGGGTAGACTACAACCTGACCGAGAAACTGCGCTTCAACGCTTCTTACTCACAGACGAAGACCTACAACGAGCACAACTACACGCCTCTATGGCCCGGCGGAATCGACACCGTGAACTACACGTCTTCCGGCGGCAATAACAAGATCGCCGGCTTCGGTTTTGACTGGATGTTGAAACCGACGCTGATCAATCAATTCCACTCGGGCTTCACGTATCAATACAGCTATTTCAGCCCGGAGAACAAAGGCATCGACCTCAGTACTACCCAGCAGATCAACTTTGCGTACGGCCAGGGACTCTACGGAAGCCCGAATCCGCGCCTTGCGGTCTCTTCACTGTATCCGCTGTTCAATTTCGAGGATTCCGTGAACTGGCAGAAGGGCAGCCACCAGTTCACTTTCGGCGGCGGCTGGTGGCGCGAGCAGGACCACTACTGGAACAACCCCGGCGGCTTCCCGAACATCAACCTGGGGATGGCCGCGAACGATCCGCTTGTGCCCGCCTTCCTCGCCGCGCTGCCCACGTCTGGGGGCGCGAGCACCGTGAACCAGGCGAACGCCGAGGCGCTCTACGCCACGCTGACCGGCCGAGTCTCCAGCGTCAATATCAATACCGGCCGGCCGCTCGATCCTGCGACCAAGCAGTACAAGCCGTACGGTCAGTACAACCTGAACGAAGTGGTTGCGGCAACCCATTTCTTCGCGCAGGACCGCTGGCGCATCGGGCCGAACCTGACCTTCAACTACGGGCTGCGCTGGGATGTCTATGGCGACGATCACGATGTCAATGGCGGCTATAGCAGTCCGGCGTCCGTGGCTGATTTCTGGGGGCCTACGCCGGTGGGTGCGATCTTCCAACCCGGGAATCTCGGCGGCGTACAGAACCCGACCTTCACCGCGAAGGTGCATGTGTACAAGACGCAGTGGGTGAATCCGCAACCGGCCGCCGGTCTCATCTGGAGCCCGCGGGCGGAAGGCCTCCTGGGCAAAATCCTCGGCACCGACAAGACCGTGATCAAGGCCGGATGGTCGCTGCGCAATTACCTGGAAGGCGCGCAGAATTTCTGGGCGTACGCTTCCAACCAGGGGGCGTTCTTCTACCAGTTCGGCAGCCTGACAGCGGACACCAGCGGCGCAGTCGGCACGTTCAAGCCAGGGTCGCTGACGCTGGGCCAGCCACTGCCGCCCTACGCTCTGACGCCGCCGCAGTGGTCGCCGACGGTGCCTGCGGCGCAGTTGTGGCCGGGCAATTCGTTCTGGGCGATGAATCCCAATATCCGGTATCCGTATGTGGAGCAGTACAATTTCGGCATTCAGCGGGAAGTCACGCAGGGCACCGTGCTGGAAGTCCGGTATGTGGGCAACATGGCCATGCACTCGTGGATGAGCTACAACATCAACGAGCCCAATATCTACGAGAATGGCTTCTTGACGGAGTTCCAGCACGCGCAGGCCAACCTGGCCATCAACCAGGCCAACGGCAAGGGCAGCACCCTGGCCAACAACGGATTGCCGGGACAATACGCTCTGCCGATCCTTCAGGCGGCGTTTGCAGGCGCGGGATCCGGCGGCTACACAGCGTTCACCACCAACCTGCAGACCGGCGCCGCGGGCGCGATGGCCAATACCATCGCGCGCAATCAAACCTACTTCTGCAACATGGTTGGCAGCCAGAAGTTCGCGCCGTGTGCCAGTGCGTTCGGCGGCAATACCAATGTTCCGGGCAACTACCCGTCGAATTTCTTCGAGGTCAATCCGTACACCACGGGCCTTTCGCTGAACTACCTGGATGCGATGGGGCACTCGAACTACAACTCGCTCCAGATCGAGTTGCGTCAGCGCCAGGTTCATGGGATGCAGTTCAACGTGAATTACACGTTGAGCCATGCGCTACTGCTGGGGCCGGCCAATGCCTACCAGGGCAACGTGACCAGCCAGAACGGGTTCGTCGCTGGCCTGTTCCTATCGGACCGCAATTTCCGCATGAATTATGGGCCCAGCCCGTTCGATGTCCGCCACATCATCCACGCCAGCGGCACGTACGATCTGCCGTTCGGCAAGGGCAAGATGTTCCTCAACCAAAACAAGGTCGTGGACCATATAGTAGGCGGATGGACGCTGGGGACCATCGTGGTGTTCCAGACCGGGACGCTGGCACAAATGAACGGCGGGTACAACACGGTGAATGCCAACGACGCCGGTCTGGTTTTCCAGAACGGCTTCACCGCCAGCCAGCTCCAGAGCAACGTGGGGGTGTACCACTCGGGCAATCCGTTTGTTTATGTGTTCGACCCTGGCAAGTTCCTGGCTCCCAATGGATCCGCGAACACAAATTACATGACACCGATTACGACGGCGGGTGCGTGGGGCTACCGGCCGATGATCTACGGACCGCACTGGTTCAACGCGGATCTTTCGGTGAACAAGACTATTCCTATTCGCGAATCGATCCGGCTCCTGTTCCAGGGCGAGTTTCTGAACCTGTTCAATCACCCGACGTTCAGCTTCGCCAATACCACGCCGCTCAACATTCAGAGCACGGCCTTCGGACAACTGACCAGTGGCCCGACGACGGCGCGGCGCATCGAACTGAGGGCCAACCTCGAATTCTGAGGCCGACTACACTATCTAGATGGATCTCGGATTAAAGGGCCGCGTGGCCATGGTCGCCGCGGCGAGCCAGGGCTTGGGGTTTGCGATCGCGAAGGTGCTGGCCGAAGAAGGCGCGAGCGTATCGATCGCCGCGCGCAAGCAGGAGACAATCTCCGCGGCGGCGGAGCGCATCGGCGGCAACACGCTGGCGGCGGTTGCGGACGTCAGCAAGCCGGAGACGATCGAGGCGTGGCACCGTGCCACGGTCGAGCGCTTCGGCGGCGTCGATATGCTGGTGACCAATTCCGGCGGTCCGCCGGCGGGTCCGGCATCGGGCTTCGACGACGCGGCCTGGCAATCGGCGATCGAGCTCCTGCTGCTCAGCGTGGTGCGGACGGTGCGTATCGCGCTGCCGAGCCTGGAGGTGCGCGGCGGCGGAAGCATCCTGATGCTGACCTCAACGTCGGTGAAGAATCCCATCGCGAACCTGGGATTGTCCAACGTGGTCCGGGCGGCGGTTGCGGCGCTGGTCAAGACCTACGCCGACGAGTTCGCCCCGAAGAAGATCCGGGTGAACCAACTGATTCCCGGGCGAATCGCAACCGAGCGATTGGCGTACCTCGATGAAGCCAATGCGAAGAAAGCCGGGATTGCGCTGGAAGAGCAGCGCAGACGCTCGATCACTGCGATCCCGATGGCCAGGTACGGCGAGCCGGAAGAATTCGCGCGCGCTGCTGCGTTCCTGCTGAGTCCCGCGGCAAGTTACATCACCGGCGCCACGCTGGCGGTGGACGGCGGGGCAATCCGGTCGGTATGAGTCGTTAGCGGCCCCGCCCGGTGTAGTAGCTCATCCACCTGCTCGCCAGCCCTCGATCTCCGATCGTGTTGTACAGGGCGGTCACCCCGTTCAAGCAGCCGGTGTGCGCCGGATCGCGCTCCACCTGCTGCTGGCACTGTATCTCGATGCTGTGCAGAGCCTCCAGGCTGTTCAATACCGGCACCCCAGGCGGCGGCTCGCGCATGAACACCACGCCCTTGTCGTCGAACTGCACCAGCTTCCATTCCTTCTGGCCGGGATCGGCCAGCGCCGCGGCAATATTGAACACCTGCCCCGAAAAGCGGTCGAAGCCTCCCATCACGAGCACCTCGATACCGTATTTCCGCAGTACTTCCGGTGCGCTCTGTCCCGGTGTCGGATCGTTGTTCAGAATGTGCCCGTAGTCGACGTATGCCTGCTCGCTCAGGCCGCGCGGATCAATAAAATCCTTCTGCATGGGCCAAAGCCGCCACACCAGGTATCCGCCGTTCTCGTAAGTGTTGAACATTCGTCCGGTAACCCGGTGTGCCTTCAGGAAATCCGCCGCGCCCGAAGGCAGCATCCACTCCGCCGCGCGAAGCTGAAAGGCGTGCCCTCCCACCAGCCCGAAGCCGATCGCGGCCGCCAGCGCCGCCGCCGCTCCCATCTCCGCCGCGACAGGCAGGGCGCGCTTCCACAACGGCAGGTACACAAACATCAGCACCGCCCCCACCAGCCCCATCAGGATGGTATTCCGCACCGCCAGCAACGATGCCGCGCCGAACACGAAGTACAGAATCCAATCCACTGGCCGCGTCCTGCGCCACGATATCGCCAGCATGACCAACGCCCCAAACAAAACAAAACTGTATCCGCTCGGCTCCCAGAACGCGGGGTATTGCCACTCGATGTTGGTCGATTGGATCCCGCTGGAACGGTACTTCAGCATGATCTCGATCACGCGGAAGCCGTTCGGATTCACTCCGGAAATCAGGAAGCACGCTGCCGAAACGAACCAGAGCTGCCGCTGCTCCGGCCAGGATTGCCGCCGCACCAGCGCCTCCAGGCAATACGCGCCCAGCATCACCCAGCCCATGAAATATCCGCCGTGGCAATTGGCCCACAGCAGGAACACCGCAGGCAGGGCCCACATCCACCGCCGGCGCTCCAGCACCGCCATCGTGACCGCCAGAAACAGAAATGTGATCAGGAACGGCCGGCTTTGCTGGAAGTTGATCGCGACCGCTCCTGCCGCGATCGCCGCCGCCAGGCTCCGGTAGAAACCCGCCGTCCGCCACCACACCATCAGCCCCACCAGGCCGCAAAAAACAATCAGCAGCACGGCCCTCACCAGCACCAGGCCGGAGAATCCGCTCGCCGCGTGGATCAGATACATAACCATCTGCGCCAACCACTCGTGAGTGAGGTTGAAGTACCGCGTCTTGACTTCGCCGGGATACGCCGCGCTGGTGATGTTGCTGGTGTAGCTGAACGGGTCCGGCACGGTGAGCGCGTGATGCTGCAGCGTGTGCCGCCCGGTCATCAGGTGCAGCCAGATATCGGTGTCCGCGATCTCGCCCGTGAGCCACGTGAGCAGCAGCACTGCTGTAAGGCCCAGCAACGTGGGCCGCAACCAGCCGGGAGCCGCTGCGGGCGAGGGCTTGGGAGCGGGCTGTGCCTTCTTATCTTGCCGCTGGCGCATGAACACCCCCACTCTGGATTTGCTGCAACAGCGATTCGGCCCCGGGGTCGGGATTCTTTGCCAGCGCGAGATACCGCTGCAACCAGTACGCCGCCCGGTCCATCATCCTCAGCCGCGGATAAAGATCGCCGCCGAGCCCCAACGCGCAGCGCGGCGATTCCGGCACGTGCTCCAGATGATCCGCGCACTGCGCCTCCAGGCTCACGAACACCTGGCCGGGGTCGAGGGGCGGCACCCCGGGCGGGGGCTCGCGCATAAATAGCATCGCCGTCTTGTCCTGGTAAACCAACTTCCACTTGGTCTGCGACGGGTCGGCCAGCATCGCAGACACTTTGTAGACGCTGCCCGTGCCGTATTCGAATCCCTCCAGCAGCAGCACCTGAACGCCGTACTGGTCCAGCACCTGCAGTGCGTCCGGCGCATTCCGCGCCACGCGCCAGTAATCGCGAAACACGCTCTCGTTCAGCGCGCGTCCGTCGACGAAGGTCTTCTCCTGCGGCCACGCCGCCCACATCAGGTACCCGCCCCACTCATAC
>Ga0335083_10006243_pt1 | contig 14961 bp, 13 predicted proteins | sample Lox_Sample_42_FD_206716 | JGI IMG/M metagenome (GOLD analysis project Ga0335083, IMG submission 206716) | Soil microbial communities from Loxahatchee National Wildlife Refuge, Florida, United States - Lox_Sample_4.2 | ecosystem: Environmental > Terrestrial > Soil > Wetlands | place: USA... | reverse complement strand
ATGGCGGTGAAGAAAGACGCCATGCAGGGCGGCGGCGGTGGCGGTAACCGGTCCCCGCTTCCGGCCAGCAAGGGCAAACTTCCGCGAATCGCCCAGAAACAGTTTGTGCCGCCTTCGGCGGTTGTGCTGAACGAACATCCCAAGCTGGTGATGGACCCGACCATCATCGCGCAGCCCGACGCGAAGCTTCCGCAAATTCAGGCGGACAACTACGGCGATCCGCTCTCCAAGTACGGCGTGCTTTCCAACGGCACCGGATCCGGCGGGGGTATTGGCAACGGCTCGGGCGGCGGCGTGGGTTCCGGCCGCGGCGCTGGCTTCGGACCGGGTTCCGGCGGCAACGCAGGCGGTGGTGTGTATCGCATCGGCGGCGGCGTTTCGCAGCCGGTTCCGATCTACCGTCCTGACCCCGACTACTCCGAAGAAGCGCGCAAGGCCAAGTATCAGGGAACTGTGATTCTCTCCATTGTGGTGGACGAGAAGGGCAATCCGCGGGACGTGCGCGTGGTGAAGCCGCTCGGCCTCGGGCTCGATCAGAAGGCCATTGAAGCCGTGGCCAAATGGCGCTTCCGCCCCGGCATGAAGGACGGCCACCCGGTTCCGGTCTACGCCAACATCGAAGTCAACTTCCGGCTGCTGTAGTACTACATCCCTGTCCGCCACCAGCGCGGCTCTGCCCTGTGACTTTACATCGCAAAGTTCTTGCGCTATACTCTCTCTCAGCAACTGATGGCTACCGTCCGACCCATTCGCGAGGAACCAGCCCCGGAGCCCGTCGGCCTGCACAACCGGGCGATGGACAACCTGCGCTTCATCCGCGACACGATGGAGCGCGCGCGGGCTTTTACCGGGGTGCCGGGGTGGGGAGGCTGCATCATCGGGGTCAGCGCAATTGTGGTGGCGGCGCTGACGGCGCGCCCGATGACGACCGAGCACTGGCTGATGGCCTGGTTCATGGAAGGCATGCTAGCGATGGGGATCGGGTCGATCGCGGTGAAGCTGAAGGCGGACGCATCCGATGAACCGATGCTCTCAGCGCCAGCGCGGCGTTTCGCTCTGAGCTTCGCGCCCCCGCTGATGGTAGGGGCGCTGCTCACCATCGTGCTGTATCGCGCGCATCTGGCTGAGGCGATTCCGGGGATGTGGCTGCTGCTGTATGGGACCGGCGTTGTCACCGGCGGCGCATACTCGGTGCGCGTGGTCCCGATTATGGGTTTGTGCTTTATGCTGCTGGGCGGAGTAGCGTTGTTCTGTCCGTTTCAGGTGGCCAATGTGCTGCTCGGCGCCGGTTTTGGCGGGCTTCACCTTGTGTTCGGATTCATCATCGCGAGGCGCTTCGGCGGCTGAGGGGAGGTTTTATGGCCAGACAGAATACCGTGCGAAAGGAAGTCCCGGAGGCCGCGGCGAAACCACGGATGGCGGCAGGCGGCGCAGCGGTTCCGGATTTCGACCGGCTGATTCACGAACGCATCCGCCTGGCGATCGTCAGCGCGCTGGCCGCGAATCCGTCGCCGTCGCTCACGTTCAATGAGCTGAAATCGCTGCTGAAGACGACCGACGGTAATCTCAGCGTGCACGCGCGCAAGTTGGAGGACGCCGGCTACATTTCCTGTACGAAGTCGTTCGAGGGACGCATGCCGAAGACGGAGTACAAGCTGACGGCGACCGGCCGGAAAGCATTCGAAAAGTACATTGACCACATGGAAGCGCTCGTCCGGGCGATGCGGGAGAGATAAGTGCACCTCGCCATTATCATGGACGGAAACGGCCGGTGGGCGCAGAGGCGTGGCCTGCCGCGAATCGCCGGACACCGGGCGGGAGCCGATGCACTCCGGCGGGTAGTGGAAGCTGCACCCGATCTTGGTGTTCGCACACTGACCATCTACGCGTTCTCTTCCGACAACTGGAAGCGGCCGCAGGATGAGATCAATGGCCTGATGCGCATGTTCCGCACCTATCTGCGGCGCGAGCAGGCGCGTTGCATCGAGAACGGCGTGCGGGTGAGCGTGATCGGGCGGCGCGACCGTCTGCCTCCGTTATTGTTGCCGGCGATGGAGGAGTGCGAAAGGGCCACGCGCCACTGCAACAAGCTGCATCTGCGCATCGCCGTGGATTATTCCGCACGTGACCGGATTGTGGAGGCGGCACGAAAGTTCAAGGGCGCCTCGCGCGAGGACTTTGCGCGGCTGCTGGAGGCTGAGGACGTCGATCTGCTGATCCGCACCGGAGGCGAGCAGCGGCTCAGCGACTTTCTGCTGTGGGAATGCGCCTATGCGGAGTTTTTCTTCACGCCGACGATGTGGCCGGATTTCAATGGCGCGTCGGTGGCGGAGGCGCTGGCCGTATTCCACGCACGCGACCGGCGATTCGGGGCGGTGAAGGTAGCGGCTCAGTCGCGGGCGTAGAGGGCGGGACGGGGGCGTCCCGCGCGGGTCAGGGGACCCGCCCCACCCGGTTAGTCGAGGGCGTAGAGATAGCCGTCGGTGGCGCCGACATAGAGCACTTTGTCCACAACCAGCGGCGAGGAGACGATGATTCCGTTGCTGAACTGGATGTCGGCGGAGACGATGGGCGCTTCGCGCCAGGTGGAGCGGAACAGGAAGCCGCCATTCATAGAGCCGTCGGAGGTGAATGCCCAGTTGGCGTTCTGCTTCGCGGTTTCGGTCTGATACTGCCACAGCAGCCGGCCATTGCTCAAGTCGCGTGCCTGGAGCGTGCCGTTGAAGACGCCGTAATAGGCGACGCCTCCCGCCACCGCGGGCGAGGAAAACACATATCCTTTGGTCGGCTGCTGGTAGACTGGCTTGCCGGTGGCGGCATCGAGCACGTGGAACAGGCTGGAATCCGAGGTTGCGAAGATCACCTTGCCGTCAGCCACCACCGGTGAAACAATCACCCAGCTTCCGTTGTTGTAGAACTTCCATTTCTCCTTGCCGGTAGCCGCATCGAGTGCGTAGAGGTTCGCATCGCGGCAGCCGGTGTAGACCACGCCATCCACCACGGTGGGCGAAGACTGGAAGCCAACCTGATTGTGCATCACCGGGTCTTCACCGGCGTGGAATTTCCACTTCTCCTTGCCGGTGGCGGCGTCGATGGCATAGAAGTAGCTGTCCCAGCTCCCGATGTAGATCACCCCGTCGGCAAAGGCAGGAGAGGCGTGAACAACGTCGCCGGTGGCGAACTTCCAGCGCAGATCGCCGGTGGCCGCGTCGAGCGCGTAGACGTTGCCGTCGCCGCTGCCGAAGTAGACCGCGCCAATGGCTACGACGGGGCTGGAAAGGAACAGGTCGAAAGGATCGGGGATGGTCTGGTTCTTTGGCTGGAAGCCGTGGATGCCCTTTGCCTCGAAGCGGCGCTCGCCTCCGGTGGCGAACTTCCACTTCAGATGACCCGACTGTGCTTCAACCGCGTAGAAGTGGCCATCGTAGCTCTCGAAATAGACCAGGCCGCCCGAGATCGCGGGGGTGCAGGGAACCGGTCCGCGGGTGGCGAACTTCCAATGCTCACGACCGGTGACGGCATCGACGGCGTAGACGCTGTTGTCGTCGCTGCCGAAGTAGATTACGCCGTCAGACCAGACCGGAGAGCCGACGATGCGGTCGCCCGTCGGGAAACGCCACTTTACGCCGTGCAGTTCGCGCAGCGCGCCGCCCGGATAGACGCCCGAATGTGCGGCATCGCCGCGGAACATGGCCTGTCCGAAGGCCTGCCCAGCGCACAGAGCCGCGAAAGTGAGACCCGTCAACAAATAGCGCATCTATTTCTCTCCTGAAGTTTTGGCGGCGCGGTGCAGGGCGAGGGGGAACTCGTAGGGTCCCTGCTGCCACACGCCGCTGATTTCGCCGTTGCGGAGACGGCCGTCGAAGGTGATGAACGCGTCGGGGATTTCCAGCGTGATCAGGTCGGATTCCTGCGTGACCATGGCGACGTCGAGGTTCACGTCGCGGCGGCCGTGGAGGAAGAACTTCGCGGTGGCGTGGCCGTCGGACTGGTTGGTCAGTGTAAGGCGGGCGTGGACGTTGTGGTCCACCACGGTCATGTCGCCCTCCCAGTCGCCCTCCATGTCTTTCGCCACAGCGGTGCTTTGACGAGGCGGTTCCACCTGCGCCGTCCCCGCGTTCTTCATGGTGAGAGGCGCGGAATTGCCGGCCTGTTCGAAAGTCCCGGTGAAAGTGTCGCCGGCGATTGTGCCGTTGACCTTCACGCCACCGAGCACGCCCTTCACGACGAACGAGACCGTGGAATCCTTCACGGCTATGTCGGACAGCGGAGCCCCGGCGATGTTCAGCGCGGGCGAAATAGCGGAGCCGATCCAACCGCCTTCGCTGGTCTGAGCGAGATCGAAAACCACAAGGAGTGCGCGCCCGGGGAGGCGAACAGTGCCCTCCCAGCGTCCGGCGGCGGGCTCGGCAGCGTGCGCGAAGACGATGGCGGCGGCGAGGAAGGCAGCTCTATGGAGCAGCGGCATGACGGCGATGTGGCAATCTCGGTGCCAGGAGGTGACAATCGAACCTAACGGCGTAACTCATTCGTGCGTCAGCACGACGGTCGGCGGATCACGGGAGGATGCGGCGTGGGTCGCCTGTACGTTACGGGATCTGTCCGCTGGTGGAATCCGGCTGTACCGCAAATGGACAGAAAGTGAGGGGCGCGGACGCCGCAATCGCAATAGAATGTCCTGAATGACCAGGTTGATTGCATTCACGCTGCTGTGTGGCGCGGGCTGGGCGGCTGCGCCGGATTTTTCGACTCCGGGGACGCGTCCGCAGATCGAGGTGCGGGCGACGGAGCGACGCGGCGACGTCGAGATCCGCGACATTACGTTCGACGGCGTACACGGGGAGCGGATCGGCGCTCTGCTGGTGTCGCCGGCGAGCGGGAGCCGTCTGGCGGCGGTGCTGTATGTTCACTGGTACGATCCGTCAGAGCCCACCTCGAACCGCCTGGAGTTTCTGCCGGATGCGGTGGCGCTGGCGCGCAAGGGACAGATGTCGCTGCTGGTGGAGACGATGTGGTCCGACCCGGCGTGGTACGGCCAGCGGGTGCAGGCGAACGATTACGACGAGGCCGTCGCCCAGGTGCGGAATCTGCGGCGCGGGCTGGATGTCCTGCTGAGCGATGCGCGGGTGGACCCGGCGCGGGTGGCGCTGGTGGGTCACGATTTCGGCGGGGTCTTCGGCGCTGTTACGGCTGCCGCCGACCCGCGCGTGAAGGCGCTGGTCTCCATGACCGCTGCGGCAAAACTCAGCGACTGGTATATGTACGGCAAGTTCAAACTGGCGAGCGAAGAGCGGGCCCGATACGTGAGCCGGCTGGCTCCGTTCGAGGCGGCCGCGGCCATCGGACGTGTGAACTGCCCGGTGCTGCTGGAGTTCGCCGATTCGGATTTCTACGTGCCGCGCGAATCAATTGAGGCATACCGTAAGGCGCAGCCCGACAAGTCGAAAGCGACCATCTACATGTACAACAGCGGGCATAAGCTGGGCTCGGAGGCCGCGCGCGACCGCAACGCGTTCCTGACGGAGCATCTACGGCTGCGCGAGGATCCGGCGGACGTCGTGCTGGCCCATTTTCGCGACGGCAGGAGCCTTGATGAATTCCAAAAGGCGATGAAGACGCAGGTTGAGTTTGAGCCGGTGTCGGCGGCGGGGGATTCGGTGACAGTGGACCTGTACGAATCGAGCGAATACCTCGAAGCGCTGGGCTGCGGAGTACAGGAGAGACGGGTGACGTTCCGGGTGAGCGGGCGCAACGTCGGGGAAACCGAGGCAGGGGTGCCGTTGTACGCCCGCCTGCCCTGCGTCGCACAAGAGAAAGCCTTTGTAGACTGGATTTTGCGGGAGCATGCGGCTGAGGCGGAAAAAGTACTGGATCACGGGCAGATTCGCATGACCGGCGACTCGGCCGCGGCGGTGCTGGCCCTGGCAAAACAGTGGAATGCCGCGGTCTTGCACCCGAAAGGGCCCGAGAAGCGTCCATAGAAGAAAGAAGCGGCGGGTTTGGCCGCTATAATGAGAAACAGGAATATCATGGCTTTGCGACGTCCCTCCTATGTGCTGGTGCCTCTGTTCATCGGGCTGTGCTCGCTGGCGGGGGGCCTTTTGGGCCCGGGCCTGACCCGGGTTTCGGCGGCCGCTCCGGAAGACGACGTCAAAGGCAGCATCAAGGCTTTCACGAGGGTGTTTGAGACGGTGGAGGAGAACGCCGCTGAGAAGCCGTCGGCCGACAAAGCCATCTACAAGGGCGCAATTCCGGGGATGCTCCGGACGCTCGACCCGCACTCGAACTTCTTCGATCCGAAGGATTTCGCCTCGCTGCGCGACGATCAGCGCGGGCACTATTTCGGCGTGGGCATGCAGGTTGGGCCGCGGAACGGCAAGACCATCGTGATCGCGCCTTTCGGCGGATCGCCGGCATACAAGGCTGGCCTGCGGCCGGGCGACATCATCCTGGAAGTGAACGACCACCGCACCGATAACCTCTCCACGTCGGAAATTGCAGACCTGCTGAAGGGTCCCAAGGGCACTAAGGTCACCGTGGTGGTGGCGCGCGACGGCGTGGACAAGCCGCTCACGTTCAACATCATTCGCGACGAGATTCCGCGCAACAGCGTGGAAGAGGCATTCTGGGTTCGTCCGGGGATCGCCTACCTCGACATCAACTCGTTCAACGAGACCACCAGCAAAGAGGTGGAGGATGGGCTGAAGAAGCTGGACGAAGCGAAGATCAAGGGGCTGATTCTGGATCTGCGCAGCAATCCGGGCGGCCTGCTGAACGAAGGCGTCGCGGTGGCGGGACGGTTCCTGCGCAAAGGCGAGGTGGTGGTTTCGCATCGCGGGCGTTCCTCGCCGGAGAAGCCGTACCTGGCGCGTGGCAGCTCGATGGGCGAGAACTATCCGATCATAGTGCTGGTGAATGCTTACTCGGCCTCGGCGGCAGAGATTGTGGCGGGCGCCCTGCAGGATCACGACCGCGCGCTGATCGTGGGCGAAACGACGTTCGGCAAGGGCCTCGTGCAGACCGTGTATCCGCTGCAGGAGAATACCGGACTGGCACTGACCACGGCGCATTACTACACGCCGAGCAACCGCCTCATTCAGCGCGATTACTCGAACATCTCATTCCTCGATTACTACTACGGCAAGCATGCCGAGCAGAAGAATCCGATGGACGTGAAGATGACCGACATCGGCCGGACGGTTTATGGCGGCGGCGGTATCACGCCCGATGAGAAGGTAGCCTCGCCGAAGCTGGACAAGTTCCAAAGCGAGCTGCTGCGGCACTATGCGTTCTTCACGTTTACGGCGAAGTACTTTGGATCGCACGACGCGAAGCTGCCGAAGGGCTGGTCTCCGGACATCAACATCGAGAATGACTTCCACGAGTTTCTGCTGAAGCAGGATATTTCGTTCACCGAGGCCGACTGGACAGAGAATCACGAATGGATTCGCGATCAGCTCAAGCGCGAGATGTACGTGACCGCGTTCAGCTACGAGGATTCGCAGAAGGTCAGCGTGGAGACGGACCCGATGGTTTCGAAGGCGATCACGTTTCTGCCTGAAGCGAAGTCGCTGCTGGACAAATCGGAGAAGCTGATAGTGCAGCGCACGACGAATCAGGATCACTTCTGATTGTGGGCGGACCGGCGGAACAACAACTAACACACACTCCAACACCACTCTCCCGGCCGGAACCGCAGATCACGGTTTTGGATGCTGGCGGACAATACTGCCACCTGATCGCACGGAAGGTCCGCGATCTGGGAGTGTATGCGGAGGTGCGGCCCAGCGATACTCCGGCTGAGGAGTTGAGCGGGCGGCGCGGAATCATCATTTCTGGCGGGCCGGCGAGCGTGTATGAGGCCGGCAGCCCGACCATCGATCCGGGGATTCTCACGTTGGGTCCGGGCGTTCTGGGCATCTGCTACGGCCTGCAGTTGATCGCACAGGCGCTGGGCGGCGCGGTCCGCAAGGGCGATAAGGGCGAGTACGGTCTGGCGCGCCTGCGGCCGTTGCGCGCGCACAAACTGCTGGAAGGCGTCAACGGCGGCGAATCGCAGGTGTGGATGAGTCATCGCGATCGCGTGGAGGCTGCGCCTGAGGATTTCGACGTGCTCGCATCCACCGAGACCTGTGCGATTGCCGCGATGGCGCATCGCGAGCGCCCTGTGGCGGCGGTGCAGTTCCATCCCGAGGTGGTGCACACTGAGCACGGCCGTGAGATCCTCACGAACTTTGTGTTCGGCATGTGCGGCTGCGAGCCGAACTGGGACCCGAAGAACCGCATTCCGTTCATCGAGGCCGATATTCGCGAGAAGGCGGCGGGCCGTAATGTGTTCTTCTTCGTCAGCGGCGGCGTGGATTCCACGGTGGCCTACAAGCTCTGCCTGCGCGCGCTGGGGCCGGAGCACGTTTACGGGATCTATGTGGATACCGGCCTGATGCGCGAGGGCGAGACCGATTACGTACGGCGGTTGTTCGCGCAGCTTGGGGCGACTGCGTTCCGCGTGGAGGACGCATCGGCTTCTTTCCTGCAACGGCTGGCGGGGCTGACCGAGCCCGAGGACAAGCGCAAGGCGATCGGCGAGGAGTTCGTCGCGGTGCAGGATCGCGTGCTTCGCACCGAGCATTTCCTCGACGCCAGCTGGGTTCTGGGGCAGGGGACGATCTATCCGGACACCATCGAATCGGGCGGGACCAAGAACGCCGACCTGATCAAAACGCATCACAATCGCGTGGCGGGCATCCAGCAGCTCATTGCCGATGGGCGGCTGGTGGAGCCGCTGAGTTCCTTCTACAAGGACGAGGTGCGCGAGATCGGCCGCGAGCTGGGGATTCCCGAGGAGTTCCTGAGCCGGCATCCTTTCCCGGGTCCCGGGCTGGCGATCCGGTGCCTCTGTTCGGCGGGCCAGCACAAGATTGCCGATCACGGCGGCTGCTGGCTGGTGCCGGTGCGCACGGTGGGGGTACAGGGGGATTCGCGCACGTACCGGGGCGTGCTGGCGTTCGATGAACTGATCCCGGAGGATCGCGCGACGGAGCTGGTGAACCAGTCCACGGAAGTGAACCGCGTGATCGGCCGGCTGGGCGGGCACGTGCCGGTGGCGTCCATGCGCGTGACGCAGGGGTTCATCACACTGGATCGTCTGGCGCGGCTGCGCAGGGCGGACGCCATGGTGCGGGAACTGACGCACGCGTCGGGGTTCGATCACGAGGTGTGGCAACTGCCGGTGGTGTTAATGCCACTTGGTACAGGAGATCTTCCGGATTCGGTGGTGCTGCGGCCGATTCACTCGGTGGACGGCATGACCGCGCAGGTGGTGATTATGCCGCAGGAGCTGCGGCGCGAAATCACGAAACGGCTGCTCGATGTCGAAGGCGTGTGCGCGGTGTTCTACGACCTGACGCACAAGCCCCCGGGCACGATCGAGTGGGAGTGAGATCGGACGCGGCTTGCGCCGCGTGTCCCTATCTTAGGTTTTCCGCTTTCCAGCGCATGGCCGAGTAGATGCGTGTGTGGCCACTGGGGTGATCGAAGAAGATCATCTCTTCGATGGGCCCCGGTTCCAGCTTGCGGTATTCACCCAGCAGCAGCGCCGCTTCGGCGAAGCCATCGGGCTGGCGCGAGGTGTTCAGGCCGAAGATATCCGCTTCGTATTCGTCGGTGCGGCTCAGTGTGTTGGTCACCGGCGTGAGCACGAAGAAGATCAGGGAGAGGATCAGGGCGGCGAGCGGCAGCACCGCCGTATCGCCAAGGCCGCGGATTCCCCATCGCGTCCCCCAGCGCGACATTGACCGGTTCAGCGCCCATCGCAGAAACGCGAAGCTGACGACGATGATGATGGTCATGAACGCGAGGCCTTTGTAGACGTGGTTCAGGACGTAGTGGCCCATTTCGTGGCCCATCACTGCTTCAATAGCCTCGGGTGAACAGCGCCGCAGAAGATTGTCGTTGAGCGTGATGCGCTCGGTGCCAAGGAACCCGCTGACGTTGGCGCTGATGCGATTGCTCTGGCGCGAGGCGTCCACCTGCCACACGTTCGTCGCCGGAATCCCGTTCTGGCGCGCGAGGCGGAGAATCGACTCGCGAATCGCTTTGTCCTCGAGCGGAGTGTACTTGTTGAACATCGGCGCGAGGAAGACCGGCGCGATCAGTTGCACCAGCGCTGTAAACACGATCATCGCGATCGCGCCCCATACGTGCCAGGTATTGGGGAGGCGGCGGACAATGCCGAACAGGGCCATGATGAGCAGCCCTCCGAGCACCACGGAGATGGCGAGCGATTTCGCCTGATCGCCGAACCATGCGGCCAGCGTCTGGTTCATCAGGCCGTACTGGCGCTCGCGGAAAAAGCCTTCATACACGGTGAGTGGAAAGCCGAGGACGAAGATCACAATCGCGTATTGCAGCCAGTACAGCCAGGTCTGCAGGGGTCGAAAGCGTGTGACTCGCTCGGCGAGATCGCGCATGCGGGCCGAGACGCGCGTGGTAAGCAACACAATGGCGATGGCTGCGCCGTACAGAAAATCCCAGAAAATGAGCCAGTAGCCGCCTTCGAAATAGCTGTCGGATCGCGCCTTCTTGTCGGGCGGATAGGTGGCAAGGTACGCGCGCGTGGCGGCCTCGGCGTTGAATGTGGGGCCGGCCTGTGCGGCGGCGGGAATGTGCAGGGTCGGGGCGGCCGCGAGCAGCACGCAGAACAGAGCTGTCAGGACGAGCAGGCGAGCGAGCATGTTGAGAGCTTATCGCAGTGCCGGACTCACCGGGACACGAAACACTCTGCGGTGCGTCCCGGCTGCGGGTCCCAGACGATCGTACGCCCCACGCTGGCGGCGGCAGCCTCGGCAGTGACTTGTGCATAGGGAAAGCAGAGGACGCGGACCGGGCTGGTGGACCGGCGCGCAGCTTCAATGAGCTGTTCGGTGGGCGCGGCGCGCTCAGCAAACTGGCGGCGCTTCTTGATCCACAGCGTGCCGAGATTGAGGGCGAGGACGGCGACGACGCAGGCGGCGACAACGGCGCGCGGAGTGGTGCGGCGCAGGATGTCGTAGCCGGCAGCGACGAGCCAGGCGAGTCCAAGGCTGGCGAGGTAAGTTTGGCGGCTGGGCACGCGCAGCATGTAGGTGAGGAAGCAATAGGGGAGCAGGGCCAACGCCATCCACGCGAGACTGAATAAGGCGAGCGCGCGGAATTCACCCGCACGGCGCCAGAGCAGCACCGCAAGGCTGGCGAATCCGACAGGGAAGAGGAGACGCCAGTAGCTGTTGGCGAGGACAAGCAGGAAGGGCGCGTCCAGGGAGAAACTGCCGTCGCTCATCCGCGCGTTGGACTGCGAGGGCAGAAGACTCAGCGCGACCACGCCACCAGCCAGCAACGCGAACGGGATCAGGCCGAGCGTGCCGCGCCGCCACTGGCGTTCAAGCAGCGCAGCGAGCACGAACAACGCCGCGAAGATTACGGCCGATTCCTTCGAGAGCAGCGCGCCCACGAAGGCCGCCAGCGCCAGCGCGTATCGCCACCACGCGAGCTTCTCCAGCCAGCGCACCCACAACAAAAACGCCGCAACGCCGAAGAGGAACGCGAGCAGCTCCATCGACGCGGAGATCCACATCACCGCTTCCTGGTGGCCTTCGTAAATCGCGAAGAACACCGAGGCGGGCAGGGCGAGTTCCGGCCGCGCGAAGCGCCACGTGCCCAGCGCGTACACCAGCCACGTCGCGGCGATGTGCATCGCGATACTGGCCAGATAGAACGGCAGGGGGTGAAAGCCGAAGATCCTCAGCAGCGCGCAGCTCACCTCGAACCACGTGAAGCGGAACCGGAACACGGGATTCGCCGCGATGGCTTGCCAGCCCGCCGGCGGGCCGTATACGAGCGCGCGCGGGATCTGATCGTAGTCGTCGGCGATGAAAGGCTGGGTGAAAACCGGCCAGTAGGAAACGGCGCAGAGAATTGCGAGCAAGGCCAGCGCAGTCGGGACCTTCCGCATTCAGTTCCGCAGTATACACCCTCGCACGAAGACGCTGGCAGTCGCTATAGTGGGATTTGGTTTCAATGCGGCGCAATCGGACGCGGCGGTAGTGTGGCCGCGCGCCGCAACCCTCGAAATGGCTTCCAGAAAACAAGTCAGCTACAAGGACGCCGGCGTCAATATTGATGAAGCCGATCGCGCGGTTGGCCTCATCAAGAAGCACGCGCGGCCCACGTTCACGCAGGGCGTGCTTACGGACATTGGATCGTTCGGCGCGGGATTTCAGATCACGGGATTCCGTCAGCCGGTGCTGATCAGCTCGGCCGATGGCGTCGGCACGAAGCTGAAGATCGCGTTCCTCGCGGGACGGCATGACACCGTCGGCGAGGATCTGGTGAACCACTGTGTGAACGATATTGCGGTGCAGGGCGCGCGGCCTATGTTCTTTCTCGACTACTTTGCGGTCGGGCGGCTGGACGCCGACGTTGCGGGGCAGGTGATCGCCGGCGTGGCGCGCGGTTGCCGCCGCAACAACTGCGCGCTGATCGGCGGTGAGACCGCGGAAATGCCTGGGCTGTACTCGGCGGGCGAATACGATCTGGCGGGGTTCATTGTCGGCGCTGTCGAACGGCGAGCGATGCTTACGGGCGCGACGATTCATCCGGGCGACGTGTTGCTCGGTCTGCCGTCGAACGGCCTGCATACGAACGGGTATTCGCTGGCTCGTAAGCTGCTGTTCGACGTCGCGGGCTATCGGGCCAATCAGAAGCTGCCCTACGATTCGAAGCTCACGGTAGCGGACGAGCTGCTCAAGGTGCACGTGAGTTACCTTCGTCAGATTCGTGCATTGCTCGACGCCGGCATCCTGAAAGGCGCCGCGCACATTACGGGCGGAGGGATCACCGACAATACGCCGCGCATCCTGCCGAGGGGTCTCGCCGCCGAAGTGCACAGCGGAAGCTGGCACATTCCGCCCATCTTCGAACTGCTGCGCGAGATCGGAAACGTGCCACTGGCGGACCTGCGGCGCACGTTCAACCTCGGGATCGGTATGATCCTCGTGGTGTCGAAGAGGAACCTCACCAAAGCCGCCGATATTCTCGATCGCCTCGACGAGAAGTATTACGAGATCGGCGCCGTGGTGGAGTCGCAACGGTCGCGCGTGATCTGGAAATGATACGACTTGGCGTTTTGATCTCCGGCCGCGGCTCGAATCTGGAGGCGATCGCGTTCAACGTGAAAGCGAAGAAGCTGGACGCGGAGATCACGGTAGTAATCTCGAATCGCGCCGATGCAAAAGGGCTGGAGAAGGCGCGGGCGAACGGGATTCCGGCGGTTTGCATTCCGTCGAAGGGCATCCCCCGCGAAGAATACGACCGGCTGCTGGTGGCCGAACTGAGGGCGCGCAACGTGGAACTGGTGTGTCTGGCCGGCTACATGCGTCTGCTGAGTCCGGTGTTCATCCGCGAGTTCCCAATGCGCATCATGAACATTCACCCGTCGCTGCTGCCATCCTTCCCGGGTCTGGATGCGCAGGAGCAGGCGCTGCATCACGGGGTAAAGGTGAGCGGCTGCACGGTGCATTTTGTCGACGAGGACCTCGATGCGGGGCCCATCGTCCTGCAGGCGGCGGTTCCGGTGATGGATAACGATACCGCCGACACGCTCGCGGCGCGCATTCTTCGCGAGGAGCATCGCATCTACAGCGAAGCGATCACTCTGGTGGCGGCAGGGAAGATCCGGGTGGTGGGCCGGCGGGTGCTGGTCACCGATTAGCCGAATCTGAGGCGCATCTCGTTGGTCGGACGGAAACCCAGCGACTCGTAGAGCGGCCGGCCATCGTTGCTGGCGTGCAACGCAACCGCGGTGAAGCCTTCGGCCCGGCAGACGTCCACGATCATTTGCACGATCTGCTTCGCGATTCCCCGACGGCGGTGCGCGGGTTCGGTATACATGTTGAGAATCCACGCGCGGCGCGATTGCCGCTCGCCGGGGAAGCCGGGCCACGCAGCGATCAGTAAACCGCCGCCAGCGATCACTTCGCCGGCTTCGGTCTCGACGAGATAGGCGCGGTACGATCCGTCGGCGACGGCCTGGCGGAAGTACGGTTCGGCGCTTTCGACGACGTCGTCAAGCAGCGCCGGGTCCGTAAAGCCCATCTCGCCGAACATCGCGGTGCGGTGGCGCAGGATGATGGCAAGATCGTCCAGAGTGCCGGGGCGAAACCGATACCGCGGGTTCATCGCGGCGCCAGCTCCGCGCCCAGGACATCGCGGAATCGGGCCAGATCGTCCGCGTTGTTGTAGAGATGCGCGGACACGCGCAGCGCACCGTGGCGCGCAGACACGTTGACATTACGAGCTTCGAGACGTCGTGCCAGCGCGCCCGCATCGACGCCCGGGAAGCGGCCGGTGATGATTTGGGAGCCATAGTCGGGCACGGTGGCGCCGGACTCGATCAGAATGGCGCGCAGTTGCGACGCAAGGCTCATGACGCGCTGCTCGATGTTCGCAGGACCGAGCTCGAGTTGCAGGCTCACGGACGCGTCCAATGCGTAGACGAGCGGCATAGCCAACATGCCACCCTCGTACCTTTCCGCGCGCGCGGAAGGTCGCGGACGGCCGTGATGAAGATTGTTCACATTGCACCAGTCGTGATCGCTGCGCCAGCCGACTACGCTGGCCGGCAGCCACTCGCGCACATCAGGCCGGACGTAAAGAAACCCGCTGCCGTTGGGGCAGAGCAGCCACTTATAGCCGTGCACCGCCAGCGCCGCAGGCTGCACCTGACGCACGTCGAACTCGATTGCTCCGACGCTTTGCGTGCCATCCACGTACAGCGTGATGCCGCGGTCTCGCAGTATGGGCCCGAGGCACTCGAGCGGTGGACGGAACCCGGTGGCGTAGTTGACCGTGCTGAGCACCACGAGACGCGTGTTCGCGGTCAACGACTCGTCGAATCGCTCCCATTTCGTTTCGACGAATTCGACG
>Ga0335083_10006242_pt1 | contig 14961 bp, 15 predicted proteins | sample Lox_Sample_42_FD_206716 | JGI IMG/M metagenome (GOLD analysis project Ga0335083, IMG submission 206716) | Soil microbial communities from Loxahatchee National Wildlife Refuge, Florida, United States - Lox_Sample_4.2 | ecosystem: Environmental > Terrestrial > Soil > Wetlands | place: USA... | reverse complement strand
TTTCACCACAAACGCCGAGGCCGGGTGGTGGAACACTTCGTCAGGGGTCGAGAACTGCTCAATCCGACCCGCGTTCATGATGGCGATGCGATCAGCCACCTCAAGCGCCTCTTCCTGATCGTGGGTTACCAGCACGCTGGTGACCGGTATCCGAGCGTGAAGCGTGCGCAGCCAGCGGCGCAGTTCCTGCCGCACCCGCGCGTCCAGCGCGCCGAAGGGCTCGTCGAGAAGCAGCACGCTCGGCTCAATCGCCAGAGCGCGTGCCAGCGCCACACGCTGGCGCTGGCCTCCGGACAACTGGGACGGATACTGATTCGCCCATCGGCCGAGCTGGATCAGTTCCAGTAGCTCGCCGACGCGTCGCCGGATCTCCTTGTCCGGTGGACGCACCTTTTTCGGCCGCACCCGCAGCCCGAAAGCGATGTTTTCGAATACTGACATGTGCCGGAAGAGCGCATAGTGCTGGAAGACGAAGCCGACACGCCGCTCGTCGGGCTTCTGACGAGAGATGTCCGCGCCGCCGATGGCCACCAACGATTCGGGATTCGGATCGGGCTCCTCCAGTCCGGCGATGATGCGCAAAAGCGTAGTCTTGCCCGAACCGGACGGCCCCAGCAGCGTGACCAGTTCTCCCTGGTTCACCGTCAGGCTGACGTCGCGCAGCGCGGTCCATTCGCCGAAGGTACGGCTGACGTGGCGGACCTCAATCGGCATACACATCCTCCACGGGCGTCGAGTGGCCGCGTCTTGTCTTCCACTCCAGCAGCGTTTTCACAATGAGCGTCACCACCGCCAGCAGCGTCAGCAGGCTCGCTACCGCAAACGCCGCTGAGAAATTGTATTCGTTGTACAGGATCTCCACGTGCAGAGGGAGGGTGTTCGTGCGCCCGCGGATGTGTCCGGAAACCACGGAAACCGCGCCGAATTCGCCCATCGCGCGGGCATTGCACAGGACCACGCCATAGAGGAGAGCCCACCGTATGTTCGGCAGCGTGACGCGCCGGAACGTCTGCCACGCGCTGGCGCCCAGCAGCACCGCGGCCTCTTCCTCCTCGACGCCTTGTTCCTGCATCAACGGGATCAGTTCGCGCGCAATAAAGGGGAACGTCACGAAGATTGTGGCCAGAATCACGCCAGGTTCGGCGAACACGATCTGGATGTTGCGGTCCAGGAGCCAGCGCCCGAAGATTCCCTGCGCGCCAAACAGCAGCACGAACACAAGGCCGGAAATAACCGGCGAGACGGCAAACGGCAGGTCAATGAGCGAAATCAGGATGCTTTTGCCTGGGAATTCGAACTTCGCGATCGCCCACGACGCAGCGATACCGAACACCAAATTCGCCGCCACTGAAATCGCGGCGGTCTCCAGCGTCAGCTTCACCGCCGACAATGCGTCGTGCTCCGTGATGGACGCCACGTAGAGCGCGAAACCCTTGCGCAACGCTTCCGTGAACACAGCAATCACCGGCAGCAGTACCAGCAGCGCTACAAATGCCACGGCGACAAGAATCACGACGAGTCGCACCCATGGCGGCTCAGTGTGACGGGATTGCGAGCGCACCGCCACCTATGCCACCCTTCCGAAGCGCCGTCGCGCCGCCCACCACTGCCCCACATTCACCGCAAACAGGAGAACGAAGGAGCTGACCAGCATCAGCAATGCGATCGCCGCCGCACCTGGGTAATCGAACTCCTCCAGACGTTGCACAATCAGCAGCGAGGCGATTTCGGTCTTCATCGGCATGTTGCCGGAGATGAAAATCACCGATCCATATTCGCCCAGCGAACGAGCGAACGCCGTCACGAAGCCAGCCACGAGCGCCGGTTGCAGCGCCGGCAGGATCACGCGCCAAAACGCCTGCCATCGCGTAGCCCCCAGCAGGGTCGCGGCCTCCTCGATGGCCGGGTCGAGGTCCTCGATCGCCGGCTGCACGCTGCGCACAATGAACGGCAGGCCGATGAACGTCAGCGCGATCACGATGCCCAGCGGCGTAAAGGCCGCCTTTATGCCGATCGGTTCCAGGAGCCTGCCTGCCCATCCGTTCTGCGAGTAGATGGCCGTCAGCGCGATGCCCGAGACAGCGGTGGGCAGAGCGAAGGGCAGATCGATCAGGGCGTCCAGCAAACGCCGGCCCGGAAACTCGTAGCGCGCCAGCGCCCACGACACAATGAGCCCGAATACCGCATTGACCAGCGAAGCCACCAAGGCCGTGGCGAAGGTCAGCCGCCACGCCGCCAGCGTCCGCGCGTCGAACGCCGCGTCGGCGAAATGCGCCCATGGTTGGGCTGTCCCTTTCACTACCAGAGCCGCAAGCGGGATGAGCACAATGAGGCTCAGGTAGGTCAGGGTGTAGCCAAGGGTCAGACCAAACCCTGGGACGGCGCTGTGCTGGCGCAACCGGATCATCGTTTACTGCGGTTTGTACAACTGGTCAAACACACCGTGATCGTCAAAGTGCTTGTGCTGGACGTCTCTCCAGGTTCCCGCAACCTCGGTGATCGTGAACAATCGGATGTTCGGGAACTTCGATTTGTATTTCGCCGCTACGCTTTCCAGCCGCGGCCGATAGAAGTTGCGGGCCGCAATCTCCTGCCCTTCCGGCGTGTACAAGTACCTAAGATACGCCTCCGCCACCTTGCGCGTCCCGTGCCTGTCCGTGTTCTTGTCCACCACGGCGACCGGCGGCTCCGCCAGAATACTTGACGACGGATTGACAATTTCGAACTTGTCTTCGCCGAATTCCTTCAGCGAGAGATAAGCCTCGTTCTCCCAGGAAAGGAGCACGTCGCCGATTCCGCGTTGCGCGAACGTCGTTGTTGAGCCGCGGGCGCCGGAGTCGAGCACCGGGACATTGCCGTACAGAGCTGCGATAAACTCGCGCGCCTTCTGCTCATTGCGCCCGTATTTGTTCCACGCATAGCCCCACGCCGCCAGATAGCTCCAGCGCGCGCCACCGGAGGTCTTCGGATTCGCGGTGATCACGCTCACGCCGTTGCGCACCAGGTCCGGCCAGTCGTGAATGCCCTTCGGATTCCCTTTGCGCACCAGGAACACGATTGTGGACGTGTACGGCGTCGCGTTGTCGGGCAGTTTTTTCTGCCAGCTCGGATCGATGACATGCGCGTGATCCACGATCGCGTCGATGTCGTAAGCCAGCGCCAGCGTCACCACGTCAGCCTGCAAGCCATCGATCACCGCGCGCGCCTGCTTGCCCGATCCGCCGTGCGATTGTTCGATGTCCACATCCTGGCCGGTTTTCTTCTTCCAGTCGGCCGCAAACGCCCTGTTGAATTCCTGATATAGCTCGCGCGTCGGATCGTAGGAAACGTTCAGGAGGTGGACCGTGTCCGCCGCCGCGGCGACCGTCACGCCAAGAACAAGGATCGAGAGTATTGTTTTCATGTGATCTACCATCCCGCCTGCAACTGGGCCAGTGCGATGCTGCCGAGTTTCCCGCTCGCCGGATCCTTCAGTACCCCATAGTCGGCGCCGAATTTCAGCAGTTTCACGGGATAATAGTTCACGCCCGCCATGTAGATGCGCGCGATCTGGTGGGCCTTGTCGTGCTGGGCGTTGTATTCCTCGTAGCGAGCAAACGCGTCCAGCTCCTTCACGAACCGGTAGGCCAGCAAGCCGTAGCCCCCCGAGCGATGCACCAGGCCGTCGCGGCCGAACAGGTACTCGCTGTAGCTGTAGAAGCGGCCGTGCTGGTATCCGAGTTCCAGGTCGGCGCGTTGTTTGGCCACCAGGGCCGCGGGAGGCGTCCCCGTCTTGCCCTCGTAATAATCGCCGCCCACGTTGAGGCCCTTGATCGGGTGAGCAATCACGCGCGCCACCCACGCTTTGTGATGATTCGGCGCAATGTTGTAGATGCCGCCGCCGTCGAAAACGCCGACCCAGTAGTCCACCAGCGAGCGCTTCGTTACAATGAACGACCCGTACGCCTGCGCGCCCAGATCGCGCCCCTGTGCGCTGATGTCGCGATCCGGCGAGAACTTATTCACCACCACAGACCGTTCCACAGGCACCAGCAGGTCGTCTCCCAACAGGCTCTCCTCGCTGAAGCCCACCTTGAACTGGCCCACGCGGAACTTCAGCCAATCTTTCGGTTTGAGGTTAATGTAAGCATCCAACAGCGCCGGGCTCAGCGTTGGATCGAACTGGAAGTAGAAATCTACCTTCTTGTCAAGACTGCCATCCAGGACCAGGCGAGCGCGTTTGATCGAGATCACGCTGTTGGTTCCCGGCTGCTGGGTATAGCGCGGCTGGAGATACCCGGTCAAGTGCAGTTTCACCCGCCCCAGAACGTTGAAGGTCGGGACGTCTGTCGCCCCCAACGGCACGCCCGGCCGCGGTATCCCCTCCGACGTGATGGGGATGTTCTGCCCCGCGTTCTCATAGCGAGTTCCGGGGGTCTGCGGCTTTTGATCGGGTGTTTGTACTGGGGCCGGAGGGCGATCCGGCGGCACTCCAGACACCTGATTTTGCGCGACCTGTGTCTGATCGTCGCCGACTATTGCGAATTCGGAGCCATCGGCGGCTCGGCCATTCTGCGCACCTGCCACGACCAGCAGTGCGGGTACAACTACGCGAAGAAACAGTCTGTAGGCTGTCACCTGTATCTCCTCTATTCTATTGAATTTGTTCAGACTTGGTACGGCACGGGAACGCGGGCCGTGAGATGGACAACTACCGGAGGCAGCAACAACAGACGACGAGTGTCATAATCTATACTATATCTATCGACATAGTATATTACCAAGGATCGGTGCCATCGTCAATACCGATTCCGTCATTTCTGTCTCGCCGGGAACTTTTTGCCTCTGTTCCCGCAATGCAGGATGACCGCCGGCATGCGACCCACCGACGAAGAGATCTATCGGCGAATGCGAGGTGGGGACAGGTCCGCGCTGGCTGAGTTGTATGAACGGCTCGCAGGGCGAATTCACCGCTATGCGCTGTACACGTCGGGCAGGCGGCAGATGGCCGAGGAGGTGACGCAGGAGGTTTTTCTGCGGCTGATGGGTTCGGGCGGGCGGTTCGATCAAAGCCGGGGTTCGGTGGAAGCATATGCATATGGGCTGGCGCGGAATCTGCTGCGCCGGATGCCCAAAACGGTCAGCGCTTTGTCCGAGGAGCCGTTTTCCGGCGGCGATCTGCTGGATGAGCTGATCGACGACGAGCGGACGGCGGCGCTGTACGAGGCACTGGCGGAGTTGCCGGTGGGGTATCGCGACGTGGTTGTGTTCTGCGATCTCGAGGAGCGGAGCTACGAGGAGGCGGCGCGGTTGATGCAGTGTCCGGTGGGTACGGTGCGGTCGCGGCTGCACCGGGCGCGGCAGCTTCTGGCGGCGAAACTCGCCCCGTTGAATGCCACAGCTTTTGAGGTAGGCGCGAGGTAGAAGGAATGGTCGGGTGCCGGGAGTGGACAGCCAAAGTGGTGGATGACGCCCGCGGAGGGATGGGGCCGGATGAGTCGCTGCGCGAACATCTGGCGACTTGTCCGGTCTGCGCCGGGAGATGGCGTGACGAGCGCGTCCTGACCCGTGAGCTGCAGATCCTCAACGATCGCGTGTCCGATGCCCGGCTGCCCCGCACAGGATTCGATGCGGTGGTGCGGGAGTTCGACCGGCAGAAACGTGAGCGGCGTTCCGTCCGGACGCGCTGGACCTGGGCTGCGGCCGCAGCGGCGGCGACCCTTGTTATGGTCCTGGTGGTACTACATCCGGGGACGACGAATCCGGCATCAGAGCCAGACACGTCGCTGGCAGCGGCAAGTTCCGAGGATGGATTTGTCCCGGTTCCCTACGCTCCTGCGCTGGCACAAGGCGAATTCGTGACCGTTCTTCGCGAAGAGCTGGATCCGGCGGCTCTGGTGCGCATGGGTTTGCCGGCGGATGGCCTCGGCGAGGATCCGGTGATGGCAGATGTGATGGTTGGCGAAGATGGGTTTCCGCGCGCGGTGCGCGTGACCAAAGACAGCGATTTCTAGTCGCAAAGGAGCAGGATCATGAGGCTCGTAAAGATCGTTCTTCTCGGGATGGCGGCTGTCGGTCTGGCCGCGGCACAGGGCCACGGGTTGGGAGAGCACGGACGCGGTTTTGGCTTTGCCGCCATCGGACCGTGGGGCCGAACCCCGGTAACTGGTGCGCCATATTCGGCCGTAGAGGTCCGTTCATTCTCGCAGACGTTGGCTGGGGGGAATCAGATCACTCGTCAGGAACAGACCAAAGTGTGGCGGGACAGCCAGGGTCGTGTGCGCACGGAAATGGCAGGACCGGACGGACGGGTGCTAGTCACGGTTTTCGATCCGGTGGCAGGGAACGTCGTGCGGCTCGACCAGGAAAAGCAAACAGCCCTGGTCCGAACGTTCAAGGCGCCCGGGGCCGGAGCGCCATCCAACCCGCGGGTACGTCACGCAATGGGCCAGGCACCCGGCGCGGCCACGGAGGATCTTGGACCGACCACGGTGAACGGACGTGCGGCGACTGCCACGAAGATCACACGTACCGTCCCCGCAGGCTCGATCGGCAATCAGCAGCCGATCGTTTCGACCCGGACGGTTTGGATGTCGCCTGAGTTGAAGGTGCCTTTGCAGATTATCAGCGAAGACCCGCGTTGGGGCACGTCCACGGTGACTCTGCAGAACATCGTTCAGGCAGAACCGGATCCGGTGCTGTTCCAGATCCCCTCGGGCTATGCAGTGGTGAATGCTCCCCGGGGACACGGACGCGGTCCGGGGATGTCAGAGTAACTCAAGCTGCGGTTCAGTATTCGTTGCCGTTGTACATGCCGGCCACCCACTTCTCGTAGCCGTTGTACATAAGGGTTGGCCGGCGTTGCATCTCAGGAATGACGCGCTCGATCTCCTGGGACCAGCGGGGGTGCGGCTTGTGCGGGTTCACGTTGGAATAGAAGCCGTACTCGTTGGGCCCGGATTTGTGCCAGAAGGTCTCGGGCTGGCTCTTGATGAACTCGATCTTGACGATCGATTTCGCGCCCTTGTATCCGTACTTCCAGGGAAGGGCCATGCGAATGGGCGCGCCGTTCTGCTTCGGCAGCGGCTTGCCGTAGAGGCCGGTAACGACGAAAGCCAGCTCGTTCATGGCTTCGTCCATGCGCAGGCCCTCGAAATAGGGCCACTGATACCAGGTGTACCTGACCTGACCCGGCATCTCCTTTGGCCGCCAGAGCGATTCGAAACGCACAAATCTCGCTTCGGGCTTCGGTTCGACGAGCTTGACCAGGTTGGAGAACTGGAAGCCGGTCCACGGCACGGCCATCGACCATGCCTCCACACAGCGGTGGCGGTAGAGGCGCTCCTCGATGGGCATGAGGCGAATCAGCTCATCAATTTCGAACCAGCGAGGCTTGTTCACTAGTCCGATGACCCCCACCTTCCACGGGCTGATGCGGAAGTTGCCGACCATGTCCTTGACCGCCGTCTTGTCTTCTTCGTTGAACTCGTAGAAGTTGTTGTAGCTCTCGGCGGCCCATTCCTCGGTGATCGGACGGTCGAGCGTGAACTCGGGATTCCGCTTCGCCGGATACGGCCCGGTGGTGTCGCCGGCGAGCAACCTCTCCACGCCCAGGAAACCGGCTGCGGTCAGAAGCTGGCGGCGGTTCAGGTAGACGGACTCCGGAGTCGCCTCACGCTCAGGGATCTCCCAGCCTCGTGGGACACGAATCAGCATCGCAGGTTCTCCTCTATTCAGTAATACGCCTCCTGGGCGTGGAATGTTATGGAGGACCTTCCCGAACGGCGGAGCCCGGAAATGCGTAAATGATATCGGAGGTCGGATTCCCCATGTTCTGTACGAGGTGCGGCGTCACCCTGGATGACACAACGAAGTTCTGCAATCAGTGCGGCGCGCCTACCGGCCAGGCGCCCGCCGGCTCGGTCCCGCCGCGGACTGCCAGGCTCACGCGTCCCGCCGAGGAGCAGAAGATCGCCGGGGTGTGCGCAGGGTTTGCCCGCTACTTTGGGGTGGACGTCACGCTGGTGCGCATCCTGTGGATCGTGCTGGTGATCTGGCCGATTCCGCTGATCGGCATTATCGGCTACATTGTGGCCTGGATCGTGATGCCGGTGAGTTATCCGGAGAAGACGACATCCTGACGCGCGTACGAACACACCGAAAGTGCGGTCTTCTTCCGGTATCTCAGTCAGGTCAGGTTACGCGGCAGTCTGCTCAAATGCCGGCCGCAGGCGGCTTTGCGGGATACCCCGCTTGAGCGCTGCTTCTTCCGTGCAAATCCAGAAGGTCGGCCACCACTTCTCCTGCTTGTTGTATGGCGCCCGATACTGGTAGAAATCTCGCGCTAGGCGTTTGACCTGGGGCTGCGGGCGGTTCTCGTAGCCGAGGAACATGGCTTCGGTGAGCGCACTCTCGTAGCTGTCAAACGGCCCGTCGATGTAATCCTTCCAATTGATGATGTGCCACACTGTCTGGCTCCTGTAATCCATTGTCGCGAATGAGACCAATTTAGTCCAGCAATGACCCCGGCACAGCCGGAGATTCGCGCCGTTCCTGCTCGTCTAAGTAGCTGACGAGAACCGGCTTATGAAGTTTTGAAAGGACATGTCAAGAACTGTACTGGGCAACCTGAGTAGACGCGCGAGATCGGACGACGTACCGGGACTTTAGGAGTTTCCCTGGTATTGACCTTAGAACCCCTGGTTCACTAAATTTGAGTTGACGTGACGGACCAACGCAAAGCTATCCGATTCGATCTGAAGCTTCCTGTGGAACTGATCCGGGCGGGTGCCGCCCCCGAACCGCGAATCGCCGAGACTCGCAATATGAGCTCGAACGGCGTGCTGTTCATAGCCGATGTCGCCGTGCCGATCGGCGAGACCATCGAGTACTTCGTCACGCTTCCAGTGGCTCAGGCGCAGCGCAAGATACGCCTCCGTTGTGTAGGCAAGGTAGTGCGGCATGACGGCGACAACGCCATGGCCGCCACGCTGGAGCGCTACGAGTTCGTCCGTAACTGACTTCCGAGCCGCGCCAGTTCAGCGCTCCCGCTGAAGCGAATGCGTGGCAAAGCGTCGGGGTAGTTCTTCCCGATGAACTCGATCATCTTCTCCCGCACCAGACAACGCAGGTCAAACTGAGCGCCGGATTCAGCCGCGCTGATCAGGCAGCGCACTTGCATTGTCTGTTGACAGAGGTCGGTGATCTGGAGCACGCAAACACGGCGGTCCCAGAGTGGGGTTCCCTCGCAGATTCGTTTCAGTTCCCGGCGCAGGAGCTCCGCAGGAACGGTGTAATCGACGTACATATACACGGTCCCCAGCAGTTCCGCGGTGGTGCGCGTCCAGTTCTCGAACGGATGTTCGATGAAATAGCTGAGCGGAACCACCAGACGGCGCTGGTCCCAGATCGCGACCACGACGTAAGTTGTGGCGATCTCTTCAATGCGGCCCCACTCGCCCTCGACGATGACCACGTCGTCCAGACGGATCGGCTCGGTGAGCGCGATCTGCAGGCCTGCGAGGAAGTTCGACGCCGACGACCGGGCTGCCGCCACCAGTACCAGACTGGCCAGCCCCGCGGATGCCAACAGTCCCGCGCCATAGTGCCAGATCGCCGAATCGCGAAAGACGGAGAGCGCCAGCCCCGCGTCCAAAAGCACCAGCAGCGCAATGACCATGCGCCGCAGAATCTGCACCTGCGTTCTGGCGCGCCGCGCGCGCAGATTGTCGGCTACCGAAACGTCAAAGCGCAGCACCATGAAGTCTTCGAAGCAGTAGACCAGGGCGATCAAGAGCCAGCCGAGTGCGAGAAACCACAGGACGCCGGCGGTCTTCTGCAGGGTGGCGACCCACGCTGGCGGCAACCCGGCCAGAGGGAGGATAAAGCCCAGGCCGGCGATGACCACCAGAGCCCGCGCCGGGCGGCGAAGCCGTGCGACGATTCGCAGCAAGTGAGTGTGGTCTTCAGGGCGGCCCTTGCGCATTCGGGCAACGAGCTTTAGAAGGATTCGGTGCGCGAACCCGCTCAGGACGACTGCCGCAGCCAGTATGACGAGCCCAACAGCCCAGTCTCGCCCATGGACCTGAAGAAGATATTGCACCCAGCCAGCCATGATCCCGCGTGAGGCCCTACCCTGTAGACTGCAAAGCGGCCGTCTGATTTCACTTGACGTGCATCGCTGCGCCTCCAACAGCGAATCGCACCGGAGGGAACGCGATATTCCGGCAGAGTGTGGCCGGACGGCCCGACTTCGAAGCGTCGATGCCCGTTATGACTTTTGTGAACGCCAATAGGTACGCCATGCCCTTTGACGAGATCAACTCGACTACCGGGGTCGCGATCGTCAACCCAGTGACGTAGACGAGCATTCCGGTTTCCGTCACGTTCCGCGACGAACAAGGGACACAGTTCCTGCTGCACAGCCTGACGCTTGGGCGCACTGGCACACGCGGCCTTTAACCTGTCCGATCGATTTCCGTAATGCGCCGGGAAGCGCGGCACGGTCGAGTTCGATACGACCGGCATCAGTATGGGCATATTGGGCCTGCGATTCGCCGGCGGGTCCCTCACGGCCGTATTGCCGATGACTTCTATCACCTGGATGTGAGGCTTACTGCTGTCTGTAAAGCGTCTCTGCAATGCGCAGGGCCGCTTCCTTCCCGCGCTCGCCGATTTCGCCCATAGGACCGGCGCAAGCCGGGCAACCGCTCTCGCAAGGGCAATTTCGCAGCAGGCCGGCGGCGCCTTCGAGCAGCTTCGGCGCGATCTTGAACAGCGGCGCGCTCTGGCCGATGCCGCCGGGATAGTTGTCGTAAAGGAAGAGATCGGGCTCCCAGACGCGCTGCTGTTGTAACGCCGCATCGGTAATCGCGACGCCGAGGTCGCGCGGATCGCACATCAGCAACAGCGCGGCCACGGTACGGAGCACGTTGCCGAGTCCGGTGAGGCCGTTCTGTTTTTCCGTGGGCGAGAGATCGCTGAACTGCGCGAGAAACGCGGCGGGAAAGTGGATCCAGAACGACGTGGTGTGCATTTCACGCTCGGGCATGGACAGGCTGCCCGCGCCGACGTTCTCCATCGTGTAGAACTTCACTTTCTTGAAGCCGACAATCTGCGTGTTGATGCGCACGTCGCCGTGGGCAAGCTGCACGCCTGCGTGATCGGCGGTTTCGAACGATTCCAGCTCGCGCACCTGCGTGTAGTCGATGGCGTCGGTGAAGTAATCGGAATCGACGCTGCGCACGTAAGCCTTGCGGCCCTCGTGATCGAAGCGCTCCACCTGATACTGGCGCGCCTCGTGCAGATAGATTGCTTTCTCGTGCAGCGTGACCAGCGCCATCGGGTAGGAGACCTCACCGATGATCTTGTGCTCGCCGGTGATGTCCACCACCACGAAGTTGTCGCTGGTGACGCTGCGCAGGCTGACGGCGTCGGCGGGGTAAGTGTCGGAGGTCCAGTGCCACTGCGAGCCGGAGTGGTGCAGGAGGCCCGCGTCTTCATCGAGGAAGCGGCAGAGTTCGGTGACGTCGTGCGGTCCGAACTTCTCGCCGTCGGCGATGGGCAGCTCAAAGGCGGCGCACTTCAGATGGTTCATGAGGATTTCGAGGTTGTCGGCGTTGATGCAGGCGTGTTCAGGGGAGCGCTCGAAGAAATATTCGGGATGTTCGACGATGTACTGGTCGACGGGCGCGCTGGAAGCGATCATCACGGCGAGCGACGGCGTCTGTCGGCGGCCGGCGCGGCCCGCGCGCTGCCAGGTGGACGCGATGTTGCCGGGATATCCGGCCATCACGACGGCGTCGAGCGAGCCGATATCGATGCCGAGCTCGAGCGCGTTCGTGGCTACGACGGCGCGGATCTCGCCCGAGCGCAGCTTGCGTTCGATCTCGCGCCGTTCGCGCGGAAGATAGCCGCCGCGATAGCCGCGCACGGCATCGCCCGGCAGCGGACCACGCTCGACGGCGTCGCGCAGATAGGTGATGAGCAACTCGGTGGCGAGGCGGTTGTTGGCGAAGATGAGCGTCTGCTGGTGCCGCTCGATGAAGTCGGAGGCGATGCGGCGCGTTTCCTGCAGATAGCTGCGGCGGATGCCAAGCTGCTTGTTCACCACCGGTGGGTTGTAGAAGACGAAATACTTGTCGCCGGAGGGCGCGCCGTTGTTATCCACCAGCTCGAAGGGCGCCTCGGTGATCGCCTCGGCCAGCTCGCGCGGGTTGGCGATAGTGGCCGAACAGCAGACGAAGCGCGGCGTCGAGCCGTAGAACGCGCAGATTCGTTTCAGGCGGCGCAGCACGTTGGCCAGATGGCTGCCGTAGACGCCGCGATAGTAGTGGAGTTCGTCGATGACGATGTACTGCAGGTTCTCGAACGCCTTCGCCCATTTCGTGTGGTGCGGCAGAATACCCGCGTGCAGCATGTCCGGGTTGGTAAGGACGATGTTGGCGCGCTCGCGGATGGCCTTGCGGGCGTCCTGTGGGGTGTCGCCGTCGTAGGTGAAGGCGCGAATGGGCGAGCCCGCGGCGTCGAGCGCTGCCTGCATCTCGTGGAGCTGGTCCTCGGCCAGCGCCTTGGTGGGGAACAGGTAGAGCGCGCGGGCGTGCGGATCGGCCACGATGGCATTCAGCACGGGCAGGTTGTAGCAGAGCGTCTTTCCGCTGGCTGTCGGCGTGACCACGACGACATTCTTGCCCCCGGCGCTCAGACGGAACGCGTCGGCCTGGTGCGCGTAGAGTTGGGGAATGCCGCGGGCTTCGAGCATCTGGCGGAGCGACGTGTCGAGCTCGGCAGGTATTGCGGCGTACACGGGCTCACGGGCTGGCTGGTGGCGGATGGCACGGATGGGCGAATCCGGGACCGCCATCCACTGCTCGAAGCGCGCCACGGAAGCTTCGAGGCCGCCCCGCGGCGCGAGCTCGGTTAATTCGAGTGACAAGTTCATATGTTCGCCTCTTCTTCGCCATTAGAACACAGATGGGGGCGCGTACAATAGAGCTTCATGAATGCCGACGACCGCACCGCCCTGAAACAGATCCTGCGTGAATTGTCGATCAAGACCGGCGACTTCGTGCTCGCCTCCGGCAAGCGCAGCAACCTCTACATCGACGCTCGGCTTACTACGTGCCATGCGCGGGCGATGCCGCTGATTGGGCGTGCGTTCCTCACGAAGATGGACGAGGTCGGCTGGCACCCCACGGCGGTGGGCGGATTGACGATGGGTGCCGACCCCATCGCCGTCGCAGTGGCGCGCGAGAGTCTCGAGCGCGCGGGCGAGGCGATCAACGCCTTTGTCGTGCGCAAAGAGCCCAAGGCTCACGGCATGAAACAGGGCGTGGAGGGGCTGGCGCTGCCCGCGCAGATTGATGTGGTGGTGGTGGACGACGTCTGCTCGACAGGCGGCTCCACGGTGACTGCGGTGGAGCGCTGCCGGGAGGCCGGTCTCAACGTACTGGGCGCGATCTGCCTAGTGGACCGCAAGCTCGGCGCGGCGGAAAACCTCGGGAAGATCGGGTGCGCGTTCGCCTCGATCTTCGAGATCGCGGAGTTGCTGGAAAGCTGACGCCTACTGCTCTTTGAGATCTTCCGGGAATACCGCATACCCGTTCGGCTGCGGATAGAGGGTCTGGAGCAATTTCAGGCGCTTGCGCAGGTAGCGGCTGGGGAGCTGGCGCGGGCCGGTGTCCACGTCGATGTCGCAGCAGATACCGTGCAGGTAGAGCGTCAGCGTGTCGATGAAGGACTGGCGGACATATTCGCGGAACGAGCGCGAGTCCTTGCGGGCGCCTTTGTGCCGGCCGTTCAGTGCCTGCTTTGCCGTCCAGCTCTCCTCGTCCACTTCGCCGTGCACCGAGGCGTTCAGTTCCTCGCGCAGCAGCGTGGAATACTGCATCTGCGTCTCTTCTGACCAGCGATCGGCGGTGAGGGCGGCGATCAGGCGGTAAAAGCGGTAGTGATACTCGGCGACGTTCTGGTCCTTCAACGCGAAGATCAGGACTTCCTGGTTGTTGAGGCGCACCTGCGAGGCCCAGGAGAGCAGGTCGTCGGGCGGCTTCTCCATGGAGACCAGCTCGGCACCGGGCTTAATCGCGCCATTGCGCGGGGTCTCGGCGCGTTCGAGATACGGGACCAGGATGATGGAAATACGCGGCAGGGCGGCGGCGATGGCAGCCGGCAGGGCCGCAATTGGCTCTTCCAGGTACTCTTTCAGCTCCTCCTCGGACATCGGAACCGAAGCGCAGAAATAAGAGAAGGTGTTGCTGAGCGGGATCATCTCGTCGCGGAACCGCTCCGCAAACTGCCCCACGCTCAGTTTGGCTACGAAACCCTGGGTTGACATCCCTAGAAGCTTACCGACTACAGTGTAGCAGAGATCCCCTGCGGTTTTCGGTCCGGAAACGTGCTCCTGGTACGCTAAACTATTGCAGAGGCGAGGGATGGCACGAATACTGGTTTCCGCCGGCGAGGCATCGGGCGATCTCTACGCGTCTCACCTGGTGGAGGCGGTCCGGCGGCGGCGACCCGATCTCACCTTCGCCGGATGTGCGGGTCCGCGGATGCGTGCGGCCGGTGTGGAACAGGTGGTGGACCAGGCGCAGCTCAACGTGGTCGGCCTGTTCGAGGTGATCCACCATATCCCGCGGATATGGGGCGAGTATCGGAAGCTGGTCCGGTGGGCGCGTGAGAACCGGCCCGAGGCGGCTATCCTGACCGACAGCCCGGATTTTCACCTCCGGCTGGCTCGTCAGCTGAAGAAGCTGGGGATTCCGGTCATTTACCTGGTCGCTCCGCAGGCGTGGGCGTGGCGGAAGGGGCGCATACCGGCGATGCGGCGCATGATCGACAAGCTGCTGTGCATCTTCCCGTTCGAGGAAGCCTTCTTCCGGAGCCACGGCGTGAACGCTTCCTACATTGGGCATCCGCTGACGCGGATTGTGCGCGGATCGGCGCCGCCGGGTGAGTTGCGCAGGGACTTTAGCATCGGGA
>Ga0335083_10006241_pt1 | contig 14962 bp, 10 predicted proteins | sample Lox_Sample_42_FD_206716 | JGI IMG/M metagenome (GOLD analysis project Ga0335083, IMG submission 206716) | Soil microbial communities from Loxahatchee National Wildlife Refuge, Florida, United States - Lox_Sample_4.2 | ecosystem: Environmental > Terrestrial > Soil > Wetlands | place: USA... | reverse complement strand
GAGCAGCAGTTGAAACGCAAGAATGAACAGCGGCAGGGCGGCAAAATCCGATGGCGTGTCGAAGCCCCACCGGTGTTTAAATCGGCCGATGACCGGGCCGGCCAGCCGATACGCCACATAGAGCGAGATGAAGGCAAGGAGCGATGCAAAGGCAATCAGTTTGATGACGTGGTGAAGAACGTAATGACCCATTTCGTGTCCCAGGATAAAGAGGAGTTCGTCGTCATTGAGGTCCTTCAGGATGGTGTCCCAAAACACGATGCGTCGCGTGCCGAGCAGCCCGGTCACATAGGCGTTGTCCAGCTTGGTATCCAGGCTCAGGTTGGCTTCATAGACGTGACTGCCGGCGATGCCGGCGCGTGCGGCCTGAGCAAGGATTTTTGCTTCGAGGGTTTTGTCCGCCAACGGGCGGAACTGATGGAACAGCGGGTCAATCAGGACGGGTTTGATTAAGAGCTGGACGGACATGAACAGCGGCACCAGTAAACCGAGATAAAGCCACCAGCGGCGCGGACTTTTTTTCAGGACGAGAAACGGAATCCAGCCCACCGCCAGGCCAACGACCAGCATCACCGCCGCGCTCTTGAGGGTGTTGCCCAGCCAGCGGCTGAAGGTTTGATTGGTCAGATCGAATTGGTGGGGAAAGACGAAGCCGGCGTAAAATTTCAAAGGTAAATTGATGAGGAAACAGAGCAGGCCAAAGGCAAGGGCGAACAGAACGAAAGTGAAATACCAGTTTTGCCTTTGCCGCTCCGCCCAGGAGCGGATCCGGGCGGACCAGCCGGCAAACAGGAACAGCGCCGGCACCAACATGCTCCAGAAGATGGCGGCGGCTCCGACTGCCACCGTGGCGTGGTAACGGCGGACGGCTTTTTCGCTTGGGACCGGCACGGCCACGGTGGCGGCATTGGAGCTGTTGATTTGGGCATTGGTTGGCGCGGCCACGACCGGTTCGTCGGTCTGCGCAGGGCAAAGCGTAAGCCAGAGGCCGGTGACGAGCACGAACCAGAAGAGGGCGGTCTTCATGGATGCGCTTTTGATACGGATGAACAGCCGGGACGACAAGGTTTTTAAACCGCAAAGAACGCAGAGAACGCAGAGATTTAAGCCACAGATGCACTCAGACGGGCACAGATAATTAACCGCAGAGATGAAGAGGCGCAGAGACTTATTAACCGCAAAAGATAACCGCGAAAGACGTCAAATACGCGAAAAGGCAAAAAACTGTTTAACCACGGATGAACATCCTCCTCCGTCCCGCATTGCGGGACTACGGAGGACAGGCAGATGGACACGGATCTTTTGCCGCACAGAGGCACAAAAGGCACAAATGAATTTTAACGCAAAGAACGCAGAGAAATATTCAACGCTCAACTGCCAGCTCTCAACCATCAACCTTTCCCAAAAGCGGCACTCTAAAGGTTTCCTCGAAAGAACAGCGCGGCCCCGGACGCGGGTTCCATGGTGAGTCGCACCTGGTGGTCTTTGCTGATGAGTCGCTCTTCCTGAGCGGGATGCCACACCTGGTCAGGCCTGATTTCCGCTCCCGCCAGCGTTACGCCTGAAATGGCCGTCAACCCCGGAGCCAGCAAGCGCCACAGCCTGGCGTCGTGGGGAGATTCAATGGAAATCTCCAGCTTCTGGCTGGCGTCCTTGTTGAGCAGAACCAAACGCGTGCTCCCGTCCGGCATCTCCGCTGCATAGGCGCCGGCGTTGGCCGGCAGCGGATCGAATTGCGCGGAACGCATCCGGCCTCCGGCCAGGACGCCCGCCAATTTCATACCGTAGAAGACCGGCCGGGCGCTGAAGCCCATTTCGCGACTGCCGGCAATGGGCGTGTAAAAACTGCCTTGGGCGGCGATGGCCGCCGCGTCGGGGGAAAGCTGCGCTCCCGGCAGATGTCCGCCGAGGGACTTGCGAATCACACCGGCGCCGCCGCCGTGAAGATTCACCCCGGCACATCCAAAACCCGCGAGTTTGAGAAGGTAATCCGCCGCCCAGAGTGCCGAACAGAAAGCGTTGCTCACCCCCGGCTTGCCGCCGCGGTAACAGGAGTTGCCCTCGGTCATTCGATAGACGAGGTGATTCTCTTCGGCTGCGTGGATGATGCGCGGCACCTCCCGGTCCACCCTGGGATCGGAAGCGAGCAGCCGCTGGGCGGTCACGCGCGGATTGTCCGGAGGTCCCATCGCGTAATAATGCCCGGTGCAAGCCACAATCCGGCCGGGGAGCAGTCGCGGCGCTTCCTGCGCGAAACGGACAACCCACTCCGCATTGGAACCGACGTCCGGCCCGGCGAAACGCGCTTCCGGCACGCGGGCGATGACCGCCCTGGCGAACGTCATCCATTGAGCGAGATATTTATCAAAGTCCCAGTCCTGGGGCCGCAACCGGTTGTTGGCATCGCGGTAATACTCCGGTTCATTGCCAATCTGGAAAGAGAGCAACCGCTTGCCCAGCCGGCGGGCGACGTAGGCCGCCTCCCCGGCATCCCGCTCCGGCGTGCCGGTCCCGAGATTCAAGCCATAAATGGCCGTCCAACCCGTCGCCGTCAGGAAACCTGCCAGGGAATCCACGGCGACCGATTCGATGGCCGTGAACGAGTGCGGCATCCAGTTGTCCGCGCGGCGGGCGGACTCGGGCAACTCCGGCGGCTGGTCAGCCGGCGCTGCTTTCCACCAGCAAAACTCGCTGGAATTTCCACCCAGACGCAGGATGCCTTCGGGCGTGAGCGCCTTAAAGAGAGACACCAGTTCCCGGTTGTCTGCGGCGAAATAGGCCGGGTCAGCCAACTGTGCCGTTTCACAACTGAAACCGAGATAGTCAACCGGCACGGCACCGTCCGCCGCGCTTCCGAGAGAGAGCCGGATTTTCGTCGCATTCTCCTGCGCCCACGCAGGCAGGCCCGCCAGCGCACCTGTGCTGAGGGCGGCAAGCGTGAGGAATCGCCGCCGATTCATGCGCCGCACCCGGCGGCTGTGCTCGTGGTCCAGCTTCTCCCGGCCCCAAATCACCGGTTGGTTCGTCATGGTTTTGAGGCTATTCCCGGTCCGGGTTGCGCGTCAATTGGGAATGCCCATTGCGGAGCCGGCGGGAGATGTCGAGTGGCGTTTTGGATTTCTTCGGCACGACCGTGGTGCAACCCCGGAAGCGTTCGGGGCTGGTTGACACCTCATCGGATCGCAGCAAGTCCAATCCGTGTGACAGGTAACAGGTGACGAGCGACAAGGGCCGGAATGGGAAACATTCGAACATCGAACATCGAATCAAAATTTAAATGGCCGCAAAGAGGCACAGAAGGCGCAAATGAGCTTTACCTTAGAGAACTCAAGGAACACAAAAGCAAACATTCAACATTCAAAATTCAACGCTCAACCAATTAACAACCACCGATGGACACGGATGGACATGAATTTATTAACCGCAGAGGCGCGGAGACGCTGAGACGCTGAGTCTTTTGATTTTTTGACAGAATGAACCGAATCAATCCAATGAATTTTATCCTGTGAATTCTGTAAGTTCTGTCAGGGCTTCAATCTGTGTTTCATCTGTGCCGATCTGTGGCTCGCGTCACCAGCCACTTGTCACTCCTCACTTGTCCGGGTTTGTTCGGCGAGCCAGGCTTCGTAGCTGCGTTTGGGCACGGACAAGGTGGCCACGACCACCGTTTGCGCGTTTTTCTTCTCGCACAGGTACAGCAGGAAACCTCCGGGCATCTCAATGACGGCGCTGATGTCGCCGGCCTGGCGGAGTTGTGTCCGCAGAACGGATTGCAACGCTTCGGGCAGGTCCGTGAAATAGAACTTCGGCGGTCCGGGGGGTTCCGGTGATGAAAGGACCTGCGCGTTCGGGCCGAATTGTTTCCGGATTTCGAGCAGGTTCGGCGCAGGGGCATTGGTGTCCGCCGGGCGCGCGCCGAGCTGCCAGGTGGTTTCGGACACCTCGTTGGTATGGTCGTGCCGCAGCAACTCCAGCAGGTTGGTGACGGATTCGCCCCGGGCTTTGGCCGCGAGCAGTCGGGTGCGGACACCTTCAATTTCCGCGCGTTGCGGCGCGTGCCGGGTGTCGTCGTTGTCAAAGTGTTCGCGCAGTTCGCGCTCGACGAGAACGGGTTTGATGACGGTCTGCGCGAACCGGGCCGGGTCGTTGCCGAGGGCGGCTTTGAGGTCGGCCAGAATGTCCGGGGCGCGGGAGGTGTCGTTGATGCGCCGGACTTCGGCGTCAATTTGCGCGGGGGTGATTTCGAAACCGTAAATCTTTTTGAGGACGGCTTCCTTTTGGAGGTCCTGCCGGACGAGCTTTTGGATGGCCGCGGGCGGCAGGAGTTGCGCGAATGGCGGTTTGTTGCCGAGCCGATGCTGGTAATAGACCTGTTCGACAGCCGTCCGGTCGGCGCACAGTGCGGCGAAATCATCGGGTGCCACGGACGCTTTCGCGGCCAACAGCAGGAGCGCGAGTGCAAGGAGACAATGCCGGGGCAAAACCGGTTTCCGCCGGCCTGACGCGGGCAGGCTGAAGCCGGAACGCCGACTCATGGCCGCAGATACAGGTACATTTCCCGTGAGGGAGTGTAGGACCAGGTGTCAGCAAGAATATTTCCGCTGCCCACGCCCCACACCAGCATCTGGCTGCCGGTCCATACGGCCGAGTGACCACTGCGAGGAGCGGGTGCGTCGGTGAGAGTGACCGGGGTCCAGGTATTGAGCGCCGGAATAAACCGTGCGCCATCATTAAGAGCACCGGTGGTGTTGACACCGCCCCAGACAATCATCTCGCTGCCGGTCCAGACGGCGGTGTGGCCGTCGCGGGCGGTGGGTGCGCCAGTGGCCTGAACGGCCGTCCAGGTGTTGGATACCGAATTATAACGGCCGCCATCGTTCAAATAGCCGCCGTTGGCTCCGCCCCAGACAATCATCTCGCTGCCGGTCCAGATCGCCGTATGCCCGACGCGCGCGGAAGGCGCGCCGCTGGTGGTGACGGCGGACCAGCCGTTGGTTGCCGGGTCGTATTGTCCGCCGTCGTTGTACGGACCGAATTCTTGTCCGCCCCAGATAATCATTTTGCTGCCGGTCCACACGGCGGTGTGTTGTTCGCGATAGTTGGGCGCGCCGATGGTGGTAACGGAGGACCAGAGGTTGGAGATCGGATTATACCGTCCGCCGTCATTCAAAAAATTTACGTTGGCGCCGCCCCAGACAATCATCTCCGTGCCGGTCCACACGGCGGTGTGTTGTTCGCGTCCGCTGGGCGCGCCGTTGGTCGGGATGGCCGTCCAGGTGTTGGCCGCCGGATTGTACCGCCCGCCATCGTTCAAATAAGTGGTGGGATTGGGTTTGAGTCCTCCCCAGACAATCATTTCGTTGCCCGTCCAAACAGCGGTGTGAAAATCGCGTCCGCTGGGCGCGCCGTTGGTGGGCACGGCGGTCCAGAGGTTGAGCGCCGGATTATACCTCCCGCCGTCGTTCAGAAAACTACCGTTGAATCCACCCCAGACGATCATTTCGCTCCCGGTCCACACCGTCGTTTGCTGTGAGCGTCCGGCAGGTGCACCGTTGGTGGGAGGGATGGCGATCCAGGAGTTGGCCACCGGATTATATCGTCCGCCGTCATTGAGAATGCCGGCGGCGTTGGCGCCGCCCCAGACAATCATCTCAGTGCCCGACCACACCGCGGTGTGGTCCACGCGCCCGGCGGGCGCGCTGTTGGTGGTGACGGGCGACCAATTGGCGGTGGACGGGTTGAACAGTCCGCCATCGTTGAGATAGCTCGGGCCGGTGGTAAGCCCGCCCCAGACCAGCATCTGGCTGCCGGTCCAAACGGCGGTGTGACCCTCGCGGGCGGCGGGTGCGCCGGTGGCCGGTACGGCGGTCCAGGAGTTGGCCCCCGGATCGTACTCCCCGCCGTCGTTCAGAAAACTACCGTTGAATCCACCCCAGACAATCATCTGGTTGCCGGTCCACACAGCTGTGTGAATCTCGCGGGCGGAGGGCGCGCCCACGGTCGTTACGGCGGACCAACTGTTGGCCGAGGGATTATAAAGACCGCCGTCATTCAGGAAGGCGCCATTGTATCCGCCCCAGACAATCATCTGGTTGCCGGTCCACACGGCCGTATGACTGTTGCGTGCGGCGGGCGCGTTGGTGGAGTTGACAGCCGTCCAGGTGTCGACAGCGGGATTGTATCGGCCGCCGTCATTCAGGAAGTTGGCATTGGCGCCGCCCCAGATAATCATCTCGGTGCCGGTCCAGACGGCCGTGTGATTGTAACGCGCACTGGGTGCGCCGGTCGATGGGAGGGCCGACCAGGTGTCGTTGCCTGGATTATATCGGCCGCCGTTGTTCAAGTAGTTCCCGGGGTAGGTGCCGTTGTATCCGCCCCAGACAATCATTTCGCTGCCGGTCCAGACGGCTGTGAATTGCTGGCGCGCGAGGGGTGCGCCGGCGGTGGGGATGGTCGTCCAGGTGTTAAGCGCCGGGTTGTACCGGCCGCCGTCATTGAGATCGTTCCCGCTGTTGATTCCACCCCACACGAGCATTTCGCTGCCGGTCCAGACGGCGACATGATAACCGCGCACGCCGGGCGGGGCGTCGCTATCCTGCTGCCACACGTCCCCCAGGTCCACGCTCCCGATTTTGACGTAGCCGGCGCCGGCGAGATTGCCGTCGTTGTAATTGCTGGAGAGAATCATGCCGCCGCCGGGCACGGCGCTTTGCCCGCCGGCTTGCAGGTTGGCGGCCGCCGCGCCGCTGGCCAACTGCGCGCCGGTGATGGAGCCGGCGGCGATCTGGCCGCCACTAACCGGCCCGGTGACATTGCCTGCCGTAATGGCGTAGGGTGAAGCAGTGAAGGCCTGCCGGGGGCTGAGGATGGAGTACGCGCTAACGCTGCCGTTGGTGCGCACGCCAATCTGCAGTGCGCGCGGATTGCCGTTGAACACGCCGGCGCCGAAGTCGAGTGTAACGGTGAACAGGCCGTTGCTGACGGGTGTGGGCGCGTTGGTCAGCGGCCCGGCGATGAGGGTGCCGGGAAGGTTGGTCGTGTCGTAAACCGTGAACTGCAGGTCGTAATTGCCATTGGCGGGATTGCCGGTGTCATTCAACCGTCCCTGGTAAGTGAAGGCGGTGCCCTGGGCACCTGTCCCGCCCGGAATGAAAACAGGCAACACAACAGCCACCAGGAGGAGAATTCGCATTTTCATAAGCCTGTCCTCTAGCTTGAGTAAGTCATTCTTTATAAGCGAAAACACCATGAAATTCAAGTGTTTTTGACCTCAGATGAACATCCTCTCCCGCAAAGTGTTCCGGAGGACAGGCATATGGGCATGGAATATTTAGCCGCAGAGAACGCAAGGAACACAGAAAGGTTCTTCCGCGAATCGCACGAATTTTCGCGAATTGATTCGGAATACAACTTTAGCGGTAATTAGCGAAATTCGCGGATTCCCTGATTTGGTTCTCAACCTTCGACATCCAGCTCTCTGGGGCGGTTCGCACCGCCAGTGCGGCGCCGGCAAATGAACAAGCCAAAGCGATCAACACCAACACCACGGCGGTCAATCTGGCTGCCGGGTTGGGTTCGAGCACCAGACACGGGACGGTCGACAGGAACGCCGATCAAGTGGGTTGCCCGTTCAGCAAAGCCTGAAGACGGCTTATGCCCTGGTCCAAATCCTTTACCCCGGAAACCATCTGCCGGTCGCGGTTGGATTCGGTGACGGCATTTTCCTGCTTCACGGGCGCCAATATTCTGTCCTGCCCCAGTTCGACCAAACGGTCAACCGGGCCCATTCCGCCGAAGGCCACGAATTGGTCATAAGTGGCCTGGGCATCCCGGGTCCGAGCCTGCATTTGCCGGTCGGCGGTTTCCCAGGTGTTGTCGAGGTGCATGAACTGGGCCATCACGCCGACAATCTGGCGACGGACCGTGGACTCCGGCAAGGCGGCCACCAGGCTGGCCACGGTCGATTCGGTGGCGAGATAGCTTTGATGGTAGCGGTCGAGCCCGGCCGTTGAACCGCCCAAGGTGTTTCGCAGTGCCTGGAATTGCTTGAGCGCCGCGCCTGCCTTGTCCTGGTAAAGCTGCAAGGCTTTCTCGGCGTTTTGTTGCGCTTGCTGGGCATCGGAGAGTTGCCGCGTCAGTTCGTCAATCTTCTGCTTCAACGCGTCCACCTGGCTGCTGAGTGAATTCGAGGCATCGGCGGCCGCGTCAGCCTTCTTTTGTGCTTCCGCCAACTGGCCTTGCAAGCCCTGGGCGGAGGCTGACAGCGACTGGGTTGTCGCCGCGGCCTGGCCATGGGAGGCTTGCAGTTGCTGTTCGAGTGCTTGGACGCGAGCTTTAAGATCGGCATTCTCCGATTGCAGCGACGAATCCGTTTTTTGGCAACCGGCCAGGAAAGCCGTGATGGAGATGAACAACACAAACCTGAGGAGATTTCTGGTTTTCATAATTTTGACCTTGCTCCGCACCGGGTTGCATGTCCAGCGGAAAATTACAGGAAGTTGAGGGGCGAGGCGGGGAAAAGAATACTTAACATTCAACGCTCAACCTGGAAAACCGTCCGGACGCGAAGGATGACTTGACCAGAGATGGACACAGATGGGAACGGATTTCTTTTTCACTGGCAGGGTCGTCGTGCCGGGCTGACCGGAAGGTTGGCCCGACGATCCCTGCCTCAAGTTCGCTTTCAGCCGGTTGTAATCCGTCCCGCATTGCGGGATCTGTGTGAATCCATGGTTGAAACCCTGATGTTCGGGCTCGGCGGCTTCAATCCTTCATGCGCTGGACGAGCACGGAGATCTGCCCGTTTTCGTCGTTCTGGATCACCACCGCTTTGCCGAAGGTGACGATGAAGGTGGATTGCAGGCCAACGTTCAACTGGCTGTAGGAGGATGACGCGCCCATACCGTTGTTGAAGCTGCTGGTGACATAGGGCACGGTGCGGCCGAGGAACAATTGCAGCCGGCCCTTTGTATCGCTGAGGGCGTTGAGCGTTCCGTTGAATTTGAGGGTGACGGGAACGTCGTTGTTATTGATCTTCACGGAAGTTTTCTGGATGGTGTCCAGGTTGAAATTGCCATCGGTGGTCAACACTTCCAGAAATTTCGGGTCACCTTTGGGCTCCTTCCATTCCACGCGGATGAGGTAGTTGACGGAGTCTTTGACGGAGACCGCCGGCGGCGGCGCGCCGGCCGGCTGGATTATGGTTTGGAGGCGTTCCTGGAATGCCGGCTGGGCCTGCCCGGCTGCGGCCAGGAACAGGACGACGGTCAGAAATGAAATGGTTTTCATGGCGGGGTGGGGTTGGGCTCGGTTCACAGAGACGCAAACACCGGTGCGTCCGGCAAGTTGCGGACGAATTGGGGGGAGTATCGAGCAATGCTGAATCGATTAACCCCCGGGACGCGGAGAGCGCCCCCGCGTTCCTGCCGGCGGCGATCGCAATGTCCCCCAGTTGATTTTCCCGGGACCTGACAACCTCGCTGGGGAGGACGGCCGGGGCTATTGGGTGCGGTTCAGATTGTGGTCTTGAATAAACTTTTGAACCGCCGGCATGCCGCCCACGTGCGCGATCGCCACTCCCAGGGCCACGCCCACTACCACCATGATCAGCACCCAGGAGAGGATGGCGCGAAAATAATTTTTGCGGGATTCGTTCTCGCCACTAAACGCCCAGACGAGAATCATCAGCAAACCAACCACCGGGATGGCGGTGACGAACATCATCCCCATCCAGGACCCGACTGATACATAATTCCTGTCCATCTGTTTATCCAATGTGCTCATAAGTTGATTCAGACGCGCGGCCTGTTTTTTCTTTTTTCCATTTCGGTTTCCAGAGCAGCCCCTTGCGGCAATTAACATCTTTTGCCACTCATAGGTCCACCCAACACAGGTATTATCAGCAATCAGCGCGCCAGCTTAAACGCGGCATAAACAACATCAGATGAATGATTTACCGATTCGCGGGGCGTTAACGGCCAGGGTGCCAGGGACACCTGCAATTCAACCGCCGATACGCTCAGATTTTCACACCGGTGCTTATCTGTGTTTCATTGGTGTTCATCTTTGGCCTGATAATCGAAGACCGTTTCCGCATCCAGATATTTCGATGAGTTCCCTTTCTTGATCCGGGGTGTGCTGCGACCGATGTAGGACAGGATGCGGCGCGAGCCGGTCTTTTCCACGATAAAGACGAGGGGCTTCACCAGCCGGGCCACGAACAGATTGGCCGCTTTCATGGTGATTTGCACAGTCGGCCGGCCGTTTTGCGAAGACTCCCCCGTCTTCACCAGTTCGAACTCAAAAGTGCGTTCCCAATCCAGGGAGACGAAGTGAAATTCGACGGGTTTGCCCCGCAGCAAGCCGTCCCAATGGGCCATCATGAACGGATACAGGGTGTCATCAATCACGGTGTCGGGCTGGAGCATATGGGCGCGGCCCTTGGGCGGATTGAGGCTGTGGGCGTAGCTGATAAAGATGTCCGGCTTGGCCGGGTGGTCGGGATCCGGTTCGATGTGGATGGCGCCGGAGACCCGGGCCTGAAAATCCCGCATTTCATAAGAGACGAGCTGGTTGGATTCGTACAGGACTTTTTCTTCCGCTGCCACCGTGCCGTTGGTTAAGAGAAATTGCCGGTCAACATGCACCGTGTCGCCGTCACGCACGGCGGTGCGCCTGAACGTGAAGAGGACCTTTTTCCGGTCCGACCCGATGGCGTAGAGGGTGCCGGTGAGCAGTTTGGGTTCGGAAAAATCGTATCCGGCCGACGCGATCGAAGACGTGGTATCAGCGGCAAAGCCGGTCGACACGGCCAGCCAAACCGGGGCCAGCAGCATGAACCCGCACCTGATAAAAATTGAACCGGCGGAATGGTTTTGCACCCGGCCAATGATGCCCGAGCGGGGTAGTGCGGAAAAGCGGTAACATCGCACGCCTGGCATCCAACCTCGAACGCTGAAAACGGCTGCCTATGACGGATTGCAATTGTTTCCGCTACGGACACCCACCGATGCGTTCAACAGTTCTATTTGTGTCCATCGGTGGCCAAAAATCAGGCGGAACTGGTCATTGGTTTGCCACGTGGTACAAACCCGCTCCGTTTATCCGGCGTTTTGCGCAGTCTGCGGGCTGGCTCCGTTTTTGCTGTCATGGCGCCGGCGGGGAGAATTTTCCCGGTGTGGTATTATGAAGCATCAAGTTGTGCCTGGAATTCTGGGTCTGCTGGTCTGGTTTGGCCTTCCCCCGTTCGCCGCCGCCAGCGGGCGCATCAATCAGGAGGGACGCATTCTCGGTCCCTTGCCCGTGGTGACCAATGCCGTTCTGTTCGACACCAACGGTGCGGACGCGGTGGTCTCGGCCATGCAGATTTTCCCGGTGACCAATCCGTGGAACGAATGCATCTCCAACCGGCCGGTGCTGTCGAATTCGACGGCGATGATCGCGCAGATTGTCATGGACCTGCATACGAACCGGGCGGTCCTGACCCCGGAATTTGAAATGAATTATGTGTTGGTGCCGGACAATCAGCCGCTCGTGCCGATCCAGTTCGTGACTTATCCCGATGATTCGGACCTGAACGGCGGGACTTATCCTTACGGCCTGTACCCGATACCGACGAACTTGCCGATTGAGTCGTGGCCGGTGGGGACCAGTGGCCAGACCTTGTATCAATGGCAGACCAACTCGGGCGGGGACCGGCATTCCATCGTCGTCCAGCCGGGCGTGGGTTTTATTTTTGAAACCTGGCAGGCGCAGTTGCTGGGAGGGACCAATTGGCAGGCGGGCAATGGCGCGATCTTCAACCTGAACACCAACGGTCTGCGGCCGGCGGGACTGACTTCGGGGGATGCGGCCGGGTTTCCGATGTTCCCGGCACTGGTGCGTTACGACGAGGCCGAGCGCGGTATGATCGAACACGCCTGCCGGCTGGTGGTGGCCAAATCGCTCAGGGCCTACATTTATCCGGCCACGCATTATGCGAGCAGCATCACGAGCGGGAATTACCCAGCCATGGGCCAACGGTTGCGGTTGAAATCGTCGTTTGTTGTCCCGTCGGGCTGGACGAAGGAGGAAAAGGCGGTGCTGGCCGGATTGAAGAAATACGGCGCAATGGTGGCGGACAATGGAAATTATTTTTCAATTTCGGTGACGCCGGACGATCGCTGGCCGCCGAATTGTTTCAACGATTTGACCAGCATCAGCGCCACGAATTTCGAGGTCATCCAGACCACGGGACCGAACGAAGGACCGCGGTCGCCGGGTGCGCCGACGGCGAATGCCGGGCCAGACCGGACGGTGCCGGTGGGCGCGCCCGTGACTTTGTCGGGCGTGGTGACTTACAGCAGTGCACCGCCGGTGATGCTGTGGAAGCTGTATTCCGGGCCGGGCACTGTGACATTCGGCAACGCGGCGCAAACCAACACGACCGCGACGTTCAGCGCGCCCGGTGTTTACACCCTGGAATTGAGCGCCGACGACGGTGTGCACGCCGTCGCCTACGACGCGGCGGTTTTTACCGCAACCGCCGCCATTAACCTGTCCATCACGATGACGGGAACGAATGTGAATCTCAGCTGGACGGGCGGCACGGCGCCGTTCGTGGTGCAGGAAGCGAGTGCACTGCCGGCGGGGGTTTGGAACAACGTGTTGACAACGAATGCGCAAAACGTGTGGTTGCCGCTGACGGGCGCGGCGGAATTTTTCCGGGTACAGGGGCAGTGAGGAACGATTCATCGCCGAGGCGCGGAGACGCAGACGTTTGAGAAAGAATTAACAGAATTCTCAGAATTATCTTCTGCTTCGCTGGTGTTTTCTAATTTGGTTGATTCGGTAAATTCCATCTTGGTTTTTCTCTGCGCCCCAGCGTCTCTGCGTTTAGAATTCCTGGCGACCTCTGCGTCTTGGTGGTTTCTCCACTCGTTTTTGAATCGATTACAGGCGCCGGCTGCGGCATGCTACGAGGTCTGAAAACGCCCGAAATAGCCAATTCAGTGTCCGCCGACGAACGATACCCCACGCGGGAGCTCGTTCGCCGGCTGTTGGCGTTGGCATGGCGATTCCGCCGGGATTGTCTGTGGTCGCTGGTGTTGAGCGTGTTGTTGTTGTTGCTCGGCATTGCGGGGCTCAAGTTGTTGGGCGTGGTGATTGATGTGATCCGGTATGCACTTGATTCGTCCCTGCCCCCGCCGGTGTATCCATTCGGCTGGCAGCCGCCGGCGGGCTGGACACCGCTGCGGATTGTCACGGCCTTGTCGCTGGCCATCGTGGCGCAGGCGGTGTTGCGCGCGGGATTCACCTACGCCTACAACATGGTGACGGCACGGCTGACCCAGGGGGAAATTGTGCCGGAACTGCGTGCACAGCTTTACGCCAAACTGCAGCGCCTCAGCTTCAGTTTCTTTGACGTCCACGGTTCCAATTCCATTTTCAACCGGGTGACCGGCGACGTGCAGAATACGCGGTTGTTTGTGGACGGTGTGTTGTTGCAGGGCGCCACCATGGTTCTGACGCTGGTGGCCTACGCGGTTTTCATGTGGCGGATTTACCCGGCGCTGACGTTGGCGTGCCTGGGCGTGTCGCTGCCGCTGTGGTGGCTGGCGCACTTTTATTCGGCGCGGCTCCGGCCGGGTTATCTGCGCAATCGCGAGTTGTCGGACTCCATGATCCTGCTGTTCAGCGAGAGCGTGCGCGGGATGCAGACGGTGAAAGGGTTCGCCGCCGAGCCGCATCAGGTCCGGCGGTTCGAGGAAGCAAACGACCGGGTGTCTTCACAACAGCGGAACATTTTCCGGGATTTGTCCATCTTCACCCCGGGCACACAGATGTTGTCGCAGTTGAGCCTAGTGATTTTGTTCGCCTACGGCGGCTGGCTGTATGTGCAGGGAAAAATTCCATTGGGCAGCGGGCTGGTGGTGTTCGCCGGCCTGCTCCAGCAGTTCACGGGACAGGTGGCGACCGTTTCCACCATCGCCAATTCGGTGCAGCAGAGCCTGGCGGCGGCGCGGCGCGTGTTCGAAGTGCTCGACACGCCGTTCGAGGTGCAAAACAAACCCGGGGCGCTCCAGCCCGCGCGGCTCACCGGCCGGCTGATGCTCGAAAACGTGACTTTTGGATATCATCCCGACAAACCGGTGCTGGCGGACGTGTCCTTCGAGGCGAAACCGGGGCAGATCATCGGCATTTTCGGCCTGACCGGCGCGGGCAAAAGCACGCTGCTGGGGCTGGTCCCGCGCTTTTACGATCCGCAACGCGGCCGGCTGCTGGCGGACGGAAAGGATGTGCGGGAACTGGACCTGGACGCGTATCGGCGACAGATCGGGATTGTGTATCAGGAGAGCTTCCTGTTCTCGAACACGGTATCCGCGAACATCGCCTTCGGCTATCCGCACGCGACGATGGAGCAGATTGAGCGGGCGGCGCGCATCGCGTCGGCGCACGAATTCATCACCGGGCTGCCGCAGGGTTACGAGACGGTGCTGGGTGAATCGGGCGTGGATTTGTCGGGCGGTCAGCGCCAGCGGCTGGCTCTGGCGCGGGCGTTGTTGCTGCAGCCACCCATTCTCATCCTGGACGACCCGACGGCGTCGGTGGACGCGCGGACGGAGAACGAAATTGTATCGGCCTTGCGCGAGGCGATGGCGGGGAGGACTACGTTCGTGGTGTCGGGCCGGCTGAATTTGTTGCGCCGGGCGGATTTGATATTGGTGCTGGAGGACGGGCGGCTGACGCAGACGGGTACGCACGCGGAACTGGCGCTCCGCCCCGGGCCGTATCGCGAAACGGCCCTGCTGCAAATCATGGACCTCGGCGAAGGGGAAACATCGAACATCGAACATAGAGCGCCGAACGCCGAACGCTGAACGCCAAGATGAACGCGCAGACAAACATCAAATCCACCCGGCCGTCGGTGTCCGGGGAGAACCTTTCCAACCGGGAAGCGCTTACGTTTTACAATCCGATGGAG